>OBAI01000646.1_pt1 | contig 34700 bp, 30 predicted proteins | sample 1517461 | NCBI WGS metagenome assembly OBAI01 (sample SAMN04571696, study PRJEB22368) | human gut metagenome | biome: human gut; material: stool | host: Homo sapiens | place: Luxembourg | collected 2012-06-29
ATCTGATGAACCACCAAACTTTTAACAAGAAATCTTATGGATTCCTCTTATATTTCACATTTCAGGGACTCCACTCCCTCCTTCTTTCTGCATTCATACCTTAATTATATAGAGTTATTGTCAATTCTGCGGCAAAAATACAATCCAGTTACGACAAAAACTGACATAGGAGGAGAAAAAAATGAAGAGGGAAGATGAAATTGAAAATGAAATACAATATGCATACTGTCCAGAAAGGATACCAAGGATTGTCGATGGAGGATATGTAAAGCAATACCTAAAAATAATGATTTTTGAATACCAGCATTGCTTATTACAGAATTATTGTGTAATTTTGCACACAATAAAATTAGGATCTCAACTTTCGCAAATGGGGAAGTTAAAGAATTTAAAGAAGTTAGAGAAGTTAAAGCCATATGCTTTACAGCTAAATATTCAACCAAAAAGGCTGTTGGCTATAACTTCTAACGACCGAAGGGAGTGATAACTTCTTTAACTTCTATAACTTCTGAACTCAGCGAAAGTTCTATAACAAAAAACAATTATGAAGAAAAGAATATTCATTTTTGCGGCAATACTGTGCATAGGAATGGTCAGCAGCATAATAGCAACAGCCAAAAGTTCCCACTCTGAGGTCATGACCAAGAAGGCAGACGGAACCTACATCGTCAATACCACAACGCTGGGGAAAGACATCAAGGGATTTCGCGGCAACACACCACTTGCTATCTACATCAAGAAAGGGAAAATTGTAGAAATCCAAGCACTTGCCAATCAGGAGACTCCCAAGTTCTTCAACAAGGTAAAACAGGGTCTGCTCAACAAATGGAACGGCATGAAAGTAAAAAAGGCGCAGCATGCCCAAATCGATGGTGTCACAGGAGCCACCTACTCCAGCAATGCCGTGAAGGAAAACGTAAAGCGAGGCATCTCGTATTATCTAACGCATTGAACCTTCGCAAATACAGAAGTTGGAGAAGTTATTACTCCCTTCGGTCGTTAGAAGTTAAAGACTCAAGTTTCGCAAGTGGTTTAAGTACGGGCTAAGAGCTTCTGCCCCTTCAGGGCGTGTGGGCAAAACTTGCGAGACTTCAGTTAAAGACACAACAGTAACGAATAAAAAAAAATAGGAAACAACAGACTTAAATATGAAATCATTTTTCAGAACAAAACAGTTATTAAGTCTTTTCATCTGTCTGGTCATTGTTTCTTCGCTGGCTATCGTAAAGCATGGCGAACTGTTGGGACACTCTTTCCGATCTGAACAGAAGCCACAGGCTGCAAACAATGACACTCTACGCATACTCGGAAACGGAACTGCCGTCATCAACACTTCTGCGCTGGCATCAGACATCACAGGATATGGAGGAAAGGTGCCACTCAACATCGTCATCAAGAATGGTGTCGTAGAGAACATTGTAGCGCTAAAGAACGACGAGACAAAGGAATTCTTTGACAATGCCTCTGCCCTGTTTGAGAAATGGAAAGGCAGAACGATAGACGAGGCGATGAACATGAAGGTGGATGCCGTAACAGGGGCCACATTCTCATCCAAAGCCATTATAGGAAACATGCAACGGGGACTTCTGTATGCCAAGAACAACCTGCAGACCGAGGAATCAGGAAAAGGCAACAGCAGTTGGGTTTCTTCTGATAACAGCGGCTCTTCTCTGTTCTCCCTAAGAAACATCACAGGTATATGCGTGGTGCTGATGGCAGCCATCCTACCGCTTTTTGTCAAGAACAGAAGGTATCATTTCTTTCAACTGATACTGAATGTCATTGTGCTTGGATTCTGGTGCGGAACTTGCCTTTCTTATTCTTCCCTGCTGGGTTTCGCAGCCCATGGCATGGAGATATCGGGCAACATCATTGCGACAGTCATGCTGATAACGGCCTTCATTTATCCGCTCTTTGGCAAGAAGTCGCACTATTGCACCCACGTCTGTCCATACGGCTCGCTGCAGCAGATAGCAGGCAGAGGGATGAAATACAAGATAAGAATGAGTCCCCAGACAACAAAGCGGCTTGACAAGCTGAGCAAGCTGATATGGGCATTGCTGATGATATGTATTTGGGGAGGAGTGTGGAGCGAATGGACGGATTACGAACCTTTCTCGGCATTCATCTTCCGTTCTGCCTCATGGATTGTCATTGCGACAGCCCTTCTGTTCATCGCATTATCCTTTGTGATCACACGCCCTTACTGCCGGTTTGTGTGCCCTATGGGGACATTGATAAAACTCAGTCAAACGTCTATTCCTCCCCATTCAGGCATTCGCCCGTCTCATAACTCAGCTTCATGTCCTTCAGAATCGACATCATTTCCTGCCTCAGGCTCTCAGGCTTCAGCACGATGATGTTTCTGCCATGGTGAATATAGGTACCACAGAAGGTATCCGGCCAACATCAAGGAGTTAGAGGGGAGTTAAGAGAAGTTAAGGGACAAATGCTTTTGTGGATTTGCCCCTTCCCCATTCCCTTTGTGCTGTTGGCTATAACCTCTAACGACCGAAGGGAGTGATCACTTCTATAACTTTTTTAAATTCCCCAATTGAGAAACTTCAGCATGCAAAAAGAAAAACTGATTTATTTTGCTTCCTTTACCAAACTTTTTATGTAAGCATCAGAAACGTTTTCCATTTCATTTTTATCAAAAATAGAAAGAAAAGTTATAGAGACTTTATGTGGTTCTACCTTTTTAACAACATAATTCAAAACTCTTGCACCTCCACTTTTTCCTTTTCCCTTAGATGTGATTTGCATTTTTGTTTTATAGACGCCTCCTCCTAAAGAAACTCCTTGGTAAGGAGTCTCCTCTAAAGAATCCAAGAAATCATGGTAGTCCTTTTGAAACGTCTTGTACTTTTTTGCCAAAATTTTAGCTCTTCGCTCAAATTCTGGAATATAATGAAATTCTATTTCGTTTCATTTGAATAAGTTTCGAGCATCAGGCAATTCTACTCCAGCTTCTTCTGCCTCACGAAATTCTTTAAAAGCCTGAGTTAAACTTTCTTTTACAACTAATCTTTCTCTCATAGCTTCAGCGTCAACTTCTTCTTGAAGCAAACGCTGAGTAAAAGCATTACGAACTGCCTTAGGCTGACTTTTAAAAAGCGACCATAAAGCATCCAATGGACTTACAACTTGATTTTTTATTGATAATATTGACATAATTTTCTCTGTTATTTTAAAATTTCGTTCAATAAAGTACAAACAAGCGCCAATGAGAACTGGCTTTCAAATTGCCAAGTGCAACTTATCTTTTGCAAATATACACCAAATTTCCGAAAACACAAAATTACATCTTAAAAAATGCTCAAACATCATTAATTTCTTACTCTACTTTCGCAAATGCAAAAGTTCAATTACAAATACAGAATCGTCTAATACCTCCTCACGGGTCGATAGGTGATGGTATAGATATGATGGAAGTAAGGCTCCCAGGAATTATTCTCGGCCTTGTCTTGCTCGTGTACGATACAGATACCATAGAAGCGGGTGCCCGTGTCGCGGTATTCCTTGAACTTATCGATCAGCAAACGAGGAGGCTCCGGAATCATAAAGTCAGTGATCCACAGCACGTCGGCATTGACATAACGCAAGCCATCGTTATCGAGCAGAGAGAACATCTCTTCCATCATCTTGCGTGCATTCGTGCCACCACCGATGAAGGGAAGATGAGAAGCGCCTGACTGGCGCTGCGGCTTCTCAGCATCAGACTCATCCGAAGACTGAGGTATCTGCAAACCCAACTTGCGCATGCGGTTGAGCCGGCGTTTCTCCATCAGGTCGACGGCATGGATATTGACCGAAAAGTCTATGAGATAACAGTCACGTTCCAGATCCTCAGCAGTCTCTTCGAGCAGGGAGATTAGTGTAGAGGCTACTCGCTCAGGGGTGCCATACATACTTGCCGAAGTGTCGAGACACACAATCATGGGACCCTTGCGCGAGGCATGGGTGAAGCCCAACTTGCGTGAAGGCTTTGCCATCTCGCTCTTATAGCGGAAGGTCTGCAGCCTGCGCGTACGATACTTATAGATAAAGAGTCCTTCCATGTCCTCATCGCTATACTGTGCAAGTTCGAGAGGCAGCAAGGAGTTGAGGTCGTCGCCCACGGTGATGCCCTCAATGTCGCTGCCTGCCGAATGCTCCATCTTCATGTCTACGCCCGAGGCTATAGTGAGCCGGTCCTTGCCATTGGCGTCTGCCACACGACCCATCTTTTCCACTATCTCCTTGATTTCGGGATAGCGGTCCTGTATCTTCATCTGGTTCAGCCTGCGTTCAAACTCTGTCTCAGTCCATCCTCCTGACATCAGTTCCCAAGCCTGTACGGCTCTGCTCTCGGGTATTCCCTTGGCCTTGATGTTTCGGGTCACCTGATCCATCATCTTGATGAGTCCGCTCTCGAAATTGTTCTGTCTGATGGCGATGAAGTTCTTCAGTTTGCCAAGTGTCTGCCTTTCGATACAGTCTTTCCAGTCTCTCACTAAGCGTTCCCAGTTCTCACTCTTCGAAGCGCCCTCGCCTTGAAACAGCCGCACGAAGAAAGGCTTGTCGAAACCGTCGGCACCATAATCCTGCTCCAACTGATTGAGCAAGGGATGCCACACCTGCCTGTCCATACGCCTGAAGCTGGTCCAGGACAGCACATCTTCGGCACGATGAAAGGCTGTCCAGGCACGCTGGCGCTGGAAACGGATATGATGCACACACTCCACCACAAACTTGCCCACGCAGTCGTAGAACACCTTTGCCTTGATCTTGCTGTTCACCACCTGGCGCATGAACTTCTGCACCTCCTCACCTGTTGCGATGGTTATCTTCAGGTTGAAGAGATGAACGAGATAGTCTTTCAGCGGGTCTTCCTTAGTATTCCAGGGCATGACCTGTGCCGGCAGTTCGGGCATGATCACCCGACCTGTCTTACAGAAGTCGTCCAGCATCTTGAGGTAATACTGGGCCTCGGCAAAGTCCTTGTTATTTTGGTAGTTCATATTTTACTCTTTCGCCATCAAGTATTCGGCAAAGATTCTGGCTGCACTCTCCACTTTGGCAGCGCATGGGCGCGACTTATAGTATTCGGCTGTACGGGCAGAGGCGACATAGCTCGACTGGGCTTTCTCATGGCCTTTCAGTCCTAAGATCTCGGCACAGATGATGCTGCCATTCTGCTCTTTCGACTGGGCGAGCAGTTGCTGCACCACCTTATAGCATGCCGACTTACCTTCGCGGTCATCGCCTTCGGTCTGTCCGCAATCAAGTCCTACAAGGACAACTATTCCCGACACGGCACCGCACATCATCCGCATCCTTCCTACTCCACCTCCGAAGCCAGCACCGATGCGCTTCGCCATCTTCTCGTCAAGGCCATACAGGTCGGCAAAGGCTGCCACCACCGACTGGCAACAGCCATACCCCTGCATGAAATTATCCACCGCCTGCTGCACACGCTTCTCCAACTCGGGAGTCAATTTCTTCTGTTCATTCATATCTTTTCACTTTAATAGAAACAAGGATTTGCCATAAAGTCTACTTGCAAAAATACGCATTTCCCCTGAAATAACCAAGCAAAGAATTGCGAATATGATTTTTTAATCATTCCTTGTTTTTTATTTCATTCTCCAAGAAGCGCAAGTCCTCCTCCATTGACGCCACGAACACCACGAACACGATAGCCTATAGCGAGAATCATCTCCAAAGAATAATAAATCATTTTATATTGGCGCCCATTTGTAGCAACTGTAAAGTAATACTTTACAGTCGAATCTGCATCTAACTCTCTATCTTTCAATATTTTTGCTATATGCTGACCGATACTTTGCTTAGAGGTCCCAAAAAGTTTGGCGATTTGCATTTGGTTAAGCCAAACCTTGCCTTCACGGGTCATCAGAGCGACCTTTACCTTACCGTCTTTAGAGCGATAAATGATGATGTCGTTCTGCTCATTGTCCGCAGGATACGTTTGATATTCGTTGTTCATTATATGATAATGTTTTTATATTTTCACTCAACTTCCGTACATGCGAAAGTCTGTCAACAAAAGATCAGAGGTAGCTCCAGCCGACGATGGCTTGCTCCATTTTCTGACATAGCGACTGAAACTTCTGGCATAGCGAGTTCGACCATTTGGTCATACCGAACAGCTGCTTCTGCTCCAGGAAAGCATCATTGTCCCATTGCATGTAGTCGTAGTCGGAGAAGTAACGTTTGTATTCTCGCAAGGTGTCGCCTGAGAAACGCTTGTAGCCTTCGATGTCGCCAAACCAGTAGCTGCTCATCATCTGGCGGGCAAAAGCCTCATGCGAATAGTTGGCCAAAAGATTGTGATGCCTCAGCACACTCCACACGCAAAACCACTGGTTCTTCTTGTTTACCAGCTTCACCATCAGGGAAATCGTTTTGCGCAATTCGTCCATTTTCACCGGTCTGCCGTTGTGTACCGTTACGAAAACCTCATTGTCGTACTGCGGCTTTATTTCATTCGGATGCTGACATTCGAAAATCTGCTGTTCCAGAAGTTGCCATTTTGCAGTAGCAGAGATCAGACTGATGTATTCTTCTGCAGTAAATGTCTGCTGGTTTACTTCCTTTCCCATCTCGTAGGCATCGTTTACATGGTGCAGGAACGGCAGGAGCAGACTTTCCGGAACTTCATTTTGCAGTTTTCGCTGTTCGCTGCGCATCTGATCAATATTGAGCGTCTTATGGTCGTTATTGTATTCCAGAGTAGAGAAATACAGGTCGATGTCTTTCTTGCCTCCCGGGTCTGTAGAATATTTCTGTACTGCCATTTCGGTGAGTCGCCCAGCCTCCTCGTCTGTAATATATCTTCCGCAGACATCGTTTACCTGTCGGAAATGATACACCAGATAGCATGAGTAGCCATATAGCTGGAAGATGTTCCAGAATCTTTCTTCGGATCTCACTCCAGGATATTTAGCACACTTGATCTTCTTGAGGAAAGCTCTTTCCACAATATTGATGTCGGCTCCTAAATTGGCAATGGAGTCTTCCACCATGCCATCCTCTATGAGCAGTTCGTGCAGTTTTGGGAACAGCATGCTCATCTGAGCTGAAAACATGCCGCTCTTATGACCTTCCAGATTTTTGGTGGTCTTATATCTGTCTATTACTTTTTTTAAGAAAGGGCTCATCTCATTGATGACTATCTGGCTGATAGTACCGAGATGGGACTGATTGATGAACTTGCGCTGGTGTGTCAGGTCGTTGTGCTGCAAGGCGAGATCCTGGTCTGCCATATAGCAGAGCCTTGAAGCCTTGGTGCACAGAGAGCGTATGTCACAGTTCATCTCCTGGGTGCTGTAGTCTTCCCAGCCTTGAATGAAAACCTGACACATCAGATAAAAGGTGTTCAGTTGTCGGTCGAAAACTTCATAGCTGAACTGAGATTGTTGTTCTTCTTTTTCTGTCATTGTTATATGAGTCGTCTGCCGTTACCTGTTTTGTGCAGGTATTTACTTGCAGAATTTGAATGAAAATGAAAGTGACGCAAAGTTAAAGAAAAAGAATGAGAATACCAATGAATGTATCAGGAATTTTTATTTTTCCCTGCTGTTTTCCCTGCTGCCCATTATTTTTTCCCTGTTTTTCCCTGATGTGTTTCTATATGGCAGGGAAAACTTGCAAAAGAGGGCTTCCGCTTTGTATCTTTGCATTGTATAAAAAAATAGTACTGCGATGTGGTAAAAACCCTTCATCCTTCATTGCTTACACATAAGTGACTATAGGACAGGATATTACGAGGCAAATTACTCAAATTCACCCTTCATTACCCTTCATCGCCTGTCATTTCAAAAAATGATTAATTATTATTCATATTAAAATTAAACGCTTATGAAAAACAAAAAAAATGAAAAGTCATCATTGATGACAGGTAAAGAATCTTCTATCTATATGGTAGAGAGTTTTATGGAAGAGCACTATGCCTTTCGCCGCAATTTGCTCAGTGGCAAGACGGAAATAGCTGTCCTGAAGGACGAAGATGACGCTTCTCCAGAAAATGAGAAATCTCCTGATCATGAAGCTTCTTCTGAAGAGGAGAAAGAAAAGACCGCTCTTCAGAATTGCGATCTGAAATGGGAAGTGATGACCAAGGAGAAGGTCAACTCCATTGTCAGAGCTGCCAAAAAGCTGGGTGTGGGAGGCAAGAAGTCGCCCCGACCGGACATCGAGGAATACATCGGCTCAGACATCATTCCTGACTTCGACCCCATCCAAGCTTATCTCATGGAACTGCCCAAGTGGGACGGAAAAAATCATGTTGCCGAACTGTTCGGCAGAATACCAGGGCTGACAAGCGAGCAACTGTCATGGTGTTCCATCTGGCTCCGTTCGGCGGTGGCTCACTGGCTGCAGATGGATACGCTGCATGGTAACGAGGTGGTTCCCGTGCTCATTGGTCCACAGGGATGCGGAAAGAGTACCTTTGCCTATCGTCTCTTGCCAGAGCACCTGCGCCAGTATTTCCTCGACCACATCAACTTCGGCAATAAGTTTGATGCAGAGATGGCTCTCACCCACAACCTCTATGTCAACATAGACGAGTTTGCCAACATGGGACCCAACCAGCAAGGCAAGTTGAAACAAACTCTCTCCAAGGTGAAGGTGAACGGCCGTCCTATATTCGGCAAGGCTCAGGCCGACCGTCCCCGCTATGCTTCCTTCTTAGCCACCACCAATGACGAGCATCCGCTATGCGACCCTACAGGAAGTCGCCGATTCATCTGTATTCGCATCCCTTCGGGTCATCATATAGACAACGCCTCGGTCATCTATTATGACCAACTCTATGCACAAGTAGTGTATGAACTGAGGGATAAGAAGATACCTTATTGGTTCTCCAACGAAGAGGTGATTCGCCTGCAGGAACGCAATCTGGCCTTCTTCAAGACCGATGATTTGGAGACGATGCTCAAGACTTGTTTCCGAGTGCCGCGGGATGACGAAAAGGCAAGGTGGATGAATTGCTCTGAGGTGTTTGATGTGCTCCATGAGCAGTATCCTATGCTGCTGCCAAGCATGGGGTTGAAAGTGAAAATAGGTCAGACACTCAGACTGATGGGATGCACCAATAAACATACCATGAGGGGGCAGGCTTATCTGCTCGTTTCTGCCGCGGTAGCCTGACAGGATGAAGGGTTATGAAGGGTTATGAAGGGTTAAACTTTACCCTTCTCCCTCGAAATCCCAGTGTTTATCGGCATTCCGGGCGAATACATGAAGGATGAAGGCAAAACATCGTATCGGATTTCAAAATTCTGGTATTCCTGCTATCTGAGAAGTTGGTATGACTGCTTTCCTGATCACTGGAACTTAGACTTAATATTTTGTCTGCCTAAAGCACTTTTGTGCCCTGACTAAGGGCACAAATGTGCTTTGGTAAGATAAAAAGCTATCTCCGAGTTCCAGCATCCTATCTCCGAGTTCCAGCATCCCTGTATAAGCCTTACCATTCTATGAATTACTGAACTTTCGCAAATGGGGAAGTTAAAAGAGTGAAGGAAGTTAAGGAGTTAAGACGTATGTCTTGCTGCTTAAAAAACTACGCCAAAAAGACTGTTGTCTTAACTCCTCAGCGACCGTAGGGAGCGATAACTCCTTTAACTCCTTAACTCCTTTAACTTCTGAACTTGCAAAACTTCAGTAACTTAAAAATAAAAGAAAGTATGAAGAAAATTTCATTGAGTGTAGTTTGCCCCATGGCATCCTGCACACGCAGCAACACTTGCGCCCGTTATGCGCAGTATGTCAAGGCACTTACCTGTGCCGATACCTTTGAGGTGCTCAATGTGAAGCACCTGCAGTGTGAGGGCGAGAAGTGCCCCTATCATCTTGTGTCAGAAAAGCAAGTATGGGCAAGGGGATTCCAGCGCATCTACAGTACCATCCCGGCGGGAAGAACCCATTATTTCTATTCCCGTACGCCTTATGCCCGGCGTAGGTTTTATAAGGCGAAGAATGGCGAGATAGCCATTGACCCCGACATGCAGCAACACCTTCTCTCCATCTTCCGGGAGCACGGTGCTGACATGAGCATCGGCTTCGACAGTTATGAAGAAAAGGACGTACTGGTGGAGAAATAAGTATCACGTGGATGCGCTACTCCGCATACAGTTTCATCGTGTCCTGACGGGTAAAGGCCAGTTCTCTGTAGAAGTCGCGAAGATAGGCAGAGAGTTCGGTCTTGTCGTCGGAAGAAACGAAGAGATTGTCACCTAACTGGCGTTCCAGGGAAGTCAGGGCATCAGAGAGACTCTCTATCTCGCCCTCGTAATCCCTGCCCTCATCAGGACTGCGGCGGATGCGATGATATTTGATGTCCTCGGCAAGGGCATTCTTCATCTCTACCAACTTGTCGGCATGAGAAGCAAAGAGTGCTTTGATGACGAGCGCACGGATGGCATCCCTCTCCTCCGGCTCCTGCCACAGGCAATGGTAGATGGGAAGAAGATCGCATACCGCCACTTCCGCCCGATCCTGCATAAAGGCTGAGGTACGAAGCAGGCGCATGATGTTCTTCCAGCGACGGTCGCTCACATACACATGACGGCGCTCTGCAGCCTCATCCACATTCACGGCTCTCAGGGATTTGCGGATAGCAGAAATGGCATCGAGTACCTCCTCCTTCACTCCTATACGATCGATGGCCTTCGACCATTCCGCATACTCCTCGGCAGTAATCGCATTTGAATTGGCTTTCCCTTCGGCCGCCGAACTTTGTTCTTCACTCTTCACCTCCAACAGCATCTCTCGGAAGTTCTTCTCCTGCCGGATGGGACGGCTCTCTATGCGGATGACGAATCGGTCCCACAGTGCCTCCAGTCCCTCGCCCTTGGCTGGCAACTCGTTGCTGGCAGCCACGAGGAGTTTCAGCGGCAACTCTATTTCGCGTATGCCGTTGCGGAACAGTTTCTCGTTGATGACCGTGAGCAGGGTGTTCTGTATGGCAGGACCCGCCTTCCATATCTCGTCGAGGAACACGACATCGGCTGTAGGAAGATAACCATCCACAGCACGCTCATAGGTGTCGGAGGTCTTCAGCTTCTGTATGCTCACAGGACCGAAGATCTCATCGGGCGTAGAGAAGCGCGACATGAGATACTCGAAATTGCGTGCTCCACGGAAGGCACACTTCAGCTGTCGTGCCACCATACTCTTGGCCACACCCGGTGGACCTAAAAGAATAACGCTCTCGCCTGCCAGAGCGGCAAGGAGCGAGAGCGATATTTCTGTTTCTTTCTCATAAATGCCCCGGTTCATATCCCGAAGCAAGAGTTTGAATCTTTCAAGCATGTATCTTATTTCACATTACCAACTTTGATCAAATACTCAGCGATCTGAACGGCATTGAGCGCTGCGCCCTTGCGAATCTGGTCGCCAGTGAGCCACAATGTATTGCCGTTGTCATCGGCGAGATCCTTACGGATACGGCCTACATAGACATCGTCCTTACCCGCACTCTCCAAAGGCATTGGATATACGTAGTTCTGTGCGTCGTCCTTTACGGTTACGCCAGGAGCAGCCTCCAAAGCCTTGCGGATGTCCTCTACTGCCAATGGCTTCTCGGTCTCGAACCATACGCTCTCTGAGTGAGAACGAAGTGAGGAAACACGTACACAAGTGGCACTGGTGCGAACATCAGAGTGCATGATTTTACGAGTCTCGTTGTACATCTTCATCTCCTCCTTGGTATAGTCGTTAGGAGTCATCTTGTCTATCTGAGGAATGACATTGTATGCCAACTGATGTGGGAACTTGTTGATATGGTCTGTCTTGCCAGTCTCGATGATGTCCTTATACTGCTGCTCAAGCTCAGCCATGGCTGCAGCACCAGCACCCGAAGCACTCTGGTAAGAAGAAATATGAATCTTCTTGATATGGCTCAGGTCGTCGATAGGCTTCAATACCACTACCATCATGATGGTGGTGCAGTTTGGATTGGCGATGATGTTGCGTGGACGGTTGAGCGCATCCTCGGCGTTTACCTCTGGTACTACCAATGGCACATCGTCGCACATACGGAAAGCGCTTGAGTTGTCAATCATCACAGCACCATACTTGGTGATAGTATCGGCAAACTCCTCTGAAGTTCCACCGCCAGCAGATGTGAATGCGATATCGACATCTTTAAAATCATCGTTATGCTGCAAGAGTTTCACCTCATAGTCCTTTCCCTTATAGTTGTATTTTCGTCCAGCCGAACGCTCAGAACCAAACAACACCAACTCATCCATTGGGAAATTTCTCTCAGCAAGGATACGCAGGAATTCCTGACCTACTGCACCGCTTGCACCAACAATTGCTACTTTCATAATCGATTTTTTTTTAAAGTTGTTTAAAGTGAATCTTTTGGAAAAGAAAAGAATGCTCCTTTCCAGCATGATGATTTCTCATCTTTGGTTGTCTTCTAACGCTTATCCTCTCAAATCCGCTGCAAAGGTAAGACTTTTTCTACAATATCAAGCAAAAAATCCCATAAATTATTGCTTTTTGTTGCATTTTTATTACTTTTGCTAACATTTCTGCATTATTTTGCATAAAATAAGAGAAAAATATTCGTTCAACTCCTTACCTATCCCATCGAAATGTCGCTACAAGATATAATAAACAACCCAACAAAAGCCAGACAAGCCCATCAAGCATTAACTTTTAAAGATTCTATCCTTTCGCAGATTGACATTTTCAAAGGTTGCAACTCATTTTCTATTATCCACCAAATCTGATCAGCATCAACCTCAAAATAATGATGAGCTATAATATCACGTAAACCTTTCACATTCTTCCAATCTATCTCAGGATGAGTTGAAAGGAGTTTGCCTTTTGTTACCTTATCAAGTCCTTTTAGACTTTCTCCTATAGCTATGAATTGCATACATATAGAATCGAGAATTGCAACACCTGTTGAAGACATAAGAAAATCATCACCACAGCTATAGGGTTGCGAACGCTCTTCTATATGTTCTATATTCTATAGAAGTATGTACTCTGTGAAGAATATCCAGTGCTATATCTTTATCGTATTGCATAAATTCCATCACGTTCTATTCTTGATTTAAAGAAAGGACTCATATTTTTATGAATACGCACCACATCTACTGAACACTTGAACAAGCCTTCTAAAAATTCTTTCAAGTCTGCCAACAAAAAAGGATTGGGAGTTTCTGTTTCCACACATACATCCAAATCGCTTTGTTCTGTCTGTTCATTTCGTGAGACAGAGCCAAATATACGCAGAGTCTTTATTCCAAAATCATTTGTGATTTTGGAACTATTCTGCCTAATGATTGTTATATAATCTTGAACGGATCTCATAACGCTTATTTTTAAACACAGCAAAAATAATAAATTATCTGATATCTTCCAAACTTTTTGCTGATTTTCCGCATCCTTCCCCACAAATCATTCATTCATCCATCGCCGCTACTCATATTTACGATGAAACATCAGCAGACAGAGGGCTTATCCTTATCTTTCTATCTTAAGTTTGCTTTCCGGGTGCAAATTTACAAAAATCTTTGCACAAATAATTGATAAGGAGGCAAAAGACTTTGCTTTTTCAAGATTTATTATTATTTTTGCACCCATATTATAGGAAGAGTGATGCAGCTGATGCTCGAGAACTCTCCCGAAAAACTGAATGCCTATGCTGAACATTGCACAATATTTCCCGATAACCGACCCTACGCTGATCTTCTTCGTCGTGATGATCATCATCCTCTTTGCGCCTATCATCATGGGTAAGCTCCGCATTCCACACATCATCGGTATGGTATTGGCAGGAGTACTCATAGGCAAATACGGGCTCAACATCCTGGAGCGCGACTCTTCCTTTGAGTTGTTTGGCAAGGTTGGTCTGTACTACATCATGTTTCTGGCTGCCCTCGAGATGGACATGGAGGGTATGAAGAAGACGAAGTCGAGACTGCTCACTTATGGTCTGCTGACGTGCTTTATTCCTTTCGGACTCACCTATTGGATGAGCGTCACACTCTTGGACTATTCCACCAAAGCCTCATTCCTGCTGAGCTGTATCATGGCCTCGAATACGCTCATTGCCTACCCCATCGTGTCGCGTTACGGATTGCAACAGAAGCCGAGCGTCACGCTGAGTGTGGGGTCGAGCATGATCTCCCTGCTCATCGCCTTAGTGATGCTGGCGGGTCTGGTGGCTTCGTTCACCGAGCACGACGGCGTACTCTTCTGGGTACTCTTTGCAGCCAAGTTTGCAGCCTATTGTGGCGTGATGATATTCCTCATACCCCGTCTCACCCGATGGTTTCTTCGCCGATACAGCGATGCCGTGATGCAGTTTATCTTCGTCATGGCCATGCTCTTCATGAGTGCCGCCCTCTCGCAGATGGTAGGCATCGAGGGAGTCTTTGGTGCCTTCTTTGCGGGTCTTATATTAAATAGGTATATACCTCATGTTTCACCACTGATGAACCGGCTCGAGTTTATCGGCAACGCCCTCTTCATTCCCTACTTCTTGATAGGAGTGGGCATGCTGATCAATGTGGGACTGCTCTTCCAGGGCGGTCATATTCTCTGGGTGGTGCTGTGCATCGTGTTCTTTGGCACCCTGGGCAAGGCCATTGCCGCCTATGCTGCCTGCTTTGGCTTCCGCCAGCCCCTGTCTTCGGGTCACATGATGTTCGGTCTTACCTCAGCCCATGCTGCCGGCAGTATCGCCATGGTGATGGTGGGAATGAACATTCTTGTAGGCAAAAACACCTATCTTGTCGACGACGACATGCTCAACGGCGTGGTGATCATGATACTGTGCACCTGTATCATCTCCTCGCTGCTTACCGACTGGTCTTCGCGCATGATAGTACTAAGAGACAAGGAGCTGCCAGAGGCTGAGGACGAGAAGAGCGCCAACGACGAGAAGATACTCATCCCCGTGCGCTATCCCGAATATGCCGACAACCTGATGAGCCTCGCCTTCTTGATGAGAAACCAGAAGCTGAACCGCGGTTTGGTTTGTCTCAATGTGGTGTATGAGGACAAAGACATGCGCTACAACCAGGAGCAGGGCAAGCGACTGCTCGAACATTGCAGTCAGATAGCAGCAGCCACCGATGTGCTCACGCAGACCCAGGTCAGAATAGCTGCCAACATCGCCAATGGCATCAAGCACGCCTTCAACGAGTTTCAGTGTTCCGAGATCATCATCGGCATGCACATGCATCCGGAGCGCTCACCTAAGTTCTGGGGCGAGTTCCATCAGAGTCTGTTCAATGGACTCAGCCGCCAGATCATCATGGCACGCATCCGCCAGCCGCTCAACACCATACGCCGCATACAGGTGGCTGTTCCTTCGAGAGCAGAGTTTGAGCCAGGCTTCTACCGCTGGGTAGAACGTCTGTCGCGCATGGCACGCAACCTCGACTGCCGCATACAGTTCCATGGCCGTATGGAGGCTCTTTCGCTCATCAACGAGTTTATCAAGAACCGCTATCCCGAGGTCCGTTCCGACTATACGCTCATGACCCATTGGAACGAGATGCCCCAGATAGCCTCGCAGATAGCTCCCGACCACATGTTTGTGGTTGTAACAGCCCGCAAGGGAACCGTCTCTCACAAGGCAGCCCTTGAGCGTCTGCCCGAAGAGTTGACCCGTTTCTTCTCCGGCACCAATCTGATGATCATCTTCCCCGACCAGCATGGTGATGCCTCTGGCGAGCATCTCACCTTTGCCGAGCCTCAGCATCAGGAGGAAGAGAGTGCCTACGAGATGATGAGCCGCTGGCTGAAACGGCATTTCAAGTTTTAGGGTTTTCAAAGAACCGGAAACTCTATAATCAACTTTCGCAAATGTGGAAGTTAAAGAATTTAAAGAAGTTAGAGAAGTTAAAGCCATATGCTTTATCGCTAAAAAAACAATAAAAAGGCTATTGGCTATAACTTCTAACGACCGAAGGGAGTGATAACTTCTTTAACTTCTATAACTTCTGTACATAAGAAACACTATAACCAATTATCAACATACATTAACTTTTTAACAAGATGAAGAAAACATTCACCAAATCAGTCATCGCTGTCACAGTGGGTGCCTTGACTCTCAGTTCATGCATCGGCTCTTTCGGCCTTACCAACTCAGTTCTCAGCTGGAACAAGCGAGCTACAGACAACAAGTTTGTCAATGAGCTTATCTTTATCCTCATCTCTCCAGCCTATGCTGTATGTTCTGTAGCCGACCTCTTCGTGCTCAACTCCATCGAGTTCTGGACAGGCGAGAAGGTGATCGGACAGGTGGGAACCACCAAGGACGTAATGGGCAAGGACGGTCGCATGTATGCTGTCAAGACTTTGAAGAATGGTTACGAGATAACCGACCCCGACGGCGAGAAGTCTTACTTCGTATTCAACAAGAAGAACAAGAGCTGGTCGTACAGCAAGGACGGCGACATTCGCGAGCTGTTCAGCTTCAATGAGGACGGCAGCATCCAGGCCTGTCTGCCAAGTGGCGCAAAGATGAATGTCACTGCCGACGAGAATGGTTTATTCCAGCTCCGCATGGCAATGAACGATGGCTTCTACTATGCTTTCAACAAGTAACCGAACCTACACAAGTTCACTTTGACTTTATCAGTCACTTTGAACCTTTATTGAAGACGCAAGAACTTTCGATAACCATCGTCAGCCCTTGCGTCTTTAATTTTTTCTACCCTCACCGACATCAAAGGAGGCTATAAATTCCAAACTTATATATTACTGTGTATTCATGCGCAGGCTTCCTGCTGACAGATTTCCACTTTTCACCTTCAGCTCCACCTTGCCTGCCTGACGACGGGAACGGAGAACGATACAGGCGGCACCCTCGTAAAGACTTCGGGAGGCATGGCTTGCCAACTGCTTGTCATCTACCGGCAACTCAGACGAAGCCATATCGCCGTTGCCTACAGCCACGATATCTGCCTCACCCTTCAATTCTATCTGCAACAACTGATGGGCACTCAGCACCCTGCGACCCTTGCAGTCGGTTGCCGTGACTCTGACAAACTGCAGGTCCTTGCCATCGGCTTGCCAGCAGCGAGACTCCGGTTCCAGCCTGAGCGCCACAGCCTCTCCGGTAGTGGTAAGCTGATGACGCGCCACTACCTTTCCTGCCTTCCTTGCCACAGCCATCAATGTGCCAGGCTCATAAGGCACAGCATCCCAGCGTATGCGGTTGCGCAGTTTGGGATCAGCGTCATTCTTTTTTACTCCCAGGCTCCTCCCATTGAGCAGCAGTTCCACCTCATCGACATTCGTATAGGTATAGAGTGAGAGCTGCTCGCCCTGGTTTCGGTTCCAGTTTTCTGACAACCGTTGGGTAGCCACATTGATACCGTTCCACTGCGTATCGGTGCCAGCCTTCTCAATGATGGCGATATGTACGAGGGGCTCTTCAGAGAACATACTCTTCACGAAGTAGGCATCGGGCTTGGGAAGCATGGTCATATCGAACACTCCCTTGTTCCATCCCTTCAGCGGCCAGCCCAAACTCTCGCCTAAGTAGTCGACAGCCCCCCAGTAGGCAAGTCCCATCACCTTGTCGAGATTCATCTCAAAGAAGTTGGGTCCCATGGCTTCTGTGCTCGCCTCGCTCTGATAGAATATCTTTTCGGGATAACGCTTCATGTCGCCGGGGAAGTACATATAACGGTAATTATACGAGTTGACTTCTGTGGCAACAGCCAGATCGGCAGGCAACGAGTCGGTATCGATATTGCGATAACGCGGATGCATCGCCACCGTGGTGAGACGGGTATGGTCGTAGCGATGCAGCAGTTGGCGCATCAGTCGGTAGAGGGTTACTCCCCAGTCGTTGAAGGGCATGTCGGCATGATGCTGCAGCTCGTTGCCTAAGCTCCAGAGGACGACGGAGGGATGATTGCGGTCGCGCTTCACCCACTCGGGTATGTTCTTCTGCCAAAGGCTCAGGAAGTCTCCCCTGCCTCCGGTAAATTGCGAGTTCCATTTATCATACAGCTCGTCGACCACCAAGATGCCATACAGGTCGCACAGGCGCAACAGGTCCTCGCTGTAAGGATTATGGGATGTACGAATATGATTGAAGCCAAAGCGCTTCATGGTGAGCAACTGCTGCTCGATGGCACGAGGATAGGCTGCTGCACCAAGGGCTCCCAAGGTGTGATGATTGGCATAACCCTTGAGTAGCACTTTCTTTCCGTTGAGCAGGAGTCCGTGCTGGGGCGACAGTTCTATGGTACGCATGCCGAAGTGCTCACGTGTTTTGTCAGCCACTCTTCCTTCCTTGTCGTAGAGCGTCACCTCGGCAGTATAGAGATAAGGACGGTCGCACGACCACAGCTGGGCACCCTCCAGCGTGATGGTTGGCAGTTCATACTCGCGGTCGCGCCACTTGGCATTGAAAGGCATGTCGGTTTTCTGCTGCGCCACGACTCTGCCTGTCATGTCGAGGATTTTCACCTCTATGGGCATCGCGCCTAAATTCTCACCTTTCTGTTTCTTCTGGCGGTTCACGATCTCTGCCTTGATGTTCACCTCACGGTTGTTGCGAGTAGTGATATAGAGTGGATGGCGAGGGAAATAGAGTTGGTCGTTGGTGATGATAAGCCGGACATCACGGAAGAGTCCGCCACCCGTATACCATCGCGAGTTATTGGCAGCACGCGTATCTGTCCTCACTGCTATCTCGTTCTTCTCGCCGTAACGGAGCAACTGGCTCACGTCGATATCGAATCCCAAATAGCCATAGTCGGTTGCCCCTACATGCAGTCCGTTCACATAGACATCGCCCACAAGCATCATGCCTCCGAAGTCGAGCATCACCCGTCTTCCTTTCCATTCTTCCTGGGGTGTCAGTTCGTATCGATACCAGCCTATGCCCATCTCCTTGAACCCTCTTGCGCTGAGACGGCTTTTCACATTATTGGCAGCATCCTTGCTGTTGGCACGTTCGTCTGCCCCCGGTGCCACCCAGAGCTGATAGAGTTGGAAGTCGTGAGGCAGGTTGACGACCTCGCATCCCTGCATAGCTTCATCCAAGAGATGGGGATTCTGAATGTTGCCAGATGGCTGGCTGATACCTTTTATATCGCCACGATGGAACTGCCATCCCCAGTTGATATCTATCGTATCCCGCACGGAAGCCTGTGCTGCCGTACTGTTCAGCATAACCCAGCCTGCCATGAGCAGCATGAGCCAAACGTTCTTGTTGATTTTCATCCTTGTAGTTGATTAGTTTTTTAATAATAGCACACAAATATACTAAATTACTATCATATAATGCAACTTTCGCATATGGGGAGTGAAGATATGTTGGGGAAATTAAGAAAAGTTGGGGGAATTTAAGAGATGTTATGGGACAATTCCTACATCTTATACAAGAAGATGCAATAGGCTTCAACAGCTTACGAAGCCGCTTTCATTGCTCTACGAAATAGGCTTCATTGACCATCGAAGCCGCTTTCATATTTCGAGGCTTTTCTATTTTTGCCCTTTTCGGGCCTATCAGAGAAGCTTTCGGCTCTTTCAAAGCGATTTCTCGAAAGATATTCACCAGTGGAGCCGATTGCTATGTTTCACTCAGAATGACCACACTGGTCAGACTGGATTCAAAATATGCCCCTTTTTAAAGTGGGCTCAGTAATAAGTAAAAGCCCCCGAAAGCATGAGCTTTCGAGGGCTCGATTGTGTGATAAGTAAACTCTAAGCCAATTGCAAAGAGCTAATTCTTTTGCCTATCTCCTGGACAGCCTGGTTGAAGATGTCTTTTTGCTCAGTGCTGAGCGTATAGACGTGTCCACGCACTTCAGAGCCGTTGAGACGCTGCGAGAGCCATGCGGCACTCTTGCCGAAGTAAACTTCTGCGATATAGCGAAGAGGAAGAAGTTTATAATCCTCTGTCTCTATCTGCTTGCGCAACACCTCTACATTATCTTTTATTTGCTCCATCTTTTGACCAATAAAAGCCTTGGCTTCCTCTCTGTCTGCATCATTGGCATGAGCCTTGATGTAGCTTAGAATCTCTGCCTTTCGAGCCTCGCTCTTGGCATCCTCCCTGCCTGCAAGAGATGCGTATTCCTTGAGTAATTCTGTGTTATTCTCCATATTTTTTTGTTTTAAGCCCTCCCGAAAGATGGCGCGGTTCATTATTTTTGTTTCTTCTTTTAAGCAAAGCTGAAAGTTTGTCTAATCCTATATCCATATATTTCCAATATGTTTTATCATCAATATAGTAGGCTTCTCTCAGCTTGTTGTAATCACTTAGCAGCTTTTTCTGTAGTCTAATCTGCTTTTCTAATTCTTCATCTTCATTCATTGGCTTGAATTTAAATCAATACTATTGTTTACTTATCACGACGCAAAGATACATAAAATTCTTTTAATAACCATACATAACATAAAATATTTTTTATGTTTAACAAAGATTTCCTTTTCAGCGCAATCAAACACGTTTTTGCAGGTGATCCGATAAAATTTAAATTTTATCTATCTATCATACAATATTGTTGCTTTTTAAAAACATTTATAGCTCATTTTCTATCTTTTCCCTTATTTCTTTTTGAGGTTTATACAAAATTGCGTATTTTTGCAAATGAATTTAGAACTTAATTCAAACAAATAACAATGAAGTATTTCAACTTTTTAGGAATCATCCTTATTACACTTATGAGTGTAAATTCATTAAATGCTCAAGAAGCTGATAATGACTATTTTACTATCGTTTTTAACGACAGTAGTGACATTTTTTTTCAAGCTAAAAACAAAAGTAAAGACCAAAATTTTCTCAAAAAAGAAAGAAATAAAACTTCAGAAAGGGGGGAAATTCAATCACGTTTAGGTTTTTTTATAGCTTCATATGATGATAACTTTTTCATGACGGAAGGAGTTCTGCATTGTTTAAAAACAGCAATGGACAGTTGGGAAAACGCAATAGCCATAAAAGAACCTATAAAATTCCATGTATGCATTTCTGAAGACTTAAATGAAGATATTGCTATTTCTACAACTGTAGGATATTCTTATTATAATAGGAGAAAATTTGAATCTCTCCCAGATAATCTACATCGTCAAATTGACAACAATATAACAGAACACGATACTATTACTATAAACGCTTCTCTTGACTGGAATTCATCATGGCCGTATGACAATACTTACTTTGGTACTATAAACATGTCAAACGCTTTCATGAGAAGTATTGCGAAAATTATGGGATTTGGTTGTTCTGTTACATATAGAAAAGGAGGATTAGGATTTGCAATTAGTCGTTTTTCTTCTCCTTTTGACAAACTACTATACAATGGAAAAAAATATCTTTCTGATTTGAAACGAATAGGAAATAGTAAAGATTTTACAGATTTTTTCACACAGCCTTTATCATTAAAGACTTCATCGTTTAATTACAAAATGTACAATCGCGGCTATTTTGAATTAGGTAAAAGTGGAGTGTATTTTCATTTAGGTTATAATAATCTTATGGAAGATTCTTTATCAGATTACAATAAATTACTTACAATAAATCCAGAAACAATCGACATAATGAAATCTATTGGCTGGACTCCTACTTCCTACGACTTACACATCACTTGTAATAACACAGACGCATTGGGTTATGGGTCTATTTATGATAATATGGAATTCAAAATATTAGATTCAAACAAATTGCCAATAGTAGGAAATTGGACTTATCAAATCTATAACCCAATCACAAAACAATATTCTAACAACAGCACTGCTTATCAGACAAATATTTTTTCTGTAAATCCCAGCAATACTGATAAATATCTTGACATATTCCAGTGTGTACAAGGGAAAATTATCTGTGAGACAAACGGTACTTCGTATAGTTATTTGACATCATTAGATGCTCGCCCTAAAATAGAAAAAGTTTACATCGAAAACATAAAAGACGTTGATGAAAACAGCTATGAATTTGACCTTTTTATATTTGCAAAAGGAGCCACAGGTGGTGATATTTTTGTATCGGACGATACAGGTACCTCAAGAAGTTATGCTTTCAAAAATGGAACAACCCATATAGAGCCTATGATAAAAGGTTATAAGGCATATATAGATATATCGCTAAGCAATGAATATGGATATACAAGTAAATTTATAGAAAAATCCCCAGATTACAATCAAGCAAGACGTAACGAACAAAACGAAGAAAACATTGATATAAAAATTAATGGTAAGAAATGCACTCAGATCAAAGATGGAGATTTAATTACATTATCATTACCTGGACACTATAAAACTGAAGACATAGAATCCATTAAATGGTATATTAATTTTAAACAAACAAATAATCAAGAATACAAATATCTTTTATCTGAGGAACTTTATTGCTCTTTTATTAACAAACCCAAAATATTTCAGTGTTATTTTTCACACCCATACAACAGCGTTCTTAGAGGATTTGACTGGGGAAATTTAAAAAAAGAGGTCTGTCCTAACGACTGTTATTTTTCATGTATATTTAGTACTTCAAATAAAGGAAAAAACAATATCAGCTATATTCGCTCAGAACCTATTGATTTTGAAGTTCTGCCATCTACTCCTGTTTTGACTTTGAATAAGACATGGACTCCAATAGAAGGACAGGACGATTATCCTCTGGCCAATGTTTCTATTGATGCAGAAAATTTTGAGCAAGGAGTCATTTTAGTAGAACAAAGTGAAGACCATTTACCTATATATACAGATACAATGTTTACGACAATACCTCAAGACGGCTTTACAGTCTATCCTGGAACATGGTATAATGGTATTTTTTGTTGGGTACGAAACCAATATGGACAAGCAATGAGTAATATTCTGAAACTCAATACCACAGATATTGCAAACAAAAACTATTTATCTGATTTTCTCATTGTAAATGGCCATCAAATAATTATAAATCCACCATATATGGTAACAATAAAAATCTATAATACCTGCGGAATATTGGAAAAGGAGGAATGTACCAACAACAAAATAAACATTTCTCTTTGTCGAGGATTACATCTAATAAAAATATCAGATAATAAAAATAACAATTTCAAGAACTACAAAATATTAATAAAATGAGAAAACTTTTTTTTACATTATCAATTCTGTTCATCGGATTATCAAATGTCTTTTCTCAGAAGAACCCAAACATGGTATATTCCACAGAAAAGACACCCTTAACTATTACATTACCAGTAGAAAGAAAAATTTATGGTGGAACAATTATTAATGTTACCTATAAAGGATCCCAAATATCCAAAACCATAAAAGGAGCTTTCGAATATGCATGCAAATTAGTTGAAGAAAACATACCAACTACATTTCCATTAAATATTAATATGGAATTTACCAGTTTTACTGATGCCAATTGCCTTGCTCAAGTTGAAACCTATTCTGTATCTGCAGATGTCGCTCCGCAATATAGGGAAACAGACAAAGTATATGCAAAACGGTGTTCACAAACATATTCTTTTCCACACTTTACTGATCAAAACGAAGAAATATCCTTTTTTAGAGACACACCAGACGCAACTATAAAATTTTCGAAAAGGGCAAAATTCGATTACAATTTAGATCAAAATAAAATCAATCCCAACAAATATGATTTTATTACTGTAGCAACACAAGCCTTATTAAAAGCTATAGGCTTTAACATAAAAGCATATGCTTCTGGAAATTTATTGAAAGTGGCAAAACCTGAGAACCAATTTACAGCAAAACTCATAGGTTCTTATGCAATGTCAACTGAAGAAGACAACTACAAATATGCGACTTCCGGAAAAGCCAACATATATTCTGAGGATGGCGAAAGAACATGGTATCTCAATAGTGACACACCTTACAAACAAGGTATATCGTTAAACTACTTTGTTGATTCTGATGACAAAGAAACTGCTATCATGCAATATGGTATATCCAAAGGAACAAGTATAAGATACATAGGCAAAGCCATTCAAGATTTCTTTTCATTTTGCGGATGGGACAGACCGATTGCAACAGGAATGTCTGGCACCAATGTAAAAGGAACAACAACTTCTAATGTACAACAATTTCAACAGCCACAAAAAGTAAACTCTACAAATGAAAGTTATATATCTCCAACATCATATTACAATAATAGCAATTCCTATGACATAGGATCAAAACAAGAATGGGGAGATGCGGGAAAATATGTTCTGTTGAAAGATGGAAGTTGGCAACCTTTCAAAAACCTAACGGATCTAACAAATAATTCTCTATATGCAAGAACTATAGATGGCTATCTCCGCCTTAAAAACATTTCTGTTTCATATGGCCCAGGCGGCAACTACAAAAATCATCATATCACATATGAATTATACGATTACATACCACAAAAGCCAAATGCAGAATTTAATAATGTAGAATATCCTGCAGACACTAATACGAGAGTTTCTAATGAAGAGGATAATTTTGTTGAGGCTGAGATAGGAATTAAAGATCTTGAAGGAACAACTCAGATTCTTGTAGAACAAACAGACTCTGATTATCCTGTACCATACAGTTATATGGTCGATAACATAAGTGAAGGAAAATTTACTGCATTTATGAACAAGTTGTATCCTTCTACATTTAAACTAACATATATTAATAAGAATGGAAAAACAGAAGGAGAACCTTTTACTATAGACTTACGAGCAAAAGTTGAGCCCCAAATAAAAATAAACATATCAAAGGATGGAATTATATATAATGTCAAACATAACGACTCTCAAAAAAAACTCTATTATCAAATTACAAATATAACAAATGGAAATATTATTTCAAAAGGTTTTTTGCCTGACAATAAAGGAATTATTTCAACAAAAGGAATAAGAGAAGGTCTACATATTGTGACTGTCTTTTGTGGAAAATCTGAAATTTCAGAACTTAAATGGAATAATAACAAACAACAATGATAGACATCAAAGGAATAACAAAGAGCTTCGGCTCGCTGCAGGTGCTTAAAGGTATCGACCTGCATATCAATAAAGGTGAGGTGGTAAGTATCGTAGGCCCCAGTGGCGCAGGCAAGACCACCCTGCTACAGATCATTGGCACACTCGATCGTCCTGATGAGGGAAGCGTAGTGGTAGACGGTATTGACGTGAGCAAACTGTCACAGCGGAAGTTGAGCGACTTCCGTAACCAGCATATCGGTTTCGTATTCCAGTTTCATCAGTTACTGCCGGAGTTTACCGCGCTCGAAAACATCATGATTCCTGCTTTCATTGCAGGCAAAAGCCGCAAGGAAGCCAAGGCAAGGGCTGAAGAACTGCTCGACTTTATGGGGCTGAGCGAAAGAGCTCATCACAAACCAGCAGAACTGTCGGGAGGTGAGAAGCAACGCGTGGCTGTGGCAAGAGCTTTGGTAAATAATCCTGCTGTAATCCTTGCCGATGAACCTTCGGGCAGCCTCGACTCACACAACAAGGCAGAACTGCATCAGCTCTTCTTCGATCTGCGCGACAAGTTCGGACAAACCTTTGTCATTGTCACACACGACGAGGGACTTGCCTCGATTACCGACAGAACCATACACCTGAAAGACGGTATGGTAGAAAAGAACGAAGACGTGAAGAGTGAAGAATAAAAACAAAGAACACATATATGAGCAACAAGATAAAATTAGGCGATTTCAACAGCCTGAGAGTGGTGAAAAGAGTAGACTTCGGCATTTACCTTGACGGAGGTGAAGAAGGAGAAATCCTTCTTCCTACCCGTTACGTACCCGAAGAGGTGAGCATTGGCGACGAGCTTGAGGTGTTTATCTACCTCGACCAAGACGAGCGACTCATCGCTACCACCGAGAAGCCACTTGCCAAAGTGGGCGACTTCGCCTACCTCGAAGTGAAATGGGTGAACGAATATGGCGCTTTCTTGGGATGGGGACTGATGAAAGACCTCTTCTGTCCCTTCCGTGAGCAGAAGAAGCGCATGGTTTTGGGTCAGTCATACATCGTTCACGTACATATTGACGAGGAGAGCTATCGCATCGTAGCATCTGCCAAGGTGGAGCGATACCTGTCGGAGGAACATCCTCACTATCGTCATGGCGACGAGGTGGACTTGCTGATCTGGCAGAAGACAGACCTCGGCTTCAAGGTCATCATCGACAACCAGTACCCTGGTCTGCTCTATCAGGACCAGATATTCCAGTACATTCATACTGGCGACAGAATGAAAGGCTATATCGGAAGAGTGCGCCCTGACGGAAAGATTGATGTGAGTCTGCAGAAAACAGGACAACAGCAAACTGCCGACTTTGCCGAAACACTCTACCAGTATCTGCTCGATAACGATGGTGCCTGCGACTTAGGCGACAAGAGCGAGGCAGACGATATCTACGAACGCTTCCATGTAAGCAAAAAGGTATTCAAGCGTGCCATTGGCGACCTCTACAAAAAACGACTCATCACCGTGAGTCCTATGAGTATCAGACTTTTAAAGGTAAAAGAGTAAAAAGGTAAAAACATAAAAGGGTAAAAAGGTAAAAACGCCCTAAAAATAACAACCCACTTGTTTTGGATTTCCAAGACAGGTGGGTTGATATTTTTATAACAAGCGGAACTATTCCACTTTCTTCAATGCTCTCATGGCATTGAGGACAGCAAGAACCGTTACGCCGACATCGGCGAAGACAGCCATCCACATGGTACCTAAACCCACGGTGGCAAGCAACAGGACTGCCACTTTGACTCCTATGGCAAAGGCCACATTCTGATGGGCAATGCGGATGGTGCGACGGGCTATGTGAACAGCAAGAGGAACCTTTCGAGGCTCATCGTCCATCAACACCACATCAGCAGCCTCGATGGCAGCATCACATCCCAAGGCACCCATGGCTATTCCTACATCTGCCCTCTTCAATACGGGCGCATCGTTGATGCCATCACCTACATAAGCCAAAGTCCTGCCTGCAGGCTTCTGTTTCAGCAGTTGTTCTACATGAACCAACTTATCGGCAGGCATCAGTTCGGCTTTATATTCATCGAGACCCAACTGACGGGCTATGCGATCGCCCACCTCCTGACGGTCGCCTGTAAGCATCACCGTCTTGACGACACCCTCACGGCGCAACTGGGCTATGGCCTCGGCACTGCTCTCTTTTACACGGTCGCCTACCACAACAGGCGCACCCTCATCGGCTTGTACCAACACCTCGCCATGGGTCAGCGTTCCAGTCTTATCGAACACCACTACGCCCACCTTGGCAAGGGCATCCATATAACTGCTTCCCTTGATGAGAATACCTGCGCGGGAGGCTCCGCCAATGCCACCGAAGAAAGTGAGCGGCACACTGATAACCAAGGCACAAGGACAGGATACCACAAGGAAGATAAGCGCACGGTTGAGCCATAGAGGCAACAGTTGCATAAAACCGCCCTCGCCAAAGAGCTGCACACCCAAGCCCAAAGTACCCAAGAGAGGCGGAACAATGGCTAAAACCAAGGCTGACAGCACAACGACTGGAGTATAAACGCGGGCAAAGCGGGTGATGAAAGACTCACTGCGCGACTTGCTTGCATCGGCACCCTCTACCAAGGCTATGATGCGAGAGGCTGTACTCTCGCCAAAGGTCTTGATGGTCTGCAAACGCAGTTCTCCCTTCACATTGATGCTGCCCGAATAAACCTCATCGCCCTCTTTTACCTCACGCGGTACACTCTCGCCCGTAAGGACAGAAGTGTCAAGAAGCGCAGAACCACTGACGACCTTACCGTCAAGAGGCACTTTCTCTCCTCGTTTTATCAAAACAGTCTCACCGATTTGTACCGTTTCGGGGGCTACAGTCTCTACCTCTTCTCCATGACAGACGTGAGCCACATCAGGACGGATAGTCATCAGATGTGAGATACTGTCGTGACTCTTTCCCTCAGCATAGCCTTCGAAGAGTTCACCCACCTGGAAGAAAAGCATAACGAAAACAGCCTCAGCAAACTCAGTCTCCTCGCCCGGAAAGAAACCGATGCACAAAGCTCCTACGGTGGCAATGGTCATCAGGAAATGCTCATTGAACACATCGGCATGAGCAATACCCTCGGCAGCCTCGCCCAAGGTGTCGTGACCTATCAGCAGATAGGGAACAAGATAAACCAGGAGCAACTGCCAGGTGGAAAGCGCGCATGTCTTCTCGACGAAGTAAGCTCCTATAAGCAATAATACAGTGACCGAGATGAGCAGAAGGCGCTTGCCAAGGCTTCCATGCTCGTCATGATGATGCTCGTGATGATGCTCACAGCCACACCCGTGAGAACCTTGAGCACAACCACATCCGTGATGATGATAATTTGATTCCATATTGATAAGATACTTTAGTTATATTACACTTCTTTTCGTTTTCGGATGCAAAAATACAAAAAGGCTTCTGCAACCTGGTTGCAAAAGCCTTTTCTATGTAAAATATTGAAGTTTCGCAAGTTTTATCCCACACGCCCTGAAAGGGCAGAAGCTCTTAGCCCAGGGCAGCGCCCTGGGTAATCATGGACGCAAGTTTGTCGCCCTGCAAGGGCAAAAGCTTTAAAAACTCAAGGCAATTTATAAGGCTGTTGCCCTTACAGGGCGCATTGCTGACTGCCATTATACCCAGGGCGCTGCCCTGGGCTAAGAGCTTCTGCCCTTTCAGGGCGTGCTGCTTCTGGAACTGGGCCTTCAGCCCGTACTTAAACCACTTGCGAAACTTGAGTAAAATATTTTCTATTATACTTGTAACAAGTTGAGCCTTCCTCAACTCTCGCCCTCTACTCCATTCTGCATTAATACCACTGCACGGCATTGGAATAACCGCTTCGCTTATCGTACTTCAAAGCATCTGTAAGCGTAGAAGCGTTACAACGGAACGTGAAGTTATAGCTGGTATAAGGAGCCAGCACCACCGAACAACTCATATTGAAACAGTGGAGGTCGCGCTGCAACGAAGCAGTTGTCATACTCATGGCCTTGTTCTCGAAGTCGTAGCCAGATGAGAAGCTGATGTTCCAGCCATCACTGATGCGCACGTTACCACTGAAGTTGAGAGTCTGGGTAAACTTGTAAGGATAGCGCATGGTGCTCTCGTTGAACTTTTCGCGGCGAGTATCCTCACGCATGGTGATACCGTAACCCACAGAAAGCGACCAAGGCATATTGAAAGCCATATAACCGTCGTCATCGGTCTTGGCCTTTCCGCCCTTCTTCTTGGCTCCATGCTTTCCAGCCTCCATGTCATCGTCGATATTGGTTTCGATACTGGTATCTACACCCTCATCGTCATCCCTGTTGCGTGAGTTTTCGCTGTCGCTGTCATCGCCTCCTCCGAATAGCTTCTTCAACTTATCAGGTGTAAGCGTGAAAGAGAAATTCTGCGACATACCCTGGAAACGTCCGAAACGTCCCTTACCCCACTCAGTATGGGTTCCCACATAAGGATTTCCCTGTTCGTCGAGTTCATAGGCATAGGTGGCAAAGACAGCATGCATACTGTAAGTATAGTTTTTCCACCATTTCAGGCGCAAGTCGATACTGAGGTCACTCCATGGCCGCACCTTGGCTGCCGTATTGTAACTCATATTGATATCGAAAGCATCGATAAGACTTATCTTTTTAAATCCGGTGGAGTCCTTATCGCTCTTGACCTTCATCTCAAGGTTGTTGCCCAACGTGAAGGAAATGCTTCCCTGCTTACCCTTGCCCGGCACTCCAAAGAGCGAGTTTTGATAAGGCGAGTAGCTGACGAGCGATACATTTCCATTGGCATCAGTCTTCTGATAAGTATCCCAGTATCCATAGCGAGAAGCACCAAAGTCTGGCGCATAGCTGAAGCTTACAGTTGGCGAGAGCACGTGGCGTATGGCCTGTATCTTGTCACCGAAGAGCTTGCGGTTGGGCACCCAGAAACCATAAAGTTTGGTAGAGGCACTGATGCTCATGTTCCAGTTGTACACATTATGGAAACCATAAGTCGTATCAGCCACCTCGACCTGCTTCTGCTCGTCCCACGACTTAGTGACCTTATTGGTGTACATACGGTCGGTAAAGTTGAAGTTAGGACTGATGTTGAGGTACTTGAAGAGCGTGAAGTTGGCACTTACCGGAATGCGATGTTCCCATCCGTTGCGCCAGTCTTTAATAAGATTGCTCTTGAAAAGCAGGTCTTCCTTAGTGGAGATGGAGTTGCTCACATGTCCTGTATAGCTCAGGGCTATCTTCTCATACCATCGCTCGTCACCCACCATCTTCTTGCGACGGAATGGATAGAAACGCGCAATGTTGATATTGAGGTCGGGCAGAGTGACTGCCAACGAAGAGTCGCGCATGTTCTGCGAGAGGTTGGTAGTTGCCGTCAGCGACATACCTATGCTCGAAAAGTTGGTGCTCCAGTTGACAGACGAGGTTCTGGTACTCTGCGTCATCGACTGTGGATTATAGAGCGAGTTGAGATTGTTGCGCTCATAACTGGTTGAAGCGAAGTTGACGCTGGCAGAAAGCGAACTGTAAGGATTGGCCTTGGAGTCTTGTCGATGGTTCCACTGCAACTTGAAACTCTCCTGCTCGGTAAAGTCGGGCATTCCCTTATCACCTGTCTTGGTATCCTGATAGCTGAAATAGAAGCTTCCCGAATACTTGTATCGCTTGCGATAGTTGCTGGCAGCCGAGAGACCCCAAGAACCCTTGGTGTAGATTTCGCCCAAGAGTTTCAAGTCCCATTTGTCGTTAATGGCAAAATAATATCCACCATCGCGCAAATAGAATCCTCGGTCGCTCTCATCGCCATAAGTAGGCATGATAAAACCGCTGCTATAGCTCTTGGTAAAGGGGAAGAAACCATAAGGAATGGCGAAAGGCATAGGCACATCACACACCACGAGGTAAGCCGGGCCAAAGACTACATCCTTGCCAGGACGCACCTTGGCACGCGAGAGCGAGATATAGAAATCAGGATGTGGGTCATCGCAGGTGGTGTAACGTCCATGCTGCAGATAGATCACTCCTGAAGAGTCGCGCTTGGAGCGCATACCCGACAGGAAACCGTCCTGCTGCTCGGTATATACATTATTAATAAGGGCTTTCTTGCTCTTGAAGTTGAACTTGATGGTATCGGTATCATATTCGTCGCTACCCATCTTGAATACAGGCTTTCCCTTTATACCATCTTCGGCAGTAGAGTCAGCCGTACCCATAGCCTTCACGTTACTCTTATCGATGTCCATCGAAATACGGTCGCTGGCAAGATCCATATTCTCATACTTCACCTGCGCAGAGCCATAAAGATGCGCCACCTTGTTCTTGGCGTCATAGACAAGCGAGTCGGAAGCCGAATAAGTGACAGGAGCATCTACTCCACCCGACTTCTTGCGGGCAATACTGTCGAGACGAATACTGTCGTCCACCACTTGGTTGTGCTTCCAGATAGCCTTTTGCAGAGAGTCCATGCGGGCAGTATCAGCCACCACATTGCCTGCTGAGTCGCGCAAGACAGAATCGACCACAGCCGTAGAGTCGGCGGCAGCCTTCTTCTTTTTCTTCTTGAAGAACGGCATGTTGGGACTTGCCATCATACAGATGAAGGCAAACAACAAAAGTGCTATGAAAGGATATTTTCTCATTTAGTTTGCAAAGTTAAGCATTTCTGCTTAGATTACACATCATGCTGACGTCTTTTTAGCTCATTCGAACATTTTTTCCCACTCCTTGAAGCGCAGGACACCCTCCTCGCCAAACTTGGCCAAGCTTTTCTCAGCCTGCTGGATGGTTTTCTCACGATCGAGATGAGTCTTGCTGAAGAACTTGTCAGCATAACAGATCACCTTTTCCTCCAAGGTTTCCGGAAGGAAATCCTGATGGGGCAAAGGCAGATTCTGACTCTCTATCTGCTGGCATGTGATGCCTGCTCCCGTATGGCGCTCGCACACTCGTGCATGGCGCTCGAAGCCTTCACGACGCATCAGTTCGGCACCCAGACGACCATGACAGATGTAGGGTTGACTGCCAAAACACATGATGCCAGGAGCATCGGTAAGATAGATTCCGATGTCGTGAAGCATGGCTGCCTCTTCCACAAACTGAGCATCAAGATGCAGTTCGGGATGAGACGAAACAATCTGTAGCGCTCTTCGCGCTACAGATTGACTATGGGTAATGAGGATATGACGAAGCTCATCGTCCTCAGGATAATACTTATCAATAACAGCTTGATAATTCATCTATTTAATGTTTGGTTTGTCATGTTCAGTGTTTAATTAGGCTCACGCCACGATACTTGCAAAGTAAACATTAAACACAGAACATTCAACATTATTCAGCCTCTCGCTCAATGTAGGCGATCACATCGCCCTTGCGAATCTTGCTGCCCTGCTTGGCATTGATTTCTACAAGCTTTCCGCCAAGAGCTGCGGGAACGGTCTCGAACTCGCCCCATGGAGCCAGGATGTAGCAGAAGGCATCACCTTCCTTATACTCCTTGCCGATGAATGGCTCTACGGCTGGCTGGCACTCGCCCTCGCCCTGGAACTCCCAGAAGATCTGACCGGCAACAGGTGCTACGATGGCGTCAGCCTTGGCATGCTTGAACTCTGCCAACTGGGCAGGAGTCAATGTTGAGCCAAGCTTGGCATCCTTAGCCTTCTGCAGGTCTGCCAAAAAGTTCTTCTTAGCCTGACCGCTCTTGTAATTGCGATACTGCTCTGGGTGCATGGCAAGTTCGAAGAGTTCCTCGTCGTCCTGACCGTACTCCCAACCATTCTCGTCCATCTCCTTCTTGAAGTCGTCGAGCGCATTGGTAAGCAATGTGTGGGCATCAACATCAGTAAACTCACGACCCTGCTTCTTGGCAAGCTCTATGAGTTCGGGATCTATCTTGCCTGGAATCTTACCACTCTTACCGAGGATCATACCCCACATAGAGTCGTCCATCATCACGAAGCGACCCTTGCCCTGCTCCATGGTGAGGAGGTTCATCAGGGAGATGTTCTTCACGTACTGGCTGAATGGTGTTACCAATGGAGGATAACCCACGCGTGGCCATACATACTCTACCTCGTCGAAGAGCTTGATCAGGAGGTCGTCCATAGACAACTCTTCCTCACCCTTCTTCTTGCGGATGTTGTTGATGGTCTGACGCATACCGCCGAGGTCTGCCATCATAGAACCCATCATACCGCCAGGGAGACCGCAACCGAGCAACAATGAAGACATGATCTTGTTACCTGGGTTGATGAAGTAGCCGAGCCACTCGTCGATGAACTCCTGAGTCATAGCACGAGCCTTCATATAAGCGCTCATGTTGATTTCAGGCACCTCGAAGCCCTCGTTCTTCAGCATGCTGATAACTGAGATTACGTCTGGGTGAACCTTACCCCATGACAATGGCTCGATGGCTGTATCGATGATGTCGGCACCATTGTTGCAGACCTCGAGGATGGAAGCCATAGAGAGACCAGGACCTGAGTGGCCATGATACTGGATGATAATCTCAGGATACTTGTCCTTGATCATCTTGGTAAGCTTACCGAGGAATGCAGGCTGACCGATACCAGCCATATCCTTCAAGCAGATTTCCTCAGCACCGGCAGCGATGAGCTGGTCGGCAATGTTCATATAATATTCGAGAGTATGAACAGGAGAGTTGGTGATACAGAGTGCACACTGTGGAGTCATGCCGCCCTCCTTGGCCCACTTGATAGAAGGAATGATGTTGCGAACATCGTTCAAACCATCAAAGATACGGGTGATGTTGGTACCCTGCTTAGCCTTCACCTTGTACATAAGGGCACGTACATCGTCTGGCACAGGATACATACGAAGAGCGTTCAATCCACGGTCGAGCATGTGCGTCTTGATACCCACCTCATTGAAAGGCTTGCAGAATGCACGAACTGCATCATTAGGATTCTCACCAGCGAGGAGGTTTACCTGCTCGAAAGCACCGCCATTGGTCTCTACACGGCTAAAGCATCCCATCTCGATGATTACTGGGGCTATCTTAGCCAACTGATCCTTGCGTGGCTGGAACTTACCAGAACTCTGCCACATGTCTCGATATACGAGACTGAACTGAATTTTCTTCTTCATTATTATTTAATAATTTCTTTATTCTTTTCTTTATTGTAACACGGTGCCTAACGGCACCTATATAAAACCAAGGTGCAAAATTAGACAAAAAATCCGAATTATCAGCCCTTTCAACTGATTTTTTATAATTATTGTACTATTTTTGACTATCCTGTTGGATGTTCACATATTTTTATTGACTGAACTTTCGCAAGTTTTGCCCCACACGCCCTGAAAGGACAGAAGCTCTTAGCCCAGGGCAATGGACGCGAGTAGCACGCCCTGAAAGGGCAGAAGCTCTTAGCCCAGGGCAATGGACGCAAGCAGCACGCCCTGAAGGGGCAGAAGCTCTTAGCCCAGGGCAATGGACGCAAGCAGCACGCCCTGAAAGGGCAGAAGCTCTTAGCCCAGGGCAATGGACGCAAGCAGCACGCCCTGAAGGGGCAGAAGCTCTTAGCCCAGGGCAATGGACGCAAGCAGCACGCCCTGAAAGGGCAGAAGCTCTTAGCCCAGGGCAACGCCCTGGGTTATCATGTTCGCAAACTTGTCGCCCTGTAAGGGCAAAAGCTTTAAAAAATGCCTGGAGTTTTAAAGCTTTTGCCCTTACAGGGCGCCTTGCTGGCTGCCTTTATACCCAGGGCGCTGCCCTGGGCTAAGAGCTTCTGCCCCTTCAGGGC
>OBAI01000662.1_pt1 | contig 33950 bp, 29 predicted proteins | sample 1517461 | NCBI WGS metagenome assembly OBAI01 (sample SAMN04571696, study PRJEB22368) | human gut metagenome | biome: human gut; material: stool | host: Homo sapiens | place: Luxembourg | collected 2012-06-29
CCGGTGGTCTTGCCGCCTTCGGTCTTCTGGTTGCTGATGGACGTGATGCCCTTCAGGTCTTTTGCCAGCTGGACCTTCAGCTGACCCTTATCCGTGCTGTTGACGCCGATGTTGCCTTCTGTCAGGTCGCCCTTCGCACCGCCGATGATATCGAGAGTGTTGTTCAGCTTCTTGGCAATTTCTTTTCCATCATCACCCTTGAATTTCAGGCCATCATCAAGGGTTGCCGCTTCGTGTTCGGTTCCTTTTGGATCCTTATACACAATGCGTGTCATGGTCTCACCGTCTTTGCCATTAAGGCCCGGTGTTCCTGCCGTAGTGAAGATGTCTGTCATGCCGTCCTTACCATTCAGTCCGATATGACCTTCGGCTCCATCTACGCCATCGACACCATCGATGCCTTTGATGGTCACACCATCCTTGCCATTCTGGCCCTTGATGGAGATGCCATCCTTGCCGTCGATGCCGACACCAGCTTTACCATCCTGGCCACTGATGCCGATGCTGCCAGCAGTACCCGGTTTACCATTTTCTCCATCCTTGCCGTTTACAGCAATCTTCTCGGCAGACACATTCTTATCCATGAGGATCGTGATGTTGCCATCTTTATCGATCTCCGTAGTCAGATTATCAGCTGTGTATTCATGGCCGGCTTTCTTGGCCGTGCCCTGGATCTTCACCGTGCTGCCCAGCTTAGCCGTGTATTCGTCACCAGAGTTAGCAGCAAACTTCAAGCCCTTGCCTGTCAAACCGGTAGCTGTGTTTTCTGCAATCTTCTGTACGTCACCAATATTAGCGGCATTCGTCGTCTCGGTGTATTTGCCAGATGCATCTGCACCACTGCCTACATTAGTAATCTTGCCACCGTTGACATTGACGCTGCCATCGTCGCCAAGGGTAATCTTGGCACCGGTGGTCTTGCCGCCTTCGGTCTTCTGGTTGCTGATGGACGTGATGCCCTTCAGGTCTTTTGCCAGCTGGACCTTCAGCTGACCCTTATCCGTGCTGTTGACGCCGATGTTGCCTTCTGTCAGGTCGCCCTTCGCACCGCCGATGATATCGAGAGTGTTGTTCAGCTTCTTGGCAATTTCTTTTCCATCATCACCCTTGAATTTCAGGCCATCATCAAGGGTTGCCGCTTCGTGTTCGGTTCCTTTTGGATCCTTATACACAATGCGTGTCATGGTCTCACCGTCTTTGCCATTAAGGCCCGGTGTTCCTGCCGTAGTGAAGATGTCTGTCATGCCGTCCTTACCATTCAGTCCGATATGACCTTCGGCTCCATCTACGCCATCGACACCATCGATGCCTTTGATGGTCACACCATCCTTGCCATTCTGGCCCTTGATGGAGATGCCATCCTTGCCGTCGATGCCGACACCAGCTTTACCATCCTGGCCACTGATGCCGATGCTGCCAGCAGTACCCGGTTTACCATTTTCTCCATCCTTGCCGTTTACAGCAATCTTCTCGGCAGACACATTCTTATCCATGAGGATCGTGATGTTGCCATCTTTATCGATCTCCGTAGTCAGATTATCAGCTGTGTATTCATGGCCCTCTGTCTTGGCAGTGCCCAGAACTTTCACTGTAGTGCCCAGTTTAGCAGTGTATTCATTACCAGAGTTAGCAGCAAATTTCAGGCCCTTGCCTGTCAAATCGGACTGAGCAGATTTCAACTGGCTTACGTTGACTGCGTCTGTATCATTGACACCGGCTCTGACATGGATGATACGGCGTTCCTTATCCTTATCACCGATGGAAAGGACACCACGGTTATTATCGCTTTCCAGAAGATCGTTAACTTTTACCTGGCTATCGGAACCTAAAGCTACGGCGTTCTTAATCTTTTCATTGTCTGTTTTGATATTACCAATATGCGCTTCCCAACCAATAGCTAAGTTCTGACTGGAAACGGCTGTAGCCTTTGTACCAATAGCAATACTGTTATTATGTGCTATTGTACTCGTACCCAATGCTACTGCATTGCCACCAGCCTCGGTATTAACACCTACAGCCAATGCATCTCTCTGTGCGCTGGCATTATGGCCAATGGCAGTTGCGTTATCACCTTTGTCCAAGATCATCTGAGTATCAGACGAGCCAATAATGACAGCGTTTTTCGTATTTGTCAGAGTATGGTTATCGCCAAAGACAATATTAGACTTGTTGGATCTTTTGATTGGCTGGGCCTTGTCATCATCATAGCTGTCGCCGGAAAGTTTATTGTTGGCACCGATGACATAATCATGCTTGCCGTTAATAACCTCATTGCTGAAGCCGTCGACGTAGTTGTACTGTGAAGACTTTTCAGGGTCATACTTAATGGCAGTATTGGAAGTATCAGTAACCCATTCGCCCTTACTCTCTACCTGATTGCCTTTGACGGTATTTCCGACACCAGTGACCTGGGTCATATAGGCTTTGTCAACCGTGTTGCCGCCGCCCATGACCATGACCTGTCCACCGCTATCCTTGACAGCCTTCTGCATAGCCTCACTGAGTTTCGTCGGATCCGAAATACTGCCTAAGATATCTGCATCCTTCTTGCTAACAATCGGGCGATAGGAATCCGTGACAGTATTGCCTGCACCATAGATGATGGCAGCGTTAGAGTTCGTCGTCATGTTGGCCTGGCCGACAATACTGTTAGCTACGCCGCTGTGTTCTTTCGCGGTATCCGTATTCTGGTTGACGTTGAACGTACCATAGGACAGAGCCGCTGCACCGCGGAGGTCAAGACCCTGTACATTCCCCGAATTGATGACACCGGAGTAGGAACCGGCTACTGTCGAAGCGATGCCGTCTGCATGCGTGACAAAGCCTGCAGCCAGGCTGCCCCTCCCCTTGGCACCGTCATTACCTGCATTGCTATAGCTGTCAAATCCAAGCGTAGGTGCATTATCAGATACCGAATAGTACTTGATGTTATGAGTCTTATCGTTCAGCTTAGATGCATTATCTGCAACCTGTGCATCGAGAGCACTCAGATTCTGGCCAGTCGTGTTGTTTGCCGACACATAATTCAAATTCTTGCCAGTTTCTGCAACCGGTGCGTCATAATTGTACAACGTCTTGCCCGTTACCAGCTGGTCGGAAGTAGAAGCATTCGTAGCAGTAGTGGCAGTGCCTGCAGTGAATGGATCTGCACCAAGAGCCTTGCCCCAGTCGTCTTTGCTCTTCTTCTGAGCCGTTGTCGTGGCGGCTTCATCCTTGACAGGCTTTTTATTTTCATCAAGCTGCACGTTGCCATTTTTATCTGTCTTATAGACCTCGATGTTGTTGCCAAGATTTGATGCATCTTTTTCAGCGTACTGTTTCAACTGTTCCATGACAACGACGTCGTGGTCATCAATACCATCGGCAACTTTGACAAGGCGGTTGTAGTAAGCAGAGGTATAGGGTTCATTCTTCTTTATTGACTTAGGCGCCTTTGTATAATCATTAGTTGTTCCATCAATCTCATTTTGTTTCGGATTGCCTTTTTCATCGGTCAGGGTTTCCCATTCATAGGTATAACCGGATTCATCACCAGCATCATGACCGAAAGCAATTGTTCCAGGTTCATTTGCGGTTGCCTGGTAGCCTAATGCCGTGGAAAATTTATCATAATGAATAAATTTCGCATTTCCTAAACTACTCTCTGGATCCTCCATATAATAACCGGGAAGGGAGTGAATATTACCGTTCTGAATTGCCTCCTCTACTTTTTCCATTTCCTTAATATCATTAGGATTATTCTCATCTAAATAAGTTTTTTCAACTCCACCATCAGCTACTACAGCCTGATATCCAGCCGCTAAAGAGAAGAAGGCATCCTGTCCAGTAGATCCGCCTGCTACGCCAGTTGAAAACATCCCGTTAACACTAGAAGATTCTCCTCCTAGCGATGAGGCGCCTGTACCCGTTACATTATTATAAAGACCGCCCGAAGCATATGAATATGTACCGGAAGTTAAATTACGACCTCCACCTACAACTACAGAACCATTACCGATAGCGTTATTGACTTGGCCACCAATAGCAGTAGAAACTGTACCATTGGCTAGATTATAGTTACCACCCAAAACAGTCGAAGCATTTCCAGAAGAATGGTTAGCTTCACCACCAACAACAACAGCAAGAAGATTGTCAGCAACATTCTTCTCACCACCAAAAATAGTAGCAGCGATACCTTCTCCTTCTATTGTATTGTCAGTGCCGCCAAAAATAGCAGCACCTGTTGGATCACTCTTATCGCTTTTTAGTATGTTATTCCGTGTGCCTCCAAAAATAGATGACAGCCATCCATCATTTTTATTGACGGTTCCTCCAACGGTCATTGAATAGAGGCCTGATGCTTCATTGCGATTACCACCAATTAATACAGCACCATCACCTTCTGCTTTATTATCAGTTCCACCAACGATAATAGCATCTGTGCCGGTTTGTTGTACCTTATTTGTGGAAAGAGTTTTATTGTTAGTTCCACCAACAATCAGTGCTCTTTCACTGTTTTTGTCAATATCATTATTCATGCCGCCTACAAGAACAGAATCTTTTGCATGAGCACCAAATGTAAAGTCTTTATCGCTCTCACCCAAACTATCATTGATTGCGCCGCCGCCTATAATCAGTGAGTTTTCCCCATCTGCTTCAAAAGTAACCTTGCCATTTCCGTATTTATTTCCATAGTTTGTCCCCAGGTTACGGTTCAGGCTGATGACGTTTTTCGTCGTAGTTTCCGTGCCATCATCATTTTTTGTCGTGACATCATTAACGTTGATGCCCCAACCGGCATTGACAGAGAGGTCTTTCGTCAAATCGTTTGTAGCTTTGGTCAGCTGTTCCATGACGACGACATCATGATCATCCTTGCCATCGGCGACTTTGACGAGACGGTTGTAAGCAGCTTTATCATACGTTTTTTCTACAACTGTCGGGGTCTTGCTGTAATCATTCCATGTACCATCAGAATTTTTCAAAGCATCGTATTTAGCTTTACTGATTTCCTTATTGTTAGCATCATAATATTTTCCATTTTGTTTCGTCGCTTTTTGTGGCCAAGTCGTAGACGAATAATATGCATCTCCAGCATCATGACCAAATGCAATTGTGCCTGCTTCATCAGTTGTAGCCTGATAGCCGATGGCCGTGCCATTTTCGACAGTTACATTTGCACCATTCCCTGCTGCCAGTGCATGATTAGCATTTGTAGAGCCACCTGCAATGCCGACGGCAAAAGCGCCATTTACCGTGCTCTGCAAGCCGCCAACAGCTACAGAGGAATCTCCAAGGGCACTATTCACCCCACCGCCGAAAACAGAAGCAGCTGCGCCATAGGCTCTATTCATACTGCCACCACTTGCTGTTGAATACGTTCCATGAGCATCGTTATCATGACCGCCAAATACAGAGGACTGATTGCCCAGAGCATCGTTTGCGGAGCCACCTATCACCGTAGAGTACTGTGCAGACGCTGTATTGGATACCCCACCGACAACGACAGCTGCATCACCATTTTCTCTAACGGTATTATCTGCACCACCAACCGTGACAGAATCCTGGCCTAAAGCACCATAATCCTTTTCAGCCGTTTGTCCACCTGTGGCATCGCCGGGATTAACACGACCACCAATAACCAAAGCACTCTTGTTTTCATCAGCCTTAAGAACGGCTTTATCTTTAGTATATGCATCCCTGCCCAGGTTACGGTTCAGGCTGATGGCTTTGCCATCTTTGTCCTTAGCAACACTGATTCCCCAACCAGCATGGACAGACAGGTCTTTCTTCTGATTCTCCAAAGCCGAGTAGACTGTACCACCGGTAACAAGCTGGCCATTGTTCTTTTCTACCTTGCCAGTACCAATCGCATTGCCCCAGGCATCCTTGTTATTCTTTTTATCAGATGAATCAGCAGCTGTCTTACCGTCTGCTTTCTTTAAATTTTCACCAATATTAGATGCGTCAATGTTTGCCTTCTTGCTGGCATCCGTTTCTTCAACTGCTTTTTTCAACTGTGCAATAGTAGCTGCATCCGAATCAGCGGCACCGTCGGCGACGTTGGAAATGCGCCGCAGGGCACCTGTTTTACCGACCGATACATAGGAATCTGCCTTGTTGTCTGTCAAATAGGATTTGATTTCTTCACCATCAGGAGTCTTGGCTGTGCGAAGATCTGTAGAAGCATCGGAATAAGAACCGATGGCGATATTGCCATTATCGGCGCTGGCACCATAGCCGATAGCTACAGATGCGCGCTGGATATCCGGCTCACCATTTAACGTGATACTTCCATCACCGCTGGGGACTCTGAGTTGGATTCCATGCCCTGTTGAATCTTTATCATACGAATTTTTAGCGGTTGCATTTGAGCCAATAGCAATAGAACCGTAGCCTGTTGCATCTGACTGATAACCTACGGAAGTTGCCCAATATCCATCATCCGTCTCACTAGGTAAAACTTTTCCCGTTGGCATTCCCGGACCACGACCAACATAGACACTGCCTAGTGATTTTTCAGCTCTGCGGTCACCAATCGTGATAGTGCCATCACCGCCACTGGCTTTCAGGCCAATCGTAATGGAATCATCACCATGGGCACCTTGACCATTATGATTTGCATAATCTGAATCTTCAAATAAACCATCTGTACGCTCTACGCCAACAAAGTTAGAACCGTCTGTCCTGGTTTTAACAGCAGCTTCTGCCGTCATAGGCACAAATGCAGTTGTAAAGGAAAGACTTCCCAGTGCAATCAATACAGCAGCCGTCAAAGCAGCATGCTTCCTCACACCGCTAGACTCCCCGTTATGACCATGGCTCTTGGCAATTTCGGAAACAACGACGGCGCATTGCTTCACTTTACTGTACATGACCTTATAGATTTTGTTCATGTGACCCTGCCTCCCGTATTCTAAAAAAACTTCGAATCTAATGTGTAGATTAGATTCATTTTTCTTATAATAGAACCTGATGTGGCAGTAAGGTCAAATTGCCTATCAAAATATGAATAAGAATCCTAAACTAATAAATACGGTAAATTTACGTCAAATTATTGTTGATACAATATATCATCTATACAATTACCTCATATTGCACCAACAATTCATACTATCAGCTCATAAGCCTTTTCAGATTTTAAAGCCCTCCCTTGATAAACTTCATCTATTTAATGAATAAACATTCATGTTTAATAAAAGGCTTAATAACAAAACGTATTATCTCATGATTCGATTGATTGAATGAATGAATGTAAAATTTCTCCTTTTCATTTCTTCTATAGCCATAAAAAGGATGGTATACTCCCTTCCGAGCAGACAGATTTTTTGTTTCACCTGCCTGCTCCGAAAGGAGCATACCATCTGCTATTTTTTCGTTATTTTTTGGATGTCAGATTACTTCTTTGCAGCCAGAGCCTCCACTTGTTTTTTGAGTGCTTCGATTTCTGCTTTCATTTCAGCATTGTCCGCTTTCATTTCAGCTTTATCCTTTGCATTCTGCACATCCCTGGCCTTCAACTCGGCAATTTCCCTGCTCTGCTTGTCAATGACAGATGCCATTTCCGCTTTAGAATACTTGATATACTTATTGCTCTTTCCAAATTTCAAAGAGAACCCGCCATTTACCATGTTACGGTTATCACCCATGGTCCATCCCAGGTTAAACATGGTCCTTTCATTGGGACGATAGAAAAGTCCCACAGCAGCAGCGGTGGCATTGCGGTAATTGCCTACGCCGACAGCGAAGTCCCATTTATCCTCCTGATCGTAATCCAACGGATGAAGGGCAGCCAGAGCAGCGGCACCGGCGCCCACCTTGTTGATGCGATCGCCCAGTTCCCCTACCCTGCCATTCAGATAGTTGATACTCTGGGTATTGGAAGTCACCTGATTATCCAAAGCAGACAGATTCTCCCCAGCGGTATCGGATACTTTCACATAAGTGCCATCCCGTTTAACCCGGGTTTCGTTTATACCGTGCCAGCATTGACAGCATTCTTGGCCCCATCTTCAATCGTCGTATCAGCTACATTTCAAATATAAGCATCAAGAAATGACAGAATCATGATGGTGCTATCTGCACATCAAAGTAAAATTTTTAAGGAAGGTTGTAAAAAAGAGGTGCTTATGCAATATAAATGTATGGAGAAGGAAATCCGGAAACTCCATGGACGGATTCTCTATCCCATCTGTCATGTAGATCGCGAATATTCCGGCCGGAATGCAGCTTTGGCAGGTAGGAAAGCCATGAATCTCTGTATACAAGCTTCCGATTTTCCCTCCCCTATGTCCCGGGGCCCAGAGATATGGGAACGGATCTGCAGATTCGAAGAGAAGCAAGACCACCAATCAAAAACACGGATACCATCCCTTGCAGCATGAGCCCGCATTCCCGGACGACAATAGCAGGGTTGACGCAGGATTTTCCTACGGTTTAGCGCTGCCGCCTGATTCTGAGAGGCCCGCAATACTGTCTGGCACGGATTTGTATCCGTGTTTTTGTGCTGTCTTTTTCATCACAAAGAAACCCGGTGCCTCCCCCAGGCCAATGATTGCGGTATCTGCATGATTTCTTCCAAAAGGTCCAAAGGCTTGGCGTCCCAATTTCGCCCATGAAAAAGGGGCTGTGAAAAAATCTAAATGATTTCTTCACAGCCCTTTTTTGATTCCGATGGATTATAAGTCTTCGTAAAGCGGATATTTCTTGCAGAGGGCCGCTACCCTGTCGGCGCAGGATGCCTTGATGGCTGCGTCTTCAGGGTTCTTTACGACCGCAGCGATGATATCTGCCACTTCCTTGAAGTCATCTTCCTTGAGGCCTCTGGTGGTGAGGGCCGGGGAGCCGAGGCGGATGCCGCTGGTTACGAAGGGAGAGAGGGTTTCGAAGGGGATGGTGTTCCTGTTGGCGGTGATGCCGATTTCATCCAGTACGTTCTGGGCGACTTTGCCGGTAATGCCGATGGCTTTCATATCAGCCAGGAGAACGTGGGTATCAGTGCCGCCGGATACGACGCGGATACCCTGTTTCTGCAGTTCGTCAGAGAGGACTTTTTCGTTCTTCTTGATCTGCTTTGCGTACTGCTTAAAGTCGTCGGTAAGGTCTTCGCCGAAGGCTACGGCCTTAGCTGCAATGACGTGCATGAGCGGGCCGCCCTGCATGCCGGGGAATACGGCCTTGTCGATGGCTTTGGCATATTTTTCACGGCACATGATGATGCCGCCCCTGGGGCCGCGGAGGGTCTTGTGGGTGGTGGTGGTTACGATATCGGCATAGGGCACGGGGCTTGGATATTCGCCGCCGGCTACGAGGCCTGCGAAGTGAGCCATATCCACCATGAAGAGGGCCCCTACTTCGTGGGCAATGGCTGCCATTCTTTCAAAGTCGATGATTCTGGAGTAAGCACTGGTACCGCCGATAATGAGCTTCGGACGGACTTCTTTGGCTGTCTTTTCCATAGCTTCGTAGTCCAGAAGTTCATCTTCTTTACGGACACCGTAGGGAACGACATTGAAGTAATTGCCGGAAATATTGACAGGGCTGCCGTGGGAGAGATGGCCGCCGTCGGTGAGGTTCATGCCCATCATGGTATCTCCCGGTTTCAGGAGACCGTAGTATACGGCAAAGTTTGCCTGGGAGCCGGAATGGGGCTGTACATTGACGTGTTCGGCGCCGAAGAGTTCTTTGGCCCGGTCAATGGCCAGCTGTTCCACCTTGTCTACGAATTCGCAGCCGCCGTAGTATCTCTTGCCCGGATAGCCTTCAGCGTACTTGTTTGTAAGGACGCTGCCCTGGGCTTCCATCACTGCGTAGCTGACAATATTTTCAGAAGCAATCATTTCCAGCTTATTTCTCTGTCTGTTCAGTTCTTCCTGAATAGCTTCATATACCTGTTTGTCATCTTTTAAATGGTTCATACAATAAACTCCCTTCCTGCAAAACCTGCTGCCTCTATGCGGCACTCTCCCAAATCTATAGATAGCTGAATATGTTCAGGTATCAACAGTTTCATTGTACCATACCCATGGCCCTGGTACATAGATGAAATAAAAAAGGTCTGAAAGGGAGAAGACGCTTTTCGCCTCTCCTTTTCAAACCTCAGCTTTGAGTCATATACAGCTTTTATGCAATTATATCAGAAAGCACCTCTGTTGTCATCTTTTTTATAACGGGCCCTTTCGCCGCCAATGAGGGGCGGTCTTGTGCGGGCACCGGTGACGATGGCTTCCCCTACCCTGTTATGGGTCAGATGAACCGGCACGGCCACCCGTTTCAGGTGCATGCCGATCAAAGTCAGACCGATATCCAGCCCTCCGTCGGCTTTGATTTCTTCCACTGCCACAGGGTCCCTGAAATGGTAGTAGGCATTGGTGGCAAAAGAGCCGCCGCCATGAAGCCAGGGCACGACGGTCACTTCTTCATAGCCATATTTCTCTGCAGTCTCCCTTTCCACAATAAGGGCACGGTTCAAATGCTCGCAACACTGGAAAGCCAGACGAAGGCCATTCTTTTCCGCGATCTCCATCAGCGTTTCCACCACGGCGGTGCCCACTTCGTAGGAGCTGTCCTTACCGATACGGCCGCCCCGGATTTCGCTGGAAGAGCCGCCGATGACAATTAGGCTTCCCTTTCTGAAATGGGACTGGCTCAGCAGTTCTTCAAAGGCTTCCGCCGCTTCTTTCTTCAAATCTTCATACATGGGATTCATCTTCTTCTATTTTGGCAATCTTGCCGATTCTTCTGGCATGACGGCCGCCCTCAAAGGGTGTCTTCAGAAATTCATCCAGAATAAATTCAGCCAGCCCCGGTCCGATGACCCGGGCGCCCATGGTAATGACGTTCGCATCGTTATGGGCTCTGGTGAAATGGGCAGAGAAGGTATCACCGCAGAGGGCTGCGCGAATGCCCTTCATCTTGTTGGCCGCAATACACATGCCGATACCGGTGCCGCAGATGAGGCAGGCATAGGTGGCTTCCCCTTTCTGCACCAGCCGGCAGGCTTTCTCCGCAAAGTCAGGGTAATCGCAGGACTCTGTGGAATCGGTACCGCAGTCGATATACTCGATTTTTTCTTCATCCAGATGTTTCTTCAAAGACGCTTTCAGCTCAAATCCGCCATGATCACTGGCAATGGCAATCTTCATAGGACTCATCCTTTCCATGAACAATAGAACTTCCATACGGACTCATTGTACATCAGAATTGGCAGGGATGTAAAGAAAAAAGGGTCCAGGGGAGGCAGAGGGCGGTGGCGGCTTCGCCGCAGATAAAAAAAAGGCGGCTGACGCCGTGGGTTGTGTAGAAGGGTTGCGGAAAAAGGTTCTTAGGATTGATGGGCCCTTTCGGGCCCAAGGGTTCTTAAGTTTGACGGCCCTTCGGGCCGAGGGTTGCGGATTGCCGCTCTGCGGCAATGAGTATTATAATGCCGCCTTTCGGCGGTCACGTCCACATCGAGTATCATAATCATTCTTCCCCTCGTCTACCCCTTCACCGCTCAACGCATAGCGAAGAATAAAGTCCCCCCGCCGGGGGGAAGGTGGTGGCGCCAGCCACCAAAAGGGGTGCATTCCCTCGCTCTACAGTAAGCACGGGTTATAGTGCCCCTGAGGGGAAATGCCACGTAGTGGCAAAAGGGTGTACGAGGGTAAGCATACCAATGGAACTCACCATCATTCACCGCGGACCAGCTTTGCCCGACTTGGCAATTCTATGCAGAATCGCCGCCTGAGGAAGGGCCTGACGTTACGTGCTTCCCTTTGTGTCTCCAGTGGTGCATGACAAAGTGCCAGAGTCTCAGTCCTTCTCTTTCTTTTCCACCACAATATGGTACCCCGATGCTTTGGTGAGGCGGTTCATGATGGCCAGGCCCAGGCCTTTATCATCGGTGCCTTCTCCTATGATCTGGTCCACCGGATGTTTGTTGAAATAGAGGAGGCCGGAAAAGAGGTTGTGGGCGAAGCTTTCTTTGCTGTCACGGCTGCCCCAGACGAAGACGGGGATGTTTCTATCCAGTTTGTCTGCGATTTCACGGCTCACGAAGAAGCCGTAGGTCTTGTCTTTCCTGCCTGCGAAGGAAAGGATTTCTTTTTCCACTTCTTCCCTGTTTCCCGTGTATACGGTGAGGGGGGCAGAAGGTGCGTAGTGGCGGTATTTCATGCCCGGCGCTTTGGGATGGGCATTTCCTTTGGCCAGAGCGCTGTCTACTACGGTGGGAGCAAAGGCGGAAAGCATTTCAAGGGTAATGCCGCCGGGGCGGTAGATGATGATCTTTCCCTTTTCGATGCCGATGACTGTGGATTCCACGCCGATGCGGCAGGGGCCATCGTCGATAATGGCTTCGATGCGGCCTTTCATGTCATGGTATACGTCTTGCGCCGTGGTCGGACTGGGTTTTGTGGAAAGATTGGCGCTGGGGCCGGAGATGGGGACACCGGCTGCGCGGATGAGGGCTCTAGTGGCCTCGTTGGCCGGGCAGCGGATGGCAATGGTGTCAAGGCCGCCGGAGGTGGCTTTGGGGATGATGTCTTTCTTTGGAAATACGATGGTCAGAGGTCCCGGCCAGAAGGCATCCATCAGTTTTTCTTCCAGCGGTGTCACTTCTTTCACATAGCGGGACACTTCTTTCTTATCCGCCACATGAACAATGAGGGGGTTGTCTGAGGGCCGTCCTTTGGCGGCATATGTTTTCCTGGCTGCTTCTGCATCCAGGGCATTGGCACCCAGGCCGTACACTGTTTCCGTAGGAAAGGAAACAAGGCCCCCTTCTCTGATGATTTTTCCCAGTTCAAATACTCTTTTTTTGAAATATTCTTCATTCACCGGTACGATGTCCGTGGTCATGGTTCTGCCTTCTTCCTGCAGTATACGGCTCTTTCAATGCCGCCGTAATCGGTAATTACTTCAAAGGAATCAAATTTCCCTGTTTCTTTCAAAAGGTTCACCACATCAGCAGCCTGATGGATGCCGAATTCCGCCGCCAGAAAACCGCCATCTTTCAAATGTTCTGCAGCTCCTTCCGCCAGTTTCCGGTAGAAGGTGAGTCCATCAGCCCCGCCATCCAGGGCATTCATCGGTTCATGGCGCACTTCTTCGGCAAGGCCTCTGATGTCTCCTGTGGGAATGTAGGGCGGATTGGTGAGGATGCCGTCAAAGAGTTCCCCTTCTTCCAAGGCGGTGAGGTAGTCTCCCCTGCGCCAGGTGACCCGGTCATCCATTTTGAGGTTCTTGCCGTTTTCTTCTGCCAGGGCCAGGGCTTTTTCTGAAATATCTACACCCACCCCTGTATCTTCCCTGCAGTAATAGAGGAAACTTAAAAGAATGGCGCCGCTGCCGGTACCCAGGTCCGCCACTGTAAGGCCCTGTTCATTTCTATGATACTGGATTATCTTTTCCAGCCAGGTTTCCGTATCAGGCCGGGGAATGAGCACGTCTTCATTCACTTTGAAGGTGAGACCCATGAATTCCTTTTCTCCGATAATAGCGGCTGTGGAAACCCCGCTCACCCGCTTTTTGATATATTCCCGGTACAAGGAAAGCTCCGAGGGCTCCACGATGAGGTCGAAGTCGGTGTAAAGGTAAATCCGCTGCTTATGGAGCACATGGGCCAGAAGGAGTTCGGCATCCAGACGGGGGGAATCCAGATGATGTTCCTGAAAGTAATGAGTTGTCCAGAGAAGGAGCTTTTTAATGGTCCAAATGGTACTACCGGCCATTGGCTTCCCCTTCTTTCATCCGTCTTGCCAGATCCTCTTCCATGAGTCTGTCCAGAATGGGATCCATGTTTCCGTTCATGAAATCATCCAGCTGGTAGATGCTCATATTCACCCGGTGGTCCGTCACACGTCCCTGGGGGTAATTATAGGTACGGATGCGTTCGGACCGGTCGCCGGAGCCTACCTGGCTCTTCCTGTCGGCAGCTTCCTTGCTGATAGATGCACGGAGAGCCTGGTCATAGAGACGGGATTTCAGAATCTGCAGTGCCTTTTCCTTATTCTGCCGCTGGCTTCTTTCATTCTGGCAGGTCACCACCATGCCCGTGGGCAGATGGGTAATACGAATGGCCGAGGAGGTTTTATTGATATGCTGTCCGCCGGCGCCGGAGGAACGGTACACATCGATGCGAAGGTCTTCTCTCCGGATATCCACATCCACATCTTCCGCTTCCGGAAGCACGGCTACGGTAACAGCGGAGGTGTGTACCCTGCCCTGGCTTTCGGTTTCAGGAATGCGCTGCACCCGGTGCACGCCGCTTTCAAATTTCAAAATGGAGTAGGCATTCTTCCCTTCAATGGTGCATGTCACTTCCTTGAAACCGCCCAGGTCCGTTTCATTGGCATTGGCAATCTCCAGTTTCCAGCCTTTCCGTTCTGCAAACTTGATGTACATCTTGAGAAGGTCCGCTGCAAAGAGGGCTGCCTCTTCACCGCCGGTGCCGGCACGGATTTCAAGGATGACGTTCTTGCCGTCATTGGGGTCCTTGGGAATGAGCATTTTATGGATTTCCAGGTCCAGCTCTTCCATTTTCTTTTCATTTTCCTTCAGGTCTTCCTTGGCCAGCTCGTGGAGGTCCGCCTGGGACTTGTCTTCCAGAATTTCCTTCGCATCCCTGACAGCCTGGTCCGCTTCCTTGTATTCCCGGTACTTGGCTACAATGTCCCCCAGTTCCGCATGTTCCTTGGACAGGGCCCGCCATCTGTTCTGGTCCGCAATGACAGAGGGGTCGCTGAGCTGGTCCTCCAGGGTCACATAACGGGTTTCCATGCCCTCCAGTTTACTCGTCTGCATATGATTACTCCTTTATATGAAATGTAAGAAATCCTTCTTTAATATGTATAAAGTATATCACAGGGTGAAAATGGGCAGTAAAAAACAGGGCCTTGCGCCCTGTTTCTCAGTCGGATGTTTTTCCGTAACGTTTGTTGAACTTTTCGATACGGCCGCGAGCCTTTCCGAAACGCTGCTGTCCTGTATAGAACGGATGGGATTTGCTGCTGATATCAATATTGATCAGCGGGTATTCATTGCCATCTTCCCATTTCACAGTCTGGTTGGAAGTAGCTGTAGAACGGGTCAGGAAAGAGTAGTCAGCACCGATATCACGGAAAACGACTGGATGATAATCCGGATGGATTCCCTTCTTCACTTGTTGCACCTCATTTCAAATACATAGATAATTCTTTGCTATTATAACAAACGATCCCATCGAATGCAAGGGATAATTTTAGAAAAAGTCCCCTGCCCTTTCGCCTTTGTGCCAGAACCTGAAGACATAAGGTACAAATACATGTTTCCAGTCCCTGGTTTTACCCCTTTTCCAAGGGAGCCTTCGTTTCTAACTTCTGATTCATCTTTTTCAAAAATATGAGTAAGGCGCGTTAATATTTCATGGCCAATTATTAGAAATTATCAAAAAACTTATTGACTTTGCCATAATGTTGTACTAAACTTAAGTCATGTAAAGTACAGCGCATGAAGAATGTACAAGTACCTGGGAAACATCTTGTACTTTCGGGTTTGGACTGTACATAACCCTGCATTTCAGGGAAATTTTCAAAGGAGTGATTTTTCATGAAAAGAAGTATTAAAAGTGTTTTAACTGCATCTATGGCAGCTCTCTGCGTTATGGGAATGGGTATGTCCGTCAATGCGTACGAACTGAATCCAGAAGTAAAAGACGTAACTCCGGCCCTCCGTGAAGCTTCCACCGTAGGTGTATGGACCCATGAAAATCCGGCAATGAAAAACGCACCGAATAAAGATGCTATTCTGGTTATGACCTTCGGCACCACTTTTACCGATACCCGTCATAAGACCATTGATGCCGTAGAAAAAGCCATTCAGGAAGCTAACCCGAATGTACCGGTATACGAAGCATATACCTCCCACATCATTATTGACCGCGTAAAAGCAAAAGAAGGCATCACCAAGATGACTCCGGAAGAAGCCTTTGCCAAACTGAAAGCAGACGGCTACACCCGTGTTGCTGTTGTTTCCCTGGACGTTATTCCGGGCATGGAATACAGCTATGACTCCGTAGTCACCAAGATGCAGGCTCCTAACTTCAAGAAGATTTCCCTTGCTACCCCGCTCATGTATTTCCAGGGCACCGAAGGCGAACCGGACCAGGTAGTTGATTTCCTGAAAGCCGTTTCCACCCAGTTCCCGAAGATGGGCGCTCACGATGCTACCCTTATCATGGCTCATGGCACTCCGCACCCCGGCAACGCTTACTACAGCGTTATCCAGGACAGACTCCATCAGCTGGGCATGAACAATGTATTCGTTTACTCCGTTGAAGGCCGTCCGAACCTGGAAGACGTCATTCCGAAACTGAAAGCAGGCGGCTTCAATCATGTAACCCTTATGCCTATCATGATGGTTGCCGGCGACCATGCAAACAACGATATGGCCGGCTCCGATCCGGACTCCCACAAGAGCCAGCTGGAAGCACAGGGCTTCAAAGTTTCCACCTACATCCACGGCCTTGGTGAAAACAAAGCTGTCAGAGATATCTATGTACAGCGCGCTGATGAAGCACTGGCAGCACTGCAGAAATAATTTGTGGTATGATATGTAAGAGATGATTTGTCTCTGCATTAGACCCCTTCGTCATCTCGGCGAAGGGGTTTATTTCATCTTAATAAAAATAAAGGAGAATCTGATGAAAAAAATACTAGCAGCAGCTGCCGCTGCCATCCTCTGCTTCTCCCTTTCCGCCTGCGGCACGTCCAAACAGGAAGGAAACGGGAACGGCGTCACCTACACCTACAAAGACCAGACCATAACCATGAAGGCGCCGCCGAAGCGGGTGGTAGAGCTTTCCGCTCCCCTTCTCAACATGGCCTATGCTGTAGGCGGCACATCTGCAGCCCGGCCGGAAACGACAAGTCCCATTCCGGAGGAGGCCAAATCCCTCCCTACCCTGGGCCACGTACAGAACATCAACATGGAAACCCTGGTAGGTATGAAACCGGACCTGGTACTTGGTGAAAAGAACCAGAACTCCAAGCTGGAGTCCCTTTTAAAGAGCAACAAAATCCCCTACCTCCTCGTCCAGTATGATGGCATTAATGATAATGTGCCCCTCCTGAAATTTATGGGCCAGCTCTATGACCAGCAGGCCAAAGCAGACAATGTCATCAAAACCTATGAAGAAGGAGTGAAGGCAGTAGAAGATAAAGCCGCCGCCAAAACGCCGGCCAAAGTCGCTGTCCTTCGCGCCACCGGCAAGGATGTGACGGCAGAAACACCGAAATCCATCTGCGCCTCCATGGTGGAAATGCTGAAAATGGACAACGTCATCACCAGTCATAAAGACATCAAACTGGACAGCAAAACCGTCCCCTACTCTCTGGAACAGCTCTCTGCCGATGATCCAGACACCATCTTCATTGTCACCATGGGCAAGCAGAATGAAATCAACAAGAAACTGGACGAATCCATGAGAAGCAACCCTTCCTGGGCCCACCTGAAAGCGGTGCAGAACAACCGGGTCTACTTCCTGGAACCGGACCTCTTCCTCATGAACCCCGGCATACGGACACCGGAAGCCATGGAAAAACTTTACCAGCTGGCTTATGGAGAATAAAGGAAACAAAAAAGGGGCTGTGAAGAAATGACACAGATGCTACCCTGCCCCACCGTCATTTCGACGAAAGCGTTGCGTAGTGGAGAAATCTCACTTCCTAATGGTAACGGGAGCACGGTGGCAGGAGATCTCTCGACTCAGAGTCTCTACAGTGCCTGGAACCCTTTGTCCTTCTAACGACATGGAGCTCCGCTCGAGATGACAATGAGGACAAGCCCCTTACTGTCATTGACACAAAAAAAGACACCAAAAAGGGGCTGTGAAGAAATGATTTACATTTTTTCACAGCCCTTTTTTTATTGTCCCGCCACAGGGGAAAATCCTCAGGTGCACCGGCCCTATGGGGTGCCCGCCACAACCCTTACAGCCCTGGGCTGTGTCGGACTTCAGCCCCTTAAAAACCTTCCGTCCCTGCGGGAATACTGGAAAGCACCGCCCCCATCTCGGCCGCGCCGCCAGCCCACTAGCCCGGCACTTATGTATGCGATTTATCAAGAAGTCCATTGATGCAGATCATGGGCCTTCCTTTTCTCATTTCCACATCCGCATCTACGTCGAAGACTTCGGCTATGGCTTCGTGGGTCATGACTTCCATAGGCGGGCCATGGCGCTGGATGATGCCGTTTTCAAGGACCAGAAGATCCGTAGAATAGCGGACGGCCTGGTTGATTTCATGAAGCACCATGACTACCGTCAGATTTTCTTCCCGGTTCAGCCTGGACACCAGTTCCATCACTTCCAGCTGGTGGCACACATCCAGATAAGTGGTAGGTTCGTCCAAAATCAGTATTTTGGGTTCCTGAGCCAAAGCCATGGCGATCCACACCCTCTGCCTTTCACCGCCGGAGAGACTGGCCACAAGGCGGTCTTTCAGATGGGTGGTGTTTGTTTTTTTCATAACCTCCGCCACCACTTCCCGGTCCCTGGTGGAAACGCCGCTCCACCAGTGCTGGTAAGGATAGCGGCCGCAGGAAACCAGTTCTTCTGCCGTCATATCCTTGGGCACGTCGTGGAACTGGGGCAGGAAGGCCACTACCCTGGCCATTTCGTCGGAGCTGTAGGAAGAAAGGGGCCTGCCGTCGATTTCAATGGAACCCTGCTGGGGCTTCAGATTTCCGGTCACCGTCTTCAAAAGGGTCGATTTGCCGCAGCCGTTTCTTCCTAAAAAGGTAACAATACTCCCCCTTCTGATGATGCCGCTGGCACCTCGAAGGACGTGATGGTTTCCAAAGGAAACATGAATGTCTGAAATTTTAATGGCTATATCGTTCGTACTCATCATGCGCTCCTCCTTAAGAGATACAGGAAGAAAGGCGCACCCAGAAAGGCCATGATAATCCCCGCCGGGATTTCAATAGGCGAAAAGAGCACCCGTCCCAGGGTATCGCAGAAGACCAGCACACCGGCCCCCAGAATGGCAGAGCCCGGCACCACATACTTGTAGTCCGTGCCGATGATGAGGCGTACAATATGGGGCACCACCAGGCCTACAAAGCCGATGAGGCCGGCAATGCTGACGGCACCGGCAGCCAGAAGGGCCGCCACGGCGGTCATAGAGAACCGTACCTTTTCTACCGGCACCCCCAGGCCCCGGGCCGTTTCATCGCCAAGACTCAGGATGGTGAGGGCCTTGCAGCCTGCCAGTGCCAGGACCAGACCAAGAACGGTGTAAGGAAAGAGAGCTTCCACCTGGGGCCAGCTTCTGGCCGAGAGACCGCCTACCATCCACAGAAGGGCGCCCTGCACTTTATCGGAATAGAAAACAAGAAGGGCGGAAATACCGCTTCCCAGAAAAGCGCTCACTGCCACACCGGCCAGAATAATGCGGCTGGGACGAATGCCATTCTTCCATGCCAGGGCATAGACCGCCGCTGCAGAAAGCATGGCCCCCACAAAGGCCACCGGTGTCAGAAGAAGCGAAGCCTCCGGCATGAAAATCAGCATCATCACACCTGCCAGGCCTGCACCGCTGGAAACACCTACAATGCCGGGATCTGCCAGAGGATTCTTCATCACTGCCTGCAGAATAGCGCCGGATACAGCCAGATTGGCCCCCACCAGGGCGCCCACTATATTTCTGGGGAACCGGATATTCCAGATAACCATATCATCCGTCGTTTCCACATGGCCCATCAGGGTATGCATGATGGAGGCGAAGGAAATATCGGCAGAACCGAAAATCAGGCTGAAAACCATGGCAAATGCAGTAAAGGCGGCAAAAATAAAGATAATGAAAATGCGAAGGCCCTTGCTCTTCCCGGTTTCGTTTCTTTTCTCTTCCATACACCCACTCCTTCAAAAGAGAAAATACAAAAAAGAAGCAGTGCTGATTCTTTTAATCACCCGCTGCTTCTCTAATGGAATAGTATCAAAATATCAGTACTATTTAATTATAGCATCTTCAGATATTAATACAAGAGTTTTGCGCCCTGTGGTTCCAAAGAAACGCTTCCCTAGAACCTTCAATCCCTTTGGGCGTGTCTTATTTCTTTCCCTGCACGTAGAGCATATTATCTCTTTTGACCAGGTTGTACATGAGGGCGTTCACGCAGGATGCCACGATGGAACTGCCGCCTTTGGTGCCTCTCACGGTAATGTAGGGGCAGGGAGCGCGGCGTACCAGCTGTTCCTTGGAGTCCGCAGCGCCTACGAATCCTACGGGAATGCCGATGATGAGGGCCGGGCGGATGCCGTCTTCTTCTACCATGCGGATCGCTTCATAGAGGGCGGTGGGAGCGTTGCCTACGGCAATGATGGAGCCGTTCAGGTCGGTGCCGAAAGAGTTCATGGCTGCCATGGAGCGGGCAATGTTCTTTTCTTTGGCAATCCTGGCGATTTCCGGGTCCGCCACGCGGCAGAATACTTCGCCTCCCAGAGCGGAAAGAGCTCTTTTGTTGATGCCTGCTTTGACCATGTTCACGTCGCAGTAAATATTGCATCCGCCGGCGAGGGCTTTGATGCCTGCTTCTACAGCGCCTTCGCTGGTACGGATGAGATGACCATAGTCCACGTCGCCGGAGGCGTGAATCATGCGGGAGTATACGGTCACTTCTTCCGGAGTGAGGTCGATGTCGCTGATAAAGGGATCAATGAGATCCATACTTTTTTCTTCAATGGCTCTCGGGTTTTTGATGAAATCCATAATGTTCCTCCATATATTTCAAAACGCCTTCGGTGGTATCAAAGACCGGGACGCCTTTCAAATCTGCTTTTGGTTTATCGATAACGATGACGGAAATACCGCTGTCCATGGCTGCTTTCAGTTTGGTGTCGCTTCCGCCGATGAGTCCGCTGTTCTTGGTCACCATGACGTCGCAGTGATAATCGCGGATCATGGCCAGGTTCATTTCATAGGAAAAAGGTCCCTGGATGGCCAGAATGTTTTTGGCTTTCATGCCCAGGTCTTCACACATTTTTATCACATTGGATACGGGAAGCACCCTGGCCCAGATGGTTTTGTCCTGAAGGGAAGGTTCGTGGACGAAAACGGGAAGGGTTTTGGAGCCGGTGGTGAGAAGAACGCTCTTTCCCAGGCTGCCTGCCAGCTTCGCTGCTTCGTATTCATCTTTGGCATGATAGAGTTTGTCATAATCGGGAAGGGGAATTTCCGCCCGTTCATAGCGCACATAGTCGATGCCCGTTTCCCTGGAAGCGGCAAGGGCTGTTTCAGACACCACGGCGGCGTAGGGATGGCTGGCGTCAAGGATGAGGGTCACGCCCTTTTCCTTAATGACCCGCACCATGTCTTCTTTTTTGAAACGGCCCACTTCGATGTCAAGGCCCTTATGGGCAGCCAGCACTTTGCCGTACTGGCTCACCACAGTCATGAGGATTTCCCGGCGGCTTTCTTCCGGCTTGGCCATTTCCCGGTCAGCCAATTCTGCGCCGATTTCCCTGCCATCCTGGGTACCAGAAATAATCCAGATCAAACCTTGTACCCCCTTGGTGTAATCATGATACCATCAGCCACATAGGTGTTGCTGTTGCCGATAATGACAGTGGACTGCATGTCCACATCCGCTTCCGGCAGTTTTTCCAGAGTGGTAACGGTGGTGCTCATGCCGGGACGTCCGGCCTTTCTTACGATACCCACCGGTGTTTCAGGTTTGCGATATTCCAGCACAATGTCACGGATCTGGTCCAGATAGGTGGCACGGCCACGGCTCTTGGGATTGTAAATGGCAATGACAAAATCCCCTTCTGCTGCCAGGCGGGCTCTCCTCTTAATGAGATCCCAGGGAGTCATGAGGTCGGAGAGGCTGATGACTGCATAGTCGTGCATCAGCGGCGCTCCCAGGGCAGCAGCGGCTGTATTGGCAGCGGTGAGGCCCGGAATGATTTCACAGGAGGGCCGCTTGTCTCCGTCCACCTTCTCTACCAGTTCCAGCACCAGGCCGGCCATGCCGTAAACGCCGGGATCGCCGGAGGAAATGACAGCCACCTTGTGACCTTCTACAGCCAGGTCTACTGCTTTCTGGCAGCGGTCCACTTCCTGACGCATGCCATTTCCTACCACTTCCTTATCCCCGATGAGGTCTCTCACCAGGGCGATGTAGGTGTTGTAGCCTACGATAATATCAGAATCTTCCAGCGCCTTTACGGCTTTGGGAGTCATTTCCTCCTTGTGACCCGGTCCAATGCCGATGACCCGGATAATCCCAGGGCAATGGCCACCGTGGCACTTGCAAACTTCGTTTTCGGCAGAAGCGTTTTTCCCTTCATTGATTCCATTAACGCTGCTGATTGACATACGTTTCCCACTCCTATCGTGTTTTCTACAAATTTTGAAATCGGTAAACCAAAATCTTCCGTCACTTTCCTAAGTTCCTCTGCCTTATAGAAATGAATGGGAAGATGATGGTGCAAAGCAAAATCAAGAAGGCCTTTTTCATCGGCCTTGGCATCCACACTGGCCAGGGACGCCACCTGGTATTCATAGGCCCGGGCCTGGAAAAGAGCTTTCTGGAAAGCGTCTTCAATGAGCGCTTCCGCTGTTCCCCGTTTGCAGCCTATGCCCACATACAGATTCTTTGGTATGAGTCTGACAAAAGGTTTGTCCGCATGGACTTTTTCATTGGAAATGATGACGCAGCCTTCAAACTCTTCCTTTGGAAGGTCTGACAGGGGCAGGAAGGAAATGCCTTTTTCAGAAAGCCGCTTTCCTATAGATACCGCTCCCTCTGTTTCCATATCGAGGAACCAGCACACCCTTTTCCCTTCGGCAATAAAGCTGTTCACCGGTTTCAGGGCCCCTAAAGGCTCCACCCGCATCATGAGCTCCCGGGCCACATCATCGGGGGCCCTTCGTTCATGGACATCGGTGGCTGTGGTAATGACAGGATCCGCCCCTGCCGCTGCCGCCACCTCCCGGGCCCAGGCATTGGCACCGCCCAGATGGCCGGAGAGAAGGGAAATGCAGTGCTTTCCGCATTCGTCCATCACCAGCACTGCCGGATCCGAAGCTTTGCTCACCACATGGGGAGCCACAGCCCGCACCGCAATACCGGAGGCCATGATAAAGAGGAGGCCATCATACTTTGTGAAAATGTCCGACGTGAGAGCCAGGGTGCGGTTGAAATACACCGCTTTTCTCCCGCTTTCTGCGCCCTTTCTTTCATACAGCGTTCCTTCTCCGGAAATTCCATCTTTCACCCGCTGGCCAAGCAGGGCTCCTTCCCGGGAGACTGAAATCACTGCGTACTTCATTTTTCGTCAGTTCCTTTACGGAACATGGTGGTGAATTTGCTGTCATAAAGCTTGGACAGGTCATAGTCCGTATCCAGCACCTTGCCTACCACAATCATGGCCTGGCGCACCACGCCGGCTTTATGGAGAATATCGGCAATGGTATCGATGGTGCCGCGGAAAATCCGCTGGTCCGGCCAGGTAGCTCTTGCGACGATGGCCACCGGTGTATCACCAGGATAGCCGCCTTCCTTCAGGGTTTCCATCACCTTTTCAATGGCATGGACAGAGAGGAAGATGCACATGGTGGCCTGGTGGGCTGCCAGAAGGGACAGTTTTTCCTTAGGCGGCACCGGCGTTCTGCCTTCCATGCGGGTAATAATGACAGTCTGGGAAATCCCGGGCAGTGTATATTCCTGCTTCAGGGCAGCCGCGGTAGCCAGGAAAGAGCTCACCCCCGGCACCACTTCGAAATCTTCGTCAGGAATACCGGCAGCGCGGAGTCCATCCATCTGCTCCTGGATGGCGCCGTAAATGGCGGGATCCCCGGTATGCACCCGGGCCACCTTTTTGCCCGCTTTCAGCGCTTCAATTTCCACCTGAAGCACTTCGACCAGATTCATGGTGGCGCTGTTATAAATGGCAGCTCCTTCTTTACCGTATTTCAGAATTTCCGGATTCACCAGGGAGCCGGCGTAAATAATGACATCCGCTTCGCTGATCAGTCTCTTTCCCTTCAGGGTAATGAGCTCCGGATCTCCGGGGCCTGCACCGATAAAATATAATTTTGCCATAAAAAACCTCCTCAAATTTTTTCTGCAGTAAATATGAATACAGGGCTCAGGGGATCATAGAGATGATACCTTCCCAATTTCCTGAGCCTGTTAATCTGCATCTGGAAACCTTCCAGGGTAAAGGGGCGGCCTTGAAATTCCCGCACCACTTCGCCTGTGGTTTCGGCAGTCACAGCAGTGAGCACCATGCGCCCGCCCTTGGGCAGAAGCTCCTGTGCCCTGTCAAGGATGGCATGCATATTGCCGCTGGAACCGCCGATAATTACCACATTAAGAGGCGGCAGGCCGTCCATGGCCTCCGGCGCCGTCCCCTGTATAGTATGGATATTCTTCAATCCGAATTTTTCAGCGTTTTCCTCAATCAGCCGAATGCCTTCCGGATTTCTTTCAATGGAATACACATCCCCCTCGGAAGCAGCCAATGCCGCCTCGATGGAAATGGATCCCGTTCCTGCACCGATGTCCGCCACCCTGTCAGTGGGACGGATTCCCGCCTTCACCATCACCATGGCCCGGATTTCCGCCTTCGTCATCGGTACCTTTCCCCGAATAAACTCCTCATCACGAATACCAAATGTCTGCATCTTAGCCTATCACCACCATTACTGATTCACCAAATCCTTCAAGAGAGGCCAGTTTTTCCAGAGTAGACTCCTCCACCTGCTGGTTCTCATAGGAAATATGTTCGCAGGCTGCGGCCCTTGTGTTCTTCGGCCACCCCTGTTTTATCAGATAACCGGCAATATAGGCAGGATTATGTTCATAATCCGTCAGAAATGCCAGCTTTCTGCCTTTTTCATAGGCCGTATCCTTCGTTTCCGGCACCCTTCCGTGGAAGGAAAGCCATCTGGCTCCCTGCCAGGGTTCGGAAATCAGACAGAATGCGGCCTGCACCGATGAAATACCGGGAATCACCTTCACCGGATGTTCGGGAAACTTCTTCTTCAGCCAGGGAAGAAGGCTGTAGAACCCGGGATCCCCGCTCACCATAACCACCACATCGCCCAAAGCGAGCTTTTCTGTAAGCCAGTCAGAAAGGAGGGACAGCTTTCCCGTCACCGGATAAGTCTCCTGTCCTTCTTTGGCATAGTCATGGAGCGCCCGCCTGCCGCCCACCAGGTAGTGGGCCTTTTCAATGGCCTCAAGGGCTTTGGGAAGGATGTAGTCCCGTCCCCCCGGTCCGATGCCTGCAACGATTAATGTATGATCCATTTGTTTTCCTCTAAAATCTCCTTTGCATGACTGCTCATGGCCTGGATAGTGCCGTCCATGGCGGCAAAAATAACGCCCACCTTCGCTTTACCGAAAATGTAACGCTCCGAACGCACCTGGGCCCGTTCGGCCATCTGACCATACACCATATCCAGATGCTCCCGGTGGATAATGATGGCAGCGCCGTCAGTGGTATTGCAGTCCATGATTTCCTTCACCACAGCAGGGGAAGCGCCGTTCATGGCGGCATAGGCAGCCATGGTTTCCATGCGGCCGTCGCTGTTCCTGTTATAGGTATGGAAACTGCCGGACGCCACCTTCACCAATTTCCCCATGTGGCCGATGAGAAGCATGCGGTCGAAGCCCCGGGCAATGCACTGCTCCATCATGAAGCCGATGAAATTGCTGGTCTCAATGATGGCCCCTTCCGGGATGCCCATGATTTTGGCCGCATTTTCACCGATCCGTCCAGGACAGAGTACCGCCGTGCGGAACCCCGACGCCCAAACCACCGGCACCTGGGGCGCCAGAGACCGCTTGTAGGCGTCCTCGCTCATAGGCTTTACAATGCCTGTGGTCCCCAGAACGGAAATGCCGCCCTTCACGCCGATGGAAGGATTGAGCGTCTGTTTCGCCAGCTCCTCCCCCTTGGGGATAGAAACGGTGACGATGATGCCGTCATCCTTTGTAAAGAACTCTTCGTACACATAACGGAGCATAATCTGAGGTCCCGGATTGATGGCCGGCTTTCCCACCGCCACCTGCAGGCCCGGGCGGGTCACAATGCCCACACCCTTTCCGGCGCGAAGCTCCATGCCCGGCTCCCTTTTAAGTTCCACTGTCACCACAATGGGGGTGCCATTGGTGCAGTCCAGATCATCCCCCGCATCCTTCAGGCAGGTGGCACATCCCTTCTCGCCGTCTGCCTCTGCATGGTCCACAGGAATCACGATTTCCTGCCGCTGGGGAGAAAGGACGGTGACAGTCTTTGGAAATTCTCCTCTCATAGCCAACACTGCCGCTTTCATGGCCCCTGCCGCCGTAGCACCGGTGGTATGGCCCTCGCGGAGCACCTTGCCAATCATTTCCTCTGGTTTCATTATCCCTTCATCTCTTTTATCTGTAATTCACAAACTGTAAGTCCATGGGAAGATCCTGCTGCTTCAGGAAAGCAATGCAGGCCTGCAGGGCATCCTTATCCTTTCCGCTGACCCTCACTTCGTCACCATTGATTTTAGCAGACACCTTAATCTTAGATGCTTTCACCCGCTTTACGATATCCTTTGCCATGTCCGAAGAAATGCCGTTCGTCAGCTCCAGCACCTGGCGCACCGTGCCGCCGGCAGCAGGCTCCTTCTTTTCCTCCCTGATATTCTTCAGGGAAATCCCCCGCTTCACCAGCTTCGTATTCAGGATATCCCTCACCAGACGAAGCTTGAAATCATCATCACCGATGAGAGTGATTCTGCCATCTTCCAGAGACACAGAACTTTTGCTTCCTTTGAAATCATAGCGTGTCCCGATTTCCCGGGCCGCCTGATTCACCGCATTCTGTGCCTCCTGCAGATCCGTACGGCACACCACATCGAAAGAATAATCCTTAGCCATCCTGTCCTCCTACTCCGGCAGGAATCCACAGAAATCTGTGACTTTCCACTTCCTTGTAAATGAAATTGATTACACCATTTCATTTTACCATATGCGGCGGGAAAAATGAGGAATTTTTATGAAAAAATTAAAAGCTCACCATGACGGCCAGGACGAGGATGACTTCAGCAGCAGACAAGCTGCATTTCAACAAGCGAAAAGAAGTCCAGCTTTTTACCACCCGCCAGGTATCAGCCCTCTTTCATTCGGGAATAGAGCCTTACCCTCCCATAGCTTAAAATCTCCCTCATTTTCCGGTGGAAATCCGCTCTCCCATTCAGTATAATGAAATCAGATACATGCATAATCCCATGAAAACCATGCATTCAATTCATATGAATCAATTTGAAAGGAAGGTCATCACTATGCCGCTTGTAGGAACTACTGAAATGTTTAAGAAAGCCTATAAAGGTCATTATGCCATCGGTGCTTTCAATGTGAACAATATGGAAATCATCCAGGGCATTATGGAAGCTGCCAAGGAAGAAGAATCTCCGGTCATTCTTCAGGCCTCCGAAGGCGCCCGCAACTATGCAGGGCAGGAATACATCGTAGGACTTGTAAAAATTGCGCTGCAGGATTATCCGGAAATCCCCACTGCCCTTCACCTGGATCACGGTTCCTCCTATGAAATCTGCAAAGCCTGCATTGACGGCGGATTCTCCTCTGTCATGTATGACGGCTCCAAGCATCCCTTTGAAGAAAACGTCAAAGTAACAAAGCAGATCGTAGAATATGCCCATGACAAAGGCGTAGTCGTAGAAGCAGAACTGGGCCGTCTGGCCGGCGTGGAAGATATGGTCAGCGTCGATGCCAAAGATGCCATCTTCACAGACCCCGACCAGGCTGCGGAATTTGTAGAACGGACCGGCTGCGACTCCCTGGCCATTGCTATCGGCACCAGCCACGGCGCCTACAAATACAAAGGCGACCCCTATCTGGACTATGAAAGACTGGAAAAAGTAGGAAAACTCCTGCCCGGCTACCCCATCGTCCTCCACGGTGCCTCCACGGTAATTCCGGAATTTGTAGAAAAATGCAACCAGTACGGCGGCAAAGTGCTCGGCGCCAAAGGCGTGCCGGAAGACATGCTCAGAAAAGCTGCCACCATGGCAGTCTGCAAGATCAATATCGACACCGATATCCGTCTGGCCATGACCAGCGCTATCAGAGAAGCTCTCTACAAAGATCCTTCCAACTTTGACCCCCGGAACTACCTGAAACCAGCCAGAAATGCAGTAAAAGAAATGGTCAAGCATAAGATTGAAGCCGTCCTCGGATCCGCTCATACCATTTGAACCATTTGACCACTCATTGTGAATAAAAAGGGGCTGTGAAAAAATGTTCAAGCATTTTTTCACAGCCCCTTTTTTGTTTGTATTTTTTGTATAAAAGGTTTAGAAAGTTCAGCAGGGAAGGTTGACGGACCTCCACCCCGATCCTGATCCCGACTACGCCTTAAGGAAGCGCTGATTAAATCATTGTTTGCTTTTATTCTTGAATTTTTATGCAATGCGAGGAATGGGCTGACGCGAATAGCGAGCTATTTAAGGAAGCCCATGACGAAACAGTGCATAAAAATTCTTATAAAAGAAAACTCTATGAATTAATCAGTGCTTCCTTAGGGGCGTCTTTATAAATTACTCAATAAAAAAAACACCGCTTCCTGAGAAACGGTGTTTTCTTTCTGCTGATTAAGCGTTCTTTGCTGCTTCGCAGATCTTGGTGAAGCCTGCAGGATCGCTGATAGCCAGTTCGGACAGCATCTTGCGGTTCACTTCGATACCTGCTTTGGTGAGGCCTGCAATGAGCTTGCTGTAGGTCAGACCATTCTGACGAGCTGCTGCATTGATACGAACGATCCAGAGTTTACGGAATTCTCTCTTCTTGGATCTGCGGTCTCTTCTTGCATAGTAGAGAGCCTTCATGACCAGTTCGTTTGCTTTTCTGAACTGGGTATGACGGGCACCTCTGTAGCCTTTAGCCAGTTTCAGAATCTTCTTATGTCTTGCATGGGCGGTTACGCCGCTTTTTACTCTTGCCATTCTTTAAATCCTCCTTATTAGCCGTTTGGAAGCAATCTTGCTACACGTTTGTAATCAGACTTGGAAACCAGTGCTGCTTTCCTGAAGTTTCTCTTTCTCTTCGGGGATTTCTTTTCAAGAATGTGGCTCTTGAAGGCTTTATTTCTCTTGAACTGACCGGATCCTGTTTCGGTAAAACGTTTTGCCGCAGCGCGACGGGTTTTCATTTTCGGCATATCTGTCTCTCCTTTTTATGCTTTCGGGCCGATGACCATGGTCATGTTGCGCCCTTCTAATTTCGGTGGCTTTTCTCGAACAATGGAGTCACCGAGCTCTTTTGCAAAGCGATCAAGAACTTCCTGTCCCAATTCGGGATGGCTCATTTCTCTTCCGCGGAACATGATGGTCACTTTGACCTTGTTACCATCTCCGAGGAAACGCTGGGCATTCTTCAGCTTGACGAAGAAGTCATGGTCTTCAATGTTTGGACGAAGTTTGACTTCCTTAATCTGGAATACCTTCTGTTTCTTCTTTGCTTCTTTATCACGTTTCTGCTGCTCGTATCTGTATTTTCCATAATTCATGATACGGCATACCGGCGGACGGCCGTTAGGCGCCACCTCTACGAGATCAAGTCCCTTTTCTTCCGCAATGCGGATTGCTTCATGGAGCGTCATGATCCCCAGCTGTTCGTTTGTATCACTGACTACACGGACTTCTCTGGCCCGAATCTGTTCATTGATACTCAGTTCTTTACCTATTCTTTTCACCTCCGAAAAAGAAATCATTGCAAGTAAAAGGCGGACAGCATACACCGTCCGCCCCGAGTTCATACGTAAACCTTAGTAGCCTGCGCCTTGTAAGGTGAGAAGCGGATGACTTCTGCTTGCAATTAATCACATGAACAATAATACATCATGAAATTCAGTCTGTCAAGTCATTTCGTAAAACCCGGTGAGCCAGGCCAATGGTGACTTCATTGAAGTGAAGCACCCCTACCCCTACGAAAACGGCGACGCAGAGATGTTCTTTCCAGCGGGCAATACCGATCTTGCCCCCTACGTTCATGCCAATGGCCATGAGCTTCACCTGTTCGATAGCGGATTCCATAGCGCCAAGCACCGAGCCGTCACCTACATGGGTATCAGAAATGACATGCTGCCTCTGGGCAGCCACAATGGCAGATTCAAAAATCTTGGGAAGAATATCCGTGAATTTACCACCAAAATTAACAGCAACGGAACGGATGCCCTGGGCTGCCAGCTTTTCCTTCAGCTCGTTTTCATCCGCCCTGGTTTCCGACAAGGCCATGCGCACAGCGGCTCTTGCCACATCAGCGCTCTGAAATTCCCTCTGCATATCAGTATTCCCTGCTCTTGATTTCCTGCATCAGGCCGGCAATGAACATGGGAACCATCATGGAGCCCTTGTCGCCATCTTTGCGGCTTCTGATAGAAACGGTGTGGGACTTTTCTTCTTTATCCCCTACGATGAGCATGTAAGGAACCTTTTCCATCTGGGCTTTGCGGATCTTATAGCCCAGGGTTTCATTGGCTTCTTCCAGTTCTACGCGGATATTGGATTCGGAAAGGGTCTTGGCCACGGATTTAGCATAGTCCATATGCTTTTCGGTTACCGGAATGACCTTGACCTGTACCGGAGCGATCCAGGTGGGGAATGCGCCGGCGAAATGTTCGATAAGGATGCCGATGAAACGTTCCAGAGAGCCATAGCCTGCACGGTGCAGCATGACAGCTCTGTGCTTTTCACCGTCTTCGCCGATATAGTTGACGTCAAACCGTTCCGGCAGCTGCATATCCATCTGAATGGTGCCGCACTGCCAGGTACGTCCCAGGGAGTCCTGTACGTGGAAATCCAGCTTCGGGCCGTAGAAGGCGCCGTCCCCTTCGTTGATCTGGTAGGGAACGCCGGTCTTTTCGATGGCTTCGCGAAGAGCGTTGGTGGAAATTTCCCACAGTTCATCGCTGCCCATGGAGTTTTCCGGACGGGTGGACAGTTCCACATGGTATTCCAGTCCGAATACGCCGTACATCTTCTTGTACATGGCCATGCACTTGATGACTTCTTCCTTCATCTGGTCCTGGGTCATGAAAATGTGGGCATCATCCTGGGTAAAGCAGCGTACACGGAAGAGGCCATGGAGCGCACCGCGGAGTTCATGACGATGAACGAGGCCGAATTCGCCGACACGCATAGGCAGATCCCTGTAGGAACGCTGCTGGGTCTTGAAATAGAGAATTCCGCCGGGGCAGTTCATCGGCTTAATGGCATAGTCTTCATCATCGATCTTGGTGAAGTACATATTTTCTTTGTAATGATCCCAGTGGCCGGACTGAATCCACAGCTGCTTGGAAAGGATGACCGGTGTCATGATTTCCACATAACCGAATTCCTTGAACAGTTCTCTTTCATAATCCATGAGCATATTTCTGAGAGCCATGCCCTTTGGATGGAAGAAGGGGAATCCCGGGCCTTCATCATGGAAGGAGAAGAGGTCCAGCTGCTTGCCCAGCTTTCTGTGATCTCTCTTTTCTGCTTCGCTGCGGATAAAGAGGTAATGATCCAGATCTTCCTTCTTGAAGAAGGCGGTAGCATAGATACGCTGGAGCATCTTGTTCTTGGAATCACCGCGCCAGTAAGCGCCGGCTACGGTCATAATCTTGAATACCTTCACCTTGCCGGTAGAACGCATATGGGGACCTGCGCAGAGGTCTGTGAAATCGCCCTGTTCGTAGAGGGAAATCTGTGCATCTTCAGGAAGGTCATTGATAAGCATGACCTTGTAATCCTGGCCTTTGTCCTGGAAGAATTTCAGCGCTTCGCCGCGGCTTACCACTTTCTTGACCAGAGGAATGTTTTCTTTGGAAATCTTGGCCATTTCTTTTTCAATGGCTGCAAAATCTTCCTGGCTGAATACATGGTCAGAGTCCAGATCATAATAGAAGCCGTCATCAATAGCCGGTCCAATGGCAAACTTGGTGCCCGGGAACAGATGCTGGATAGCCTGCGCCATCACATGGGAAGCGGTATGGCGCAGAGTAAAGAGGCCTTCCTTATCTTCCTTGGTAAAAAATTCGACTTCACTGCCATCTACAATGGGATCACGGAGATCTGTCAGTTCACCGTTCACCTTAGCCACAATGGCATCCCTGCCAAGGCTGTTGGAAATGGCTTTCGCAGCATCGGCCAGGGAAATAGCAGATTCAAACTGCTTTTCCTTGCCGTCTTTCAATTTGATTGTAATCATGAAAATCTTCCTTTCCTATTTGTTTCCAGGCCGCTGGGAACAGCCCTGTAGAAACTAAGACACAAAAAAACTTCCGTCCCTAAGGGACGAAAGTTAACTTCCGCGGTTCCACCCAAATAAAGCATGACGCTTCACTCTATGGCTCATAACGGCATCCGGCCGGAAGGACTTCAATCCTTCTGTTCGGGAGCGGTAACCCATCCATCTTCCTGTCTGCTCGCACCGGCCGCAGACTCTCTTCAAAGATATCCGGATGCATCATGTCTCCGTCATCACGTGTATGGTCATACTATAGTACGACTTGGCCCATTTGTCAAGGCCATTCTGCAAATGAATCTTACAAGGAAGAAACTTCTGTAAGCTGCTGAACGATAAGCCTTCGCTCTCTCCCCCATTCCAGAATCGAGATATTCCACCTTGAAGCCTGTTACAAGAGGCTGTACAGCACATTCACCACATCTTTGGCGCTGTCAGGGTGCACATCGCCGCAGGCAGCGGCCATGGCGCTTCTCACATCGGGATTTCTTAAAATCCGCCTGGCTGTTTCCGCCAAGTCTCCCCTTTTCACCCATTCGGCGCAGCCCCGGTTCTTCATGTGGAGCGCATTGGCCCGCTCCTGCCCCGGCAGGGTATTGACCAGCACCATGGGAAGGTGCATCACCATGGCTTCGGTGCAGGTCAGCGCCCCGGGCTTGGTGACAAGGATTTCACTTCGGGCCATGATTTCCGCCACCTTATTGGTGTAGCTGTGAAGCTCCACGGGATGGTGAAGTTTGTCGGAAAGGGCCGCCACTTTTTCGTAAAGATCGATGTTTTTACCGGTGATGACAATAAATTTGGAAATTTCATCCACCTCGTCCAGCCGGCGAATGTTGTCCACCACATTCCCAAGGCCCAATCCGCCGCCCATGACAAGAACTGTTCCCTTTTCAAAAGGCCTCTTCCTGGCCGCCTGCTCATAGAAAGAACGGCGAACGGGAATACCGGTGACGTGGATGATATCACCAGGCACATCATAGCTTTCCATCAGTGTCTTCAGGTCCGGCGTAGCCACACAGAAACCGTCAAGATAATGGTCCACCCAGAGCTGGTGAATATCAAAATCTGTAATAACCCCCAGAAGAGGCACGCTGATTTTTCCCTCCGCCTTCAGCAGATCCGCGGCGCCTGCCGGAAAAGGATGGGTGAAAATGACCGCATCGGGCTTCAGCGTATTCACCAGACTCTTCATGCGGCGCTTGAAAGTCAAGGAAAGCATGAGCTGGGACATCTGTCCGAACCGGCTGTTCTGGGAATCGCTGTATAAGTGGTCATACATGGAGGGAAATACATCGATCATCTTCAAGTAAGTATCTTTGATAATATGGTCCACCGAAAGCCGGTTATTGGATACAAAATCGAGGACACTGACGGAATCAGAGGGATGGGACGCCTGCATGGCCTCCGCAATCGCCCGGGCTGCCTGGCTGTGCCCTGTTCCTATGCTGGCTGTCAAAATAATAAACTTGCGTGGTTTGTCCGACATGGCAGTTCCCCTTTTCTCTACTTCTCCGATAAATTATATCATAGCCGGCACTGGGAGTGTCAATTTTATTTGAAATGGAGGCGCCTGCGAACGGTCAGCCGACAATAGGAAGGCCCTTTTATGGGCAGGCTAAGGGCCTTCCTGTTATTTGGCCGACCGACCATTCTGAGCCGTAGGCGAAGAATCTCGGTACATGTAGATAGTGACACTTACTAGTCCACTAGTTCAC
>OBAI01000667.1_pt1 | contig 33804 bp, 24 predicted proteins | sample 1517461 | NCBI WGS metagenome assembly OBAI01 (sample SAMN04571696, study PRJEB22368) | human gut metagenome | biome: human gut; material: stool | host: Homo sapiens | place: Luxembourg | collected 2012-06-29
TTTGAAGCTTGATGTAATTCCGGAGCCTGCTGCCGTATGTTCGATATTCGGTGTGCTAGCGCTCGCGCTTGCCGCATATGGCAGAAGGAAAAAATAAGGCGAGTTTCAAAGCCCGAAGATAAATTTAAATGCCGCCGCATACTGCCTATGTCGGCGGCTTTTTTGTCGGAATTAAAGTGCGAGCCTATTTTCGTGTATTGTCATATTGGCAAGTAAATTATTTATCATCGAAGACGCTTTTTTGGTTAAAACGCATTCGGTATTTAAACAAATTGCCAGCTTTCGCGATAGGTATTTATGGAATGCGGGTATGCGCGAGGTATGCTTTTTATAAAAAAATGATTTTTGCTATTGCGAACTTTAGGCTATTGTCTTGACACATTTTTATGCTTATATTAAATGTATTTTCATATATGAAACATGGATGGAGTAATGATATGAAAAGTTTTCTTCTGCCAATTTTAACATTATTTGTTTTTGCATGCGCAAATTCTAGAGCGGATGATTTATCGGAGTTAATAGACGCCGCGGCTGCCAGCGGGGAGAAAAAAATTGTTCTTGAGAATAGAACATATTTTATTGATTCCCCAATACTTTTAGATGTCAAGCATAACGGGCTTTGCTTGGAGGGAGCTTCCGGCGGCGGCACGGTTATAAGCTGCGGGAAGCGTATCGAAGGCTGGGAAAAATCGGGCGGCCTATGGCGTGCGCGCGTTGAGGGAGAATCGTTTATAAGCAGTTTATATGTGAACGGAGTGCGCGCATCGACCGCCCGAACTCCCAATAATGATTTCTTTTTTGCCGCGTATAAAGTGCCGGAAATAGGTTCTAGCGGAGGCAGCCGGACGGCTTTTGTCGCGGACAACAAAGATATAGAGCCTTTATTAAAGATGTCCGTAGAGGAGCTTGCCAATGTTAGAATATTGGTGTATCCGGCTTGGATTCAGCATACGCTCGCCATTGAAAAGTTGGAACCTTACGCCAAAGAACCTGGCTGTACCATTATACATTTTAAAAAGCCTGGCGCGTCTTCGCCTCTGTTCAGGTGGGCTAATGCGCTGCGTTTTAGAATATTAAATTACGCCGGCGCAATCGACCGCGGCGGAGAGTTTTTCTTCGACAAGTCGTCGTCAACGGTTTGGTACAAGCCCAGAAAGGGCGAAAATATGAAAACGGCAAAAGTATTTTATCCGTTGTTCGACACTGCTTTGTATGGCGCTGGAGAGTCGGTTAATTCGCGCATAAGGGATATCTCTATAAAAAATATAACCTTTGAATACGGCAGCTATCGACCTGATGTGGAATCGTCGAGATATTCGGGCGAAGTTCCCGCTTTTGGAGTCGCCGACATAATGAAATCGCCCGATGCAGACTCGTGGAAAAATTCGTCCCAGGGAGCGACTTGCGCGCCTGCGTTTTTGAGGTTTGAGTTTGCTGAAAACATAAATATTTCCGGATGCAAAATAAGGCATACAGACGGATATGCGCTTGAACTAGGCAAGTCGGTATGGAATAGTTCCGTAAAAGAGTGCGAGATTTTTGATACTGGCGCGGGCGGCGTGCGCCTTGGAGTTCCCATTGTGGCAAAACCTTCCGATAATCCGAAACTCGACGGATTGACATCTGGCGGATTGATTGTATCGGACAATATAATTTGCAAATATGGCAGGTGGCATAAATCCGGGGTTGGTGTAATGGCTTTTGACGTAGCGGATACCCAAATTGTCAACAACGATATTTTCGACGGCTACTATTCCGGGATATCGGTCGGCTGGGTGTGGGGCGGAGGTCCAACCCACACGAAAAACAATAAGATAAATTACAACCGCATACACGATCTTTCTTACGCTTTTATGAACGATCTGGGCGGAATATACACGCTTGGCACATCTCCCAATTCAGAGATAATAGGGAATGTCATTTACGGAATAAATTGCCATAGGTACGGTGGATGGGGTATTTATAACGACGAAGGCAGCCGAGGATTTCTCATTTCAAAAAACTATGTAAGCGATGCCCAAGAGGGCGGATATTTCATGCATTACGGTTCGGAGTGCAAAGTTGAAAATAACCTATTGTGCAATAGTTCGGATTTTCAAATAGGCTTGGGAAGGCAGGGCAAGAATTCGTTTTCATTTGAGCGCAATATTGTGCTCTATTCATCTCCTGCTATACTCTTTAGGTTAAATACGCCGCCCAATCCCGACTCTGTGCGGTTCGATAAAAACATATATTTTAACCGAGGAGGCGAAGTTGTTTTCGGCGGGATGACATTTGCCCAATGGCAGGCATCGGGCAGGGACAAGAATTCGTTTGTAGAGCCTGTGGATATTGGCGCAATTCTAGGCGGAGCGGCGGTTGAGAAAATAGGATTTGAGCCAATAAATCCTTCTGCTGCGGGCGTTCGTGGCGGAATGAAAAAACGGCTTGCCGAGATTCTTGAAAATTACAATTTTCCAAAAGTTCGCCGCACGCCGATTGAGTCGTCTCGCCCCATTACTGTGATGGATAATTTTGAATACGACCGCTTGGGGAAGCCTCCGTTTGCAGATGTCACGGCAAGGGGAGACAAGTTTGAAGTAATAGAAGATCCCCAGACAAAGCGGGCTATGCGCGTCACGGATTTGCCTGCCGAACCTGCGTGGATGCCGTACTTTTTTTACAACTGCAAGGCGTCCAAGAAATCTCTGGGGATAGTGGAATTTAAAATGAAGCTTTCCAAGAACTCGACATTTTACGTTGATGTGAGAAAAGGCGAGGGCAACAGCGGGAAAGGCCCTAATTTTGCCATAATAAAGGCTAGTTTTGAGGGCGCTGCACTTCCGGTCGGCAAGTGGCTTACTGCCCGTATGGAAATACCGGTATTGGACTCCGATTCAAAGGGAATTTATTCTCTGTCGATTTCTGATGGCGCGGCCGAGCTGGTACGCCAAGCGCGCAATACTCCTCAGCCGGATTTTGACGACTTCAATTGGGTTGGTATTGTTATGACCGGCAACGAAGGCGCCGTGACGGATTTCGCGGATATAAAAATATATTTTAACGAGGTTTCCGATAATTGATTCCGGCGTTGTTTCCCCGCTCAAAATAAGGCTCAGTGTTGGCGGAAGATGCCATAGGGCATTTTGCGCCGCGCTTTGCTGCATTTAACGATATTTTTGATTTTCCTGCATCGTTTGCAAGATAGACGTTGGTGGTGATTGCTCATCTCTGCGGAAATGCGCGCATTGCCCAGCATTGATGTGAAATTAAATAGTAAAGCTTTGAGACTTTAGTTTAGGTGCTAAGTTCGCAAGCCAACCGCAGCCACTAAAGCGCAATAGCAATGATGTTTTTCTCCACAAAACTGTCCGCCTAACAGATGTGTTAAAATATTTGTAGAATTTTTATTTTATCTTTGCGCTTACAAGCAGCGGGAAGTGGTCTGACAGCCAAACTTCACCTATATTTTCGGCGAATACCGCGAATTTTTCTATTTCAACAGACTTTGATACGAATATCCAGTCTATCCATTTGCTCTTCTTGCCGGTATATCCATAATTGTCTGTAAAGTCGGGTCCATATGGCGGCTTTTTGCTGATTTCTTTGGCATCGAACATGAATCCTGAGGATTTTATTTCTTTTATCGCGCGGCTGTAAGGGTCGGAATTCAGATCCCCCGAGGCGAAAAACGGGAGTCCTTCGGAAATTTCCTCAATTTTCTTTACAAGCAGCTTTGCCGATTCCCATTGGACGCTTTCGCCGATATGGTGAAAGTGCATATTGAAATAATAGAAAATTTTTCCCGTTCTCTTATCTAGGAATTTTCCCCAATTGCAATTGCGCGGATACGCAGCGCCCCAGCCTTTCGATTCAGATTCTGGGGTTTCCGAAAACCAGAATGTACCAGAATCCAAAAGTTGCAAACGTGACTTTTTGTAGAAAATCACGTTGTTGTGGTTCGGAAGTCCCGCGGCTTCTCTAGATGGAATCGAAGGTATGCCGGATATTCCGTAATCCGGCATGTTGCGCATTGAGTCTATTTGGTTTTTATAGAGTTCTTGCGAACCGCATATGTCGATGTCGTGGTAGGCGAAAAACTTTTTTATTAGAGGGGAACGCTTTTCCCATGTTTGCGTGCCGTCGGTTTTTTCAATAGTTTTGCCGTAGGAATCTTTTGTTTTTAATATATGTCCGTCGTCTTTTTTATAATAACGCATGTTAAATTGGCAGACTACAAGTTCTGAGCCGGTTTCCCCAAAATTTTCCCCTCTTTCAAAATATGCGCAACCGCCCGCGATTGTTGCAAATGTAAATACAAAAATTTCGACGAGTAAAATGCCCAAACGTTCCATGTTCAACAGTATTGAAAAATTAACAGTATTGAAGGATAATGCCTATCCCGTACGAGAATCTTTATAGAATTTAAAACTTCACGGAAAAACTTCAAGCTTGAATTTGCTTTTCGCCAATATATGTTATCTACAAGTTTTGCATGGCAGTAAAATTTGCGCAACACAACGCTAAGTGGTATTATTATATGGAGACATTAAAAACAACGGCATTAGCAATAATCGCGTTTTTTAGTTTTGTTTCAGTCGCGCTTTCCGAAGCTGCAGCGTCATCAGAACATAATTTCGAGGGCTCTTGGATTACGTCGGACGAATTTGCAAGGCTTCCTAAGACGGATATGTTCCACCGCCAGCTCGACAGCAAGCGCGCCGCAGAGGTCGCGGCTGCCGCAAAGATAAAAAACCGCCACATATTGTTTAGAAAAACTTTTGAGCTTGCCTCCGTTCCTGAAAACGCAAAACTCTTTTTTTCCGCAGACGACTATGCGAAGATTTACATCAACGGAAAATTCGCCGTCCAGGGGCCCGCGGCAGGCTATCCGTCCCATTATCTCTACCACGAAATAGACGTATCTAAATTTCTGAAAAAAGGAGTAAATACAATAGCCGTGCACAGCTATTACCAAGGTCTAATAAACAGGGTTTGGGTTAGCGGAGACAATCGACACGGATTTATTTGCGACCTGGTCTGCGACGGAAAAGTACTTGTTAAAACCGGCAAAGACTGGAAAATTTCCTCGCACGGAGGATTTTCCGAAGTTGGCAGGGCGGGCTACGATACGCAATTTTTGGAACGCTACGATGCCGGGGCTCCGGAGGTTGGGTTTGAGCGGCCCGAGTTTGACGATTCTAATTGGGGCGGCGCGGCATTGGCAGAATCTGATTATAAGCTGTTCCCCTCTCCGCTTAAGACGCTTGAGTTTGAAACGGTATGTCCAATAGAAATAAAGCACATCTCAAAAAACAGGATATTAGTTGATTTTGGGGGAATGTACATTGGGTATTTTTCGATGTCCGCAAAAGGCAAAGACGGAGATGTTATCGAATTGCGTTATGCGCAGGAATTAAACAGCGACGGTTCTGCGCGCTATAAGCTAAGGGCAAACTGCAACTACCGAGAATTTTTCGAGCTGTCGGGAGGAGAGCGCGACGATCTAAACCAATTTGATTTCAAATCATTTAGATACGCTGAAATAATTCTGTCCGAAAATTCCCAAGCAAAAGCCGACGAAAAGTCGTTTAAACTTATCGCGCGCCATATGCCGTTTAAACTTGCCGCAAAGTGTCGGTATCAAAACGACGCAAAAGCTCAAAAGATTTGGGATTTATGCGTGCGCTCCATAAAATATGGCGTGCAGGAACAGATACAGGACTGCATGGAGAGGGAAAAAGGCTACTATCTTGGCGACGGATGCTATACTATGCTTACATGGTGCCTGCTTACAAACGACTATGCTCCGATGCGAAAGATGATAGACGATTTTCTGCGGACGAGTTTTATAAATGAAGGCTTAGTGACATGCGCAAATTGCTCTTTTATGCAGGAAATAGCGGAGTATCCGTTTATGATGTTTTTGCTGCTTCCGGTTCTTGAGGAGCGGGGCGGAGCAGATGCGGAATTTATAATGGAAAGACTGGGAGGATTTAAAAAAATTCTGGACTACTACAAATCCGAATACGCCCAGAAGAACGGATTGCTTGCCAATCTCGACAAATGGTGCGTAGTTGAATGGCCGGCTAATTGGCGCGACGGATACGATGTTGACATTGCCGAAGGCAAAATCTGCAAGACAATGCACAACGTAATAAACGCCTGGTATATCGGCGCCATAAAATGCTACAATAAAACCGCCCGAAAGCTTGGTGAACCCGAATATCCGGGAGAGGCAGAATTGGTGCAGGCGTTTCAGGACGCGTTTTACGATTCCCAAAGGAAACTTTTTAAAGACAGCGCGGAAAGTTCGCACTCAAGCTTTCAGGCAAACATTTTTCCGTGGTTCTTGGGGCTTTGCCCGGACAATGAATGCAGCAAAAACATAGTGGAATTGGTGCGCCAAAAGCGCATGCAAAAGAGCCTGCTTTTTACTACGTTCCCCATGCTGGCATCCCTCAGGCGGGACGGCGAGGAACAACTACTTTACGAGCTTCTAACCGACGACAGCGCATGGCTGAACATGATAAAAGAGGGCGCAACTTCAACGTTTGAAGGCTGGTCTAAAGATTCAAAGTGGAATACGTCGCTATTCCATTTGACGTTTACTTATGCGGCGGTCTTTATGGTGGATTGGGATGTCGGGAAAGCTTTGGATTTAAGATAGCGGCTCCGCGCGGATAAACTATCCGAAATCCGCTTTGGGCAATGTCGCGCGGCCTCATTTTTTGCGCGGCGTTATGTATTCGCAGAGCGCCTGTATGCAAAAAGAAACCGAGGCTATTTCAATTCCAGGCAAGCGCTGCGCGCGGCTGTGGAGAATTTCTTAAGGGGACGCCATTAGGCGCAAGTTGAAAGAAATATCCTTGCATGTAAGTTTGTCGCAATCAAGAGCCATTTGTTCTCTTCAATGCGGCGCTGTCGATTTGGCGAGGCAAAAAGGCGTGTCAGAAAACTATTGCCAATGCTTAACGCGCGCCTCCCATTTATTTTAGGGGAGGGAATGGCATTTTATCAGAATTGCCGCGGAGGCATTGAGCGCCGGATCTGAATATAAAGCAGAGCGTTTTTCGTCGGGGCGTGGAAAGCTTTCCCATCCGGAAAAACTTTAGATAACTAAAATATTTTGATTTGACGATTTTTTTGCGAGCCTTTTTGCGACTGAGTTTTGAAGACAAAGTAATGCATTAGACAGGGCTTGGCGTCTTGGAAAAAAGCGGCTCTTGAGCTTTTTTAACGCCGATTGCCGCGCTTATTCTATGGTTGCTTTCCCGCCTCTTACTGAGAAATCTTTTATAGTAGGGCGTTCCGGATACTTTGAATTGGGTGCGTGGTACGATATCTTGGTCTTCCCGTCGAAAGTTTTAAAAACCATCGCATGTCCGCCGTCGTCATTGTTTAGAGGATGTTCGGATTGCTTCCATTCGCCGAAAAGCTTGCCGTTGGAAGATACTGCAAAACCTATGTGGTATTTGCCGTCGCTGCCGAATGTTGACCACGTCATATATAAAGTTCCGTCTTCGGCCCGATTTATGACGGGGGCGTCTGTCACCATGGATTTTTGGTTTTTCTTTCCCCATGGAGCCGCCGACGCCTTGAAAAGCAAACGGGGCTCGCCGATTGTTTTCTTCAAATCTTTGCTTATTTCCTGGGCTATTATTTCGCCGTCGCAAACTTGAATCCATTCATGGCAGTACAAGATATATAGCTTGCCGTCTTCCTCAAACAGCGTTGCGTCGAGGCACATCCAGTTTTCGGGCGTTATCGGCGCATTTGCAAGCGGCTTGTACGGGCCTTCAGGCCTGTCGGAAACAAGTACGGAACTCCCCCTTAGTGCGTGCGTGCCGTTGGGAGTGCGAATATTTTTTTCTTTGCGGCTGAAAGTCGCTATTACATAATACTTGCCGTCCCTCTCAAACATATCGGGCGCCCAGAAGTCCGCTTTGCCCCAAAAGTCGGAATCGGGCGTAAAAGACCTTCCCAAAAACTCCCAGTTTTCAAGGTCTTTGCTGCGGTAGACTTTTAGCCCTTGGGAGTTGTCGTTTGCATGCATGTAATAGAAATTTGTTTTCTTGTCGGCAAAAACAAAAGGGTCTCTGACGCGCATTTCAGAGCGTTTGTAGCTTTTGCCGGCTTCCTCGCCCGCGCAAAGCGCAGCCGCGGAAAATAAAGCAAAGGATAACGCCAATGCCGCCGTTGAAATTCCTGTTTTTATTTGCATTTTATTTCAGCCTTTTCTGCTTGGTTGATTTATGCGGGAATTTTATTTTGAATATGAATCCTTCAGTGCGACTGTCCTGTTAAACACAGGATGGTCTGGCGAATGCAGTTTTGCGTCCGCCATAAAATACGCGTTGCGCTCGAACTGCAAAGGCTCGCCGGCTTTTGCATCCGCGAGCGACGGCTCTATCAAAATCTTTTTTTCCTCCACCGACGCCGGATTTAGAAAATCTTTAAAATCGCTGCCTTCCGGCAAGTCCGACATATCCGCGCGGGTAAACAGCGGCTCGTAAAGCCGCGCCACGGCTTCGCGCGCGTGGCCTGCGCTTACCCAGTGTATGGTTCCCTTTACTTTTCTTCCGTCGGGCGCGTTTCCGCCACGGCTGTCGGGATCTATTGTGCAAATTAATTTTGCGACGTTGCCTTCGGCATCCTTTACGACTTCCTTGCAGCGCATTATGTACGCGTAGCGCAGGCGGACCTCGCCGCCGGGGGATAGCCTGAAATATTTCTTCGGCGGATTTTCCATGAAGTCGGCGCGCTCTATGTATATGCGTTTTGAGAAAGGTATTTTGCGGGTTCCTGCGGACTCGTCTTCGGGATTGTTTACGGCGTCCAGCATGTCTATTTCGCCATCGTCCCAGTTTTCAATCTCCACCTCAAGGGGATCAAAGACAGCCATCGCGCGTTTTGCGACTTTGTTTAAATCCTGCCGCACGCAATGCTCCAAAAGAGCTAGTTCGGTTAGGCTGTTAAACTTTGTGACGCCTATGGCTTCGCAGAAATTGCGGATTGCCGCGGCGGTGTAGCCGCGCCTGCGCATTCCCGCAAGCGTAGGCATGCGCGGGTCGTCCCAGCCTTCGACGATGTTTTCGGCGACCAGCTGTTGCAGTTTTCGCTTGCTCATCATTGTGTACGACAAATTCAGCCGGGCGAATTCGTATTGCCTTGGATGGACAGCCAGAGTTTTTATTATGCTGGTGTTGTCTATAAACCAGTCGTAAAGCGGCCTGTGGACTTCAAATTCCAGCGTGCAAATCGAGTGGGTTATGCCCTCTATGGCGTCTGACAGACAATGGGCAAAATCGTACATCGGGTATATGCACCATTTGGAACCAGTTCTGTGGTGTTCGGCTTTTTTTATCCTGTATATGGCGGGGTCGCGCATGTGCAAGTTTGGGGAGGCCATGTCTATCTTTGCGCGGATTACATACGCGCCCTCCTCAAATTCTCCGGCGCGCATTCTGCGGAATATGTCCAGGCTTTCCTCCGGCGGGCGGTCGCGCCACGGGCTGGGCTTGCCCGGCTGCCCCGGAACGCCGCGGTATTCTTTGAATTCGTCCGCGCTTAGAGTGCAGGCGTAAGCCTTGCCGTTTTTTATCAACTCCTCTGCGAGCTCGTACAATTTTTCAAAATAGTCGGAGGCATAATATTCGCGGTCTTCCCAATCGAATCCCAGCCAATGAACGTCCTCTTTTATTGCGTCGACAAACCTTGTCTCCTCTTTGTCGGGATTAGTATCGTCAAAGCGCAAGTTGCATTTGCCTCCGTTTTCAAGCGCCATTCCGAAGTCTAGGCAAAACGCCTTTGCGTGGCCTATATGCAGGCATCCGTTGGGTTCGGGCGGAAAGCGCGTATGCACGGCGGACGGTGGAAGCCCTTCGGCTATGTCCTGCGCGATAATTTGGCGGATAAAATGCATTGGTTTGTCTTGGCTCATATTATTTTTAAAGGTATTTAGGCGCATTTTCGCGTCAACATTTTTTTGTCTCATCAGCCTTGAAAAGTCTGCGAAATATCCTAAAAATCCGCCATTGGCGGCGCGGCTTATCAAGTCTTTTGGGCGCGCGGCTTTTGAGTGTGCGGATGCATCTTAAGCCAGGCCGCGCCGTCCGTGCGCTTGCTCTTGGACGGCTTGTCGCGCGATTTCCCGCATCCGGCGAATTAATCCGGAAAACAGGCGGTCGGGAAGGGGGATGTTTTTCTTGCTTAGCGTGCGCGGGGCATTTGGCGGGAGCTTTTCAAAGCGGAGAAAGGGGGAGAGGGCGGCGCGTTTATAAAGCGGGAAATTTGATTTAGCGCTTGTGGCAAAAAATTCATGTTTAGGCGGATTTTAGAAAAGAGTTGCAAAGTTTTGCGCGTTTTAAGATGGTGTAAAATATGAAAGTTATGTGCGCATTAAAGAAAATCGTTCCCACAATTCTAATATTGCTTTCGTTTGCGCTGGCTGGATGCAATTCTAGCTCAACCCAAGATCCGTCCACGCCGAGAGAGGTATTATGCCTATTGAAATATACGGGAGCCACATACGCCCCGTTCCACAGGAACGCTCCGTACAGATACGCTCTCTACGATATAAACGGAAAGTTCGTTGCGTATCTCGACTCTTCCAAGCTAGTAATACCGCGCATGGATACGTATCTTGGACGGTATGTTGTAGTGAGGGGACCGATAGTCAAACTCGACGGGGAAACTGTTATGCGCGCCGAGGCTATTTATATAAAACATTAACTCTGGTTTTTTGAAAATGGAAATTATAGACGGAAATGCTGTCGCAAAAAGCGTGCATGCGGAATTGTGCGCGGAATTGTCGCAAATAAAACAGCCCAGGCCGCCTTGTGTGGCGTTTATACGCGTTGGCGAAGATCCGGCCTCGGTTTCGTACGTGAAGAAAAAGGAGCGCGTAGCTGGGGAAATCGGAATAACCAGCCGCCTCCACGTACTGCCCGAATCGACTTCCCAGGAGCAATTAAACGGTCTGATAGACACCCTTAACGCCGACGATTCCGTCGACGCCATATTGATTCAAGCGCCTCTGCCAAAACAATTGGACGAACGCGCCACATTCAACCGGGTGCGCGCCGACAAGGACGTCGACGGGTTCAGCGCGTCCAATTTGGGCCTGCTTTGCCAGGAGGAAAATGCGTTCGTCGCCTGCACTCCGGCGGGGATTATCGAACTTTTAAAGCGCGCCGGCGTAAATACATCCGGAAAGCGGGCGGTTGTAATAGGACGAAGCATAATAGTTGGAAAGCCAATGGCTTTGCTGCTAATGAAGAAAGGCATGGACGCAACCGTCACCGTATGCCACTCGCGCAGCGAAAACCTCGCGCAGATATGCGCGCAGGCCGATATACTAATAGCTGCGGTTGGGCGCCCAAATACGGTCACAGCCGATATGGTGAAAGACGGTGCGGTTGTAATCGACGTTGGAATAAACAGGGTTCCATCATCGGAAACCAAGTCCGGATACAGGCTTGTAGGAGACGTCGATTTTGCGAACGTTGCTCCAAAGTGTTCCAAGATTACCCCCGTCCCGGGCGGCGTCGGCCCGATGACTGTGGCAATGCTAATGCGCAACACTCTAGACGCATATAAAAGGCATATCGGCTTGTAGGAAATGCAGGCTCGGGGCGCCGTCCGGAGAATATTCAATTTCTTGCAGGTACAAGCGCTTGTTTTGGTTGCTTTTCCCTCTTTTCACGGAGACGCATGCGAATTTTTCAAGGCTTGAAGCGCATGCGTCGATGGCGGATCCAAAAAAAGCTTTTAAAGCGGAATAAAACAGTTAATATAAGAAAAATTTTTTATATAAATATGAAAGTAGTACTCGCATATTCCGGAGGTTTGGATACCTCAGTAATAGTAAAGTGGATTAAAGACCGCTTCAATGCAGAAGTGGTCACTTTTGCGGCAAACGTTGGCCAGGGAGAGGAGCTTTCGGGGCTTGCGGAAAAAGCGAAGGCCACGGGGGCGGTCGCACATTATACTGTCGACTTGCAGGATGAGTTCGTCGCAGACTTCATTTACCCGATGATTAGGGCCAACGCCATTTACGAAGGCCAGTATTATCTGGGAACTTCAATCGCCCGCCCGCTAATTGCCAAGGCGCAGATTGAAATAGCCCGCGCAGAAGGCGCCGACGCCGTAGCCCACGGCGCTACGGGCAAAGGCAACGACCAATGCCGCTTCGAAATTTCTTATGCTGCTTTGGCTCCCGACATCAAGATTATTTCTCCCTGGAGAATTGACGAATTTCGCGAAAAATTCCCCGGAAGAACGGAGATGATAAACTACTGCCGCGAACACAATATTAATGTGGAGGCATCCGCGAAGAAGCCGTATTCTATGGACAGGAATATGCTCCACATATCCTACGAGGCCGGAATTCTCGAAGATCCATGGTTTGACCCGACCGTCGAATCCAATAAAGACATGTTCAAGACAACCGTGTCTCCCGAGGATGCTCCCGACAAGCCGACCTACTTGGAGCTGGACTTTGTCAAGGGCGATTGCGTTGCCATAAACGGCAAAAAAATGAAGCCCTCCGACATTCTCCGCGAATTAAACAAAATAGGCGGCGAAAACGGAATCGGCAGAGTCGATATTGTCGAAAACAGATTTGTAGGCATGAAGAGCCGCGGCGTATATGAAACTCCCGGCGGCACGATCTTGGAGTTCGCCCACCGCAATATGGAAACAATTACGATGGATAGAGAAGTTATGCACTTGCGCGATTCCCTTATACCAAAGTATGCGGAACTTATTTACAACGGTTTCTGGTATGCGCCGGAACGCGAGGCTTTGCAAGCGTTTATCGACAAGAGCCAAGAGTGCGTGACAGGCACCGTAAAGATTAAGCTTTACAAGGGCAACCTCACTTGCGCGGGAAGAAAGAGCGACTTGAGCCTCTACGATGCAAATATTGCAAGCATGGAAGGCGTAAAGAGCGAATACGACCAAGACGACGCGACTGGCTTCATAAAGCTTCAGTCCCTGCGCTTGCGCCAGCGCGCGCGCAAGCAGGGCGTTCCTGCCGAGGCTTTCGCGACGAAAACGAAGCTCGTTAGGGAGTAGCATCTGAAAAGATGAGAATCTGCTGCATAGGCGCCGGTTATGTGGGCGGCCCCACAATGACGATGATTGCCCGCAAGTGTGCGGACATAATTGTTGAAGTTGTGGACATAAACGCCGAGCGCATAGCCGCATGGAATTCGTCGAGATTGCCGGTTTTCGAGCCGGGTCTCGACGAAATCGTACGCGCCGTGCGCGGAAAAAATCTGTTTTTCAGCACCGATATAGACGGAGCAATCGACCGCGCCGACATAGTGTTTATTTCCGTCAACACTCCAACAAAAACGTACGGATATGGCGCCGGCAGCGCTGCGGATTTAAGCTTTGTGGAAGATTGCGCGCGCAGCATAGCAAAAGCTTCAAAAAGCGGAAAAATAGTCGTGGAAAAATCCACAATGCCTGTGCGCACGGCAGATGTCATAAAAAAGATTTTGGCGGAGACTGGCCTTGGCTTTCAAGTTCTGTCCAATCCGGAATTTCTCGCAGAGGGCACTGCCATGCGGGATTTGGAAAACCCCGACCGTGTTCTAATCGGCGGCGATGAGGATACTGAGGGCGGCAGAAAGGCGATAGGCGTTTTGGCTTCCGTATATGAAAGATGGGTAAGCCCGGAGCGGATAATAAGAATGAACTTGTGGTCCAGCGAACTCAGCAAGCTTACCGCAAACGCGTTTCTTGCCCAGCGCATAAGTTCGATAAACGCCATAAGCGCGTTGTGCGAGGCTACTGGGGCGGATGTCGAGCAAGTCGCGCGCGCAGTTGGCGCAGACAGCCGCATAGGCTCGAAATTCCTAAACAGTTCGGTTGGGTACGGCGGGTCTTGTTTCCAGAAGGATTTGCTCAACTTAATTTATCTTTGCGAACATTTCAATCTGCCGCAGGCGGCAAATTATTGGCGGGCAGTCGTGGATATGAACGCCCACCAAAAAAACAGATTTTCCGCATTGGTGATAGATTCTCTATTTAGGAATATTCGCGGCAAACGCCTAGCTATTTTCGGGTTCGCGTTTAAAGAAAATACTAACGACACCCGCGAGTCTCCGGCAATAGACGTGTGCAAAAACTTCCTTAACGAAAATGCCCATTTGGCGATTTATGATCCAAAGGTTTCTTTCAAACAAATATGCAAGGACTTGGATGTCGAAGGGGAAGACGAACGAATAGAATTCTGCAAAACACCCTACGATGCGGCAAAAAGCGCCCACGCTATTGTTTTATTGACACAATGGAAAGAATTTAGAGAATTAGACTACAAAAAAATATTGGATACAATGCAGCGTCCCGCATGGATATTTGACGGCAGAAATTGCCTCGACCACCGACTTCTACTTGAACTCGGATACCTTTTACGCGCAATAGGAAAGGGGAATTTGTCGTAGCTTTAATTTCTTTTACAAGCAGGCGCGGTTTCCCCAAAAGGTCCGCGCTTTATTTTTTTTGAATTTAAGAAAAAAGGAAAGACTAGTAAGATGAACGCTCAAAAATACGAACACAGGTTTGAGGTAAAACTGCCTAACCGCCAGTGGCCCAATAGAAAAATAACGTCTGCGCCAAAGTGGTGCAGCGTCGATTTGCGCGACGGCAACCAGGCTCTGGCTATCCCGATGAATATCGACGAAAAATTGAAACTTTACCAGACGCTGCTAAAAATAGGATTTAAAGAAATCGAAGTCGGTTTCCCCGCCGCGAGCGAGACGGAATTTAAATTTATACGCAAACTAATAGATGAAAATCTAGTCCCCGACGACGTTTCTTTGCAGGTCTTGACCCAGAGCAGGGAGCATTTGATAATGCGCACGTTTGACGCCCTGAAAGGCTGCAAGAACGCCATCGTCCACCTTTACAACAGCACTTCCGCCTTGCAGCGAAAGGTGACGTTCAATATGACGCGCCCTCAAATAATAGACATCGCCCGAAACGGCGCAAAGCTGGTGCGCGGCATGGCCGACGAACTTCTTGAGCACGGCACAAAAATCCGCATGGAGTATTCTCCCGAAAGCTTCAGCGATACCGAGCTTGATTTCGCACTTGAGATTTGCGAGGCCGTGATGGAAATTTGGAAGCCTACGCCAGACAACAAGCTTATCGTAAACCTGCCTGAAACAGTTCAGTACAATACTCCGAACATTTACGCCGACCAGATAGAATGGATGAGCACAAACATATCCCACCGCGACTGCGTGGAAATAAGCCTCCATACCCACAACGACCGCGGAACGGGAGTAGCCTCTACGGAGTTGGGACTTATGGCGGGAGCCGAGAGGGTTGAGGGAACGCTATTCGGCAATGGCGAAAGAACGGGTAATTTGGATATTGTCACGGTTGCCTTAAATATGATGGCTGACGGTGTCGATTCAAAGCTGGACTTCTCAAATTTGCCGCAAATCCGTGCAGTTTACGAGGAATGTACCCGCATGTCAGTCCCTCCGCGCCATCCGTATGCGGGAGACTTGGTATTCACGGCGTTTAGCGGTTCACACCAGGACGCCATCAAAAAAGGCATGGATATTCGCCGCAAGGAGCATTTAGACAAGTGGGAGGTTCCATACCTATTGATAGACCCTACGGACATCGGATGTTCCTACGAAGCCATTATCCGCATAAATTCCCAAAGCGGGAAAGGCGGAGTGGCGTACATTTTGGCAAACGATTTTGGATTTGACCTGCCCAAGGCAATGCACCAGCAGGTTGGCGATTTTATAAATGCTTATGCGGATAAGCTGGGCAAGGAACTTCAGCCTTCCGAGATTTTTGACGTTTTTTCAAAAGAGTTTGTGAAGCGCGAATCCCCTGTAAAGCTTGAGTCGTACAATGTGTCTTCTCCCGGTGGAGTCGGCGCGGATGATTCCAATCAAGTTTGCATAGAGGCAAAATTGCGCGTAAACGGCGAGGAAAAAACAGTGTCCGCCCGCGGCAACGGCCCTATTAACGCTTTGGTTAAAGCTTTTGAAGCAAACGGAATGAAAAACTTTAAGCTGGTAGATTATCGTTCCCACGCAATAGGCAGGGGCTCGGCGACAAATTCTGCCGCTTACATATGTTTGGAATCTCTGGAGAGCGGTTCTAAAACTTGGGGCGTAGGGGTAGATTCAAACATTGAATCTGCCGGTCTCAAAGGGCTGATTTGCGCATATAATAGAATGCGGCAGCCGACTTCCCGCCTCTCTTAAATTTTGCGGATTGAGCTTGAGCTGCAATATCTGCGGGCAATGCGCGAAAGTATTGAGCATTGCCCGTTTTTTTTGCCATGCGCAATGCATTTTGCTTTGGATAGTTCCAAATGCTTTTTTACATTTAGAAAGACAGTGTTGCTCTAGGCTATTTGGGCTGCTGATGGAATTCGCAAGCGGAAACTGCAAAAGTTATGCAAATTCCTGAAAACAGCACGGAAACATCGTCTCCGCCAAGGTTTTTTATGGTTTGTGCTAAGAATGTCCCGCGCTGGATGATAGAGCAATGCTTTACTAAAAATGGGGGGAGGTGTTAAAAGCACAATGAAAATTTATTAAAAAAGTCGAAAGAGTGCAAGAAACCGCCGGATAGATTGCTTGCCATAAGCCTCGACGCGTGTTATATTAATATTGATGAATGCAAAAGTTTATTGCGCAATCGCATTTTTGTTTAACGCGGGTATTCTTACCGGCAGTGTTTTTAAAGCGCCCGAAGGTTGGCGCGTTTATCCGGAAAATTCGGCGGAAGTCTCAAAGGTCGCAGACAGCGGGCTTATCATAAAGAAAAAACCCGAAGCCGAAGCTGCGGCATTTTATAGCAATCCGATGCCTCTCAAACCCAACACGGCATACGTTTTGAGCTTTTCAGCCGCAAACGATTCAGCAAAGGGGCTTGTTGTATCCGGAACATCGGCTGCCAATAGCGACATATCAAAAATCGGCGCAGAGTGGAAAGATTTTGAAGTGGCTTTTGCCACATCGGACAATCCTTCAGTTCAAGAACGCACCGCGAGGCTGGGGGGATGGCGCAACGATGGCGAAATAAGATTTAAGAATATAAATATCCACGAATATCTTCCCCTGGCTCTAGGCTCCGGTTTGGGAATAGGCCCAATGGAATCGGTTCGCGGAGGTGTGTATGAATTTTCCAGCCAATGGGGGCTCTTTGGAAATGCGGTTGCGCCTCTTGCGACAACTCAAAATTCTCCGTTTTTCAATTCTAATAGATGGTGTTTGGGTGACGGAGCTTCGGTTGCGTTCGACTTTGGAATTAAGGATAAGAAACAGCTTGGCGGCGAAGTCGAAATAAATGTTTGCTACAATCCTGACAAAATGCTCGTGGAAGTTTTCGCCTCGCCGGACGGAGCTGAATTTGAGAAGGTTGGAGAAATCTCCGACGGCGCAAACTGCAAGATAAAGCTGCCAAATAGGATGTTTCCTTGCGGAAAAATGGCGATTAAGGCTGCCGGGAAAGCCCGAGGCAAGAAAAGCATGGTACAGATAGACAACTTGACTTACAAAGCCGCACTTAAGGACAAGTCGCTTGAGATCTTTGGGGAATTAGCCGGAGCCGCAAAAATTACCTGCTGCGATTTTATTGGCGTTCAAAAGGACTCTTGGAGGGAGGATTCGAAAAAGATAAAAATTAATGTCGATGCGCCTGAAGACTTGCGCTTGTGTATGGATGTTTCAGGAAAGACTCGCCAAGGGAAAGCGTTTTCAAAAAAAATACAGGTTAATTTTAAGCGCGGGAAAAATATAGCGGAGGCCGATTTGCCGTTTAAATTGGGAGACGCTTCTGAACTTAAAATATCGATGCCAAGCCTAGATTGGGTTTTGGATTACCGCGCAGTTGCAGACAATGCCGCCCTATTAAAAAGCGATGTTGGGGGGAGGCTTTTGCCATCGGGATTTAAGGGCTTGAAAATATGGCAGTCTTCTACAATGGGCAAATTGGACCGCAATTGCGCGGTTCCATCCCAGAACGATTCCGCCATAAGATTGCATTGTGCGCGAAACGAGATTGAGAGCGCCCAAATTGCTTTTGTTTCAGATGAAGGCGCCAGAGTGAAAATCGGCATTGGAGAACTCGTATCGGACGACGGGAAGTCTAAGATAGGCAAAGACTGCGCGGAGATTTTCCTTGTGGATTATGTGCCGATAGATAAGACCACCGACAAATACGGCAAGCGCGGCAATTGGCCCGATCCCCTTCCGCGTTTAAGAGATGGAATTTTCGACGCACCTGCTGGAAAGGTTCAGCCGGTTTGGTTTGCGGTCTCGGTTCCAAATTCCGCCGTTCCGGGTATATACCGAGGTTATTTAAGCGTAGAATGCGGACAGGTGAAATCAAAAATTCCGGTTGAATTGGAAGTGTTTAATTTTTCTCTTCCGGATATTCCGTCAATTCGCACGGCATTCGGCGACAATGTTTATAGCTTTGCGCCTTATTACCGCGATTTCAAATCGGCGCGCGATGGAATAAAAAAGCGGCTGCGCTCTATGATGGCGCGCGCAAAAATATCGCCGTATGCGCGCGAAGATACTCGGCCAAAATACAGGCTGGTTTATCCCGGAGGCGACAAGTCGAAGACCCCGAAAGTAGAATTTGACTGGTCGGATTTCGACGCAAACGTAAAGGAGCTTGTGGATGTTTATAAAGCAAATGCTTTGGTCTTAAACGTGGAGGGAGTCGGCGGAGGAACTTTCCATGAACGCCATCCGGGAATGCTTGGCGAAATAAAGGAGGGCGACGCCCGTTATGACGCGGTGATTGCCGATTATTTTTCGCAGATAAATTCCCATATTGTCGATAAAGGTTGGACAAAAGTTTTCTACACTTACAATTTTGACGAGCCTGAAGAGAGGGATTATCCTTTTGTTTCAAATGAAATATCAAAAATAAAGCGGTACGCACCGGATATAAAAGTTATGCTGACCGAACAACCAGAACCCCAACTCTACGGTTTCCCGGATATTTGGTGCATGCTTTCCGACTATTTAGTTCCCGAAGTTTGCGCGCAGCGCAAGCAGAAGGGCGAGGAAATATGGTGGTACGTCTGTACCCACCCAAGGGCTCCATACGCTGGAGCATTTATAGACCATCCCGGAACGGATTTGCGCGTTTGGCTCTGGCAGTCTTTTAAATACGGCGTCGACGGAATCTTGTTCTGGAGTGTCACTTATTCGCACAGCCCTACAGCCTATCCAGATTCCGTTCAAAATCCATATTTGGACCCCATGAGTTGGACGGTAGGATACGGTTTGCCCAAAGGGGCAAAAGTTCCTTGGGGCAACGGAGACGGGCGGTTCTTTTATCCTCCTATATCATGCAAAAACGGGGAAAAGGCAGAGGCTTCAGAGGAAATTGTTGGCAGCATGCGCCTTGAAATTTTGCGCGACGGCATAGAGGATTACGAGTATCTTTGCATATTAAGGCGGCTTATAGGGCAAAAGTCGGCAAAGCTTTCCACTGCCGAAATTGCTTATTTTAATGCTTTGCTGGAAGTTCCCGATTCTATAACGCGCTCCATGACGGAATATACCTTTGACGCAACGCCAATAGAAAAACGCCGCATGAAAATCGCGCGCGCGATTGAAAAGTTAAATTCGCTTTGATTGCCGTTGGCAAAAAAACTGTTGAAATTTTCACGTTTCGGCAAAATATAAAACTATGAAAAAATTACTTATTCTATTAACATTAGCGTCAGTTCTCGTCGGATGCTCGTCCGCCAATTGCGAATCCCAGCAGCCTAAAGAACCCCGCAAGATAGCGGTCCAAATGTACACTTTTCACAAGTTTACTCTTGAAGATTCCATTCCGCTTCTAAAGAAAGCCGGCATTACCGGCCTTGGTTTGACGGCAGGGCAGGATATAAGCGCAAAATATCCTAAGCTGAGAGTCGGACCGCATATGAATGCCGAACAAAAAGCGTTTCTTAAAAAGCTTATAGCAGATAACGGTTGCCAGATAGTAAGCTTTGGGGTCACCGGAGCCAAAGATGAAGCAGGCATAAAGGCTATGTGCGAATTTGCCAAAGAAATGGGCATTCCGATTCTTCTTACCGAGGCTCCCGCTTGGCAAATTCCACTTTGGGATAAATATTGCGGCGAAAACGGCATCAAGATGGCGATTCACAACCATGCGGCCGATAATAAAGCCAATAACTATTACGATCCTCGCGTGGTCAAGAACCTAATAAAAGATTGCAAAAATGTCTACGCGTGCCCCGATAACGGTCATTGGTCGCGCGCCGGCATTGACTCTGTATTTGGGTACAAGACTTTGGAGGGCAAGATTGCAATAGTCCACTTTAAGGACCAAAAGGAATTTGGCAATCCCAAGAATCAATGCGTACCTTTTGGCACTGGCGCTCTAGATATGAAGGGAATGCTTGCGGAACTGGACAGGCAGGGTTTCGACGGCTATTACCTGATTGAATACGAAGCGGAGTGGGACAATCCGCTGCCGTCTGTTGTGAAGTGCTACGAGTACTTAAAGAAAAACTAGCTTTATCTTTAAGCTCCATTGCAAAAAATGTAATGGGTTTTGCGCATTTAAATTAAATATGAGAAGACGCCTCCGAGTTTTTTGAGCTTCGGAGGCGTTTTTTTTTTTGCGAAAATATTTCCGGGAAAACGCGCTTTGTTGGCGCTGATATTTTTCCCATAACAAAGTTTTCCAGGTTAAAAGCGGCTTTATTTTGTGCGCGCAAAACAGGAGGGAGATTTTTTTCTTGAAGCGCGCTGAAACGGATGCATTTTCTTTTTTTAAGGATGCGGCCCTTGCCGTTGAAAATAAGAAAACGCGATGCTTTCACCGGAATTTGGTGAGTGTATTGCATCCATTTTTTTTGTTTTTTGTGGCGGCCGTATTTGATTGGGCTGTTGTGATTTGATAATATCTTCCAAATGTTTTTTTAACGGATTTATGAAGGCGGTAAATGCGTATATTTATATAGATGCCCTATCCTGGGATATTGTTTCGGCGCCGGATTTTATGCCGGGCGCATTTGGGCAAAGATTTAGAGTAAAACCGCAGTTCGGGTATTCCTCCGCAGCGATTTCCTCCGTTCTAAGCGGGGAACCTCCGTCGAAGCACGGCGTATTTTGCGACTTTTATTTTAACCCCGCAAAGTCTCCGTTTAAAAATTTTAGATATATAAAGTATCTTTTCGGAGCCGGGCTTCATCCCCGCTGTTTATTTAACAGAGAATGGACGAGGAAAAAGATGTCCCAAATCTTCGCCCTTGGGCATGGCTACTCCGGGCGTTTTAGTTTACACAGTGTTCCATTCGATTGCCTTGCGTACTTTGATTCCGTACAGAATAGGGATTTCTTTGTTTCGCGCGGTCTTTCCCCCGCAGAAAACATCCGCGATGTCTTGGAAGAATCCGGAATAAATTTTTATATGTCAGATTGGAGAAAAACGCCGGAAGTCGATATTTCATCCGCGTTGAGGTCGATTGAAAACGGGGCGGAATTTCTCTTGGTTTGCGATATCGGCCTTGGAAAGTTTTTGCGCGAGAATGCTGGCAACCAAGCGGCCGTATCAGCGCGCTTGAAATCTTGCAGCGAAAATATTTTAAAAATTTCTGAAGCGTTGAAATCTTCCGGTAGGCCTTACAAGCTTTCCGTTATGTCCGGGTTCGGAATGTTGCCTTGCTTGGGAAGCGTGGATTTAAAAAAAGCCGTATCCGGATTGAACCTTAAATACGGGAAGGATTATGTGGCGTTTTACGAACCCACTATGGCGCGCTTTTGGTATATGAACGAAAGTTCCAGGGAAAAAGTAAGGGCGGAGCTTTCCAATCCAAAATATCCTGGAAGTTTTATTTCAGGAGCGCAAAAAAGCTCGTACGGCATCTCGCATGATGGCGGCAAATTCGGCGATGACATATTTCTGTTGAACGACGGATTTCAAGTTTCGCCATCGTATATTAGCAGGAAGCCGTTTAAAGCAGTATGCGGGTATAGTCCGGAATCGGAGGGGATGTCCGCGTCTTTCTTGTCGACCTGCAAGCCTGTGTTTATCCCGAAAACTGTTGCGGATTTCTTTAAGCTTATGAAATCGGACGTGGAAGAATCGGTGCGCGACTTGTAAAATTGTTATTTCCGGAATCTTTTTGCGGGAAGATTTACTAATACCTAGAGGGAATAATGCGGCTTTTTGCCGCAGCCATATTCTTGCGCAACAGAGGAGTTGGGCGCATTGGGATTAAAGGGGAGCCAGTTGGAATGTTGACGCTTCGGGGTTCTATCGGGATGGCTGCGCGCCTTGTTTGAAGTCGCTTTTTATTTGAGCCATTTTTTCCAGTCGTCAACGAACAGTTTAAGATTCTCTGGAGTGGCGACTATCGGTGGAAGAAGCTTGTTTTGCGGGGCGGCTTCGGCTGGGTTGGGGGCGTGGATTTTTTCCAGTAGAATCCTGGCGCCTATGTATCCCCATCCGTAGAAGTCGTCGTAAATGCACGCATCGAGCATGCCGGACGAGAGGAAAAATTCAAATTGAGGCAAAACTCCTATGCAAATTGCGTAATGGCGGTCTGTATCCTTTTTTATCGGGGCGATATCGGCAAGGAGTTTGGGCGAGAAAAATATTTCTCCGTAGTTGTCATATCTGGCAATTTCTATTTTGTTTTGTTCAGCGTAGACGCTGTAATATTCAAATGCTATAAGTTTCAGCGGGTTTAGCGGCTGTATAATGTCGGAAAACTGCTTAAAGGAAAGGTGTGGGGCGAGATATTCCGATAGAAGTTTCTGTTCGGAAAAATCAAGTTCCTGCTTTTCTCCGGTTGTGTAGAAGTAGCAAACGGGTCGTATTTTTGCTCCGCCAGAGAGTTTCGATATTTGTTCGCGCAGGGCTTGGGCGAACTTGGAAGGATCTGTCGATACGCATCCGGCTATATATTTGGCGTTTATTTCCTCGCCCACAATGGAAATGAAAAATCCGTTTTCGGCGAGCGTTTGTGCGGCTGCAGATATATTATTTTTGGCGCCTTTAACTGGAAAAACTACGGCGCCTGCGTATCCTTGAAGGTACAGGCTTTCCAGCTGTCCTATTTGTTTTTCAGCGGAATCTTCGGCGGACAGAAATTGAATCTCAATTTTTTCCCCGAACCTTGCTTGCAGTTCCGTAGCGGAGCCCTTTGCGCCGTTGAAAGCGGCTGCGTTTGGACTCGATATATAGTTTGGCGCCAGAAAAGCCAGTTTTAAAGCGTTTTTGTCTTTGGCATCCTCTGCGGTGCAAATACACGCCGCCGTTAAAAGAGCGCAATATAGTAAACGTATTATGGCTTTCATGGAATTTATTTTGAGGGTGGAATGGGATTTTGCAACATTTCAATCAACAAAGAAAGAGCTTTTGAGCATATTTGAGGCGCCGATTTGGAATCCGTAGACTTCACAAAAAAAGCGGCTGCTATTCTTTCGTCTGCCATAACCGCCACAATGTTTGCGCAGTTCTGAAAATAATCTCCGCACATGTAGAAATTCGTTTTCCCTATGGAAGTTTTTATCCATCCCATTGAAAATTTCTTTTCCCCGCTTTTGGGAATCCTTCTTTCGGATACGAGCTGTTCCGTCGCGATTTTAGGATTTTGTGCAGTTTCGCATGCCAGCCATTTTGCGGCGTCATCGGCGGTTAGCGCCAGCGCTGTTGCGGGGAAGAACGGGGAGTCGAAAGAGCGGTATTTTGCGCCCTCCATCCCCAAAGGAGAAAGCGCGTAGGCGTGTAAGGCTTTGGCAAAAGATTTCTTAAAATTTTTTTGAGACTTGTCCGCTATGTATCCGAGCGCATATCCCGCAATAGCGGGCGCGAGTTTAGAGGAGTTTATTCCGACATTGGCTGCGGGCGGAATTTGGGCTGCAATGTCGAAAACCTCCGCCGCCGAGGCGTCGCTTGGGACAAGAGTGTCGGAGTGTTCGCTGAAGCCGAATTTTCCGCTCCATATATCTTCTAGGCTTGCGCGCCTTGCGCTTCCGGAAAGCCTGAAGTAGGAGCAGAGCGACTCTGCGCTTTCCCTTAAATTAAGTTTGCCTTCATTTTGCATTGCAACGGCCGCAAGGGTGACTATTGCTGCGGTGCTTTTGCCGAGCGCAAAAGTCTGCGCAGCGCCTTCCCGCCCAGCGGGGAATGATTTTGCGGCAAGGATGTTCCCATTTTCCGCAAGGCATAATGCCCCCGATACTGATCCGGATTTCTCCAGCAATCTTTTAAAGCTCGATTTCAGGAACTTTATGCGCGAATCGTTAAACGCGCTTTGATGTTTGTCTGCATCTTTGGGAGTGGCGGAACCGGAGCCCGCCGCAAGTGTTGGCAAAAGCGCAAAGATTCCGAAGACCGCCGCGCATATTGCGGTTTTTGCGTTCATAGCTTATAACGCTTTACGGGAGTTTTTCCGGATTTAGACTTTAGCCATGCTTCCAAATCCGGAGGCACTTTCATTTCTGGGAGGAGTTCGTCGAACATGCACGACCGGTTCTTTGTCCGGGCGGCCAGGCAGGACATGTCCATTGTTAAATTCATAGGCCTGTCTCCCTGAACGGGCTCTATAAATTCGGCGGGATTTAGGCCGAAATATTTTGCAATGCGCGCGCCCATGTCGTATCTGCTTACAGGTTCCAATCCGGCGTAGTGGTATATGCCGCTAAGATTTGGGCGTTCGCATATTTCAACGATCATTTCCGCCAACCTCTCCGCGGAAAGCGGGCATTTTATTTCGTCCGTTCTCAACTTCAGTTTTTTGCCGAGACTCCAGTTTAATAAAAGTTTTTCATGCAGCGAACGGCGGCCCGTAAAGCTGTTCCCGCTCACATGGCTCAGCCTAAGGACAACCGTAGTAGAAGGGGATACTTTGAGGACTGCCTTTTCGGCCATGAGTTTTGTGGTTCCGTATAGAGTGCATGGCATCGGGATGTCGGTATTTTTATATGGAGGGCAGGAACCGTCAAACACCATGTCCGTGGAAAGGTGTATGAGGCGCGCGGACACATGGTTTGCCAATACGGCTAGCCGTTCGGGAAGCCTTGTATTCATCTTTTCCGCCAATTCCGGATTCGCGTCCACGTCTGTCGGGCTGGATATTGCGGCGCAGTTGACGATAATCTGCGGGAAGACGTCGAGCACTAGGCGCTGCGTTGCGTGTTCGTCCAAAAGGTCGCACTTTAGCGCCTCTACATTTTTTATTTGCGGAAGCTCGCGCGTTCCGCATACCGCCGTCACCTTGTGGCCGGCTTCCGCGGCGGCTTTTATGAAGTTATATCCTACTAGTCCGGTTGCTCCGGTGCAAAGAATTTGCATATTTATAAATATCCCTTTAAATCCGTTATCTTCGCTTGCAAACGTCTGGCGAAGTGTAAATAATAAGTTTCTTATATTGAATATCGTCATTATATATGGAACTAAAAAATATAGTAAAGAAGCAAATAATAAATTTGCCGGTTTACGAAACGGGTAAGCCGATAGAATACGTCGCCCGCGAATTTGGGCTTGACCCGGACGGCATTCTTAAAATGGCGTCCAACGAAAATCCGCTTGGGCCTTCTCCGAAGGCCGTCGAGGCGGTTTCCAAACATTTAAACGGCTTGAACTACTATCCCGACGGCGGTTCGTATGACTTGAGAATGAAGCTCTCGCAGAAGTGGGGTTTGAAGCCTTCGCAGTTTGCAATAGGAAACGGCTCTAACGAGCTTCTGGAGTTTGTTGCCCAATGCTTTGTCGGGGAAGGCGACGAAACGGTATTCGGGGCGCAGTCTTTTATTGTCTATAAGTTGGCCACGATTTTCTGCGGCGGCAAATGTGTCAGCGTACCTATGCCAAACCTGAAATACGATTTGGATATGTTGCGCGACGCCGTCACAGAGAAAACCAAGATTGTCTTTATGACCAATCCCAATAATCCCACAGGATGCGTCGTAAAGCAGGACGAAGTCGTAAATTTTGTGAAGTCGCTTCCGGAAAATGTAGTATTCTGCTACGACGAGGCTTATACCGAATTTCAGGATGACGAGGTTGACTTGCGCCCGCTGATTTCGGAGGGCAGAAATGTAATATGCCTGCGCACATTCTCGAAAATATACGGCTTAGCCGGATTGCGCTGCGGATATTCATACTCCTCGGAGGAGCTTGCAGGATATATCAACCGCATTCGCGAACCGTTTAACGTCAATACTCTCGCCCAGGTCGGAGCGCTTGCCGCGTTGGACGACGCGGAGTTTGTGAATGAAAGCCGCAGGATTAACAATTTGGGCAGAAAACAGTTCGAAAAGGCTTTCGGCGAATTGGGGCTAGAATATTTTTCAGAAGGCGGGAATTTTGTCATGGTAAAAGTCGAGGACGCCTCCGGAAAGTTTGTGCAGATGCAAAAGCGCGGCGTAATCGTCCGTCCGAACGTCGGGTACGGGCTTCCGGATTGGCTTAGGATAACAATCGGCAAGCCAGAGCAAAACGAGCGTTGCATTGAGGAGTTAAAAAAGCTTTTATAGTTTTGTGGGAGCGTATTGGCAGTTTGCCCTGGCGGCGGTTGCGATGTTTGCTGCGTTCTTTGCCGCGGGCGTGTTCGCAGCTTACGCGCTCGCGCTGGCCGCGTATCGTTTTTCAAGAATGGACGGCGGACGCAAGGCGGATTCCGGCGATATTGGCGCATTGGCGGAGCAATGCGTGGAAAATTCGAGCCGGATGACATGGGCTATTCCTTTTGGCAGGAAATTGTTTTTCAGCCTCGGCGCGGCTGCATTATGCCTGGGGATATCGATAGCCTTAGAGGGCGCAGGCATCGAAATTTCACGGACGGGAACTGTAATTCTAATTCTCTTTTCTGCGCTTGCGGCTTTGTTTCTAGAATATGCCTTGGCTGACATTCCGCTCGCCGCATGGGGAAGGCAGCATCCTGTTTGTGCGCTTCGCAGAATCTCTCCGCTATTTTACGCTTTTTACCTTTTCTTCCTTCCGCTGGAATCTTTGTCCCGCAATTTGGGGCATAGGGTGTATAGAAAAAAAACGAAAAATCTTTCGACTCCGTTCGACTATATGGACGTTGCGGTAATGCTGCACGTCCAAGATTCCGACATTGCCTCCATCTCTCCTTATACCGGAAAAATATTAAAAAACGCTCTGCGCCTCCAGAATTTGGATGTAAGCGACATTATGCTGCCGCGCAGTAAAGTTGTCTATCTTGATACGGAGTCTTCCGCCGAGGAAAATATATCTTTGGCCGAGAAAACGCGCCATACGCGATATCCTCTCTGCAAGGGGGATTTGGATAACTGCTACGGAATCGTAAATATTAAAAATATTTTTCCCGGCGGCGGTTCCGTGGATTTAATGTCTATATGCCGCGAAACGCTGCGCATTAAAGAGACGGAAAAACTCGATACAGCCCTTTCAAAAATGTTGAAATACCGGCTTCAAATGGCTCTGGTGGAGGACGATTTCGGCGGGGTAATCGGCGTTATTACTTTGGACGCAGCTCTAAGCGAACTCGTCGGAAAAATCCGCGACGAATTCGACCGTTCTCAAGACCAGTCGATTCGCGTTACGGGAAAAAACAAATATCTGATAAGCGGCCAGGCGAGCTTGCATAGGGTTGAAGACTTTCTGGATGTCGACTTTGACAATGACGAAGTCTCGACATTCGGAGGCCTTATAACTTTTAGGCTTGGCAGATTCCCGGAAAAAGGGGAAAGGCTCTATTTTGAGGAGCAAAAGTTGCGCGTGCGGATAGAGAGCGTAGGAGAGCGTGCGGTCCGGGAATGTTCAGTCCAGTTTGACGATCTAAAAGAAGGCGGTCTTTAAAAACGCCATGGCTTTCAAGCGTGCTTAGTTTTGTCGCGACTGGAACGCAATGGCAAATATTTGGAATAGAAATTTTCGCCGTTCTGTTTTATGCCGCCTTGGGAAAACCACAATTCGGCGCCGGATAATCTAGCCTGTTTCGCGTTTTGCGGGATTGCCATACGCAGAAAAAACTCATTTGATGCAAAAAAATTGGAATAATAGGCTGTTGATTCGCCGCGCGCGGCAGTATTTGATTTGCTGGAGTTTTCTTTGATGGATATATCCTGTCCGCTTGCGAAGCATAAAATCTGTTCTTCCAAAAGTCTGACGGATTTTTTTTTCTAAACTTAGTCGGCGCAAAATTGCCTAGCCCATTCGGCAAAATAAAAAGCTGCGGCTGCCTGGTTTATGTCCGATGGCGGGTATTTTTATTTAGCTTGGCATATTTCTTGATTTTTTCAGGGCATAATCTACTATAACCTAAATAAAAATTCCGCGTTCCTTGGGAACGCACGGAGCCAGGCAGAAATTTTTCATATAAAGATTAAAGATTTTGCATAAAATGAACAACCCACTTAACACACTTAGAAAATTCGCGTCAGCCTCCGGCGCCGCCGAAGGTTATATTTACAGCCTCAAAGCCTTGAAAGACTCGGGATTTGACACTTCGCGCTTGCCCGTTAGCATAAAGATAGTTCTCGAAAGCGTTCTCCGAAATTGCGACGGCAAGCGGGCATCCGAAGACGATGTCAAAAAACTGGCGGGATGGTCGGCGGCAGAGCCGGGGGACTACGAAGTTCCTTTTGTGGTTTCCAGAATAGTTCTTCAGGACTTTACGGGAGTTCCTCTCTTAGTGGATTTAGCCGCAATGCGCGACGCCGCAAAAGCGCAAAATAAAAACCCCGCCGTCGTGGAACCTCTCGTTCCCGTTGATTTGGTCGTGGACCACTCCGTTCAGATGGATGTCGCGGGAACTTCTGACGCCTATGAAAAAAATCTGGAAAAGGAGTTTGAACGCAACAAGGAGCGCTACGAATTCCTCAAGTGGGGGCAGCAGGCGTTTAAAACGTTTTCGGTGGTTCCACCTTCAACGGGAATAATCCACCAAGTTAATTTGGAGTATCTGGCCCGCGTTGTCTTTGAGGGAAAAGGCGAAAACGGAGAGAGAATATTTTATCCGGATACGCTTGTCGGAACAGACTCACACACGACTATGATAAACGGACTTGGCGTTGTCGGATGGGGCGTAGGAGGAATAGAGGCCGAGGCGGGAATGTTGGGCCAGCCGGTTTATTTCCGCGTTCCGGAAGTCGTGGGGGTTCATGTCAGCGGAAAGCTGGCCGAAGGCGTCACGGCAACGGACTTGGCTTTGCATGTCACAAAAATCTTGCGCGAAGAAAAAGTCGTAGGAAAGTTTGTCGAATTTTTTGGAGAGGGTGCGCGCAATTTGTCGCTTGCCGACAGGACTACGGTTGCAAACATGGCTCCTGAGTACGGCGCTACAATGGGATACTTCCCCGTCGATGAAACAACTTTGGAATATCTGCGCCTGAGCGGAAGGGACGAAAAACAAATAGCATTGGCAAGGGATTACTATATTGAGCAAGGAATATTCGGAATACCACTAAAGGGTGAATGCGACTATTCCAAAGTGGTTGAATTGGAACTTTCCGACGTAAAACCGTGCGTGGCGGGTCCAAAACGCCCGCAGGACAAAATATCTCTCGCCGATGTAAAGGCCAAGTTCTCCGACCTTTTGGAAACTTCAGGCAAGAATCCGTGTGAATCTGTTTCGACGCCCAAGGGCGAAATAAAGAACGGGAGCGTTTTAATTGCCGCCATTACAAGCTGCACAAACACTTCCAATCCTTCCGTAATGGTTGCGGCGGGGCTCGTGGCGAAAAAGGCGGCGGCTTTGGGCATAAAACCGCCAAGCTATGTAAAGACCTCATTGGCCCCGGGATCCAGAGTTGTGACGGACTATTTAAAGGAGGCGGGCCTTCAGGATGCTCTCGACAAGATGGGCTTTAATTTGGCCGGCTACGGCTGCGCAACTTGCATAGGAAATTCGGGGCCCATTGACGCCGAAATTTCCAGCGCTGTGAAATCGAAAGATCTCTTTTGCGTAAGCGTTCTTTCGGGCAACAGAAACTTTGAGGCGCGTGTGCATCCCCTCCTCAAGGGCAATTATTTGATGAGCCCGCCGCTTGTTGTGGCTTTTGCTTTAGCGGGTAGAATTGACATAGACTTCGACCGCGAGCCAATTGCAAAAACCCCGGATGGCAAAAATGTATTTTTGACCGATATTTGGCCGACTTCGGCGGAGGTCGCGCAAACTGTGGCTTCATGCGTAAAAAGCTCTATGTTTAAACAGCGCTACGCCGATATGTCAGGGCCGAAACAGTGGCAGGATATTCAAAGCGGAACCGGCGATACCTATTCATGGAATGCAGACAGCACCTACATCCAAAATCCGCCGTTCTTTGAAGGCTTCTCAATGGAGAATCCAAAATTGGAATCGTTGAGGAATCTTCGGCCGCTAGCTATTTTGGGCGATTCCGTGACTACAGACCACATATCGCCCGCAGGTTCTATTTTGGCGGACGGCCCTGCCGGAAAGTATCTGCGCGAACACGGCGTTGAACAAAAAGACTTTAATTCCTATGGATCCCGCAGAGGCAACGATAGGGTTATGACTCGCGGAACTTTTGCAAATGTCCGAATAAAAAATGCAATCGCGGGCGGAATTGAGGGCGGCTACACTAAGATAGACGGCAAGGGCGAAAACGTCCCAATTTTCGACGCATGCGAAGCCTACAAGAAGCGCGGCGAAGGCCTGATAGTGTTCGGCGGCAGAGACTACGGAATGGGAAGTTCTAGAGACTGGGCTGCAAAAGGCACGCGCTGGGTGTCCGCGCGGTTGTCGCAAAGAGCTTTGAACGCATACATAGAAGCAATCTAATAGGAATGGGAGTGCTTCCGTTTGAATTTGAAGACGGTGTAGATGCGCAGTCGTTGGGGCTTAACGGAGAGCAAACTTTCTCGATAGAGGGGCTCGAAAACGGCGTGTCTCCTTCTCAAAAGGCTGTTCTTGTGGCTGAAAATCCGGACGGAAGCCAAATCCGGGCAAACCTAATTTTAAGAATTGATACGCCGATTGAAGTTGAATATTATAAAGCTTCAGGTATACTTCCTTACGTTTTAAAGAAAATTTTGGAAGCTTAAGGCGATTAAAAGGCATTGCCTCTTTTACGATATTTCACTAAATGAAAGAAAATATAAAATATATGGTTAGCGTTTCCGAAGACGCTGCAACAATGGCGGTCATAGGAAAGGCGAGCTATATAAATTGCAGGTGCGTGGGCGATTTTCTCACCACGGTCATAGAGAAAGGATGCCGCAAAATAGCTGTGGATTGCTCGCAATGCACGGGTATGGACAGCACGTTTCTGGGAATGGTTGCCGGGGCTGCGATACGCCTCCGCAAGCTTGGCGGAAATTTATCTCTGGCAGGTCTAAACGAGCGCAATAGCGAGCTGATTGAAAATCTAGGCCTCGGGAAAATAGTCACTATAATAGACGCCCCGTCCCAAGCCGCCACATCGCAAGAGCAACTCTCCGCAACCAACGCCACTACCGAGGGCATTCTTGCCGCGCACGAAAATTTAGTGGCGGCAGATGCGTCTAATTTATCCAAGTTTGAGGATGTCATTACTTTCCTGAAAAAAGAAATGGAATGACCAAACAATGATATATTTTATAATCAGTACATTATGTCTTCTGCTCGCCGTGGCGATGTTTATAATGTATTGCTACGACCGCTACCAGGTTATATCGCTCGGCGACGAAATAGACAGGGTGCGCGATGAAAAAAATATCGTCATAGAATTTCTCCATAAAACAGCCGAAGACATTAGCGCCGACGCCGACCGCGTAAAACTGTATCGTCACATTGTTCGTGCGACCGCCTTAAGCTGCGGAGCAATGAGCGCGTGCGTCTATGAAAAACAACCCAACGGTTCCCTAAAGGCAAAGGCTGTAGAGGGCCTTTTCCCGCCACAAGTGTCAAAGGTTCCACGCCAAAAAGCCAATCAGTTGCGCTCTGAATACTTGGAGAATGCTATGGCGGAGGAGACTGTTGAGCCTAACGAGGGCATAATAGGCGAGGTTGCAGCTTCGTTCAAGGGGGTTTTGATAAAGGATGGCTCCAAAGATCCAAGAGTGGTCAAACATGAAGACGAATCTTTTAAAGTCCGCAGCATAATAGTAGTTCCGATGGTTTTTGGCGGCCAGCTTTACGGCGTTCTTGCAGTGGCAAATCCCATAAGCGGAAAACCTTTTACCGAGACGGATTTTTCTCTCGCAAAATCTTTGGGAGAGCAGTCAGGGTTGGCTATTCATAATAGCGAAGCCGTCTCTGCGTTGATAGAAAAAAGCAAGCTAGAATTCGATTTAAAGCTCGCAAGCAGCGTCCAGCGTTTCTTATTGCCCGCGCGCCTTCCGCAATCTTCCGAGCTTGAGTGCGCAGTGAAATACCGTCCGCAAAAACTCATCGGCGGAGATTTTTATGACTTTATAAAACTTGAGGACGATAGGCTCGGCGTAGTCATAGGCGACGTTTCCGGAAAGGGAGTGTCTGCCGCTATTTTGATGGCTCTATGCCAGACCACTTTGCGGTATATCGCCCCGAATTACTCGCTGCCGTCGGATGCATTGAAGGCTCTAAATGCCGAAATGGTATGCGCAATGCGTTCGGATATGTTCATTACGATGATTTATGCCATTATAGATACGCGCAATTCCACAATAACTCTTGCGCGCGCCGGGCATGAGCGTCCGCTTCTTTGCCGTCGCATAAATTCGTACGAAGCAGTTGCCCATAAAATAAAGAGTTCCGGAATGGCTGTTGGGATGGTTGATCCCGAGCTTTTTGACGAATCTATAGAGGATAAAACTTTAGACTTTAAGCACGGAGACGTATTTGTTCTCTACACGGACGGCGTGACGGAGGCGGTAGATAAAAGCGGAAACGAGTATTCGGCGCAAAAGCTCGCCCATACTGTTTCTGCGATGTTCGAGCGGAGCGCGTCGGAAATAACCCGCGAGATAATAAAATCCGTCGAGCGTTTCACCCACAAGTCGGAATATCTTGACGATTTGACTCTTTTAACAATAAAACGTTTATAAAAAAAACAACTAATACAAAGAAAAGCTATGCCAGGAGTAGGTAAATTATTAAAACAAGCTCAAAAAATGCAGAAAGCCATGGAGGCTGTTCAAAACGAATTGGCCAATCTTGAAGTTGAAGGTTCGGCGGCTGGAGGCGCGGTAAAAGCCGTTGTTTCCGGACAAGGGGCTTTGAAATCCATAAAGCTGGATCCCGAATTTCTTAAAGAGGATGTATCTTCGGTTGAGGCTTCCATTGTGGCTGCGGTTCAAGACGCCGCAGAGAAAGCAAAACAGAAAAGCGAAGAGGAAATGAACAAGGTGACGGGAGGATTCTCCATTCCCGGACTACTTTAAATTGCCTGTAAAGCAACTCTTAATGCGCGTCGTTTAGGGCGCGCTTTTCATTGTGGAATTTGAGTATTTGCTCTTTGTTGCCTTCGCATCGCGTTTTTAAATTCCACAAAAAAAATAAATCTTCTCCGCCGGGCAAGCGGGGAAGATTTTTTATTGGTTGTCTTTTATTTTTTTTGCGGAGTCGCCAATCGGCGGTTTCATAAGAGTTTGGTGGCGGTTCACGGAAGTGCATGGAATCTTCAATATTAACAGGAAGAAATCCCGTTAGTTTTCAAGTTGGTGTGCGTTTTAAGCAATAATAGTGCAGTGGGCAGATTTGAATATATATATTGTCCAGAAGATGAAACGTTGCGAATGCGTAAGGGGAGAGTGAAAACTCTGCAACAGATTTTTTGCAGGGGTGGGGAGGATAATGCAATAGAGCAAGGCAAAACCGATCCCCCGCATAATTTCGCATGGCTGCCATTATTAAAGGCGCTAAAAAGAGAGGCAATCCAA
>OBAI01000668.1_pt1 | contig 33793 bp, 25 predicted proteins | sample 1517461 | NCBI WGS metagenome assembly OBAI01 (sample SAMN04571696, study PRJEB22368) | human gut metagenome | biome: human gut; material: stool | host: Homo sapiens | place: Luxembourg | collected 2012-06-29
AGTTTAAACTATGCATCACCAAAACAGCTTTTATTTAAGCGTGTAATGGATATTGCAGGCGGACTTGTTGGATGTCTGCTTACAGTTATCATTTTCATATTTGTAGCTCCGATTATTTATATCAGCTCTCCAGGACCGATATTCTTCTCTCAGGATCGTATCGGAAAGAATGGAAAGAAGTTTAAGATCTATAAGTTCCGCAGTATGTACATGGATGCAGAAGCAAGAAAAGCTGAGCTGATGAAGCAAAACCGTGTAGCAGACGGAAAGATGTTTAAGCTTGACTTTGATCCACGAGTTATAGGAAATAAGATCCTGCCGGATGGAACAAAGAAAACTGGTATTGGTAATTTCATTAGAGTAACGAGTCTGGATGAGTTTCCACAGTTCTTTAATGTACTTAAAGGTGATATGAGTCTTGTGGGAACACGACCACCGCTTCCGGGAGAGGTTTCTGAGTATGAGATCCATCACCGTGCTAGACTTGCAATCAAGCCAGGTATCACCGGCATGTGGCAGGTCAGCGGCAGAAGTGATATCACGGACTTTGAGGAAGTCGTAAGACTTGATACAAAGTATATAAAGGAATGGACCCCTGCACTTGATATCAAGATCTTGTTTAAGACAGTGAAGACTGTTCTTGGCAAGGAAGGATCAATGTAAGGGAAAATAAAAAGACTTGGTGAAAGGAAAATCGTCGCATTGCCGCGTTTTCCATAGCCAATGACAGAGTAGCGCTTCGACAGCCCACATGAATGAAGGTGGGATGGCGAAGCGCTAGGTTGTGAGAGAGGAGTATACAGGAAAGAGAGGATGAGGATAAAAATATGAGTATAGTAAATTTACAAAATAAAACAATTCTAGTAACAGGTGCTGCTGGTTTTATCGGCTCCAATTTAGTAAAAAGAATATATGAGGAAGTTCCGTCAGCTACTGTAATAGGTATTGATAACATGAATGCTTATTATGATGTAGCGTTGAAAGAGTTTCGCCTCAAAGAGTTAGCTAAGTATTCTACATTCACTTTTGTAAAGGGGAATATTGCAGATAAGGAATTAATTACTGATATATTTGAAAAGTATAAGCCATCTATAGTTGTAAATCTCGCAGCACAGGCAGGGGTACGTTATTCGATTACCAATCCAGATGCGTATGTAGAATCCAACTTAGTTGGCTTTTTCAATATTCTTGAAGCATGTCGTCATTCATATGATAATGGGCAGACAGGAGTAGAACATTTGGTATATGCATCATCATCTAGTGTTTATGGTTCAAATAAGAAAGTTCCGTACAGCACGGATGATAAGGTAGATAATCCAGTGAGTCTTTATGCGGCAACAAAGAAGTCAAATGAATTAATGGCTCATGCATATTCTAAGTTGTATAACATCCCGTCCACTGGTCTGAGATTCTTTACAGTCTATGGCCCGGCAGGTCGTCCCGATATGGCTTACTTCGGCTTTACCAACAAGCTGGTGAAAGGCGAAACCATCAAGATTTTCAACTATGGCAACTGCAAGCGTGACTTTACTTATGTGGATGACATTGTTGAGGGTGTTGTTCGTGTAATGAAGAAAGCACCAGATAAGAAAACTGGGGAAGATGGTCTTCCAGTTCCACCATATGCAGTTTATAACATCGGCAATCAGAATCCAGAAAACTTGTTGGATTTTGTGCAGATCTTGAGTGAAGAGTTGGTTCGAGCAAAGGTACTGCCAGAAGACTATGACTTCGAAGCACACAAAGAACTTGTTCCGATGCAGCCGGGTGATGTGCCTGTGACCTACGCGGATACAAGTGCACTGGAGCGCGACTTCGGATATAAGCCGAGTACAAGCTTGCGAACCGGATTAAGACGGTTTGCTGAGTGGTATGCAAAGTTTTACAAATAAAGAAGAACAGGAAACAAACAAATGAGATGTGTTGAAGTATATAGAGAACTATATCATAAGGAACCTTTTGGGGTAGCATTTTGTCCATATCGTATCAGTCCGTTAGGAGCACATATTGATCATCAGTATGGTAAGATTAATGGACTGGCGATCAATAAAGGAATTAGTATGGCATATCACCCGAAGCAAAATGGTGTTATAGAGCTGCAGTCATTGAATTTTCCAAAGCGTGCGCAGTTCTTCGTTAGTGCTGTGCCAGAAGAAAAGCAGGGAGATTGGGCAGATCATCTGCGTGGAGCAGCAAAGATGCTGGGTGAAAAGTATCGCTTAAAGGTTGGTTTATCAGGTATTATTGAGGGAAGTCTTCCAATTGGAGGTTTGTCTTCATCTGCATCAGTTATTATTTGCTTTTTGTCAGCATTGTGCAAGGTAAATGGAATTCATTTAGATCCAATGGAAATGATTCTTACCGCGAAGGCAGCAGAAAATCAGTATGTTGGAGTTTCCTGTGGAAAACTTGATCAGAGCTGCGAAGTGCTTTCTAAGAAAAACCACTTGCTGTACCTCGATACGAAAGATGATAGTTATGAATTGATTCCAATCAGCGAGAAAATGAAGCCGTACAAAGTGGCGATTTTTTTCTCAGGTTTGGAGAGATCTCTAAAAAACTCAAAATATAATCTGAGACAAGACGAATGCAAAGCAGCAGCATATGCGCTGATGGGTTATGCAGGAATGGATTACGATACCTTTGCTAATACAAGATTACGTGATGTACCGTTTGAAGTATTTGAGGCATATAAGAATCGACTGCCAGAGCTATGGAGACGCAGAGCTGAACATTATTATAGTGAATTTGCACGCGCTGAAAAAGGAGCTGAGTTATGGCGAAAAGGTGATTTAGAATCCTATGGTCAGCTTGTTTTTGAGAGCGGAAAATCTTCTATTTACAGTTATGAGTGTGGATGCGATGAATTGAAGAAGCTGTATGAAATTATGGCTGAGACCGATGGCATCTATGGCGGTCGCTTCTCAGGTGCAGGATTTAAGGGATGCTGCATGGCATTAATTGATCCTGACAAAGCAGAGAGCATTGAAGCGAGAGTGACGGCGGAGTATTTGAAAGCGTTTCCAATGTTAGAAGGAAAATATTCTTTCCACCTGTGCGAGAGCGCCGACGGTGTAGAGCTATAAAAGGAGAGTACATATATGAAGTGTTTGATTTTAGCGGCTGGTTATGCTACACGACTTTATCCGCTGACTGAAAATTTTCCAAAGCCATTGCTGAAGGTCGGTGAGAAATCAATCCTTGATTGGTTGGTGGATGATCTTGTGGACACCACCGATATTGATGAATTTGTAGTGATTTCAAACCATAAATTTGCGCAGCAATTTGAGGAATGGAAAAATAATAAAGCGAAGGCTCGTTCCTACGAAATTACAGTAATTGACGATGGCACTAGTACGAATGAAACTCGTCTTGGTGCAGTTAAGGATATTCAGTTGGCTGTTGAGAAGTTAAAACTGACAGACGATTTGCTAGTTATGGCTGGTGACAATGTGCTTGATTTCAGTCTTTCTAAGTTTGTGGAGTTTGCAAAAGAGAAAAACACCTCTTGTGTAATGTGCCACGAGGAAAACGAGCTTAAGAAGCAGCAGAAAACAGCAATCATCACGCTGGATAGCAATGATTTGATTACTTCTTACGAGGAAAAACCAAAAGAACCGAAGGGTAATCTGGCAGTACCGCCATTCTATTGTTACCGCGCTTGTGATGTGAAGCGCATTCAGGAAGCTCTTGATAATGGCTGTGGTTATGATGCACCAGGAAGCTTTGCAGCATGGTTAAGCAAACAGACTCCAATGCATGCTTATGTTATGCCAGGCAAGCGGTACGATATTGGCGATATTAACAGCTATGAATATGTGAAAAGTGTGTTTTCCAAATAAGAGAATATTAGGGAATATAAGGGATATTTGTTTGAAAAGGATGAGGAGTAGACATTATGAGAAATTTTGAAGATTTGAAGATTGCTGTTGCTGGAACAGGTTATGTTGGTTTGTCAATTGCCACGCTTTTAAGTCAGCATCACAAAGTTATGGCGGTGGATATTATTCCTGAGAAAGTTGAAATGATCAATAATAAAAAATCACCAATTCAGGATGAATACATTGAAAAGTATCTGGCTGAGAAAGAACTAAATTTGACTGCAACGTTAGATGCTAAGGAAGCTTATAGTGATGCTGATTTTGTTGTAATCGCTGCGCCTACCAATTATGACAGCAAGAAGAATTTTTTTGACACTAGTGCAGTTGAGGCTGTTATCAAGCTGGTTATCGAATATAACCCAGAAGCTATTATGGTTATCAAGTCTACGATTCCTGTTGGCTATACAGCTTCAGTACGGGAAAAATTCCACTGTGACAACATCATTTTCAGCCCAGAGTTTCTGCGTGAATCTAAGGCTCTTTATGATAACTTGTATCCGAGCCGCATTATTGTTGGAACAGATGTGGAGAATGCAAGACTTGTAAAGGCTGCTCATACCTTTGCACAGCTTTTACAGGAAGGCGCAATTAAAGAGGATATTGATACGCTGTTTATGGGATTCACAGAGGCAGAGGCAGTTAAACTGTTTGCCAATACTTATTTGGCATTGAGAGTTTCCTATTTTAATGAGTTGGATACATATGCTGAGATGAAGGGACTGGATACACAGCAGATTATCAATGGTGTTTGTCTTGATCCTCGTATTGGCAGCCATTATAATAACCCAAGCTTTGGTTATGGCGGATATTGTCTGCCGAAGGATACAAAGCAGCTGTTGGCAAATTATCAAGATGTGCCGGAGAATTTGATTGAAGCGATTGTTGAGAGCAATCGTACAAGAAAAGATTTCATTGCTGATCGTGTGTTGGAGATTGCTGGTGCTTATGAAGCAAATGATAGCTGGGATGAGAGCAAAGAAAAAGATGTTGTGGTTGGTGTGTACCGATTGACGATGAAGAGTAACAGCGATAACTTCCGCCAGAGTTCTATTCAGGGTGTCATGAAGCGTATCAAGGCAAAAGGTGCAACAGTTATCATTTATGAGCCAACGCTGAAGGATGGAGAGAAGTTCTTTGGCAGCTTGGTTGTGAATGATTTGGAACAATTTAAGAAGCAGAGTCAGGCGATTATCGCAAATAGATATGATAAGTGTCTTGATGATGTGGAAGAGAAGGTATATACGAGAGATATTTTTCGGAGAGATTAAGAGATGATGATTAACAAGAAGGAGTGCGCGAAGCATGAATGATAAATTAAAAATAGCTATGTTAGGGCATAAGCGCATTCCATCAAGGGAAGGCGGAATAGAGGTAGTCGTTGAAGAATTAGCAACTCGTATGATAAAGAAGGGACATTCGGTAACTTGTTATAATAGATCTGGTCATCATGTGAGTGGAAAGGAATTTGATAGATCTTCTTTGAAAGAATATCAAGGAGTAAAACTTAGATCTGTTTTTACTGTTAATCGAAAAGGATTTGCAGCAATGACCTCATCTTTTTTTGGAGCAATTTGCGCTGCATTTGGAAAATATGATGTTGTTCATTTTCATGCAGAGGGTCCGTGTGCCATGCTTTGGATTCCCAAATTATTTGGAAAAAAATGTGTAGCAACGATACACGGTATTGATTGGCAACGTGCCAAGTGGGGAGGATTTGCTAGCAAATATATTCGGTTTGGAGAGAAGATTGCTGCAAAATATGCAGATGAAATTATCGTTCTTTCAGAAGGTGTCCAGAAATATTTTATGGATACATATGGGAGAAAAACTGTATTTATTCCAAATGGAGTAAATAGACCTGTTTTGCATGAGCCGCAGTTAATCAAAGACAAATATGAGCTTGGAAAAGATAGTTATATTTTGTTTTTAGGACGTTTAGTTCCAGAAAAAGGTATTCGATATCTGATTGAGGCTTTTAAGAAGGTTAACACAGAAAAAAAGCTAGTTATTGCTGGTGGTAGTTCTGATACAAATAATTTTATGCAAGAGTTAAAAGAAATTGCAAAAGAAGATAATAGAATCATTTTTACGGGTTTTGTACAAGGACAGGTTTTGGAAGAATTATACAGTAATGCATATGTGTATACATTACCGTCTGATTTGGAGGGTATGCCACTGAGTTTATTGGAAGCTATGAGCTACGGGAATTGTTGCATATCTTCTGATATTAATGAATGTGCAGAGGTTGTGGAAGATAAAGCTTTGTTATTCAAAAAATCAGATGTAGATGATTTGAGGGAAAAGCTACAATTTGTTTGTGATCATCCTGATGAAGTAAAGAAATTAAAAGAGGGGGCAGCCGATTTTATTTGTAAGAAGTATAATTGGGATGAGGTAGTAGAAAAAACGTTGGAAGTGTACTGCAAATAGAAAAAGGAGTAGTATAATGCGAATTTTGCTAGTTAATTATAGATATTTTATTTCTGGTGGACCAGAAAAGTATATGTTTAATATAAAGAAGATGTTGGAAGACAATGGACATGAAGTGATTCCATTTTCAATTCATTCAAACAAAAATGTTGAGACAAAATATTCAAGATACTTTGTGGAACCAATTGGAAGTCGTAATGCAACGTATTTTGATGAAGTGAAAAAAACACCAAAGTCTATTTGGCAAATGTTAACGAGAAGTGTTTATTCAGTTGAAGTGGAAAAAGCAATCAAAAAAGAAATTAGGGATGTGAAGCCAGATTTAGTTTATATTATACATTTTGTAAATAAACTATCGCCAAGCGTAATATGCGGTGCTAAAAAGATGGGGATTCCGGTTGTTTTAAGATTGTCAGACTACTTTTTATTATGCCCTAGATTTGATTTTATGTATAATAAAAAAACGTGCGAGGACTGTTTAAAAAAAGGATATATGTCGTGCATAAAAAAGAAGTGTGTCAAGGGTTCATTATTTGCATCAGTTATTCGAGTTTTTTCCATGAAGGTGCATTCGCTGATGAATATTTATAAAAATGTTGATGCATTTATAACTCCTTCTGAATTTTTGAGAAAAAAATTAATTGAGAATGGTTTCGAAGAGAGAAAAATTATTTGTATTCCGACCTTTACGGCAAGTAAATCAGAAATAGGTGAACAGAAAATAGGTAGCTATGGACTTTATTTTGGTAGAATTACTGAAGAAAAAGGTGTTGATACGGTTGTAAAAGCATATGAGATGATGCCTAATAGAGAAGTTAAAATCATGGGGGATGATACAACCGAAGAAGCGGTAAGGCTTAAGAATTATATCAAACAAAAAAATATTAAAAATATTGAGTTTGTTGGATTTAAATCTGGTGAAGAACTAGAAAAAATTATAAAAGATGCGCGTTTTGTGTTGATTCCGTCAATTTGGTATGATAATTTACCGAATACAGCATTAGAGGCATTTCAGTATTCTAAACCAGTTATAGCAAGCAATATTGGAAGTTTACCAGAATTGGTTATTGATGGTGTAAATGGTTATCTATTTGAAGCATCCAATGTAAAAGAGTTACGTCATAAGGTTACTCTTTTGGATGATGATGCGGTTGTTCAGAAAATGGGAATAGCAAGTAGAAAACGATTAGAAGATCATTTTTCACCTAGTACACATTATAAAAATCTTGTGAAAGTTTTTAACTCTGTAAAGAAGTAAAGGGAGAAATAATTATGGCTGAAGAAAAAAAACTAAATGGTACTGTTATTGTTACATATCGCTGCAATGCACGATGTTCAATGTGCAATCGTTATAAAGCACCATCTAAACCAGAAGAGGAAATTAGTATCGAAACGATTAAAAAGTTGCCTAAAATGTATTTTACTAATATTACTGGTGGAGAACCATTTATTCGCACTGATTTAAAAGAGATAGTGCGAGAATTGTATAAAAAGTCGGATCGTATTGTTATTTCAACAAATGGTTTCTTTACAGATCGTATTGTAGATCTTTGTAAAGAATTTCCACAGGTTGGAATTAGAATTTCTATTGAAGGATTAGAACAGACAAATAATGATATTCGAGGACTACAGAATGGTTATCAGAGAGGATATGGTACATTAAAGAAGTTGCGCCAGATGGGAATGAAAGATGTTGGATTTGGAATGACTGTTCAGGATAAGAATGCTCCTGATTTAGTTCCGCTGTATAAAATTTCTAACAAAATGGGTATGGAGTTTGCAACTGCTTCTTTGCACAATAGTTTCTATTTTGTTGAAGCTAAGAATATCATCCAGGATCGCCCAATGGTTGCTAAAAATTTTGAGAATCTTGTTAATGAATTACTTCGCAGTAATAGTCCAAAGAAGTGGTTCCGTGCTTACTTCAACCACGGTTTGATCAATTACATCTATGGCCAGAAACGTCTGCTGCCTTGCGACATGAGCTTCGATACCTTCTTTATCGACCCGTATGGAGATGTTATGCCTTGCAATGGCACTAAGGATAAAGAGGTCATGGGCAACCTAAACAATCAGACTTGGGATGAGCTGTGGAACAGCCCAGAAGCAGAGAAGGTTCGTGAAAAGGTTCGTTGTTGCGACCGTGACTGCTGGATGATTGGTTCTGTTTCTCCGGCAATGCACAAGTACATCTGGAAACCGGCTACCTGGGTTCTGGTACATAAGTTCAAGGCTCTGTTCACCAAGCATCCGTACAGCATGTACGAGCTGAAAATCTGTCGCGATTATCGTGATGGCAAAGTTACTAAAGAGGATTTGGACAAGTGCAGCACCTGCGATATGAACTGTGTAATCAATAACGGCCTGAGTGAAGCCTCCAAGGAGCAGCTGAAGCATAAGACCGGCGAGGAAATCGTGGATGCTGATATCGCACAGCAGATGGAGACAAAGTGATGAATATCCTGTATATAGCTTATTCATGTAACCCTTTTGCTGGAAGCGAAGATAAAATCGGTTGGTGCGTTCCTTATGAGAGCTCAAAAATAAATAAAGTTTATGTGATCACAAAAGAAGAGCAACGTGAACCAGTCGAAAAATATTTGCAGAGTCACCCACTTGAAAATATAAAGTTTTATTATATTGACATCCCCAATTTTTACAAGAAAATCTTCAAGGGATTCATGTATTCCGGAAGACTTAATGTGTGGAATAGACGGGTGCTTCCTCTTGCAAAGAAAATCTCTGCGGATCAAAAAATTGACGTTATTCATCAGATTACACCAATTGAGTTCCGTGCAATTGGAGACTATGGAAAGATAGCAAATATCAAATTTGTCTGTGGGCCACTTGGCGGCGGAGAGTCTTTACCTAATGGGTTAAAAGATTACGCAAAGGGACATGAAATCATTGAAGTCGTTCGTTCAGGGATAAATCGTTGGTATCGTTTTAAGCTGAGAATCACAGGCAAACTAAATCGCTGCGACTATATTATGTTTGCAAATAAAGAGACTCAAGAATTCCTCGTGGTGGGGGGAAAAAGCAGAGAACCAAACTGTCCGTATGAATTAGTCTTTGACAATGGATTAAGACCGGACGAATTAGTGAACTGGACAGAAAAGGAAAAAGTGAATGAAGAATTACAATGTAAGTGACGAGCCAGTGACTGAGGTTGCGGTAGATATAAATGATATTAAAGATACTTGCAAAGAAAAGGGCAGAAATGAAGAATGTGTCTTTCTGGTTGCTGGAAGAATGATATATCGAAAGGGCTTGGATTTTCTTTTTGATGCATTGATGAGAATTCCACAGGGAACTAGATATCAGGTTAGGGTTGTAGGCGATGGCCCGGAGCTTGAGCATCTGCGTAAACGCTGTAAGGATAACCTGAACTTGTCTGAGCATGTGCACTGCATGGGCTCCATCCCTTATATGGAAATGGAAAAGGAATATGCAGATGCGGATGTATTTATTATGCCGAGCATTCGAGAGACGACAGGCACAGTCTTACTGGAGGCAATGTCAAAAGGTATTCCGGTTATCACCATTAATAAGTTTGGTGGAGCAACTCTTTTTGATGAAAACACCGGTTGGCTTTATGAAGGAAACTCGAAAGAGGAGTACATTGAGAATTTGAAAAAGGCAATTCTTGAATGTATTGCTAATCCTGATGAAGTAACAAGACGTGGAAAAAACGCGCGAAAGAAAGCAGAAAAGTATACTTGGCAGGAAAAAAATAGGTTGTATCAAAAGATTTATTTTGATTTGCTAAAGTAAGAGGGCACACAAAGTGTACAGAGTAAGTTGAAACATTTAGTGGGAAGAGGAAAATACTTATGATAGGCAGTAATTTTTTTAATTTGTTTATTAGGGGATATAACTTGTATTTGAAGAAAGTCGATCCAATAAAGTATGCTCAAAAAATAGGAGTTTCTCTTGGAACTCAGTGCAGATTGAATGGATCACCAGAATGGGGAAGTGAACCGTGGCTGATCCAAATAGGTAATCATACGGAAATTTCATTTGATTGTGCATTTATTACACATGATGGTGCGACATGGGTGTTTAGAGAAGAACCGAGATATAGTAAAGTGCTTCGGTATGGAAAAATAATAATTGGAAATAATTGTTTTATAGGAGCCAGAAGTACGATCTTGCCAGGCGTTACAATAGGAGATAATAGTATTATTGGCGCAGAAAGTCTAGTTACAAAGGATATTCCTGTCGGAGAAATATGGGGGGTACCAGCTCGATATATCGGGACAACAACAGGTTTTGCAGAAAAGTGCCTGAAAGAAACTCCATTATATGATGAAAAACAGATTAAGATCAATCGAGGACAAGAAATAGAAAGAATCTTGAATATAGATTGTGGCAAGGAAAAGAATAGTTAAAAGGTGGAAAAATGAAAAGAAAAGTTTTCTTTGTTACGAACGGACTACCCGGTGGCGGAGCAGAAAGGGTTATGTCGGTTGTAGCCAATTATTTAGATGATAGGAAATATGATGTTTCGTTTATCATGCTTCGAAAAGTTGAAGAAGCTTATGAATTGAATAGTGGGATTAAACGCTATTACAGAGAAAAAAAACGTAATGGTGACTTTCTCGGAGAAATAAAATATATACATCAATTTGAAAAGAAAAATCCTGGTGCAGTTTTTATTTCTTTTTTCACATATCAAAGCTTGTACACGATCCTTGCGTCAATTGGAACAAAAGCACAAGTGATTGTATCAGAGAGAAACGATCCAGAAAAAACAGTATCAGGTAAGAAAATGAAACTCATACGAGATATACTATATGGGTGTGCGAATTGCAATTCGGTTGTTTTTCAGACAGAGGGGGCAAAAAGCTATTTCAATAATAAGATTCAATCAAAAGGTTCTATTATCCTAAACCCAATTAGAAACAATTTGCCGAAACATAGTAGAGAAGAGAACAATAAAAGAATTGTTTCTATGGGAAGACTGAATTCCCAAAAAAATTATACGCTACTTATAGAGGCGTTTTCGTTGTTCTGCCAGAGATATAATGACTATAGGCTTGAAATTTATGGAAAAGGCGAACAAGAAGAAACATTGAAAAAATTGACTAAGGCTTTAGGAATTGAAGATAAAGTCATTTTTGAAGGCTTTAGAAATGATGTTCATGAAAAAATTTCCAACGCTACGATGTTTGTGATGTCTTCAGACTACGAAGGGCTTTCAAATGCGTTGCTGGAAGCCATGGCGATGGGGATGCCTTGTATCAGTACGGATTCGCCGCCGGGTGGCGCAAGAATGGTTATTACAGACGGTGAAAATGGTTTGCTAGTCCCAGTAGGTAATAAAAAAAAGCTTACGGAAGCAATGGATTTAATTGCAAGTAATATGGATTTTGCTGAAAAAATGGGAAAAAAAGCAGCTAAGATGCGGGAAATGCTAAGTGAAGAGAAAATTTGTAATCAGTGGGAGAAACTGATTGATTCAGTCATATTTGACCATAAAAAATATATTGGTGATATGTCAAAAAATATTTAAAAAATTTAAAATATCTTTCTGAAAATGATAATTGTCAAGGTATTGTCAGCAAGATTAAATTTTTTTTCAGTCGTCCTATTCAACTTTGCACCTAGTTTAACTATTAATGGTAAGCAGATTCTCTTATTCAGGTACACATTGAAAATTACATTAGGCTCAGAGTGTAAGATAATTAATAAGAGTAAGTACACACAGGACACTTTGAACTTAAAATGTTATTAACTATAATAGAGTTCATATGTGTTTTTTTGAATTCAAACACACAGTATCAGGCAAGACCCAGTCGAGTGTTACACGCTCAACCGTTACAAGATTAAGGATATTTTCTGTTTGCAGCTTAATAGACCTAATGTCGCTTTTCCAAAATATCTTGCAATTTAACGCTTATTCGCTAATCAGTTGTAAGAAGATTTAGCAAACAGTTGTTATGTTCATAATTGTAATACGAATCAAACAGTTTAACCAACTCATGTTATTTCAGTAGCTTTGTAAATCCTTTAGACGGATAGTTTGGTTGATAATTTAGTGTTGTTTTGAATATGCTTCTTGTATAAGTGTTTTCATTGCCTTCATGTGGTTGTTTATTCGTTCGATGTGATATAAGGTGGCTAACATGGTCGCAATTCTTAGGGGCGTCCCATTTATCCAAGTATAGTACCTGATACAGTGTTGTCAGGTATTACTGCTCCAGGCAGATTTGCCAGATTAGTTTATTAGAGAGTTATGCACGTTCTTCTTTGTAGACTTTCCAAGCGACTATGTTTTGGTTATTAAGAAAGTAATATTATTTAAAATTGGAAGTAGAGAACTAGGAAAAAAGACTACGCCATTACTGAAGTCAAAGATTTACTGTATTTTTAGTGCTAAAGACATGTTTTCAAGCCTCAATTTGCTCAATATAAAGTTTGGGGTGCGGATATTTTGCAAGCTTAGTTTTATTCATTTTTGCGATTACCGCAATTACGAAAAATTTGTAATGCATAATTGGAAAGTCTCCGTTCATGGTGTTACATAGCCGTATATTTTAGTCTTGCCATTCCAGTTTCGCAAGCTTTGCTAAGAGATACATTATTTCGATAATATTTTGGTACTGGATTTATTGTAATACTAAAGTAATTTTTTGAGAAGCTAATACTTAGTTTTTATTATAATTTAGGGTGAAAGTTCTTTTATGTGTTAACTATATTTTACCATGTAAGGTAACTTTTGTTGACAAGTATTGTAACAGACAGGTATGAAAAGAAGTGCCTTAGATAAAGATTTTGTCAGAACTATTAAAAAGAAAATCTTGAATAATATCAGAAAAGATAGACATAGACAAAGCAGTAATATTTGAGTAATGGAAAAATTGTTAATAACATTATTTAAATAAATTAGTATAGGATGGATAATAGATGAATAGAGTTTTTATTTGTGGATATTTTAATTTTCCACGAGGCGGTGCAGCAGCGAATTACGTACAGTCTTTCGCAAAAGTTTTTTTGAGGTTAGGCAAAAATGTAATTGTAATTTCAAATATAAATCCTAATATTAAGCTTGAAGGAAATAAATACCAAGAAATTCAAGTTGAGAATGTGCAATTAAGAGAAGATAAGCTTGGCCATTATATAGATTTTAATTTTCTGATGGGAAAATATTTTGAGCAAATATTATCGGGATTATCTGTTGATTGTAGTGATCTTATTATTGCGTATTCGAGAGATTCATTTATTCTTAATTCAGTTTTGAAAATTGGAAAAAAAGTTGGGGCGAAAACAGGAGTTTGTTTGGTGGAGTGGTTTGAAAAAAAAGATTATGGCAAATGGTTCAGAAATGTTGAATATTGGAAGTCTCAAATTTCTTTTTACAGAGTAAATTTAAAATTTGATTATATATTTCCTATTAGTACTTATATTGAAGGCTATTACAAAAAAAAGAACTGTAAAACATTTAGACTTCCTTCCTTAGTAGATACTGAAGAGTTTGAATATAATGAAAAGAAAATAACTGATAAAAGGATTTTTATCTTTCCTGGGAATGGAAAGATGAAGGATGCATTAGAAGAGACAATTCAGGCATTTGCATTATTAAGGGATGAAGAAGTTCTAAAATTAGAATTTCACATTTGTGGTGTTGGTAAATTGGCAAAACAAATTATAAAAGAAAACAAACTAGAAAATAGTCCAGCAGGTAAAATTGTTATACATGAGTGGATGCCATATGAGGAGCTTATAGATTTGTATCGTAGAGCACATTTTATGATATTAGCTAGAGATATTTCTCGGATGACATTGGCGAATTTTCCAAGTAAAATTCCTGAGACACTCTCCTATGGAATTATTCCTATTTGTTCTAGAGTCGGGGATTATACCAAGTTATATCTTATGGATGGTGTAAATAGTCTGATCATGGATGGTTGTGATGTGCAAACAATATTACATGGAATAAGACGTGCCTTGGCTATGTCAGACCAGGATATAATTAATTACTCAAATAAATGTAGAATTACTGCTGAGACCAAATTTGATTATAAACAATGGGTAAAACCGTTGGATAAATTTCTTGAAAAAGAGGTGCTCTAAAAGGAAACATTTATAATGGAGGATGTAAGCTGTGATTATTAGGAAAAGTGCGTTGATACAATATGCGCTCATATACTTAATGATGATTTATAATGGAGGTGTTCTATACGCTGACATTAAAGTAGAAAGACCGATATATATTCAAATAGTCTCGTATACAATTATAATTGTGGGATTTTTAGCTATTTTTTTAAATAAAAAGAAATATGGCAATCAATATTGTCTGTATATTTCTGCTATTTTGGTTATTGCAGTCATGATAGTTAGATACACAGTAGGTGGTGTGGGACTTTCAGCGTTGGTAGATTATCTTTCATGTATTATGATGGCATTTCTTACAGTGAGTGTGGATAAAAAAATGTTTCCTACTCGTGTGATAAATGTTGTCTATTGTTTTGCTGGATTGAGTGTAATCTGTTATTTATTGCAGATATTCTCTCCCAACATTCTTAAAATGTTACTTAGTCCTTTCAAATCTTCCTTTTCTTATAATGATTGGAGTGCAGCTGCTTATGGTGGTAGTATGGTTAATATATCATATACAGCATGGGGAAAGTTACTGTTTACAATGCGTGAGGGTGAAATGACTAGGAATCTAGGAATCTTTACAGAACCTGGTAACTATCAGATTGTTTTAAATTGTGCGATGTTTTTTCTTTTATTCTTACCACAATTTTATCTGTTCAATAATGAACAGATGAAAAGAAGGTTTATTGTAATTACATTGGCTATACTTACAACACAATCCACATCAGGATATCTTATTCTATTGTCATATTTCATAACTTTTTTCTTTATAAAAGATTATAGTAATATGACAAATATAAGAAAAACAATTTTGGGATTACTGTTTTTAGCTGCCATTTTTTTGATTTTAGATTACAATATTCGTGGAAATAATAGTTTACTATATACTGCAGTAATCGGAAAGCTATTTAATGAAGGAAATATGGACATAACAGCATCAACAGGAGTGTGGCGTTTGGGCACAATAGGAACATCAGCATTGCTTATGATTATGCATCCGTTAGGGGCAGGCTTTGATACTACGTTTTCGGTCATACAGCAACAATTGGCAGGATCAGCAGGTGGAGCTTTGATGGCTTTTGGTGCAGCTTTGGGGATCATACCTTTTTTTGCTACAATTATATGGTATATTTATCCTGTTGTTAGAAGTTCTAGCTTAACGGTGGCTGCTAAAATTACTTTTATGATTTTGTTTTTTCAATCAGCGATGGCACAATCAAAGGTTTTTTATCCATTTATTGTGTGTATTAGTATTTGGCTTCTAGTTAACAGGAAAAATGATCATTTGAAATACGAAAATGGAATATATTTGAGGTAAATATATGATTAGAAGAATAAAACATAAAATCCAACAGATTTTATGGAGATGCAAAGTAAAAAAAGAGAAAAATTGTATTATTGAAAAGGGCGCATATGTTGATCAGAGTTGTGAACTAGAAGGTAACAATCGATTTTCAAAGGGAACGAAATTATTTGATTGCAAAATTGGAAAAGGTTCTTATTTTAACACTGGAACAGAATTACATCACGTTACAATAGGTCGATATTGCTCAATAGGTAGTAATGTAAAAGCTATTATAGGCAGACACCCTACATCACAATTTGTATCAACACATCCAGCCTTTTATTCTATAAAAAAACAATCAGGATTTACGTATGTTGGAATGAATAAGTTTGAAGAGTATTTATATGTTAAAGAACAATATAGTGTGGGAATTGGGAATGATGTGTGGATTGGATCTGATGCTAGAATTATGGGGGGAGTACAAATAGGAGATGGTGCAATAGTTGCAGCAGGAGCTATTGTTACAAAAGATGTGCCACCATATGCTATTGTTGGTGGTGTTCCAGCATGTGTTATAAAATACCGTTTTGATACTATTAAGGTTGAGAAACTCTTAAATATACAATGGTGGAAGAAAGATGAAGAATGGATTGTAAAGCATTCTGAGTATTTTGAGGATATAGATAAGTTTCTTATTAAGGTTGAAAGGGAAAAGACAGGATGTTGAAAGATAAAATTAAATCAAAGGTTTCAATAAAAAGCAAAGATACAAAGACACTATTTGCTAATATAATTGGATCCTTTGGAGTTAAGGGATTTTCTTTATTTATTGGTTTATTTACAACTCCGACTTATATTCGATATTTTAATAACAATGAAATTTTGGGAGTTTGGTTTACTATTTTATCAGTTCTTGCTTGGATTCTTAATTGCGACATGGGTATTGGGAATGGCTTGAGAAATAAACTTGTAGGAGCACTTCAAAGCGATGATAAAGATGAGGGAAGAAAATATGTTTCTTCTGCATACATGTTTTTGTTTGGTGTATCTTTAATTATCATTGTGGTAATAGTTGTACTTTCCCAATTCGTGAATTGGAATACGGTTTTTAACATTGATACAGATGTTCTGGAATCTGATGTATTAAGAAAAGCATTAACAATTTTGTTGGTAAGTATAATTTTACAATTTGTATTGCGCCTTATTACATCTGTTTTGTATGCGTTGCAAAAAGCGTTCATACCTAGCTTATTAAATCTTTTAACCAATGTAATAATGCTATTATATGCATCATTTGCTATTAATATGAATTGTAATGGAAGCATTGTAAATATGGCATTTGCATATTTGATTGCTGTAAATGGACCACTTATTTTAACTACATTTGCAGTGTTTGGCATAACTAACAAAAGAATCGCACCATCAGTTAAATTTGTCAAAAAAGAATATGCATTATCGACATTAAAAATCGGAGGTATTTTTCTTTGGATCCAACTAATGGCTATGATTTTAAACAGTACAAATAGTTATTTTGTAACTTTGTTTGTCGGGAATGCAGCAACGGTTGACTTTAATATTTATAATAAAATCTTTACATTGATTGGAACTTTTGTAACGTTAGCAACTACTCCGATATGGTCAGCTGTCACAAAAGCGCAGGTAGAAGGAAATTATAACTGGATGTATAATTTGTTCAAAAGATTCATTATTATCGCATTATTAGCTATATGTGCTGAATTTGCTTTGATTGTTCCGCTACAGTTCGTTTTTGATATATGGTTGGGTGTAGACTCTATTTCTGTAAATTATGGAATAGCAGCATTATTTGCATTATATGGTTCTGTGATGATTTGGTCAGGGGCTATTACATGTTTTGTAAATGGACTGGGAGAATTAAAATTACAATCAGTTTTCTTGACAATTGGTGCAATCATCGATGTTGCGTTTACATATATATTAGCTCGTGCTACTAATAGTTATGCGGCAATAGTGGCAGCAAATATTTGTGCCTTTATTCCATATTTGGTAGTACAAACGATATGGTTAGTCAGATACATGAAAAATGCAATAAAGCAAGGGTAGCATGGGGCTGGTATATTGGAAAATTATGTGAATTAATTATATTGAGATTAAAGATGAATTTGGAGGTACTAGTTTATGTGTCAATATAAATTTTCTGTTTTTACCCCAGTTTTTAATCGGGGGGTTACTAAGTAGAGTTTACGATTCATTACAAAAACAAACTTTTAAGGAATTTGAATGGATAATAGTAAACGATGGGAGTACTGATGATTCAGATACTGTTATAAAGAAAATAATAGAAAATGCAGATTTTCCTATTACATATATATACTTGGAACACAATAGTGGTAAACATATTGCTCAAAATCGTGCTGTGGATGTCGCCAAAGGTGAGATGTTTGTTCCGCTTGATTCTGACGATTATATTATAGCGGAGGCTTTGTAGATCTTCTGGAATGCGTGGCTTTCCATTCCAGAAAATGAACGTTGGGATTATTCTGGAGTTGGTGTTCATTGCATGGATCAGAATGGCAATATGATAGGAACACCTTATCCACAGGATCGAATGGTTTCAAATGACCTTGAAATGACTTTTAAATGTAAAATTAAGGGCGAGAAATGGGGAATGATTCGAACTGATATAATGCGAGAGTTTAAAAATATTGAAGTGAAAGGACATTTTTTGTCAGAGTCAACAGTTTGGTTTAGAATAGCAAAAAAATATCATAAGAAGTTATTTTTGCAACAATGCCTAAGAATATATGAGGTTCATGAAGATAGCGTTACCAAACAAATAAAGTCTTGTGATTATAATATTGAGAGTAAAATTGTTTCAGAGTGTATTTATCTAAATGAATTTTATAGTTGGTATTTGCGCTATCAAGTAAAAAGTGCTATTCGAAAACCTTTTGCATTAACATATGCCTGTATTGTGAATGATAAAAGTATTCTGTTTGGCAATGATGCTTTAATTAATAAAGTAAATCCGTTGTTATGTAAAAACATCCTGCAATATATATAGCTTTAATTTAAACTTACATAAAATAGGGGAGTAGAGAATGAATGATTTATCAATTAACAAATATCGAAAACAATTAATGGGTATAGCTGCTATTGGAGTTTTGCTTGTACATTCAAGAAATATTATTGTTTTGCCTAAAAGTGTATCAGAATTATTTAGCTATGGTGGCATTGGTGTTTACATTTTTGTATTTCTATCTTCAATAGGATTATATTCTTCTCTAAAAACTCGTGGGGGAGGATACAGTAAGATTGAATTTTATAAAAGAAGATTTAAAAGGGCATTTGTACCTTATTTGCTGATTGCGGGAACTTGGTATGGAGTTAAGTATATATTGATTCAGCACGACATACTTGCCTTTTTTTATGAACTTAGCACACTTTCGTTCTGGATAGATCATCAAGGAGCTTGGTATGTAGCTATGTTGTTTCCTATATATTTGATATTTCCGTACTTTTTTGACTGGATTGAAGGAGGCAGGCAAAAAAAGGTAATAAGGGATAGTAAAATTATTGGTATTGCTGTGATAATATTTGTGATTGCATCTGTGGTAAGTCTATTTGATATGCAACTGTATAGCCATCTTTCACAGGTGTTTTCGAGCGTAATAGTTTATATTATTGGGTATTATTGTGCGGAAAAGGTTATGACAGATAAATATAATGGATGGTTATTTGGAGCTATATGTATTGTTTTTTATGTGATGAAAGCTGTAACACCTCTGAAAACATTTGATGTGATAAACAATATATCTTGGAGCTTACTTGCAGTACCAATTATTACAGTTTCGACATGGTTTCTGTCTAAGGTTAATTCAAAAATTATGAACGACTTCTTTGGCTTCTTTGGCAAGCATTCATTAGAAATGTACTTGTGGAATATTTTTTTAATTCAGGCAATTGAATATTCAGGTTTTATCGAGTTGTTTGAGAATCAGTATGGCGATAGATATGGATATATATCATATGGATTGGTGATTGCTGTTGGAATTATTTTAAGCGTGGTCTATGGAAAAATATCAGACGCTATTGCGAGCATTAAGAACAATACCGGGTGCCAGACCCCAGGTACTAAACTGTAAACGCAAAATGAACAAAATATGACTAAAAAGTCGAATACTGTCGAATTAGTGTCAGTCTTTGGTAAAATAAAGTCGTGTGGAAATCCACACGGTAGCCGCTCTGATAATCACACACCTCTTCGTGGTGAGCAGCAGGTAACGATTTGTTATGATCGGCTGAGATGTAAAGAACGAAATCTATGGTAAAAGAATATCGTCAGAAAAAGGTACGAAAAATTATGAACACAACATTACTTATCAAATACCTGGTGCCAGACCCCTGGTACTAAACTGTAAACGTAAAATGAACAAAAAATGACTAAAAAGTCGAATACTGTCGAATTAGTGTCAGTCTTTGGTAAAATAAAGTCGTGTGGAAATCCACACGGTAGCCGCTCTGATAATCACACACCTCTTCGTGGTGAGCAGCAGGTAACGATTTGTTATGATCGGCTGAGATGTAAAGAACGAAATCTATGGTAAAAGAATATCGTCAGAAAAAGGTACGAAAAATTATGAACACAACATTACTTATCATGGCAGCCGGTATCGGTAGCCGTTTTGGAACAGGAATTAAACAGTTGGAGCCAGTGGATGCTTCAAATCATATCATCATGGACTACTCTATCCATGATGCAATTGAGGCAGGTTTTAACCATGTGGTATTTATTATCCGCAAGGATATTGAGAAAGAGTTTAAAGAGGTTATCGGTGACCGTATTGCAGCTATTTGCTCCGCTCATGATGTAACTGTAGACTACGCTTTTCAGGATATTAACGATATTCCGGGCACTCTGCCGGAAGGTCGTACAAAGCCGTGGGGAACTGGTCAGGCAGTGCTTGCAGCAAAGAGGGTCATCAGGACTCCTTTTATTGTGATCAATGCAGATGATTACTATGGTAAGGAAGGCTTTAAAGCTGTTCATGAATATTTGGTGAACGGGGGCAAGTCTTGCATGGCTGGCTTCGTGCTGAAGAACACTCTGTCCGATAATGGTGGTGTGACTCGCGGTATCTGTAAGATGGACGAGAAGGGGAACTTGACCGAAGTTGTAGAAACCAAGAATATTGTAAAGACTGCAACTGGAGCAGAAACAGACGGAGTGGCTGTGGATGTAAATTCTCTGGTATCTATGAACATGTGGGGATTGACTCCTGATTTTCTGGATGTTCTGGAGCAGGGTTTTAAAGAGTTTTTCGAGAAGGAAGTACCTGAGAATCCACTGAAAGCGGAGTATCTGATTCCGATTTTCATCGGTGAGCTATTGGAACAGGGAAAGATGTCCGTGAAAGTCTTGAAGACAAACGATACATGGTATGGCATGACCTACCATGAGGATGTTGCAGCAGTAAAGGATAGCTTCAAGAAGATGCTGGAGGATGGCGTGTATAAGGCTGACTTGTTCAGTGATCTGTAAACGATGATGAAAGAAATAATTGATTTACTCGGAAAGATCCTCACAAACATCTTGACTGCGCTCTACGAGCCGTTCGGCTTCTCAATCTTGCTCTCTTTCCTTGCCATGTTTTTATACCTGTATGCGTATGAGCCTACCGCGGCAGGTAAAGGATGGAAGATCGCCATAGTGACATGGTATCAGAAATTCAAAGAGAGCGTGTTCTTCCGGAAGTTGTTTTTCTTAGCCTTTGTGACCTCACTTATTCTGTTCCGAACCCTGTTAAACCGTCAGCTATGGATGAATCCTTTATCCGCTGTCATGGGCGGCTGGGGCATCTGGGAGACAGTGAACGGCGAACAGAAACTGACCACCAAGTGCATCGAGAACGTAATCATGATGGTGCCGTTTTCAGCAGTAGTGATGTGGACATTCGAGGAAAAGATTGGAAACAGCTTGAAGAAAATCCTATGGCAAAGCGGGAAGATAGCATTTTGCTTTTCGATAAGCATTGAGATGCTACAGCTACTGCTACGGCTTGGCACATTTCAGCTATCGGACATCTTCTATAATACAGTAGGTGGAATGATTGGCGGATTGATGTATTGTGCAGTGATGAAGGCAAGAAAACGTCTGTAAAACTGGATGAAATTGAAAAAGCATTACGCAATGCCATTTAGCTAGATGTTCGAGAAAATGTTCGATTTGTAATTGAGCTTTTTCAAAAGTACCAAAAAGGCAATACCGGGTGCCAGACCCCCGGTACTAAACTGTAAACGTAAAATGAACAAAAAATGACTAAAAAGTCGAATACTGTCGAATTAGTGTTAGGCTTTGGTAAAATAAAGTCGTGTAGAGGCATCTACACGGTAGCTGCTCTTATAATCACACACCGCTACGAATATACCGGGTGCCAGACCCCTGGTACTAAACTGTAAACGTAAAATGAACAAAATATGACAAAAATGTCGAATGCTGTCGGGAAATACCGAGTGCCAGACCCCCGGTACTAAACTGTAAATGCAAAATGAACAAAATATGACTAAAAAGTCGAAGTGGGGTCCAGACAACATTGTGGTCAGACACTGGACTTTGGTGTCAGACCGTGCGTCCAGCAAAGGGCGTGCAATCCGACAGGTGGAAATCCTGTCAAATAAGCTGCTAACCACAGCATTTGAAGCGAGTCTTGAGTGTGTTACAGTAATGTAATGGGCTAAGCGTAGACAGCAAGGTTGCAGGGACAGCAATTGAGCGCCGAAATACCATAAATCGGAGTGCCGACTCTGTGGTCTGAGTGGAAGGCAACATGTGGGTTTATCGTTAAGGTGAGATTTCACACAGCTCCGCGGCGTCGGAAGGACCTGTTCATGTAATACAATGATTGTACGTCAACTGGAGAGAACCTATATTTTCTCAGCTTTAGAAAAAAGGAGCAGAGTATGTCTTGTCAATAAAAGAAAGAGAGACAAAAGAAATATAGGTAGTCGGATAGTTCCATAGTGTGCGACTTGCAAAGTCTCTATCTGAATTGTGAGAAATCACTATTACATCCGTTTGTGATATTCCTACCGCATAATGTCGAGTAAGTGATGAAAGATGTGGAGCAGCGGGACAACGTGGGAAACGCGGAAGCCGTATTCGCGTTACTGCAAGGGAAAGACATGCAAGGTTAACAAATGTGAATTACTATAAGGATCGTCAGCTATAAAGGGTGAAAGTGGCTGATACACCCTAACCAAAAATGGTACGGAGTCAGGGACAAGGTAACTAGTATGATGCCAAGTCAAACGGACAGAGAACTCCCGGTCTATAGGTAAAACCTAAACATGTCATAATTATTCAGATTGAGGAACAAGGTAAGCCTTATGCGTTCCTACGGGTAGGCCAATCGTAAGAAAAGCACAATACGCAGAAGGTAGAGGATGCTGGAAAAAGCGAAGGTTCTCATGTAACGTGAGAAATAGGAGTTCAAGATTTGCTCTGTCCGAAAGGAAGCAGACTTCCAGCGCGTATCAATTACATGAAGAAACTGGAAACTGTGAATGTATTACGTTCTATTACGCGATAAGTGAGGACAATGCAGACATGAAACTTCGATGGAGCCAGATCAACTGGACAGAAGCAGAAGAACAAGTTAGCAGACTACAGATTCGAATTGTAAAGGCAACATTGGAACAAAAATGGAGGTTAGTCAAAAGACTCCAGTATTTAATGACGAATTCGTTCTATGCCAAAGCAATAGCTGTTAAACGTGTAATTACAAACAAAGGAAAAAGGACACCGGGAATTGATGGAGAACTATGGAAAACAGATGCTGAGAAGATGAAGGCAGTTAATGAGCTAAACTGTCAAACCTATCATGCAAAACCACTAAAGCGGATTTACATTGAGAAATTTGGGAAAACAGAAAAGCGACCGCTTGGAATTCCAACAATGAGAGACCGAGCGATGCAAGCACTTCAAATGTTGGCGTTAGAGCCAGTAGCGGAAACAACTGCGGACAGGATATCGTTTGGATTTCGCAAATACAGAAGCCCAGAAGATGCAAGAGAGTATGCATTTCGAATACTCAGCAGAAAAGATTCACCACAGTGGATACTCGAAGGCGATATAAAAAGCTGCTTTGATAAGATCAGCCATGAGTGGATGATGGAGCATATCCCAACTGACAAGAGGATATTGAAGGAATTTATGAAATGTGGATACATCAATAAAGGAAAGCTTTATCCTACGACGGAAGGATCACCACAAGGCGGAGTTATATCACCGACGTATGCAAACATGGTACTAGATGGGATGGAACCCATGATTCTAAATGTATATTGGAGGAGTAAAGTCAAGAAAACATTCGGAGTGAAATACAATAGCCATAAAGTGCATATGGTACGATTTGCGGATGACTTCATTGTAACGGCATCTGATAAGGAAACACTGGAAGCCATTAAGCAGATGCTGGAAAGCTTTCTGAGAGAAAGAGGGCTAACATTATCAATGGAAAAGACTGTAATTACACATATAAACAGTGGATTTGATTTTCTGGGATGGAATTTCCGTAAGTTCAAAGGAAAGCTGATAATTAAGCCTTCCCCTAAATCTATGCGTAAAGTCACGAAGAAGATCAGTGAAATAATCAAAAACAATCGGACGACAAAACAAGAAATACTCATTCAGAGATTAAATCAAGTTTTAATCGGATGGGCGAATTACCATCAGGGAACCTGTGCGAAGAAATGTTTTGGCACGATAGACAACCGTACATGGGAAATGTTATGGAAATGGGCAAAGCGCAGACATCCGAATAAAAAGCATCAATGGATTGTCGATAAATACTGGAAAGAATACAAAGGAAGGAGATGGGCATTTCGAACAGAAAAGAGCATTCTATTCAGTATGTCTGACATGCCGATAGTTAGGAAAAGTCAAATGGCTCTGGATAAGAATGCCTTTCTGGATAAGGAATATTTTCAAAAACGCTCTCAAAAACATCGCCAGAAAAGAAAAATGGCAATGAGTTCCAATAATGCTGCGCATATAGGATATTATGCGTTATAGATGCGTGAGCGGAATGCAGTGAAAGTTGCATGTTCCGTTCTTAGGGGAGGGAGAAACTGGAAGGAATCTCCCTTACCCGACACCGTTGAAGGTGGGTAATGCCACTGGAGGAAAGGGAACTACATGTGGCAATATCCGAGAAAGAAACTTGCCCAATACACAGAGATTGGCATGACGAGGAAACTAATTTCAAGGAGAAAAGTGTCAGATACACAGAGATCAGACATACGATTAGCCATATGAAGAGCCGGATGCGGGAAAGCCGCACGTCCGGATCTGTGAGGGGCGTACCTTGTGAAAGGTACGTCTACTCGACCCTGGCACTAAACCTAAGTCTATAATAGAAATATATATGCAGAATAATAACTCTGCATATAAGCCCGTGAGGGCATTGATGAATAGATAAAGACTTGAAAGATTATTCATCTACGTGGACAGTTAAAGAGTCTGTCTAATATAAATCGCGCTATATTTAAGAGCGGAGTGAAAATCTTTGGACGGATTTTTGGAAAGAACATACAGATATTTGTGCCTATGTATTGAGAGTACATTTATTCAATATTATTTGCTAAATGCCACTGGTAGATAATAAATGTATAAAAGATATCGTTTTTAAAGACAACCACAGGTACATTACATCATAGAGGAGAGTTGCCGAGAGGTAGCTCTCTTAGTTCACGAATAACTATTGACAGTATTAAATTTTTGCGAAGAAATTGCATGCCAGACCCTTGGTACTATTATTATCGTTAATAGCATGGAAAGTTGGTTTATTCAAGGAAATTGCAGATTTGACATTCTCTACATTAGTAGATAAGATGGTGAGAAATGCTTATTTTTCTGGTGTGGTTTGCAGTATCATTTTTGTTATTATTTATAAATGGCAAGTATGGTATAGTAAGAGAAGAGTAACAACTAATGGATAAAGAACTATGTAACCTCTAATTAAGTGCTAGGCACTTGGTAATAACGGTAGAAAATTGGAACTGTCGAGAAAGCATCCAACAGCGGAGTAAGAAAAGATGCCTAGAGCATTTTGAGATTATCAAAAATTTTGAACGTATCATTAGAAATAATGGTATATTATGATATGGGAGGCGGATATTATGATCATACCTGTAAGCATTAAAAACCAGAGTATTGATTCTTCTGGAATCACAAGTGATTACAAGACTGCTATAAGTGAATATATTTGGAATGGATTTGAAGCGGATGCAAAAAAAGTTAGTATAGAATATACACTTAATGAAGCGTTTGGAGTTAATGAATTAATTATAAAGGATAATGGTAATGGAATAAATTACGATGAGCTGAAAGAAACATTTGGCGCTTTTCTTGCATCAAAGAAAAATTTATTATCATTAAAAATCAAATCAAAAGCGAACAAAGGGAAAGGACGATTCTCTTTTATTGCTTTTTCAAATAATGCAGAGTGGCATACTGTCTATAAAGATAAGAATGTTTATAAGGAATATGATATTAGGCTGTCAAGTAGTAAAAAAGAAGTGCTTGAATGTTCTGAACCACAGTTATCTGATAGACAAGAAACAGGAACGGAAGTAAGATTTACAAACATAAATACATTAACTGCGGAGAACATGAACTTTGAAATAATAGAGCCAGCATTACTTAAAGATTTTGCCTGGTTTTTATATTTATATAAAAATAAAAATGTAGAAATAGTAGTTAATGGTAAAAAGATTGATTATGAAAAGTATATAAATACAGAGTTGAGCGCAGAATATACAGCTGTAATTGAAGAATATAAATTCGATATTAACTTAGTTATATGGCAGAAATCAATCTCTGAAAAATTCTGTTGCTATTATTTTGATAACAAAAACGTACTGAGAGGAAGTCGAACTACAACTTTTAATAGAAATACTATTAACTTTAATCATAGTGTTTTTGTGAAGTCAGGATTTTTTGATAATAAGGAAAATTTTATAGGTGATCATGATGATATCCAAATTGACATGTTCGGGTGTCAAAATGACAAAAGAATTCTGAGAAATTTGCATAAAAAGATTCAAATGCTTATTGAGAAAAAAATCAGTGTATATTTAGCAGATAAAGCAGAAGAAGAAATTCAAGCAATGATAACAAAAAGAAAAACATTCCCAGAATTTTCAAATGATGCATATGGACAAATGCGAAAGAAACATTTAGAGATAGTAACAAAAGAAATTTTTAAAGCAGAGCCACTTATTTTTTTGAATTTAAAGCAAGTTCAAGAAAAATCGTTATTGGGTTTTTTGAATTTACTTTTGAGTTCTGAAGAAAGAGAAAATGTTTTAACTATAATAGAGCAGATTGTGGAATTATCACCTGAGCAAAGGCATGATTTTTCAATGATATTAAAAAAGACATCATTGGAGAATATCATTGATACTATTAAGTTTATTGAGGAAAGATATAAAGTAATAGAATTATTAAAAAGTATTGTGTATGATTTGACAAATTTTGCAAATGAACGTGATCATGTTCAGAAGATTGTAGAACAACATTTTTGGCTTTTTGGCGAACAGTACAATTTGGCAAGTGCTGACCAGAGAATGCAAAAGGCATTGGAGCAGTATAGGAACATTTTGTATGGAGAAGAGGATATTACAGCAAAATTAAATCCAGATGCAGAAAATGAAAGACGTATGGATATTTTTTTATGTAATATGCGAAATATTGAAACAACATTTGAAACAACGTTGGAAGAAAATATTGTTGTTGAGTTGAAAGCACCGAAGGTATTGTTAACGAAAAAAGTATTACGCCAAGTAGAAGATTATATGGATTACGTTAGAAGGCAGCCGCAATTCAATAGTGAATTGCGAAAATGGAAGTTTATTGCTGTATGTAAAGAAGTAGATGATTACGTTAAAAGCCAGTATAAAGCATTTGAAGATAAAGGAAAAGTTGGATTAGTGTTTCAAGTTGATAATTGTGAAGTATATGCGCTTACCTGGGATGATATATTCAAGAGTTTTGAGATAAAGCATAAGCCGATGTTAGAACGATTGAAATATGATAGAGAGCGAGTGGCAAATGAATTAATGGCAGAAGTAAGTGATATTGATGGGCGAGAAAAAGTGAATACTCTTACAAAAATTGCAGTTGCGAAGTGTCTGTAAAATATGACTAAAAAGTTGAATGCTGTCGAACGATTTTAGTTGCAGAGCTTGTCGAAATATGATACATTACAAATGTACTAAAGATAAAAGCTATGCAAGATACATTAGAGAGGGGAGTTGCCTAAAGGTAGCTCCCTTAACTAAAAATTAAAATGCAAAGAGTTGTAAAGGAGAGTACGAGATGCTGTTAAAAAATTTGCATATAATAAATTTTAAAATGTTTGAGGATTTGAATTTGCAATTTAAGCCAGGATTTAACCTTATATTGGGAGATAATGGCGTGGGAAAAACATCGGTACTCGAAGCGGCAACCGTTGCGGTATCTGGTTTTCTAACAGGGATGGAAGATATTCCTACGCGCAATATCTATAAAGATGATATACATTATAACATCATAGTGAATAATAATGGAACTTTTGATAGATCATATTGCTATCCTGTAGAAATAGAAAGTACAATTTCATATGCAGGAACTGATTATACATGGAATAGAACTAAAATTAGTTCCCGTACTATGATTAGTCCAAAAGATATTTTAAAAGTGTCACGAGATCTTATAAACAGTACGGAACGCAAGATACTACCTCTGATTAGCTACCAAAGCGCTTCAAGACATTGGATTTCAGCGAGAAAGGATGCTAATGAAAAGAAGCGAAAACAGCTTCATAATCGACGTTGTGGGTATCTGGGCTGCTTAGACAGAACTGCCAATTTAAATGTTGTTAATAATTGGTGCGAACAAATGGAGTGGAGCAGTGTCAGAATGAATAGTATTGCTGAAAATTACGAACAGTTTGGAAAAATTGTTTCAAAGTTTATGAGTATTATGAATGACGGTTTAATAAGCAAGGTGGTTTATCAGCCAAACGAAGGAAAGCTGCTTTACAGTGAAAATGGGAAATTTAAAGATATTGATGACTTAAGTGCAGGATATCAATCCATTTTAAATTTAATACTTGATTTAGCATATCGTATGGCAATTTTAAATCCAGATGAAGGGGAAAATATATCTAAAGTTGAAGGGATTGTTTTTATAGATGAGATAGATTCCAATTTACATCCTAAATGGCAGTGGCGTGTTATAGATGCTTTAACAGAGATTTTTCCCAATATTCAATTTATTGCAGCAACACATTCGCCTATTATCGTATCTTCCTGCAAAGATGCTAATATAATCAATCTTGATGAAAACGGGAATGTCAGATATATAACTGACAGCTATGCATTTTCTGTGAATGATATATTACGGGATATGTTAGGCTATCATATGCGCCCGGCAAAAGTTGAAAATCTTATTGAGGAATTTGAGAAAAGTATGGACCGGGAAGAATATGATGATGCAAAGAAAGCTTTGGATCAGCTGATAGCGATACTCGGAGAAAAGCATCCACAATCAATTGCATTAAAATCTGAATACGAGATTGAAGCGGAGGAATAGGAATGATTTATATTCGAAAGAGGAAAACTCCGAACATAATAGTTGAAAAAGCAACTGCCATAAAGAAAGATCCTGCAAGTGGATATGAAAAATTGGAACTGCCTCAGGATTCAACTCAGATGAGGTTTCTGTTCGAACAAATGCCCAAAGCTACAATACGTTCAGAACTGATTAAAGAACAGCATGGTTTATGCGCTTATTGTATGAGAAGAATAACTGGACAGCAGAACGATACAAAAATAGAGCATTATAAAGCTTTATCAATGGATAAGGATGGAGCATTAGACTATCAAAATTATCTTGGTGTTTGTTATGGTGGGGAACATGATTCTCCAGAACAGAATAAACAATGTCTATGTTGTGACGCTTCAAGAGGAGACAGAGAATTAACGATTAGTCCATGGAACCAACGTCAAATGCAGGCAATTGGGTACTATAAAAACGGTGAGATATATGTACGGTCGAATGCCGGTTTAGGCAGTGAATTGCAAAATGCTATGCAGGTTGATATTGATGATGTATTACATCTAAATGGCGAAAAAGATTCTTACGGAAAAATAGAATGGGATACAAAATCCAAATTAGTAGCAGGCAGAAGATGCATCTGTGACAGTGTTCATTCACAATTTGACAGATGGAGCAAAAAAGGTTTTTTGACAGCGGATTATTTACAGGAGAAAATTGAAAAATTAGAGTCACAACTGAAAGGTGACAATATAGCAGATGAATACATAGGGGTACGCCTGTATTTGTACAAACGCAAAAAAGAAAAATTAGAGAAACAACATCAATAAATCTGAGATCTTTGTCATATATATGCTGAGGAATCTCAGTAAGCTGCAGATTGTCGCATTGGGTGCCAGCCCACTCAGCGTTGAGAGTCAGGTACCTAGCTAGTACTAAACTGTAAACGTAAAATGAACAAAATATGACTAAAAAGTCGAATGTTGTCGAACGATTTTGCTTAGAATATTTGGCAGAATATGACATATTACAGATGTACTCAAAATATCAGTTCTAAGTGAAATAGGTACATTAGAATAGCAAAACATGAGGGGAGGCTTTTCAAATGAGCATTACTCAAGAAGGAAAAATACTATACAATGAAACAAGACGTATTATTAGAAACGCAAAAGATCATAATCGTTTAGTACTCTTTGTTGGGGCAGGTGCATCTATGGATTCAGGAATGCCTTCCTGGTCGCAGGCTATAGAGCAAATTGCATCCAAGCTTCCGCTTTCAGATAATGATAAGCTATACGATCCTTTGAAAATACCTCAGTATTATTTCAATTCTCGCGGTAAGAAGGAATATATTCAGCTGATGCGAGAAGTGTTTTTGTACGGTACCCCATTGAAAACAACGCCGTTACATAAAAAGCTGATAAATTGTCAGGCTGAGACGATTATTACAACCAATTATGATCATTTAATCGAACAGGCTGCAGAGGAGAGCAATGAGGTAAGATATGTTATCAGTAAAGATAGCGATCTTCCATATAAAAACTCTTCACGTGAACTTATTAAGATGCATGGTGGTTTTGAAAATGATAATTTTGTTCTAAAAGAAGATGATTATCTTCAATATTCCCTAAATTTTAGATTAATAGAGACATATATTAAGTCTCTTATTGGTTCAAAGGTTGTGCTATTTGTGGGTTATTCTTTGAATGATCCAGATATGAAACAGATTTTTACATGGGTGAAAGATGTGCTGAAGGATGATTTTCAAAGAGCATATTTGGTATTATCTAAGGTGGAGAAGAATGAAATCGAAAGAGCTTATTTTAGAAATCTTGGAATAAATTTGATTTATACATCTGAGCTGGTGGATGAATGGGATTTAAAGACTCATACGGAGCAATTGGTAGAGTTCTTTGATTATATTCTTGAGGACGAAGAAGAAAAGACACTGGATTGTTTATACAGGGAACTGAAACCACTTCAGGATCTGAACTATGTATATGGGAAATACGTAAAAAATGCATTATGGAAAGTTGGAATTACATGTGATGGTAATGAAATCGACTTATCAAGTTCGATATATCCTGAAAAGGATAAGAATAAAGATTTCAAACATCTTTTATGGACTTATTTAGAAAAAGAAGAGGAGACAGAAGACTGCTCTATCAATACTTCTGACTGGAATAAGTTAAAAGTAATAAAGAATGTACTATGCAAGAGTTGTATTACTTCAGCTAAGCGAGAAATTGATAGGAAATACCACAGAGTAGATTTATGTGATCATTCTGAGAATGCAATAGAAGAATTGATGTTTTCATTTGATTATCAAAAGCTTGATGAGATGAAAAACAATAACATAATGCAATTGGGAACAGATTCCCCAGATTTGTATATGCAGCAGGCGTATATATGCGCTGTATTAAATGATTACTACTATGCATATAGATGTTTAAGCACTGCATCAAGAATCTATTACAAGAATAAGCAGTATACTTGGTATTTTATTGCAGAGTTTAATAGAAAGTATGTTGGAAAAGTATGTTTGCATCCATGGATGTCTCCCTTACTTTCTGAAGAAGAGCGGGAACGATTAGAAATAGAAGTAAAAGCAATCGATTTGGATCAGACGTTGGTGACAATACCTGATTTAGGTCATAATCATAATGAATTTTTGGCTGAGCTGAGTGATTTTAGAATTACATATAATTTGTTCTATGATATGTTTTCAGATGCACTTAAGGCAAATGAAGAAGCGAGGACGGCGTATTCCTTTTTTGCTGGAACAGCAGCATATGAGAAAATGCAAAGCAGCGCACAGGATTATAATGATTATGAGACTTGTAACTTTCTGATTTTAGATAGATACAATGAGATCAGATCAATTTTCTTGCTTTATCTTAGAAGTATATTTGCGTCTGTAATGGCGGAAGACTTGTCAAATCCTTTATCTGACGAAGACGTATTTAGAGTGGGAAATATTAAGCAAGATAAGCTTACTTCATTTGAAGTATACGTAATACTTCGCTATTTAAGTCAATCTGATTTAAAGAAGCTTATGAAGGAGCATGATATAAAGTTCTTACCATGCAATGAACATGCACTTGAATATATAGAGAAAATAGCGGATTCTATGATTTGCGCAAAAAAATATATTAAAGGAACGAATTTTTCTCAAGATTTGTTCTGGGTATATCTTGAATTGTTGTCACACGTAAAGGTATCTGAAGATTTGGCAACAAAAGTATTGGAGCATTTAAGTGATTCATGGCAAGAAATAGAATTAATGAGAAATCGGGAATGTATCAATCATTTTTTAGTAAATTTATGTGATGATCATCATTATCATAATAAAAAGATATCAGCTTTTGCAACGAAAATGCTGGATCACATTTTTGATTTGTTAATTGCAGATCCAGAAAGTCGATTGCACTTCGGAGGTATGATCAGTTATCTTTCATACTTGTGTAAAAAAAGTGAAAATGCATATGACGATGCCAAGAAAATCCAGAATGTATCTGAAGCGTGTAAAATAGATTTTTGTGTTGAATTTTATAGTAATATCGGCTCTGATGCACAAAACTTGATAAGAGAACAGTTTCATAATTTGAAACTAAAAGATAGTGCTTCTGACTATAAGTTGTATTGTGATGCAGTTCTTGCAAAAATAATACAACCAGATCCGGATACTGAGGAAAAGGTGTATGAATGGATAAGATCGGTTGCTGTTGTGAAGAAAACGGATCGTAAGTCTGGAATAACAAGGTTATCGAAAGAAGCAGACTATTCAGAAGTGATCAAAAAACTTGTCAATTTGTATTTGAGCGATCAGATTAGCGATATTGAAGCATTGAGTGAAATAATGAATGAATTTGGAGATTCTATGTCAAGATGGATCTTGAATATGGAATCTTTTGATTACGCTAAGTTTGACTGTAAGTGGCTTGATTTTTGTCAATCTGTGTTGTTGAAGAAAATAGCAGCGAATAGCATAGCCAGAGAAAAAATTCTTGCTGCATATAAGAAGCAATATGAATCTGGCACTGTGTCAAATAATATCACTGAGCTCATAGTAAAATTCTTTATCTCAAATGCAGATGAAAAGTAAACGCTCAATAGAAAACATTGGTGCCAGACTGTGCGTCCAGCTAAGGGCGTGCAATCCGACAGGTGGAAATCCTGTCAAATAAGCTGCTAACCACAGCATTTGAAGCGAGTCTTGAGTGTGTTACAGTAATGTAACAGGCTAATCGTAGACCGCAAGGTTACAGGTACGTCTACTCGACCCTGGTACTAACGAATATTATTGAACCGTAATCTGTGTGGCATTACGTGCCAGACCCCGGCAAAAACAGATGTACCAAATGATTGGTATGAGTTTGACGATTGCGTGCCAGACCCCGGCAAAAAAGTATAAATTTTATAAAAGTTTTATAAACAAAAGTATACATTTTGTGCAGAGAAGTCTGAGCAGCAGCACGAGAGGGTAGCGTGTTACTGCTCAGCTCAACTTATCAA
>OBAI01000682.1_pt1 | contig 33253 bp, 30 predicted proteins | sample 1517461 | NCBI WGS metagenome assembly OBAI01 (sample SAMN04571696, study PRJEB22368) | human gut metagenome | biome: human gut; material: stool | host: Homo sapiens | place: Luxembourg | collected 2012-06-29
GGGTTTATCGACACATCCAACTTTGTGGCGTCCGCGAACGCCAAATGCGCCGCAAGCAATAGAATTGCAGTTGATAATTTTCTCATAGTCCCATCTTTCTTAGTTATATATAGAAAAGCTTATTATAATTCAAAGAATATAGTTGTAATTGATCTTGGGTCAATTACAAATTCGCGCGTATTTTCGCAAACGCGCATGTTTGCCAAATCGGAATTTGCGTCGGTGCGGAATGCTTTTACTTTTGAGTCTGCGTATTTTTCCGGAAGCGATATTTTTGCGGTGTCGCATTCAAAAGACGAATTTACGAAAACTGCTACGATTTTGTTTCCGTCGGGAGATGCGAATGCCGTAGCCGCGGTTTTATTTAGGTCGTCGGCACCTTTTAAATCTATGCGCTTGTACTCTGGGCGGACAAAGAGGCTGTAATTGCCCAGCGCCCAGAGAATTTTGTTTGCGCGGACCGTTCCGCCGTTTTCAAGGCGCCCGTCTTTGGGGTAAAGCCCTATGAGCGCGTGGTCTCCGTTAACTTCCATAGCTTTCCAGTATCCCCACGACAGGGCGTTTGCATTTGTGAAGTCCGAATAAATTATTCTCGCCATAGCCAGCGCAACTTGCATATCGGCGCGGTTGTCGCTGAACCAGTCGGGGGTAAATCCGTCCATGTCTTTGGCTTTAAAATGGGGGAGCATGCACCATTCTGACTGGTGGTATCCTATTCCATATTTCTTTGCTTCGGCGGCTATGCTTTTATGGACTTGCTGCATTTCCGCATTTTTACAGTGGGAGTGGTAGCTGTGCCCGCAGAGAAATTTGGGCATGTGCTTAAGGTCTCCAACGTAGAACTTGCTTTTGGGGTCGGAAAATTTTTTTATGATTAAGTTTGGATGTTCGTCTGGCGGATCTTTTTCCCATCTTTTGTTCGGAACTCCGTAGGCGTTTTCGGCAAAGTTGTATTTGGGATGTCCGGCTTCGCCAAAATAAATCATGGTTTCAAGATTCCTTTCGGACAAGGCCCGGTCGAGCTCAACAAGCAATTTTTTCATTTCGGAGCAAAGCCAAGGGGAGCCTTCCTGCCTGTTGCTGTCCCAGTTTACTTGGGGTTCGTTTATGGGGCTTATATAGTTTACTGTTAAGCCTATTTCTCCGAAGTGTTTTGCGACATCCGCCATGTAATCTGCGAACTTCCCGTAGCAATCTGGCTTAAGGTTTGCCGAGTTGTCGCCTTTTTCGCCGTATCCTTGTCCGTTGCGGGTCCATTGAACGGGCGGGGTGTTTGAAAACAGAAGAAGTTTGCCGCATCCGTATTGTTTGGCTTTTTTGGCGAAATAAATTTGCCCGGAGCATTTTCCCCAGTCGTAGTTTTTGCCGTCCTTGGTGAGGAACGATTCGGCTCTGCGCTGGTATGGCTGAATATTTGCGCCGTTCTGTTCGAGAGTTCCTCCGCCTATATTGAAGCGCCACATCGACAGCCCGATTCCTTCGGGATTTCCGTCGGCGCCGAGCTTTTGGGAAAACAGCCACTTGGCTATTTGTTCTTTTTGCGGCGCGGCGAAATACTGCCCTGCGAAGTTTCCGCTCCATGCGTCTGCGGCGGCGAAATTATCTATGGTTTGATAGGTTTTCCCTGGGTTTATTTCAACATCCAATTGGGCGGACAAAGCCTCCGTTGAAACGGCGAGCGATAAAAATGCTAATATTGCTATTTTTTTCATAGAATTTTGATGCAGATAAAGAAAGCGTTTATTTGCATTTGTATTTATTTATTTGCGCGTGTCCATTCAATAAATGGCAAATAATAACGATTCATTTATATTATAATGCCAGCTTTAAAGGAATCTAATTTCTTGAAAATCTGAAATTGAACGCAATATTTATCGAATTATGGAAGAAAAAGTGTCTGAACATAAGTGGAACTTTTTTAAGGCCGGAGGATTTTATCAAGTCGATATATCCGACGCGTCGGACATAGAGAACATTGGCTCCCTGGACCAAAAGTTATGGGCGGCTCTTAGCTGTCCCACCGACGGGCTCGTATTTGATTCCAAGACGCTTGATCTCATAGATTCCGACAATGATTTAAGCATACGCCACAACGAAGTCGTAGCGGCTGTCGAATGGGTATGCCGTTTTCTGAAAGACAAGTCCAAGCTATTAGAGTCGTCCCCTTCGCTTGAGCTTTCGAATATAGACGATTCATCGCCCGAGGGCGCTGCCTTGTTGGCGAGCGCCAAGCAAATATTGGCGGATTTGGGCAAACCCGATGCCGGAGAAATAACCGTTGAGGACTTTTCCGATCCGTTAAAAATATTTGCCGGAACGGCTTTCAACGCAGACGGGATAATAACAAAAATTTCCTGCGGAGGCGACAAGGAACTTGAAAATGTGCTTTCTGACATAATTTTGGTGGAGGGTGGCAAACCTGACCGCTCGGGCGAAATTGGTGTGGACGAATCCGCCATAAAGAAATTTTATTCCGACGCAATGGAATATGGGGCATGGCTGGATGCCCCTAATGCCGACAGCGCAATATTGCCTTTGGGCTCCGATACCTGCGCGGCAAATTCCGCCTTGGAAAAAGTAGCCGATAAAATAGACGATTTTTTTGTGCGCGCGGAAATTATGGCTTTCGACTCCACTGCCGACTCCCTGGTGAATCCTTCCGCCTCAAGCCTTTCCGACGCATTGTCCGTAGGATTGTCTTTCCAGTCGCCAGTTTTGCGCGAACTTCCCATTTCCCGCATATGCCCCGATTGCAGCCTAAATCTTCTTTCAGGAATAAACCCGGCATGGAAAGACGCCGCCGAAGCGTTTGCTAAATTAGTTGCGTCGCCCGCGCTCGGTTCCGATTTCAACGGGGAGCTGACTTCGTCGCAATGGCGCAAGATAAAAAGCATGTTTGTTCCATATTCAAGCTGGTTCGCGTCAAAGCCATCCGGCGCAATAACGTCGATTTCGGCGGAGCGTGTGCGCGCGATTCTTTCCGAAAACCGGTTGGATGATTTGTTGAAACTTGTCGAGCGCGACAAGTCTTTGCAGCCGAAAATCGACAACATCAACAATGTCGAGAAGCTGGTGTTGTTTAATGCAAACATCTTCAAGCTGCTAAAAAATTTTGTAAGTTTTTCAGACTTTTACAAAGAGAAGGTCCCCGCCATATTCCAGTTCGGCTCTCTATATATAGACCAGCGGACGTGCGACTTGTGCATAAAGGTGGAAAATACCGCCGCGCACGCGCAGATGGCTGCTCTATGCTATGGGTATTTGCTTTATTGCGTATGCAAGAGGCGCGGCGAAGACGATATTAATATAGTTGCCGTTGTCACTGCCGGCGACAGCGACAATCTGATTGTCGGCAAGCACGGCATATTCTACGACACGCGCGGCAGGGACTGGGACGCCATGGTCGTAAAAATAGTTGCGAATTCAATTGAAGTGCACCAGGCGTTCTTTTCCCCTTATAAGCGTCTTGTAAAATGGGTTAGCGAGCAAATTGCCAAGCGCGCAAGCGCAGAAGACAACGAAAATATGAAGAAGCTTGCGGCGATTCCATTGGCGGCAGGATCACCGCCTCAGGCGGCCGAATCCGACAAGAAAAAGAAGCTCGACGTTGGGACTGTCGCCGCTTTGGGCGTAGCCGTAGGAGGCGTCACAACCGCTTTTGGGATGTTTTTGGAGTTTGTGTTCGGCATGGGAATATGGCTGCCCTTGGGCGTCGTAGGTATTGTGCTTTCCATATCTCTGCCGTCGGTTTTAATAGCCGCGATAAAGCTTCGCGCCCGCAATTTGGCACCAATTTTGGATGCAAACGGTTGGGCTGTTAACGGAAAGGCTAAAGTTGGAATCGCATTCGGGCATGGGCTTACAAAGCTTGCCAGATTGCCGCGCGGGTCGAAAATCAATACAATAGTTTCTAAAAAATAATTTACTTCCGTATGGGATTTTTAAAAAAAATCGGGCTTGAGCCGTTTGTAATAATGCTATTTTTATCCATCGCTCTTGCGTGGGTTGCGCCTGAAATAGGCATAGACAGGGATCCGTTTTCCCTGAGCGACATTGCAACTTGGGGAGTGGCGGGAATATTTTTCTTTTACGGTTTGCGCTTAAACCGCGACAAACTTAAAGCTGGGCTTGTGAACGTCAGGCTTCATATGCTCGTGCATATTTCTACTTTTGTGGTGTTCCCTTTGATAATGCTGGCTGTAATGCATTTATTTGGCGCGTCGTCGGCGCAGGGGAACGGGCGATATTTATGGATAGGGTCTTTCTTCTTGGCGACGCTTCCTTCTACTGTGTCGTCGTCGGTTGTCATGGTTTCCATAGCGGGTGGGAATATTCCGGCAGCTATTTTCAACGCCAGCGTATCAAGCCTAATGGGAGTTTTTCTCACGCCCGTTTGGATGAGTTTGTTCCTTGAAAAAGTCGACGGGGCAAACGGGCTGGGCGAGGTCATATTCAAGTTAATAGTCCAGGTTTTAGTGCCGGTGTGTTTGGGGGTTGCACTCAATCCTAAATTCGGCGCGTTTGCCGAGGCCCATAAAAAGGCTCTCAGGAATTTCGACCAAACCATAATACTTCTAATTGTGTACACTTCGTTTTGCGATTCTTTTTACAAGAAGATGTTTTCTGGCTTTCCCCCGACCGTTATTATAGAGCTGTCGGTTTGCATGGTTGCGCTGTTCTTTGCCGTTTATTTTATAATAGGAATACTATGCCGCCTAATGGGGTTCAATAGGCCTGACACCATTACGGCTTTGTTTTGCGGTTCAAAGAAGTCGCTTGTCCACGGTTCGGTGATGAGCAAGGTGCTATTCGACAATCCCGCAGTAATCGGGGTGATTCTTCTGCCGACTATGCTCTACCATGCGTACCAGCTGATAGTCGTTTCAGTTCTGGCCAAGCGTTTTGCGCGGACTGCGGCGGAGTTTCGCCGGGAAGCTGACTAAAATAAGTTTGAGTAATATCGCGATATATGGTGTAATCAAATCAAACTATTAAAAATTTGATGTAAAATGCTGGAATCACTCACCGAAAATATAGGCAAGGCTTTGCGCAATTTGCGCGGCATAGGCAAACTTACCGACGAGAATATGGCCCAGGCTTTGGACGAAGTCAGGAAGGCTTTGCTGTCGGCGGATGTGCATTTTAAAGTTGCCCGGGAATTCACCGAGAGGGTAAAGTCGGAATGCATAGGCCGCGAGGTCATCAAGTCCGTCACGCCGGGGCAGCTTGTTGTAAAAATAATAAACGACGAGCTTGAAAAACTCTTGGGCGAGGGTTCCACGGAGCTTTCCGGCGAGCGCCCCTTGAAAATCATGATGGTGGGCCTTCACGGGTCGGGCAAGACGACATCTTCGGCGAAACTCGCGCGGCTACTTAAAAAACAAGGATTTGTTCCTGCGCTGATAGCATGCGACATATACCGCCCGGCGGCTATAGACCAGCTGGAGGCTTTGGGAGCGCAGATAGGAGTCAAGGTCTATTCCGACAGAGGCTCTTCCGATGTCCCGTCTCTAGCCCAGAATCTGGAGCGCAAAGCCTTGGACGAAGGCGCGGATGCCATAATATTCGACACAGCGGGCAGGCTGCAAATCGACGCCGGTTTAATCGAGGAAATCGTAAAATTGCGCCAAAGAGTTTCTCCGTCGGAGGTTTTGCTAGTTGCAGATTCCGCATTGGGGCAGGAGGCCGTAAATGTTGCCAAGGCGTTTAACGAGGCGGTAAATATAACTGGCGTTGTCCTTACAAAATTAGATGGCGACGCCCGCGGCGGGGCCGCTTTATCCATAAAAACAGTTTCCGGAGCGCCCATAAAATTTGCGGGAACTGGCGAAAAGCTGGAAAACATAGAGATATTCCATCCAGATAGAATGGCGCAGCGCATATTGGGCATGGGCGATGTCGTCAGTCTTGTAGAGAGGGCTCAGGAGACAATCGATGCCGACGAAGCCGCAAAGATGGCTGAAAAGCTGAAAAAGGCGGATTTTGACCTTGAAGATTTTCTATCCCAGATGAGGCAGATAAAAAAGATGGGGTCGTTGGGGGGAATAATGAAAATGCTGCCCGGGTTGAGCGGGATAAGCGTCGGAGAGCGCGAGGAGCGAAAAATGCGCCAGACGGAGGCGATTATACTTTCTATGACGCCTGCGGAACGCAGGAATCCCGGCATAATAAACGCCCGCCGCCGTCTGAGGATAGCATCCGGTTCCGGAACCCAGGTAAGGGATGTCAACGCCTTGTTGAAGCAATTCGAGGGAATGCGAAAGATGATGAAAATGATGCGGGGCGACAAGGGGCGGCGCAGAATGAGCCAAATGATGAGCTCAATGAAAAACCGTTTCCCAGGCGCCTGATTTCCGTGCGCTGAGATTTTGCCTTGGAAACGTTTTATACAAAATTTTGCGCATAAGTTGTTTTATTACTTTCAGGCGGCATGCGTTTTTTCCGTCCGTTTGCACTGGTGTAACTTCGCATGGGAAGCGTAGGCATCGGTTTCGGGTTGAATTTTTTTTAACGGAAATCTGCTTCCAAATATTGAAAAATTGATTTCCCGTTTTTTTAGTTTATTTCGCAGCTTTGCGGTATTTGCCGCAAAAAAACGCTTCCGTTTTTTACTCCGGAAGCGTGCGTACAGCGATTATTATTTTTTCATGGTCCCCTCTTTGAAATAAATTTATCGGGGACTGCTTTGTTAGACACTTAAAAAAGCGCAAAGTTGCGCATGCGCGCAGATATTATTTTTCCTTGAGCTTTTTTAGGGTTTAAGTGCTAGAAATTGTCTGCCAAGATTTCAAAGTACGCTTTCGGATGCGCGCAAGCGGGGCATTTCTCGGGAGCCGCAGCGCCTTTGAATATGAAGCCGCAGTTGCGGCACTTCCATTCCGTAGGCGAGGTTTTGACAAATACCGAGCCTTCCTTTACATTTTCCAGCAGCTTGCGGTAGCGAGCCTCGTGGTGCGCTTCAACTTCTGCTATTTTCCTGAACACTACGGCAATTTCCGCGAATCCCTCTTCATCGGCTTCGTTTGCAAATTGAGGGTACATGTCCGACCATTCTTCATGCTCGCCATTTGCTGCCGCCAAGAGGTTGTCGGCAGTGGTTCCGAGTCCGCTGCAGTAAGTCCCGGAGACTTCAACAGATGTTTCTCCAAGAAATTTAAAGAAGCGCTTGGCGTGCTCTTTCTCATTGTCTGCGGTTTCCTGGAAAATTGCCGCTATTTGCTCGTAGCCTTCCTTCTTTGCGACGCTTGCAAAAAACGTATATTTATTGCGGGCCTGCGATTCTCCCGCAAATGCGGCCATTAGGTTTCTTTCTGTTTTAGTGCCTTTTAGTGTTTTCATTTTTTTCCCTTTCTTGATGATTCGGATGCGCAATTGGGGCACGCTCCGGTTATTGTTATTGAAATTTTCCCGATTTGGAACCCTTCGCTTTCCAGCGCGTTCTTTATGTAGGCGATGGGGGAACTTAAATGCAAGTCGCACAGGCTGCCGCAATGCGAGCATACAAAATGCAAATGAGGCTCTATTGTGTGGTCAAACCGGTCCGGCGCATGCGGGGATGATATTTTTAAAATGCTTCCGTCTTCGGACATATCGTTTAAATTCCTGTAAACTGTACCGAGGCTTATGTTTGGATAAGTCTTGCGGATTGCCAGATAGACGTCGTTTGCTGTTGGGTGGTCGAGCCTTTCCGAACGCAATAGTTTCAATATGGCGTCGCGCTTTGCTGAGCGGCGCCTCTGAAGGGAATGCTTCGGAATGGAGTTCATTTTTAATGCTAATAGTAATTATTATTATTATTAAGTTAGTTCTTGACATCTGGAAGTCAAGAAAATATTTTCAATTGTAAAAAAACAAAATCGGCAATATTAATTTCGTAAGTTTTCAATAAAAATAAATAGGAACGGCGCATATTTTTTTAATTATTTTCCGCTTTGGTCGGGGGATTTTGCTCCGTCATGGCGCAACTTTAAAAATTTGCATTTTTATTTTTTTAAATATTTTTCGATAGAAAAAAAAATGAATATTCAATCCGAAATATTTACGTCTTTTTTAATAACGCTCGTTGCCGGAGCCGCTACGGCGATCGGTGCGGGCATGACTTTTTTTATAAAGCGCAACGATTTTAAGCTGTTTGCGTTGGGAATGAGTTTTTCCGCCGGCGTCATGGTGTATCTTTCATTTATGGATATAATGCCGATGGCTACGAGGATGATATGCGACGGCAACGCTTCAAACGCCGGCATGGGCGAAAAGCCCGCGCAACTTCTTGCCAGCGCCATGTTCTTTGCGGGCGTTTTGGCGGCCGCATGCATAGATTATTTTATTCCCGAGCATGTCGGGCATGAGATGATGGATAAAAATTCCCCGGAATCCAAGCGCCGCCAAAATGCGGGAAGGGTTGGACTAATGACGGCGATAGCACTGGGAGTGCACAATTTCCCGGAGGGACTTTCTGTATTTGTGACAAGCATGGAGAATGTCGCGCTGGGAATTTCAGTCGGAATTGCCATAATGCTGCACAACATACCCGAAGGAGTTTCGGTGGCTTTGCCGATTTACAATGCCACCGGAGACAAAAAAAAGGCCTTTTGGACGGCTGCGCTTTCGGGGCTTGCCGAGCCTGCCGGGGCGATTGCTGCTTATTTTATTTTGGTTCCGTATTTGACTCCCGCGCTGGTCGGATCCGCTATGGCTGTGACAGCGGGCATTATGATATTCATATCTCTGGACGAACTCTTGCCTATGGCAAAAGAATACGGGCACGAGCATTATGGAATAGTAGGAGCCTTTCTTGGGATGTTCATAATGTCGGCGGTTTCATACGTGTTTTAATTCCGGGATTTGCGTAAAAAAGGGCCCGCATTGAATGCGGACCCTTTTTAATGTTGCCTATTGTTGGAAATGCGCAAGTGTTCGCGCACGCTTTGGAGAGAAAGTCCTATTATTGCTCTTCTGGAGATTTTACGAGCCTGTTGCCTTCAAATACCAGATTTTTTGTGGTGTCGGTATCGTAGTAGACTCCGGAGTTTGCAAAATCGCTCTCTACAAATTTATTGTTGATTATTTTAGTGTCGGAGGAATACGCAACATAGAATGTTCCGCGGTTTGCCACGGGCTTTTTGCGGTCGGTTTTGTGCATGATGGTGTTGTTGCGGAACACGACGTTGCCTGAGCTTGTTATATTGGCTACATATCCGAAAGAGTCTATGAAGGTGTTCTTCTCAAAGAGGATATCGCTTAGGATTGGGTACATTGTTCCGCCCGGAGATGGGTCGCGTTTCATATATACATTTAAGTTTATATCCCGCCATGCGCTTGTTATGGAAGCAGAATCGAAAGTGCAGTTGCGCACGACTATGTTTTTTGCCCCGTATCCTTCGCTCCACAAATTGAAAGTATAGCCGGTTTCAATCTTTATTGCTCCCATTTCATTGTGGTAAAAATGGCAGTTCTTTATTGTCACATCGCGTGCGAGAATCAAAATTCCGCGCGCGCGGTTGCCCCAAAATTTGCTGTCTTCTATTATGATATTGTGGGTGTCGTATTCCCAGTTAAACATTATGAAGCCGTCGAGTTTTTGCTCTGGGACTTTTTCGGCAAAGAACACTTCGTACACGCCTTCGCTGGGTTTTACAGGAACTATTTTTGACACTTTCGATTTGAACCCGCTCGGGCTGAAGTCGCCCTGGCGGAGTTCGATTTCATCGCCTATTTTATAGATTGCCACGGTCTTGGCGTTTTGCGTCAGGACGGAGTAGTCGGAATTGCGCCTGGCAAATCCGCTGCAGTCGTGCATGTTTATGCAGTCGTCTGCGCCGAGGCTGTACTCGCAGTTTTTCATTTTAAAAAAGCCTTTGGACCGCGTGAAGTGCATATGGTCTGCGGAGCAGGTAATTGTCCTGCGCTTTGATCCTTCGGGGCGCTTTATTGTGACATTTAAGAATTGGAAGTACTCCTGCTTTCCGTCCACGACAAACGCATGTCCCGCGCACGAGAATACGTTGAAGTTTTCGAGCGTCATGTGCCTGTTGCTTTTAAGGTACATGTTGTTCATGTGGTAATAGTAGTGCTGGAGGCGGACAGGAACATTCTTGGGAAGGTCGTTATAGCCTTTAAAATTCCCGTAAACTACGTCTTTGTTATAATAGACACGCGCTACGTTCGGCTTTATCCATTCGCATTTTACCGGAACTTTTGGCCCCCACGGGTTGTTCCACCAACGGTGGAAACCGTCTTCGCCGCCTACGCAATCGTTCTTTACATCGTAGGGGGACGTGCATACAAAGCGCGTATTCTTATTAGGGAAATCGTCGTACTCAAGGAATTCAAATTCGACATAGCTGTTTTCGCCGTCTTCTTTGCTTCCCACAATTTGCACAAGGCTTGCAAGCGGATCCCTATCCCAGTCCCAGTCGACGTTTAAATTGCAGATTTTTATGCGCTGGCAATCGACTACGGATATGTTGTTCACCCTCTCCTTGAAAAAGACCAGCGTGGAACCTTGTCCGTCCAGAGTGAAATCTTTCATTGAGTCGAGAGTTATAGTGACATCCTCAAAAACCTTGTAAGTGCCTTTGGGAAGTATGAGTTTGCCAGCGCCCGTTTTTTTGCAATGATCTATTGCTGCGTTGATTATAGTTGCGGCGTTTGTCACGCTTTCATTTAGCCCGAAATCCGCGGCGTTTACGACAGTTTCATTTTGCGGGCGCGGAAGTTCTACTTCAAAGTCTTTGGCCCCTTTGGGCAAGTTTTTTAATTTTTGGGTGTATTTTGGGCTGTCGTTTTCCACCGGAAGAAACTTTATTTCCGCGTGGCAAACTGCCGCGGCGGCGGCAAGCATCATGCAAAGTGTTTTTTTCATTGGTGCGTTTAGTTTGAGTTTTTACGAGAAAAGTTATATTAACAATATGCAATTTAACTGCTTTTCGCCAAACGGACAACAGAAAAATGATATATTTTTCTTTTATGGCAAACTTGTTTAGGAATATTGTATTTGAGAGGCGAGTGTTTCAATTTTTTGCGTGAAGGCACGGTTTCTCCATTTAAAATGCGAATGTTTGCCGCCGTCCATAGTTGAAGTTTTTTCTCTTTTCATTGAAAGGCTGCAGGTTTTATTTTGTGCGCGCATGGCTAAGCATAAAGCGCGGCGATATGCGGCAGGCAAAAGGCTTTTGGGTTGCGCTCCCGAAAAGTCTCCGCGAAATTTTTGGTGATGGACTCGCAGCATATTTTTTCGCCTGGCTTCTAGGTTTTTAAAGCAGCTTTATTGCCGCGCCCGAAAGATTCCGATGTTCTTGGCAAGGTGTTGGATTTGCGTTCCGGCAATATTTTTCTGTCCGCCCGCATATTATTTGCACTGCAAGCTTATGGGAAAACTCTTTTTGATTTTAATTATTTATGTCGAAGGATTCGGAACTTTTGTTGGAATAAAGTTGGGCATTTACATTTGACTAGGCACGCGATTGTATTTTTTTGCGGCAATATTTAGTCTGGCTAAAATTTGTTTTTGAAACCTTTGCGCGGTGGTTATCTGCAAAATGAGGAAAATGCCTAGAGAACTGTGTTGAATGAAGAAATTGGGCATACCGATTTTCTTATAGCGCATATATGGCAACTTATTGGAGTTGCTTAATATTCTAGGCTTATAATTGTTTCTTTGGAAAAGTAATATTTGGGAATGCGCGCAATAAAATTGCACAAGAATTGGATTTTGCCGCTTTCAATTTTTAACTTCGCCAATTAGCGGTTGAACTGGTTTGCGGACTTCCGCTTATGGGGGTGGATTGGGCGTCGAAATGCGTATTTATACGGAGCGTTGCGGAAGGCGGTTGAGGGGAGGAGTGCGGCGCATTATTATTTGGCAAGTGGGATTTAACGCGCAGCAGTGAAGGGCAGTTTCCGGCAGACGGAGTGTCAGAGCCAAGTTGAGGGAGGTTAGGCGTTTGGTGGAAGCGAGCTTTTTTTGCCGCGCGCTTTGCCCGCAGTCCGCGGAATGAGCGGGTGTGTGGATAGCCGGTCTGGGGCAAATTCATTAAAGGCGGCAGGCTATTTTGCGGGGTCTTGCGTCCAGACTCTGAACTGGGAGTCCTTTGACCAGGTCGACCCCGCGGAACAGTAGTCTATAAACGTCCGCTTTTCTCCGTCGGCGGTTTCGATTTCAAAGGCGAGGTTTGTTCCGGGCACTGCCGCCGGCCTTGCCGCGGCGTTGCCGTCTTTGTCTGTCTTGAATGTTGCCGGCTTGTCGAAATTCTTTTCAAACCGCTTGTCCGCAGCAAGAACGAAAGGTCCTTGGGCTAAGGCGTACATGCGGGAATCTGCAGGGTCTTGCAGTAGTTTTACAGAACAGTCGAAAACCGCGGCTATTGCGTCGTTTTTCTTCCACTTGCGCGACAGCTTAAGATAGGTTCCGGCTTCAACTTTTTCAGGAACTTCAATCCCGTTTACAAAAACTCTCGAGTTTTTGCTCCAACGGGGAATCCTGAGCGCAATTTCAAATTCGCTTTCGCCTTGCGGCACTTCCTTTAGGAATATTCCCGCGACGTTGCCTTCAAGCATATCTCCCCCGGATAGTTCCAATTTGACTTCTCCGTCCTTGACCGGAAGCTTTGCGGCGCTGCGCTCGTAAAAGTTTACAGTTATGGAGTTGGGCGATGTCATATATGCTATTTTCGGCAGGAGAAAAAGCCCGCGCGGACCGCTTGCCACGCAGCAATTCATATGCATTTTGCACTGTTCGGGGGCGGGAGTGCGGATTCCGTCCATTGGAGTGTAGTGCGCCCACCATTTGCCGTCGTTCATTTGGGCCGGAATAAGTGCATTGTAGGCGGCAAGCTCTATGTCGTCGGCAAATTTAGAATCGCCTGATATGCGCAGCATTTGCGCGCACAATTTTATCCAAGTGGCGGTCACGCATGTTTCCATCCAGTGGTCGGTCTTTTTTTGCTGGCAGAACTTGCCGAACACCCAGCGTTCCCAAATCGAGCCTGAGCCGAGAACGGTGATTTCAGTGTCCCTGATATTGCGCGCGGCGTTTTCGACAGCTTTTTTATAGTCAGGATTCCCCGTGGCGCGGTACAATTCCATCAATCCCTCGTAGCAAGACATCATTTCATAGGATTTTGAATAGCCGCCGGACATGTAGCCTTTGGATTTGTCGTCGGACGGCTTTTCGAACATGTCGAAGACATTTTTGCCTGCCAGCGCCTTATTGAGCAGGTCGGGCTTATTTTTTGATTCTGCCCAGTTATCGACGATATATTGGCAGAAATCCAAGTATTTTTTTTCTGCAGTAGCCCTATAAAGCTTTACAAAAGGCTCGAGGATGCTTGATGCGGCGAGCCCGCCCCACATTCCGTTGTCGCAAATGCTTTTCTTTTCTTTGCCGTAGTTTTGCATTATATAGCCGGCGTGCTTTTCAATTGCCGAAAGCACTGATTTATCTCCGGTTCTATCGTATTCTGCAAGAAGCCCCAGCATTACATACTTTCTGCCCCACATGTCCCAAGTGCCGAATTCCCTGCCGCTTTTGTAGGTGGTTATCTGGCCGTCAGGGCTTTGAGTGGAAAGCAGGCTTTTTACGGCATATTTCAGGCGGGTGTCCAGTACCGCGCATGGATTGTAGTCGTAGGCAAGCGCGGCCGACGTAAACCATTTCCCCCAAAATTCTATTTGCCAGCTGCCATCTTCCTTGCGTTCTGAAAACGGGCGCACGAGATCATCTATATCCCAAGCCATAATGTCGCCGTTATAGGACGTGTCTAGGGCCTTTTTTATTGTTCCGAAAAATTCTACGCTTCCGGCTGGGGCGAACGAAAGTTCGTCTTCGGCAGCCGCCTTAAAGATTTCAGCATCCCGCGCATTTGCGGCCGTCGCCGCAGAAAAGAGAACTGCGGCGGCAAGGGTTGAAAAACTCCATTGGCATATCTTTTTCATATATTGAAAATTTAATTTGGGCGTTTTTTACAGTCAAGAACAAAAACGGATAAATGCTATTAAACCAAAAGATTCCCAAAAAAATGCCGGTATGCAAACTTCGGGGTGAGTGGAGGGAGCGAAAAAATCTCACTCGATTGAGGCAGATTGATTTTTTGCGGCGAATAAGCTCGCAATTTACTGCTTTCTAAATTGATATAAAAAAACGCCTCTCTGCGCTCCAAAAAACTTGAAATTGTGTTGACGAAAATCCCTAAAAGGCGTAAGTTTGCAATATCTTTTACTCTAAAATGTAGGTAAAAGCCGTTTCCAGTTTTCAATAAAAAAAGCAATGAAAAATAAAAATAGCGTGATTACAGACGCGAATGAAGCGGTAGCATCCGTTGCATTCCGAGTTAGTGAAACCATTGCCATTTATCCCATTACGCCGTCTTCTCCGATGGCGGAGTCCTGTGAAGAATGGGCTGTAAAAGGCAAGAAGAATATTTGGGGAACAACCCCGTCGATCAGCCAGCTCCAGAGTGAAGGCGGCGTGGCGGGATCAGTGCACGGCGCTCTCCAGACCGGCACGCTGATGACTACTTTTACTGCTTCCCAGGGGCTCTTGTTGATGATCCCCAACATGTACAAAATAGCCGGAGAGCTTACAAGTTTTGTCATGCACGTCAGCGCCCGCGCGCTCGCCAGCCATGGGCTTTCGATTTTCGGCGACCAGACAGACGTAATGGCTTGCCGCCAGACTGGCTTTGCTATGCTTTGCTCAAACAGCGTCCAGGAGGCCCACGATATGGCGCTTATAGCCCATGCTTCCACGCTCGAATCGCGCGTGCCGTTCCTGCATTTCTTCGACGGTTTCAGAACGTCGCACGAAGTAAATACTTACGAGGCGATTTCCGACGATATTATAAAGGAAATGATTCCCTATGAAAAGGTGATTGAATTCCGCCGCCGCGCGTTGAGTCCCGACCGTCCGTTTATCCGCGGCACGGCTCAAAACCCCGACGTGTATTTCCAGTCTTGGGAAGCGCGCAATTCTTTCTATGATAAATGCGCCGATATAGTAGAAGCCAACATGCTCAAGTTTGGCAAGCTAACCGGCAGAACCTACAAGCCGTACGAGTATGTTGGGGCTGCAGACGCCGAAGAGATTGTCGTGATGATGGGAAGCGGCGCGGAAACCACGGAGGCTGTGGCAAACTATATCAATTCAAACGGCGGAAAAGTCGGCGTGTTAAAAGTTAGGATGTACCGTCCCTTCAGCGTCAAAAAGTTTATTGCCGCCATTCCGCAGACGGTTAAGAAAATTACCGTCCTCGACCGCACCAAGGAGCTTGGCGCAATGGGCGAGCCCCTGTTTGAAGAAGTTTCCGCGTCAATTGCCGAAGCTCGCGGCAGCGGCCTTGTACCATCGTCTTTCGACCCGAAGGTAATCGGCGGCAGATACGGCTTGGGTTCCAAGGACTACACTCCCGCAATGGCGAAAGGCGTGTTCGACAATATGTCGGCGGACAAGCCCAAGAACCATTTCTCAGTCGGAATTGTCGATGATGTCACGAACAATTCGATAGACTACAATCCCGAATTCAAGCTTGACGATTCCAGCGTGCTCAGCGCCGTGTTCTTCGGGTTGGGTTCCGACGGCACAGTCGGCGCCAACAAGAACACAATTAAAATTATCGGCAACGAGACTCCGAACTACGCCCAGGCGTACTTCGTATACGACTCCAAAAAGAGCGGCGGCATAACGGTTTCGCACTTGCGCTTTGGGCCAAACCCGATAAAGGCTCCGTATCTAATTAGCAACGCGCAGTTCGTCGGCTGCCACCAGTTCTCGTTTATGGAAAAGTACAACGTTCTGGAATGCGCGGCGGAAGGCGCAGTATTCCTGTTGAACTCCATCCACGACGCGAAGACCGTGTGGAAATACCTCAACCGCGACGTCCAGCAGACGATAATAAACAAGAAGCTTAAGTTCTATGTGATCGACGCCTACCATGTTGCGAAGTCAATGGGCATGGGCGGCAGAATCAACACTATCATGCAGACCTGCTACTTTGCGATTTCCGGCGTTCTCCCGCCTGAGGAGGCGATTGCGAAAATTAAGGCTGCCATCGAAAAAACCTACGGCAAGAAAGGCCCGCAGGTCGTGCAGAAGAACTTTGCTGCGGTCGACGCTTCGGTTTCAAATCTCCAACAGGTGGAAGTGCCGACTGAAGTCACAGCGGAATACGGCTTCGGACCGGCGGTGGCAAACGACGCCCCAGATTTTGTAAAGCGCGTGACTGCGGTAATGATGCGCGACCAAGGCGACAAGCTCCCCGTTTCCGCGCTGCCGGTTGACGGCACATGGCCGTCGGCCACCACCCAATGGGAAAAACGCAATATCGCAATTGAAGTTCCCTCTTGGAATCCCGACTTGTGCATACAGTGTGCAAAGTGCGCAACAATATGCCCGCATGCGGCAATCCGTGCAAAGTTCTATTCAAATGAAGAACTTAAGAACGCTCCGGCATCATTCAAGCATGTCGCGTTCCGTTCGCCGAAGAATCCGGATTGCTCGTTCACCATTCAGGTCGCGGCGGAAGACTGCACCGGCTGCGGCCTGTGCGCGACCGTCTGCCCCGGAAAGAGCAGAACCGAAGAGGGCGTAAAGGCGCTTATGATGACGGCTCAGGAGCCCATCCGCGAGCAGGAAAAAGAAAACTTCAAATTCTTTATGTCGCTGCCAAATCCCGACAGGCTCAAGCTCACCGAGACTGTCAAGGACGTCCAGTTCAGGCAGCCGCTCTTCGAGTTCTCCGGTTCCTGCGCGGGTTGCGGCGAGACCCCGTACGTCAAGATGCTTACCCAGCTTTTCGGCGACAGGCTCTATATCGCAAATGCCACAGGATGTTCTTCAATTTACGGCGGCAATTTGCCCACAACGCCTTATTGCGTCAACGAGTACGGCAGAGGTCCGGCTTGGGCAAACTCGCTATTTGAAGACAATGCGGAATTCGGTTTCGGCTTCAGAATCTCCCTCGACAAGAAGGAGGAAATGGCAAAGGATCTCGTGCAGAAGCTCGCTCCTAAGCTTGGCGACGATTTCGTAAAGTCTATAATAGAAGCCGACCAGTCGAACGAGGCTGGAATCGCCGCTCAGCGCGAGCGCGTGGCGGCCCTCAAGGATAAACTTGCGGGAGATTCCTCGTTTGAAGCGGTTGCAGTCAGAGAACTAGCCGACGACCTCGTCAAAAAATCCGTGTGGATTCTCGGCGGAGACGGTTGGGCATACGACATCGGATACGGCGGTCTCGACCACGTTCTTGCGAGCGGCAAGAATGTAAATATAATGGTGATGGACACAGAAGTTTACTCCAACACCGGCGGACAGATGAGCAAGTCGACCCCGATGGGCGCTGTCGCAAAGTTTGCGTCCGAAGGCAAGTCGATGCCGAAGAAGGATCTCGGAATGTTGGCGATTGACTACGGCAACGTCTATGTTGCGCAAGTTTCAATTGGCGCAAACGACGCCCAAGTCATAAAGGCGATGACCGAAGCCAATAGCTACGACGGCCCGTCCCTCATTATAGCCTACTGCCATTGCATATCGCACGGCTATAATCTCATAAACGGTCCTGCGCAGCAGAAGGCGGCTGTCGATTCAGGATACTGGCCGCTTTACAGATACGATCCGCGCAAGATTGCCGCGGGCGAAAATCCGTTCAAGCTGGATTCCAAAGATCCGAAGATTCCGGTAATTGAATACATGAAGGTTGAAAACCGCTTCAAGATGCTTCAGATGCTCAATCCGGAGCGCGCCGCCGAACTCGACGCAAACGCCCAAAAGTTTGTGGACGCGCGTTGGGCTAAGTACAAGTATTTGGCGGAACGCAAATAGCAAAAAAGTTTTTATGCAAATTCCAAAACGCCCGCGCTTTTACGGGCGTTTTTTTTTTGTATTCTGATTGGGAGTCCGCAAAGAACGCGCCGCCAAAGCAGGCGGTTTTTCCTGCGCGCGGCAAAGTTTGGCTCAATATGTCGGAGTTGCATCCGCGCGGCGGCAAAACATTTGGCGGCACTTTTTTTGCATTGTGCCGGGCGGGATAAGAATATTGCCGGTAGAAAACTTAAAATGACTTGTTTCTTTTATTCTTAACGCCGCTTGAAATTCCGCAAACTGAGCGGAAACGCGGAAAATTCTACAAAACCTAGCTCAATATGCGCGCAGAAAATCTAATTTTGGAAGGCAAAACAGAAGGGACATTGTCGCAGAGATTTTTTTGTTTTTTATGGAATTATTTACATCTCAGTAGGGGGGGGGAATTAGGCTTATAATATGCTGTTCTTATGCGAATATGCTAAATGAAATGGGTTATAGCTTTAGTCTTGCGCGGAATTGCCTGCGCAACATTTATGGCAGGCGTTTGGAGCATGATGCAATAAATGCGCATAAAACGGAGAGAAGGATATTTGCCTGCCGTTCTTATACTCTTTGTTTTAGGGCTGCTTTTAAGCCTGAGTTTGAGCAGATATCTAATGTGGACGGCAAGGTTAGTTGCCTGCGGATTTATTTATTGCGGAGGAGGTTTCTCCTAGTATTTCCCTAGATTTTTCCAACGCAGCATCGATATTTTCAAGCACAAAATCCTCGCCTATTTTGTCTAAAAATCCTGATTTTTGCATCATATGCAGAGGCTGCGAATGCGCGCCGGTAATCATCATTATTACATTCCTGCTCTTGAGCTTTTCATATAGATGGTCCATTACGTCAAGAGCTGTGGCGTCCATAGCAAGGACTGTGCGCATTCTCAAAATTGCGATTTTAGGAGTTTCCCCCATCTGCGTTAAAATAGATTCCAGCTTGTCGGCGGCTCCGAACATAAGGACTCCAAATATGCGGAAAACCATTACGCCTTCCGGAATGTCCTTGCCTTCAAGGGAATATTTAGACAAGTCGGTTTCCAGTTTCTTGTCAACTAGCATGACTTGGGTCGTATCGGAAACCCTCCTTATAAAAAGCATTGCAGCCAAAACCATACCGACTTCTATCGCAAGGGTCAAACCGAACACCACGGTCAGCAGGAAGGTTGCCATGAATACGCAGTCGTCAGAACGCGGCAGCTTGCGCATTTCCCCAAATGCCGACCAATCGGCCATGTTGAAAGCCACCACAAACAGCACCGCCGAAAGCGTTGCCAAGGGTATATACTGCGCGTATGGGGCTGCAAAGAACAGAATAGCCAGCAGTACCGCGCAATGGATTATTCCAGCCACGGGAGTGCGCCCGCCGTTTTTTATATTCGTCGCAGTGCGGGCTATTGCGCCGGTTGCGGGTATTCCCATGAAAAACGGCGCGGCTATGTTTGCCATTCCCTGGGCTATCAACTCTTGGTTGGAATCGTGCTTGTCGTCAATCATTCCGTCGGCAACCACCGCCGAAAGCAGCGACTCTATTGCCGCTAGCACCGCTATTGTGACTGCGGGCATCATCAAATTTTTTATGTTGGCGAAATCCACTGAAATCCACTGGAATTCCGGAAGCGAGCGCGGTATTTCCCCGAAGCGCGAGAAAATAGTTTCTACGCTCCATCCAAATTGTGAAAACCCCAAGGATAGTAGGGTGCCTATAAATATTGCGCCTATTTGCCCGGGAAAACGCCTGCGCCAAGATTTGGGCCAATATACGATTACGAGCATTGAAACTACTCCCAATATGAGAGTCGGAGCGTTTGTTGTTGGCAGGCTTTCCCAAACTGCTGCAATTTTGGGAATAAAATCTTCCGGAACTTTTTCCATTGAGAGCCCCAGGAAGTCCTTAAGTTGCGTTGACATTATTAGAACGGCTATGCCGTTTGTAAATCCAAGAATAACAGGGCGCGGAATATATCTTATTGCGTTGCCCATTTTTGTTATTCCCATAATGACGAGAAAAACTCCCGCCATAACTGTCGCAACTGCGAGCGCCGCATAGCCGTATTGGGCTATAATTCCGGCGACAATTACTATAAATGCGCCCGTAGGGCCGCCGATTTGCACGCGGGAACCGCCGAATACTGCAATGATAAATCCCGCCACGATAGCGGTGTATAGGCCTTGCTCCGGCGTGACTCCGCTTGCGATTGCAAATGCCATTGCAAGAGGCAAAGCCAATATTCCTACGCTTATTCCTGCGCAAATATCCGAGAAGAATGCGGAACGGTTGTAATTTTTAAAACAATCCAACAGTTTCGGATGAAAAGCGAATCCGATTTTTTTCATTTAAGCCAAAAATCTCTTAAAGAAATCTTCCACGTCGAATTTTTCGTTCGGCATAAAGATAAAAGCGTAGCAGTTGTCGCATACGCCTATGTTGTGGTTTCTGCCAAGATAGTCTATTTCATCCTGCGGCACGGCGGCGCCGCAGGCTGCGCATTTACCGTCGACAATTTCTGCCAGTCCCAGTTTTCCGGACGCTTCCAGCCTGTCGAAATGCGACAAGGCAAACGACGGAATCTGGCGGCGGTTTTCTATTATAAAGTCGCGCAATTTTTGAACGTTTTCTTCCGACATTATCGGAGACTCCGAAAGCTTTCTGGCTTTGCGGATTTTAAGAAGCCTTAAAATAATGTCTTCCGTATGTCTCATAAATCAACAAAGAAAGCAGCATATTCAAAGGATTTTTGCAATACAAAAGACGCGGGAAGCCGCGATTTTTTTAGTGCGGGCTTATGCGTTCCTCTTTATTGCTGCGCGCGCTTTTTTGTCATGCCGTTGTGTTTTGCCAGTGAGCTTGGCGGCAAGTCGGCTTCGGAAAATATGTCGCAAAATGCTATGTTTGCGCGGCGCAGGCTTGAGCGGCCGAATTTTGCCCGGACGTTTTCAACTGCTTCCTGCATTTTTTTCAGCTTTTGGCGGGCGCAGTTTTCCTCGTCGAAAACGGACATTTGGTCCGGCGAGGAGTCCGCCGGGATAAGTCCCCCGCATGCTATGCCGAACATTCTCACCCGCTCTCCGGCGTCCCACTCGCTTTTAATTATCTGCATTGCTGTTTTGAAAATTTCCGGAGACAAATTTGTCGGAGAGTCTGTGCGGCTTTGCCTGGTTATCGTATTTAGCCGGGTGTTTTTTATTGATACGCTTATGGTTGTGCATTTTACGCCTTCTTTCAGCATTCGCGCCGATACTGTTTCAGACAAATCCAGAATTGCCGCCTCAAAGTCTTCCATACCCGACAGGTCTCTGCGGTATGTCACGGAATTGCCGATGGACTTTGCATCCGGTTCATCTCCAAAAAATGCGACGTCGGCGTCTCCAATGCCGTTGGCTGCGTTGTATATCAACTCGCCGTGTTTCCCGAACCTTGCCGACAAGATTTTTTTGTCCGCTCGCGCGAGTTCGCCCACAGTTTTTATTCCGAGTTTTCCAAGGGCTTCGGCCGTGCGCCTTCCGACGTACAGAAGCGCCGATACCGGCTGTGGGTATATTATTTCTTTATAGTTTTCGCGCGAAATCAAAGTTGTGGCGTCTGGCTTTTTATAGTCGCTGCCGAATTTTGCGAATATCTTGTTGAAAGAAACCCCTATTGATACCGTGAGCCCAAGTTCTTCCCGCACGGTTTTTCTGATTGTATCTGCTATTGAGACCGGATCTCCGAACAGCTTTGCGCTCGCTGCCACGTCGAGCCAGGATTCGTCTATTCCGAAAGGTTCTATCTTGTTTGTGAAACGCGAATATATCGCGTTTACTTTTTGCGAGTACTCCGAGTATTTACCGCGGCTTGGGCGAACGAGCGTTATTTCCGGGCATTTTCTTTTTGCCGCCCAGATTGTTTCTCCAGTTGCAACCCCGAATTTTTTTGCGAGCTCGTTTTTAGCGAGAATTATTCCGTGCCGGTTTTCCGGATTTCCGGAAACTGCCATCGGGACGTTTTTCAATTCCGGCCGAAACAGGCATTCAACGGAGGCGTAAAATCCGTTTAGGTCGCAATGCAGGATTGTTTCGTTCATTTTCTCGCAATTCTAAAGATTTCCTCTCCCTCTTTGGAAAGGCGGGCGTCGAGGCGTTTGGCGCCGGGGCATATGCGGTTGAGAAAAATCCAGAATGAAACCGAATGGTCCATAAAGCGCGAATGCGCGAGTTCGTGGCGGATGATGTAGTCCTGAAGTTCCGGCTGAAGCAGCACTATCCTCCAGTTAAAAGAAAGCGAGCCGTTTGATGAGCGCGAAGCCCAGCGGCTTGATTGGTCGCGCACGCTCAACCTACCAAATTTTATGCCGGTCTCGAGCGATATCTTTTCTGCCTGCTCCATTATTTTTTTGCGGGCGAAATCCGCAAAAAGCTTCTCGAAAGTTTCGTCCGCAGAATCTTCGGGGCATGCCAAAACAAGTTCGCCCGCGTTTGCGTCCTCTATAAAGAAAGGTTTTCCCCGCGCGTTTATTGTCCATACATCCCATTTGCGCCCGTTTGCGTAAACATGCGGGCGTTTTTTTAAGTATTCCCTCAGCGAAAGGCTTTCGCCAACTTCTGAAAGCCTCTTTTCCAGCCAATCCAGGTTGGAATTTAAAAATTCTAGAGCCGACTTCATCGAGGCTCGCTTGGGCTTTGAAAGCACCGCGCTGGTCTTGCCTTCAATCCAAAGCCTAAAACTGCGCGACCGCATGGATTCCTTTATGCGCACGCGAATGCTAGCCGGTTCTCCTTTTGGGGAAAGAGCCAGGTTTATTTCGTCTGGCGCGGGATTGTGCATGTATTTGGCGAGGCTTTTTATCCGGGTTAAAGCGGGGAAAAACAGCTAAAATTTGTCTTGATTGCCTTGTTTTTCCCCTGAGGTCTTTTTTATTTCTTGTATATAGTCGCGCAGGGCGGATTCCGGCTCTGTTTTGGATTGGACCGCCCTCCGGACGATTTCAAACATTTCGGCGCCGATTCCAGGCGCGCCGCAGGAAGATTTCTTTTTGGCGCGCGCGAGCGTTTCGTCGAGGATTTCCGGGGGCGCTTTTTTTGCAATGTCGTAGGCGTAGCGCAAAGCCGAGAGTTGCGGCGGTATGCCGTCGAATAGTCCCCCGACGGCGCGCGGCTTATTTTCTTTTGACTTCACATCCTGCCATATTTTTAAAACATCGTCGCTGTTTTGCGCGCTGTTGCCGCCGAATACATGCGGATGGCGCCTTATAAGTTTTTCTGAGAGAGAGCGCGCCACATCGTAAAAGTCGAAATTTCCGCGTTCGGATTCAATTTCCGAATGGAGAAGTATATGCATCAATACATCTCCCAGCTCCTCGCGCATGGCTTCGGAGTCTTCGTTGTCAATGGCTTCGAGCAGCTCTGCGCATTCTTCGACAAGGTGCCCTCTCACGGATAAATGGGTCTGTTCCCTATCCCATGGGCATCCGTCGGGCGCGCGCAGGCGTTTTACTATTTCAACAAGTTTGTCAACGGAATCGTCTTTCATCGCAATATATAAAAAATAGCGAGTTTTGGGCATATCAAGCAAAGATTTTGAATGGCGCGTTTAAAAATTTGTATTGCGCCTAAAAATATTCCCTTTAAATGTATTCCAACTTTTATGAATAACGGACAGCTTACGCCTTCGCAGACAACCGAAATTTTGAGACGGCTGGAGCATTCCCCTGTAAGAAAATTGGGGCAGAATTTTTTGGTCGACTCTAACATAGTGCGCAAATCTCTAGAACTTGCGCATGTTTGCCGCGGCGACGTCGTTGTGGAAGTAGGGCCGGGACTTGGAACGCTTACGGGGGCGCTGCTTGGATGCGGTGCGAAAGTCTTTGCGGTAGAAATAGATAAAAAGCTTTTTGAATACTTAAAGACGGATTTTGCATCTAGCGCGGATTTCAACCTTGTAAATGCCGACGCAGTCGCCATGCCACTGGCGGCTCTTCCTGAAAACGTTGCGGACTTCAAAATAGTTGCCAATCTCCCATATGCGATAAGCACTCCTTGGCTTGACGCTGTTCTGTCGTCCGGCAGGCTTCCTAAAATGATGTCCCTTATGCTTCAAAAAGAGGCCGCATTGAGATTTTCCGCCCGCAACGGCTCTGGCGAATTCTCTCCAATATCGATATGCCTCGGAGAGGCCTACGATGTTTTGCCTCCGCATAGGGTGTCAGCCGCGTGTTTCTATCCGAGGCCAGCTGTTGATTCCATGCTTCTTGCCTTAAAATTGCGGCCTGACGCCCACGTTTTCAATCCTCGCACTAAGGAGCTTATGCGCAAAATATTTTCAAAACGCCGCAAACAAATAGGTTCGATTGCAAAAAATGCGGGTGACCAAGACTCACAAACGCTTTTTAAGTGGCTTGAAGCATTCCCGGAAATTTCTCCGGAGCGACGCCCGGAAACGATAGAACCGCCTCTTTGGCGCGGGTTGGATGAAATAGTATGCGAAAACTAATGGTTATAATTCCGACAGTTGCCGCCTTGGCTGCCCTTGCTTACGGATTGCTGCTTTTGTTTTGCGCGACTTTGGCAAACAGGCTGATTTTCCCTGCGCCCGCCGCAAACTATGAAAAAGACGACAGCATATTTTTTATCGGCCTTCCCGGCGGCGCGGATTTTGTGGCCGCGCGGGTTTATCCGGCAAAAGACGCTAAATATTGCATTGTATATTCGCACGGCAACCGCGAGGATTTGGGCACGATAGACCCGTTGATGCGTATATTCCAGAGTATCGGGTATACCGTATTGGCTTACGATTACGTCGGGTACGGACTAAGTTCCGATTCGTCTCCAAATCCCGAAAAACTTCGCTTGGCGGCTCGAGCGGCGTTTGAGTTTGCGCGGGATTCTCTAAATTTTGACGTATCGAATATAGTTCCGGTTGGCTATTCCTTGGGATCGGCGGCCGCCTGCCATATGGCGGAGGCTTTCCCGGGGGTGCGCGCCCTGGTTTTGGTGGGGGGATTTGCGTCTATACCATATGCAATACTTCCGTTCGACCCTTTGCCTTGGGAGCTTTTGGGAAATGCGCGGATAATAGAAAATTTAGACGGTGTGCCGATTCTCATTATGCATGGGACTCGCGATATTACCGTGGCTCCGCGCAACGCCCGCATAAATTTTAAGTCTGCGCAGTCGTCTCCCGCGAGGCTTGTTTGGTTTGAAGGCTACGGCCACGGCGGATTGTTTGAGTCTGCCGAATATTGGCGCGAGATTAAAAATGTCATAGAGGATAAAAAAGGTTATGAAAAAAGCTCTTGTACTACTGTTCGATAAGTTTGAGGAAATTGAGGCAATAGCGCCAATAGACATAATGCGGCGCGCCGGGGTTGACGTTCTGACTGCGTCGCTTGAAAGCGGCCTTTGCGTCGTTGGCAGGAGCGGAATAACGGTTGAGGCCGATGCCTTTTTTAAGGATGTTTGCCGGCGGAATTTCGATATAGTCGTTCTTCCCGGCGGGCCTGGAGTCCATAATCTTAAAGGTTGCGAACCTGTTTTAGAAGTCTTAAAAAAACAAGCCGAAAGCGGCGGGTTGTTGGCGGCTATTTGCGCCGCTCCGGTAGTCCTAGACACTGCAGGAGTTCTAGCGGGAACGATGTGCACGGCCCATGCCTGCGTGGCGGAAAGCCTCGGGAATTGCTACCAGTCAAAAAGGGTTGTTTTCGATAAAAATGTAATTACATCCCGCGGGGCGGGGACTGCAGTTGAATTTGCATTGAAAATAGTTGAGATTCTATCGGGTGAAAAAACGTCAAAAGATGTTGCAAAATCCATACATTTTATAGACTGATACGAATGCTAGACGAAGAAGTAGTAAATAAAGAGGCAAGGCACGGCAATGAGCGACTTTTAATAGTGAATGCCGTGTCGATGTTTGCAATCCCCGCTGTTTTTTTCGGGGGAGCGTCGGATTTTATAACAGGGCTTTTTATTGCGCTGGGGATTCTCGCGTCCATAAACGTTTTTGTGTATAGCAGGTCGTGGCTGGACGCTTCCCCGCATACATGGCTCCGTTTTCTGTTGGCGCTTTCCCCTTACATAATAACATTGGGCTTGACGATTGCGGGGCTTGGGCATCCGGCGCTGGAGAATATCCAAATAGGGTCCAGGGAATATTTAAATCTTATAAACGACTGCGGATCTTCGATTATATCTGCGGCGCCGGGCATTGTTTCCGCGCTTACTCCGGATTTAATAACCATAGGATGCGTGGCTTGCGGTTTGTCAATTTATTTCATCACGGAATCAAGATACATAGTAAGAAGGATAATTTTTTATTGCGCGCTTATTGCAGCGTCGATAGCGGCTGTAGGTCTTATTTACGAATCTATTTTGTCGGTGATGGGGTTTGAAAATATGCCTTCTTTTGGGGAAGGAGGATTTTTCACATATCCGTTTGCCTCTTGGTGGGCGGCTCTTGCTATTCTATGGATGGGCGGGGCATTGACGGTCGCGGTGTATTCCGCCCAAAGGTTTAGATTGTCAACATTCTTTTATTCCCTAAGGTTTTTATCGCTCTTGGCTGCGTTGGTATTGTTCCTTTCAGTCCTGTATTGCGGTACTCCGGCGGAACGGGCCCTGGCGGCGGCTTTAGCGGCGTTTGCGTGTTCGGTTCTGTTTATTGATACGGTTCCGACGGGTAAAAATCTAAGCCGCCATTGGACTTCAAAATATTCGCGCCGGCGCAAAAATAATTTCATGTCGACGGCAGTTATACCGTGTGCAATGTATTTGGTTGCGGCGCTGATATCTGCGGCGGCTTGCGTTTCTACCTTTATCGAATCGGTAAACGACGGGGATGAAATGCTTATAGTAAATTCGGACAGCCGCAGCTGCGCTACCCTAGCGGAACGCCAAGCTCTGATTGCCGATTCTATAGATATAATAGAGCTTAAACCAGCTTTTGGATGGGGAACGGGGTCTTTCCCGAATGTGTTCGCTTTCTACCAGAGCAGCGATTTGGGCGATTGCGCATGGGATTCACCGCATTCCGAGCCGGTCAAAAAACTTGTGGAAAACGGCCTAGTCGGACTGGTTTTGTCGGTTATAACGCCTTTGGCATTTTTTATATTGTGGATATTTCGGTTTGATTTTAGCGCGTCAGGAATGGTTCTTTTCTTTACATTGGCGTGCTTTTCAGTGTTGACTGTAATTGATTGCCCGTTCCAGTGCATAGCTGTTCAGGCAAGCTTTTGGATATTGATGATGTCTCTGTTTAAATGGGATTGCGCAAAGATCCGCTGACGGAATTCCTTTTTCAGGGAAAGGGGTTTGCCTCTTTTTCTGGCGGCGCGCTTGCAGCTCTCTGTTGTTTGGAGCTCTCCGCCAGAATGAGAAAAAATAGTTGCGATACTTTTTGGGCGCGTTAATTTTAACGCGAATAATTTAATTATGGCGCGTGGAATATTTATAACATTTGAAGGCAGCGAAGGGTGCGGAAAGAGTTCGCACATAAAGAGCTTGGCTGAATACTTTAAATCTGCCGGCAAAAGCTGTGTGGTGACGCGCGAGCCCGGGGGGACTCCGCTTTCGGAACGCATACGCAACATTCTTCTGCACGCTTCAGACGGGGAAAAAATATCGCCGAAGGCTGAGATACTACTGTTTGCCGCAGCCCGCGCCCAACACGTGGAGGAGCTTATAAAACCGGCTTTGGCCGCCGGAAATATAGTTATTTCCGACAGATTTTACGATTCGACTTCCGCCTACCAGGGTGTAGCGCGCAATCTAGGCAGCGATAGCGTGGAATGGCTTAATTCTTTTGCTGCGGCGGGGGCTACTCCCGATTTGACTATTGTGCTGGACGTTCCAGCTGAACTTGGGTTGGCGCGCGCAAAATCCAGGGACTGCGGCGCTGTTGACAGAATGGGGGCTGAGGAGCTTTCTTTTTACGAGTCTGTGCGGGGAGCTTTTTTGAAGCTTGCCGCCTTAAACCCTGGCCGCATTGCGGTTGTCGATTCTTCAGGGTCAAAAGAGGACACGTTTGAAAAAATTCTTCAGGCCGTGAAAGGAAGGCTTGATGGCAGGCTCTAGCGCTCTAGACATTCTTTTGCGCGCAAAACGCGCCGGAAGGCTCCACCATGCAGTCCTTCTGTACGGTTCGTCTTTGAGGGAGCTTGAGGATACTGCCATGGCCGTGGCAAGCGAGCTTTTCGGCAGGCCGGCCCACAGACATCCGGATTTGTTCGAGCTCCGCCCGGAGGGCAAGATGCGCCTCATAAAAATCGGTAGCGATAGCGACAGGGTCGGAGGGGAATGGCCGCCCAATACAATGCGGAAGCTTTTGAAGGATTTGCGTCAGACATCTAGCCAGGGCGGGGCGAAGGTCGCCATAATTCACGAGGCCGACAGAATGAATGCGGTTGCGGCAAACGCTTTTCTGAAAACGCTCGAGGAGCCTCCGGAAAGAACGACAATCTTTATGCTTACGACCCGCCCTAACGATCTTCTAAATACAATCCGCAGCCGCTGCATAGCATTGCGGGTTGATTGCCGCCCCCAGCCAATAGACGACGACGAATGGCTGCAATGGCTGGATGACTTCAAAAACTGGCAGAGGTCTCTGATGGGGGGAGTCGGGAAAAAGGTGTCGCTTTCTGACGCTATTATGAACTGCTACGGGTTGCTTGCGCGCTTTGACTGCGTTCTTTCCCGCCTTACCGATGCAGAGTCGGATTTGGACGACGCACAAAAAGACGACTTGGACGACGAAATGCTCGAGGCCGTCGCAGCGGGTGAACGCAGGGCCATCCGCAAAAAAATGTTTGCCGACATTGAAAACGCTTGTGTTTCTTGCGCGCTCGGAGGAGCGGGAGTCCCCGCCGTAAAATTGGGCAGGGCGGTCGACGCTTTGGAAAAGTCTTCGGGATTTATGGAATTGAACATGCAAGACGCGCCCGCTTTGGAGTATTTTATGCTTAATTGCCTAAGAATATGGTCGAGATAGGACAACAAAACAACGCCGCGGAGGATTTTCAAAAACCCGTAATATCGCTTTCGACAAGCTATCTGCAGCGAAAATTTGCCGGAGACGGCTACGCAATGCTTCAAGAGGCCGCTGATATGGGTTTTGAATATGTTGAGTTAGGGCACTCGACTACAATGGGTACAATGGACGGAATAGAGCGCGCCGTCAAGGAGGGCGTGGTAAAGGTGTCGTCTCTGCATAATTTTTGTCCGGTTCCGCCTTTTGCCAAGGGAGCGGTTCCGAATTTATTTTCCCCGGCTACCAGAAACGCTCTGGAGTCGCGGCAGTGGCGGCGCCACACAAGCAATACTTTGGAGTTTGCGCGCATGTTTGGGGCTAAGGCTGTCGTATGCCACTGCGGTGAGTTGTCTTATTTCTTTAGGCGCCCAGACTCTAAAATTGCCGCCATCCTCGATGAAAAAGGATACGAGGGCCTCGAAAGCGCCGATGGCTATCTTAAACTTGTTGAAAAATTTAAGAAAAAAGCCGCTAGAAGGTCGGAAAAAAGAGACTATAAGAATATAGCAAAAAACATATCCGCCCTCCATGAGACAGCGGAGGAAATCGGGGTATTCTTCGGGCTGGAAAACCGCGAGGCGTATCCGGAACTGCCCCTCGACTGGAATATAGCCGCTTTCTTTGAGGCTCTGCGCGATCTGCCGCGCGCAAAATTCTGGCACGATGTAGGCCATTCAAAACGCAAGGAGCTTGCCCGCATATATACGCAGATGGAGCTTGCCGAATGCACTGCGGACATTGTTTGCGGATGGCATTTGCACGACTGTTCAGAGTCGGGCAAAGACCATATCGCCATAGGAAAAGGTTGTATAGATTTTAAGGCGATTTCAAAGTTTTTCGACGCCAAAAGGCATATATTTACGCTGGAATTAAACCGCGCTGTGGAGCGTTCCGACGCGGTGGATTCCTTAAAGCGCGTACAGGACATGTTATGAGCGCAAGACAAATAGACATTTCAAATTTTTGCGACTTTGTGGAAATAGACAGGCGCAAACTTGTAAGGTTCATCCACGAATTGGATGCCGGTCTGCCGGAAAAGTTCCGCGCACTTCCGGGCGTTCTCTCTATTGCTGTTTTTAACGATGCCGACTTGGCGCGCATACACGCCGACTTCATGAATAAGCCGACTCCCACGGATGTCATAACGTTTGAGGGCGATGACGAAATGCTGGGCGAGATATGCGCCAGCGCGGAACGCGCGCTTGATTGGTCCAAGAAATTTGGGACCACTCCAAGCCAAGAGTTAAGCCTTTACGTAGCGCACGGGTATTTGCATCTTGCCGGAATAGACGACATCTCGGAATCCGACGCTCTTGTTATGCGCAAAGGAGAAGCGCTTGCAATGGATATTTTAAGAGAAAAATTCAAAACACCCATATTTAAATTCAATGTTTAAAAAATTAGGAAACTATCTTCTAACCGGCGCGATTATCGCATTGCCCATTACGGTGACGGTATTTTTATTGGCATTTTTAGTCCGCAATATCGGCACTCCTGTATCGCAGCTTCTATTTGCGCCAATCTTTAATGCCCTTGACAGGTCTCTTCCCCATTCCGCAATGGGAATATTTATGCTCGACGCGCTTTCCACTCTCGTGGTTTTGCTTCTAATTGCAACTCTCGGCGTATTGTCGCGCTTTCTTTTTGCGCGCATGCTCATAGGTTTTTCCGAGTCCATAATAAATAAAATTCCCGGGGTAGGGCTTGTTTATAGGACGGTAAAACAAATTGTTGACACTTTCTCAAAGCAGAATAAGGCCGTTTTCCAGAGCGTGGTTATGTTGGAGTTCCCGCGGGCGGGCGTTTACGCGGTCGGGTTTGTCACCAGCAGCGCGCAGGGAGAAATACAGTCCCGCACGGGCGAATTTGTAATAAATGTCTTCGTCCCCACCACTCCCAATCCCACAAGCGGATTTCTGATTATGGTTCCCAAACAGCAGCTGACGTATTTAGACATGTCTGTCGGCGACGCGATGAAGCTTATTATTTCCGGCGGCGCTGTTGTTCCGGTTTGGAAGCCGGGCGAAGACGGGAAAGTCGTCTAATGCAAGACTTCGAAATTCTAAGCGCCACAGTTATAGACCGCGAAATACGCGGTGAAAGTTCCGTATTTATAACCGTGTTTTCCGAAAATTGCGGGTTTGTGCAGATGATGAAAAAAACTTCTGCAAAAAAAACGTCGCAAATTCCGGATTTATTCGACGATATCTCGGCATTTGCGCGTGCGGATACCCCCGGCTCGCTAAAATTTATGCGCGATTTTGAAGTATTAAGGCATAGGGAGGGAATTGCCGCGTCGTACGAGACATTTGAGGCCGCATCCAATCTGGCGGGCTGCACGGCAAAGAACGGCAGGCATATAGAGGATTGCGGATTATTTTCCCGCCGCCTGAAAAGGGCGTTGGACGCTCTTTCCGTGGGAATGCCTCCGCCGATAGTCGAAATAAAATTCCTTTATCTTCTGGCGCGTGATGAAGGGTATGCTGTTCGCGAAGATTTTTATGCAGGGCTTGCCAGCGATAAAAAGCGTATTTTTTCCGATATCTTAAAAATGCCTCCTGCCGAGTTGGGCGAATTGCGGCAGCGGGCTTACGGTTTGCTGGAACAGCTTAGGGTTTGGATTTGCGCAAACACGGATTTGATGTTGTAGAAACGCGCCTATTTGAGATACCGGGATGAAACTAAAAGACGGGAGCAAAAAGCACTGAATATATCTAGTTGCCAGGAAAAAGTTTAAATGAAAGCTGCACCGTGTAATACTTAGAGTATGGTCATATATATGCGTTTTATTTATGGATCAAAAAGAATTTGAAAACATAAGAAGCCTTTATAGTTTAAAAACTAATAATAAGGCATATATACTAAAACAAGCTCTTTGAATAAATTCTCTAGTTTGTCGCCAATATATAAGGATGCATGAAAGAAATAATGGAAATGTTTAAAGTAAGCTATACTTGAATGTCTAATAAGGATTTTTAGAGAAGTAAAAGATTATTTTAAAATCCGCCGTATTCAAGTGCGCTATTTCCAATTCAAAGAGAGACAGATGAAATGCTAAAAAAATGAAAAAAAATATATATAAAAAAGGTGAAAAAATTAGGCGCTATAAAGCTTCTGGAAGGGGAGCTTGGAGCTGCTATAAAGAGACATTGTCGTCAAAAGACATGGATTTTTTTCGTTATGCAGCTACAAAAGGATATGTAACGTTTGGCAACGACGCCTCGCGCGGGGGAAAGCTTGGCGAATATATTGAGGTTGTCAAAGACTTCACGCGCTCGGAGCTTGAAGAAAAGATGGCTCTGGAAATTAAGGCTCGCGATGAGGCTTTGTCAAAGGTTTTGAAGAGCACTGTTATTAAGACATTTGCAACAAGCTCCGACGTTGGCTCTATTAAGATTGACGGCGTTTGTTATTCTAATTTTTACGGCGACGGAGAAAATACAATAGAAATAGACGAGTGCGATTTTAAAGAATTTAAAACATCGGAAATATTAACTAGGCGCCAAATTTATAATCCGAAATTTCCCATTACGATTGTTAAATTTGACGCACCAAAAACAATCGAAGTGTCGTTAGATGATTGCGACGAAAGCTTTGGATCGGAACGCATTGACAATGCTTGCGGGTTTGTTATTTGGTCAAGAAAAGCTAAGGTTTTTGTTTCAAAATGCGAAAAAAAATAAAGAGCGCAATTTATGATAGGATAGAGAGCCTTGCCGAACAATACGGCGGGCTCCCGGAAAAAATAAAATTGTCAATTTATGAAGACGACGAAAGCTTGCGCTACTTCCGCCCATCCGAACATTGGGCGGGAGGGAATGCGGAGCATACTGAGCTTATGGAATGGTTATCTGCTGAAATAGAGCGCGATTTCATGACAAAAGTTGAATTAAAACTCATATCAACGTCAGATTATTGGCGTTGGCTTGGCAAAACGGGAAAGAAAGACAATGCAGACTCAAGAGCAGAATTTATCTCAATGTAAATGCGGACACGGCGGGAGGCGCGCAGGGTCGGGGCGCAAAAAGCTCCCGCCGGAAAAAAAGAAAGTAAGATTGATTTTTTATGCCCTACCCCAAACGGCTGAAAAAATCCGGGTATACGCCCAAAAGCTTATAGCCAAAGACGATGCTTGTGGCTCTATAAAAAAACAAAAATCTTATAAAATAAAGGAGATTTAATTTTTGTACTATATTGATATTACCAAAGAAAGAGCCAAAAAATGGCTCTTTTTTTTACAAAACAGGAGTAAACAGCATGCAAAAAAAGGTGTAAAAAATGGGTAAAATGGAAAATCTTGTAGCCAAATTTTCACGGTATCCACCTGCATTTAAACGCTCTACGTCAAAGATTGTGGAATGGGAGAAAAAAAAGAGGGCAAAGAGAATAAAAAATGTTCTACAATGCCCAATGTGTTAA
>OBAI01000692.1_pt1 | contig 32722 bp, 21 predicted proteins | sample 1517461 | NCBI WGS metagenome assembly OBAI01 (sample SAMN04571696, study PRJEB22368) | human gut metagenome | biome: human gut; material: stool | host: Homo sapiens | place: Luxembourg | collected 2012-06-29
GAGCAGACTTGTCCTCTGCGTCGAGCATTGCCTTTACTTCCTTACGGGTTTCTTCATCGAATGAAGGTGTGAGCCACTGCTGAGCTCTTTCTTCACACTGCTTAATTAATTCTGTGTTATTAGCCATAGTTAAGGGTATTATATAATTGTTATTTTAGTTCTTTCTGCAAAGATAATGCAAATCGAAGGCAGAATATCAAGTTTACTTGAATATTTTGCTGAGATGCAGCTTATCTTCTGCAAAGATAATGCAAATCGAAGGCAGAATATCAAGTTTACTTGAATATTTTGCTGAGATGCAGCTTATCTTCTGCAAAGATATATAAAATATCCGAGAAACAAAAGCAAGTTTGAAGATTTTTTTGTATTTTTGCATTCTAAAATATATTTGGTCATCTTTTGGACAAGATTGTACCATTTTCAGTAACAATATAAATATTAAACATGGAATTACATTTCACAGGCATCATCATTGCCGTCAGCACATTTCTCATTATAGGACTCTTCCACCCTATTGTCATCAAGACCGAATACTACACTGGCACCCGCTACTGGTGGGTATTTCTCGTTCTGGGATTCGCCACCATCGCTGCGGCATTCCTGATAGAGGACGTTCTTCTGTCGGCTATTCATGGCATCTTGGGAGCCTCCAGCCTTTGGAGCATCGGTGAGCTCTTCGAGCAGAAACAACGTTGCGAGAAAGGATGGTTTCCTAAAAATCCCAAGCGCATCGGAAAGGGTTATTATAAGGATGAGGTGAAGGACGAAGAACGAAAGTAAAAGACGGAAAATGAAGACTGAACTCATACTGGTGGGCAAAACCATCAACAAGCATTTCATTGCTGGCATCAAGGATTATGCCGAGCGTATCACCCATTACATGCCTTTCACCATCACCACCATTCCCGAACTCAAAAACACAAAGAGTCTGAGTGAACAGCAACAGAAAGAGCGCGAAGGCGAACTGATACTGAAACAGCTGCAGCCTTCTGACACAGTAGTGCTGATGGACGAACATGGACTGGAGTTTCGCAGCATCGAGTTTGCCAAATGGATAGAGCGCAAGCAGGCTACTTCACGAAGACTCGTCTTCGTCATTGGTGGTCCGTATGGATTCTCTCAGGCGGTATACGACCGTGCCAACGAGAAGATTTCGCTATCCAAGATGACCTTCTCCCATCAGATGGTAAGACTTATCTTCACCGAAGCCCTCTATCGGGCATGCACTATTATAAAAGGTGAGCCATATCATCATGAATAAAGGTAGAAAGGTAAAAAAGGAAAAGGGTAAAAAGGTAAAAAAGGAGGAAATAAAAAAAGTTACTAAATGGCTAAAGAAAAATATATTGAGATCAAAGGAGCTAAGGCCAACAACCTGAAGAATATCGACATCAAGATTCCTCAGGGCAAGTTTGTTGCCATAACAGGCGTATCGGGCTCGGGCAAGTCGTCATTGGCTTTCGACACTCTTTATGCCGAAGGCCAGCGTCGCTATGTAGAGTCATTGTCAAGCTATGCCCGCCAGTTCTTGGGCAGAATGAGCAAACCCGAATGTGATTTCATCAAAGGCTTGCCGCCAGCTATTGCCATCGAGCAGAAAGTCATCTCGCGCAATCCGCGCTCCACAGTAGGAACCACTACCGAGATCTACGAATACCTGCGCCTGCTCTATGCACGCATAGGAAGAACCTTCTCACCCATTAGCGGCGAGGAAGTGAAGCGACATACCACAGAAGACGTCCTGGCCTGCACCCGACAGTATTCTCCTGGCACCAAGTTTGTGATTCTTGCCCCTATCCATGTGGCAGAAGGACGCACTCTTGACCGCCAGTTGGAGATGTATCTGCAGGAAGGTTACTCGCGCATCTTGGTGAAAGATGAGTTCGTACGTATCGAGGACTTCGACGGAAAAGCCGAAGCTCAGGACATCTACCTTGTTATCGACCGCTCGTCGGTAAGCGAGGAGAAGAGCGACATCAGCCGACTCACCGACTCTACTGAGACTGCCTTCTATGAGGGCGATGGTGCCTGCCGCCTTCTGTTCCTTCCCAGCCATATCTGCTACGACTTCTCTACCCGCTTCGAGGCAGACGGCATCACCTTCGAAGATCCTTCCGACAATATGTTTGCCTTCAACTCTCCCTTAGGGGCCTGTCCTACCTGCGAGGGCTTCGGAAGTGTGATAGGTATCGACGAGAAACTCGTCATCCCCAACACCTCAATGAGTGTGTATGATGGGTGCGTGGTCTGTTGGCGTGGCGAGAAGATGGGCATGTGGCAAAAAGAGTTCATCCGCCGTGCAGCACAGTACGATTTCCCAATCTTCGAGCCTTACTTTAATCTTACACAGAAACAGAAGGATATGCTTTGGCACGGATTGCCTTGCGACCGCAAAAAGGACATCCACGAGCAGGTGAGTATCGATGCCTTCTTCCAAATGGTGAAAGAGAACCAGTACAAAATACAATACCGCGTGATGCTGAGCCGTTTCCGTGGCAAGACGGTTTGTCCCGACTGCCATGGCACACGACTCAAGAAGGAAGCCACCTATGTGAAGATAGGCGGAAGAAGCATTACCGAACTGGTGGAAATGTCGATTACCAATCTGAAGGCTTGGTTCGACAAGTTGGAGCTTACAGAACACGAGCAGAGTATCGGAAAACGACTGCTTACCGAAATCAACAACCGCCTGCAGTTCCTGCTCGATGTAGGATTAGGTTACCTCACCTTAGGCCGACTCAGCAACAGTCTGTCGGGTGGTGAGAGCCAACGCATCAACCTGACCACGAGCCTGGGTTCTTCGCTCGTGGGCAGTGTGTACATCCTCGACGAGCCAAGTATCGGACTGCACAGCCGTGACACCGACCGCCTCATCAAGGTACTTCGCGAACTGCAACAGTTGGGCAACACCGTGGTTGTCGTGGAACACGATGAGGAAATCATGCGGGCTGCCGACTATCTCATAGATATAGGTCCTGACGCAGGACGCTTAGGTGGCGAGGTGGTCTATGCCGGACCTGCCTCCGAGTACGATACTACCGGCAAGGCCGCCCAACAGAAACTGTTGGACCGCTACCCCAAGAGCTACACCATACGCTACCTCACCCACGACGAGGAGATAGAATGTCCTGCCTCACAAAGGGCATGGAACATGAGCATCACCATCCGAGGGGCTCGCATGAACAATCTGCGCGGCATTGATGTGGAGATACCTCTCAATGTCTTTACAGTAGTGACAGGTGTGTCGGGCTCGGGCAAGTCGTCGCTCATCAAGGGCATACTCTACCCTGCCCTCCGCCGCCGACTCGACCTCGTGGCTGATGCTCCTGGCGAGTTTGCCTCATTGGAAGGCGACTGGAAGAGCATCCGACACATCGAGTTTGTCGACCAGAACCCTATAGGCAAGAGTACACGCAGCAATCCTGCCACTTATCTGAAAGCCTACGATGCCATCCGCACGCTCTTTGCCGCCCAACCTTTGGCTAAACAGATGGGCTTTACAGCACAGTATTTCTCCTTTAATACCGAAGGCGGACGATGCGAGGAATGCAAGGGTGCCGGATATGTCACCATCGAGATGCAGTTTATGGCTGACCTCACTCTTACCTGCGAAGCCTGCCACGGCAAACGCTTCAAGCACGATATACTGGACGTGAGATATGGAGGAAAGGACATCAACGATGTGCTCAACATGACAGTGAACGAAGCCATCGAGTTCTTTAGCGATGAGAAAAACGCACATAGCGACAACGACTTCGACCAGTGCCGCATCATCGTACGAAAACTCCTGCCTCTGCAGGAAGTGGGTCTGGGATATATCAAGCTCGGTCAGAGCTCAAGCACCCTGTCGGGAGGTGAGAACCAGCGTGTCAAACTCGCCTATTTCATCGGCAAGGAGGAACAGGAACCCACACTCTTCATCTTCGACGAGCCTACCACCGGTCTTCACTTCCACGACATCCGACGTCTGCTCCATGCCTTCAACGCCCTGATAGAGCGCGGACACTCACTGGTGGTTATCGAGCACAACCTCGATGTCATCAAGTGTGCCGACTATATCATAGACTTAGGCCCCGACGGAGGAGACAAGGGAGGCAACCTGGTAGCCTGCGGTACACCTCAGCAAGTGGCAGCCTGCCCAAGCAGCATCACAGGACAATTCCTGAAGAAATATCTACCCAAATAAGGCGAAAAGCTATTAAACTGAGGTAAATACGCCACAAGAGATGCTAAAAGATGTAAAAAAGTAGAGACATACTAAACTTTATGTGTAATTTTGCATCCAAAACTTAAAAGAACAGAAAACGTTACATTTTTAAAAAAGAAAGAAAATGAAAAAGTTTGTACTCTTTATATGTATGACAGTTTGCTGCGCTCTGAGCGCCAACGCACAGGCTCAAATCAAGTTTGACAAGCAGACTCACAACTTTGGCTCATTCCCTGAGACAGAGAAGATCCACAAGACTACATTCACATTTACCAATGTAGGCGACAAGCCTCTTATCATCAATCAGGCATTGGCAAGCTGCGGCTGCACCGTGCCCAAGTACACCAAGGCTCCAATAGCTCCCGGTCAGAAGGGCCAGATTGAGGTAACTTACAAAAGCGACGGCACATGGCCCGGCCACTTCAAGAAGAGCATCACCGTACGTACCAATGGTACGGTAGAGATGACTCGTCTGTATATAGAAGGTGTCATGACCGAAGTCAAGAAGTAGTAATGATATTCTATTTCTCAGGAACAGGAAATACACGCTGGGCTGCCATACAGATAGGGGCTGCCACGCAAGAACGACTGATCAACATAGCCGACTATTCCGACTATCTTTCAGCCGATAAAGACATCGAGCCGTTTGCCTTGAAAGAAGGTGAACGGCTTGGTTTCGTTTTCCCCGTTCATGGCTGGAGAGTGCCAAGACTGGTGCGTTCGTTCATCAGCCGACTGAGACTGAAGACCTGTGGCGAAGAGGGTCCTCCTGACAGCAAACCTTTCTGCTATGCAGTATGCACAGCAGGCGACAGCATCGGAAAGACCATCGACACACTCAACAAATGCCTGCAGGCCAACCTTCAGTTGCAGGCGATGGGCATCAGCCAGCCCGACTCAACCTATTCGCTCATCATGCCGGAGTCGTACGTGGGCTTACCCTTCATGGACGTAGACCCACCTGAGAAGGAGAAGCGCAAGAAGGAGAAGGCAGCACAACAGTTGAAAGCCATCTGCGAAGACCTGAGAGAGCGAAAGACCAGCATCAGCCATCTGACGGAAGGTCCGCTACCCTGGTTCTTCACCCACATAGTAGGAGGATTCTTCGAGCATGTGCTCATCACCGACAAGCGATTCCATGTAGTGGAAGAGCGATGCGTGAAATGCGGCATCTGCGCCAACGTCTGTCCTGTGGGCGACATCTCTGGAGGCAAAGGCAAGAAGCCGGTATGGCTCCACCACGACGACTGCCTCACCTGTTTCTCTTGCTATCATCATTGTCCGCATCATGCCATCGAGTTTGGCAGACAGACTCAAAAGAAAGGACAATATTATTATAAATAGGTGTAACTGTCTATCACCTACCAAAACTTGAATAATAACTAAATAATTCTATAGACAAATGAAGAAGATTTTACTTAGCATCACATTTGCTCTGATGGGCATCGTTAGCGGATTTGCTGCAAAAGCATACCCAGGCATTGTCACTGTCACACAGAGCGACGGAACAGAATTAAACGTCAGAATATATGGTGACGAACATTTCAATTGGCTCACCACAGAGGATGGAGTTCTTCTTGTAAAAGAAGGAAACAACTACTATATTGCAGAAACCACCACATCCGGCACATTGAAAGCAACAAGTTTTATTGCCCATAATGCCAACAAACGTCTACCAGCAGAAATCAAAGCCATCAAAAAGCAAGACCTTTCCCGCTTTAGAAGTTATGCCATTAAAAAGGCATCACCAGCAAAAGCGATGGGTACCGGAAACAGCGGAGTGAAGTATTTCCCACACAGTGGCAGTCCAAAGGCATTGGTTATTCTGGTTGAGTTTTCTGGCACACCCTTCCAAAGTGGAGAGAAAGCCAAGAATGTATTTGAGCACTTCCTCAAAGGAAAGGCTGAGGACAACTTACCAGATGGATATGAAGCATATACAGGTTCATACAAGAATGAGAATAACTTACGCAACAAAGGAAGTGTTTCTGACTATTTTTACGACATGAGTAAGGGCACATACACTCCACAGTTTGATGTCGTAGGTCCGTATAAACTCAATCATCCTTCTCTTTACTATGGACAAGGTGACAAAGACAACACCCAAGCCCTTGTCAGCGATGCCTGTAAAGCTGCTGATGGAGATGTTGACTTTTCGGAATATGATGCAGACGGTGACGGAATGGTAGACCTCGTATATATCATCTACGCTGGTTATCCTGCCAGTATGTCGGGCAATCCAAATGACATTTGGCCAAAATCTGGAACAGGTGATTTCGGAACCTATGACGGCAAAAAGGTCAGTAGATTTGGGGTCCATGCAGAACTCAACTTTGGATTGGAATTGAACCAAAAGAACGGTTTCTTACTTAGCGGAATAGGACTGTTCTGCCATGAATTCTCTCACACGATCGGTCTGCCCGACCTTTACCCTACTGTTGACGCATCAAAAGTAGATAACCAAAATCCAGAGATGTGGGATCTGATGGATGGAGGAGAATATACTTATAATGGCGGCTACTGCCCCACTCCTTATTCACCTTGGGAAATGGATGCCATGGGATGGGCTACACCTATAGAACTGAGCGATGAGAAGCAGACTGTTACTCTCAAATCATACGGCAAAGAAAGGATAGCTTATAAAATAAAGGGAGAAAACAATGAGTACCTCTTGTTACAAAACATCCAGATAGGCGGATGGTGGACAGGTGTAGCATATGTTTACAAAACAGGTATGTTGGTTTGGCGAATTGACTATAACAACGAAGATGTCAACCTCTTTGATAACCCCAATAATACTTTAGGCAAGCCAAAAGTTATGATTGTTCCAGCTGATGGTTATGTAATCTCTGACTACAACCATGGTGATGGCAAACAATGGACAGACGATCAGTACAAGGAAAGTCTCCAAGGCGATCCATTCCCAGGTGCTACAAATAAGACCGAACTTTTGAGTGTCGAACTCAACAACAGCACCTTAGAGAAGCCTATCTATAATATCAAGGAAGAAAATGGAGTCATTACCTTCGACTATCTTGATAATATCAGCGCCATCCAGCTCCCATCTGTTGAAGAAACTGATATGACTACAAAGCAGATCTTCTCCCTTGATGGCCGTTACCTCGGCAATGATGCAAGCAAATTGACGAAGGGAATCTACATCATCGGCAAGAAGAAAGTGGTGATAAAATAAGGCAATTTTAAGGAAGCGCAGGCATCCATTCTGATGATGCGCCTCTATGAGACTTAACGAAGCGCTTTATTAGGTGTTAACGAAGCGCTTCCTTAAGGTGTAACGAAGCGCTTCTTTAGGGTCTAAGGAAGCGCTTCTTTAGGTCATGTACTTAACGACAGTCTGCAACACTCTTCGACATTCCCCTAAATTGTATTTTGTATCTTTGCACAATTCTACGGCAAAGGGAAATAAAATGGTAAACTCCACTTTCGCAGTCGCTAAAGCGGAGTTTATTATTAGCTGCACGTTCTATTTCTTGCTGTAAAACAAGAATAAGACAGCAAGAATACTTTTGCATATATATTCACAGCCATAGCTTAGTTAACTATGAAAAAAAATTTCATAGTTAGGAAAAAATATTTTCCCAGTTAGGCGGATTAAAAAACCTAACTGGGAAACGTTTTTTGGGCTATTACCGTATGAATATACAGCATAAAAATACAGACAAATTACTTAGCTTCTATATCTTTCACCAAACCTTCTACATAGCGGCAAAGAATATTGATACCCTTCACATTCTCACCTCCCTCAGGAATAATAATGTCGGCATAGCGCTTAGTAGGTTCAATAAACTGCTCGTGCATGGGCTTGAGCACTTTCAGATAGCGGTCTACCACCATAGAGACCGTACGTCCGCGGTCGATAGTATCGCGCTGAATGTTTCTGATCAGCCGCTCGTCGGGATCAGCATCCACAAAAACCTTTAGATCCATCAAATCGCGTAACTTTTTGTTGAGCAGCGTCATAATACCCTCTATGATAATGACAGGCTTGGGCTCTACATGTATCGTCGCTGCCTCACGATTACACTTGAGGTAACTGTAGGTAGGCTGTTCGATAGCCTTTCCGTTACGCAAATCGTTGAGTTGCTTGTGCAACAACTTCCAGTCGAAAGCATCAGGATGGTCGAAGTTGATGGCATGACGCTCTTCGTCTGTCATGCCCGTTGTGTCGTTATAGTAAGAGTCGAGAGGCACTACAGCCACGAAGTGAGGAGGCAAAGCCTCTACAATTTTTCTCACTACCGTGGTTTTGCCCGAGCCGGTTCCTCCGGCTATACCGATGATGGTTATTTTGTCTTTATCCATAGTTTTAATTTTTATTGAACTTTATCAGGTACTGAAGTTATAGAAGTTAAAAGAGCTACTCTTTGGTAGCACATACACTTAGAGCACATCTTCGAACATTTTGCGATAATATTCAGCCTTCTTTTCTACGGCTAAGGGATAAGCCCTGCTACTGCTCGGCATGCGATAGAGTCGCATAGTACGCCCCTCGAACTCAAACTCCACATAGCCTCCCATAGGAGGAGTGGCTGTAATGCCGTAATGCTCGGAGAAGATGCGGGTGGCCAACTGTCCTGCAGTAAGCACAGCCCTGCATTGGGGCAATACTCTGAGCATACCATCAAGGTCGGAGGGTTCCACCACCTGCAAGTCTTTGTCTGAAGCCGTATTCTTGGTACGTATCACCTTCTGAGCCGTGTCGTAGATAGCCACACCTTTCTCCTGCAGAAAACTCTTCAGTTCTGCCTCACGATAGCGCTTGTTCTCTGCATCGACAAAATGAAGTTTATCTCCGAAGAAGATAAGCCCGAAGATGCGCCACATATCGTTCTGATAGTTAGGATAATACCAAGGAATGCACCAGCGCTTGGGCGAAGGCGGGAAAGTGCCGAGCATCAGCAGATGGGCATTAGATGGCAGCCACGGCTCAAAAGGATGATTTTCTATCATTTTTTACCTTTTTACTTTTTTACCTTTTTACTTTTTTACCTTTAAAAAGTTACTTCTTCTCCTTCACGAGATACATCACTACAGGCAAGTGGTCGCTGTAGCCATTGAGCCAGCGTCCGCCAGCTGTGGTACGCAGCGGAGCTCCCTTGTACTGACCTTCCTGCTGGATGAGGTAATCGCGACGGAAGATATGGCTCTTCCAGTATTTCAGAGAAGAGTAGTCCTTCTTCTTGGCGTCCTTGTTGAGCAGATTAGGAGTAATCACTATCTGGTCGAAGAGGTTCCAGTTGCCACTATAGAATAAGGTGCCCTTGCCTTCCTTTGCCAGAACGTTGTACCAGGGGTTGTACATATCGCCAGCTCCCACCTGACTGATTTCGGGCTTAGCCTGCAGATAGACGTGCATGCTCTTGTTCACTGGGTCGTCGTTCATATCGCCCATCACAAAGATCTTCATCTCTTGGTTCACATTCAGCAGACTGTCCTTGATCACCTTCACCTGTCGCGCAGCCGACTCACGATAGAAAGGACCAGAGAAACGGCTTGGCCAGTGGCATACGATCACCGCCACATCATCACCAGCCATCTCTCCTCTTACAGTGAGGAAGCCACGGGTGAAGAAGGCGCTGTCCTTTGCCAACTCCTGCACATAAGGTAACAGCTTCACATTCTTCACACTGAAGAGCGAAGGGTTATAGAGCAGCGCACAGTCGATGCCTCGACGGTCTGGACCCTCGATATGTACATATTTCATATTGCGGGCCTTAAGAGGTGCCTGGTCTACCAAGGCATCAAGCACCTTATGGTTCTCCACCTCGGAAAGTCCGATGAAGGCACACCCCACATTAGGAAGCACGTCTGTTCCCATATCCGCCAAAGCCTTAGACATATTACGCAACTTGTTGGTGTACTTCATGCCGTTCCAACCCTTGTTGGGCAAATACTCGTAATCTTTCTTTCCCTCGTCGTGACAGGTATCGAAGAGATTCTCCTGATTGTAAAAACCTACGGCGTAAACCGAGAACTTCTTCTGGGCAGAGGCAGCCAAATTGACTATCAAAAGAGCCGCCAAGAATAGCAAATGTCGTTTCATTATTTATAGTTTTAAAATTTGTTTGCTGCAAAAGTAGCTATTAAATTGTAATTATCAGTAAGAAAAGTGGAAAAAGTGAATTTTTAATGAAATTTTAATCAAAAAAACTTTCTTTTTTAAAATTTATTTATTTACTTTGCACTCACATTATATTAATTAAACAATTGACTATGCAACAAAAGGTAAAATTAGCAATGATTGCTCTCTGCTACAGCCCATTGCTCTTCGCTCAGAACGCCACCGAGCAGAAGATAGCAAAGGGATTGGACGAGAATGCATTCACATTCACCGAAGCACAGTTGGGTGAGGATGACGATATGTCACAGAACGTCACCATTCTGAATTCTAACTCAAATGTTTACGCATCAGAGGCAGGCTACCTGTTCTCGCCAGTGCGTTTCCGTTATCGTGCCTTCAATCAGAAGTACAATGATGTGTACATCAATGGTGCTCCCATGAACGACATGGAGTCTGGTCAGTTCCGCTTCTCTAACATCGGAGGTCTGAACCGATTCTCAAGAAACGTTGACTTTGCCTTGCCTTTCGAGGGCAACAACTACTCCATGACAGGTATGGGAGGCAGCAACAACTATGACTTCCGTGCCGGAAGCATGCAGACAGGCCACTATGCTTCTGTGGGAGTTGCCAACCGCAACTACACGCTTCGTGGTCTTTATACCTATAGCAGTGGATTCAACGACAAGGGATGGGCCATCTCGGCGGGTCTTACCTATCGTTGGGCAAACCGCGGTTATGTAGAGGGAACCTTCTACAATGCGCTGTCTTACTACTTCGGTGTGCAGAAGAAGTGGGACAACGGTCACTCCCTGAGCTTCACCACATGGGGCAATCCTACAGAGCGCTCTACACAGGGAGCAGCAACCGACGAGACTTACTGGCTCGCCAACGATTACTATTACAACCCATACTGGGGCTACTACAATGGCCACAAGCGCAACTCACGCGTTGTGAACGACTTTGCGCCATCAGCCATCGCCACATGGGACTGGGACATCAACGACAAGATGAAGCTCACCACCTCTGTCTTTGGCAAGTACTCTATGTACAAGAGCACCAAGCTCAACTATGCCAATGCCGAGAATCCGCAGCCAGACTACTGGAAGAACCTGCCAAGCAGCTACTTCAATGTATGGAATCCAGACGCTGTTGGCAACAATCAGTATGCACTCGAAAGCTGGCAGAACTCTTACAACTATTGGACAGCAAGCAAGGCCAACCGACAGATTAACTGGGAACGCCTTTACTATGCCAACACGCAGGCTGCCAACCAGGGAAAGGATGCACTCTACTTCATCCAGGCCAAGCACAGCGACAACCTGATGTTCAACATGGCTTCCACCCTGTCTGCTAAGGTTACTAAGCGCTCTACACTCGTAGGCGGTCTTGTACTGGGCAGCAACAGCAACCGTCACTATCAGACCATGGACGACCTGCTCGGTGCTTCTTTCTTCCATAACATCAATACTTATGCGCTCGGCACCTATCCTGCCAGCGACCCAAGAGTACAATACGACCTCAACACAGCAGGACCTAACAACCTCGGCTCTCTCGTTTACGAAGGCGACAAGTTCGGTTACGACTATAAGATTGAGGTAATGAAGGGCTTGCTCTGGACTTCCTACACTGCTGAGATGGGACGTTTCCAGACCATGATCAGCGCTAAGCTCGGACAGACCAATATGCGTCGCCATGGATATATGCGCAATGGTATGGCCCCCAACAACTCTGAGGGCAATAGCCGCATCGCACGCTTCGGTGAGGGCGGTGCCAAGGGTAGCATCAACTTCGATGCCGGCAAGGGTCATGTATTCAAGATTGGTGTAGGTTACGAGTGGCGTCCACCAATGGCCAACACAGCATTCATCTCTCCTGAGATTTGCAACGACTACGTGCTCAACCTTGGCGACGAACATGTCTTCAGCAGCGAGTTCAGCTATCAGTATCAGAATGCCTGGGTACACGCCAACGTCAACGCATACTATAGCCGCCTCGACCACGTTACAGAGTGGCAGAACTTCTTCAACGATGACGAGAACTCTTTCACCTATCTCAGCATGACAGGATTAGAGAAGGAATACTATGGTATTGAGGCTGGTCTCGACTTCAAGTTGGCTTCATTCCTTAACTTCAAGGCTATCGGAACCATAAGTGATGCCAAGAACTTGAACAATATTACAGCCAACTACATGATTTCTAAGTCGGCTGAAGTAGTGCAGGACAAGGCATACATTAAAGATATGCGCGAGAGCGGAACTCCTCTCACTGTAGGAAGTCTCGGTTTGAACTTCCATAGCAACGGATGGTTTATCGACTTGAGCGCCAACTACTACGACCGCATCTACTTGTCTTACTCTCCAAGCTATCGCTACAAGCGGACCCTTGAGCTTCGTGGTGCCTTTGATGTAGACGGCAATTTGATGCCTGGCTACACCGACCAAGCACAGGGTCATGGTGGTTGGATGGTAGATGGTAGCATCGGCAAGAGCATCAGACTCAAGCATGGTTCTTTGAACTTCAACTTGATGGTAACCAACATCCTCAACAACCGCAAGATTGTTTCAGGTGGTTATGAGCAGAGCCGTAGCAACTATACAAAGAACGCCAGTGGTATAAAGGATCGCGTTTATGTATTCTCTAAGAACCCTAAGAAATATTACGTATTTGGAACCAACGGCATGTTCCAGGTATCATACAGATTCTAAACATAGAAAGATATGAAAAAGTTAAAATTTATAGCAATGGCATTTGCTGCCCTGCTCCTTGCATCTTGCATGGGCGACGGTTATGCTGATTCCGTGGGAGAAAAGGATTATACCGGCCCTGCCATCGGCAACAACAAACTGGAGGCTACCAATGTCATCACCATTGCCCAACTCAAGGAGAAATTCAACTCAGCTATCTCCAACAGTTCATACAAGCAGATTACAGACGACATCAAGATATTGGGTATCGTTACTGGCAATGACATTGGCGGTAACCTTTATCAGCAGATAAGCTTGCAAGACGAAACTGGCGGTATCTTGGTCAAAATCAATAAGAGCGGTCTCTATGGAGAACTTCCTGTAGGTCAGCACGTATTAATTGACTGCAAGAACCTCTATATCGGTGGCTATGGTAAGCAAGCTCAGCTTGGTGGTGTGTACACCAACACAAGCAAGAATACTTTAGGTATCGGAACCATGGACCGCTACACATGGGAGCAACACTATAAGATTATTGGCGAGGCAGACCCTGCTGAGGCTGAAGCCATGGTTGAGGTGCTCGATGTTGCCAAGGTCAAGAATCTCGATTCTGATTATTTAGCGCAACGCACTGGCAAATTGATTCGCATAGAGGGCGTAACCTTCACCAAAGGCGATGGCAAGACCGTTTACGCAGAGTATGACGGCGATGGTGTGAGCAGCATCAAGCAATATTTTACTGGCATCAGCAACAACTTCATGGCATATACCTCGTCAGCCGCTAAATTTGCAAAAGATCCATTGCCTACCACTCCAGTAAACGTAACAGCTATCCTTACCCGTTACAACAACTATTGGCAACTTATCATCCGTACCATTGACGATGTACAGGACGCCAAGGGTACAGAGCAACAGCCTTACACGGTAACAGAAGCCATCCAACTGATGAACGACGGCAAGGCTTCAGACAGTAAGGTATACACCACTGGCATCATCTGCTCCGACCCATCTGTTGCTACAAACTATGGCAATGCAGACTACTATATCTCTGTAGATGGCAAGGAATACAAGACTACAGACGGGAACTATGACCCAGCCAAGACCATCAAGGTGTTCAGAGGTTACTATCTCAACGGCGACAAGTTTACAGACGAGAACAAGGATAAGATCAAGAAGGGTCAAAAGGTTCTCATCTACGGACAACATCTCCTCTACAACGGAGTAACTCCTGAAATTAACAGTGGCAACTATCTTGTTTCCATTCAATAAGTTTCATTATTTTCTGAAAACAAAAAATAAAAAGAATAACAGATATGAAAAAGTTTTTTTATTCATTCTTTGTATTGGCTATGACAGCCATGACATTCAGCAGCTGTGAGGATGTTCCTACTCCTTATAACTTGCCTTCCATCAACGGTGGCGACAGCGAGGAAGCAGAACCTACTGGTACAGGTACAGCTGCCGACCCATTCAACGTGGCTGCTGCCGTTAAGTATATCGATGAAGGCGGTGATGCAGCTACCAATAAGTATGTAAAAGGTAAGGTTGTGTCTGTAGACGCAGGTAGCTATGACTCCAACTATGGCAGTTTGAAATATTACATCTCTGATGATGGCACCACAAAGAATCAGTTCAGAGTATACAATGGCTATGCTGGTCCTAACCGCACCAAGTTCTCTGGCGAGGATGCCCTCAAGGCTGGTGATGAAGTAGTTATCTGCGGCAGCCTTACTATCGTAAACGGTACCAAGGAGTTTACCACTGGCAACTATGTAGTAAGTCTCAATGGTCAGCCTATCGGTGGTGGCGACACTCCTACAACAGGAGAAGCCAAAGGAACAGGCACAGAAGCAGATCCTTTCAACAGTGTAGCTGCTCAGAATTATACCGCTGCATTGGCAGCAAACCAAACTACTGAGCAAGAGTTTTACATCAAGGGTAAGATTCAGAAAATTGACACCCAGTTTGCTGCACAATACGGAAATGCGTCTGTACATATTGCAGATGATGCCAATAGCCAGCAGTTCTATATATTCCGTACCTACTACTTTGGTGGTGAGAAATGGAAAGAAGGTGATGGTCTTCTCAAAGAAGGCGATGAGATTGTTGTTTGCGCTAAACTTGTCAACTACATGGGTAATACTCCAGAAACCAGTCAGGGAGGTAAACTCATCTCTGTAAATGGCAAGACCAGCATTGAGGGTGGCAGCGAGAAACCAGACACTCCATCTACTGGCGACACAACAACACCTAATGGTAACTTCGAGACTTGGGTAGACGGTAAACCAAACAACTGGACGACTGCCTCTACAGCAGGTAACGCCTCTGTCGCTCAGAGCACAGACGCTCACAGTGGCAAGTATTCTGTAAAGGTAGGTGGTTCAACAACAGCCAACAAGCGTCTTGGCTACAAGGAAATGGAGCTCAAAGCTGGTACTTATAAGATTAAGTACTACGTAAAGGCAGCTACTGCAACAGGCGCATCAGTACAGTCTGGATTTGTACCTGTTACAGAAGGTAAGGTCGGCGATTACAAATACTCTGGCTACATCAACAATATCTCAAATACAGAGTGGACACTTGTTGAGCAGGAATTGGTCATTCCATCAGATGGCACATACTGCATCGTTATCATGAACTCAAAGAAGCCAGGTGGTGACGTTCTCATTGATGACCTCACCTTGACTCTCGGCGAGACTGTTATCATCAAGTAAACAATATTTGAAGACTACATATTTCCCCATTGTCTCTCACACAGGCAATGGGGATTTTTGTTTCATTTGGTTGCTAAATTACTCAACTTTCGCATGCAAGCGCCACACGCCCAGAACCAACGGTCACCGGCCAAATGGACTTGAAAATCGCAGGACGAAGGGTAAAGCAAAGGGAAAAGGCAGAAGCTCTTATCCCAGGGCAACGCAAAGAAAAAAGCAGTTCATTACAGCAGCACGCCCTGAAGGGGCAGAAGCTCTTAGCCCAGGGCAACGCAAAGAAAAAAGCAATTCATTACAGCAGCACGCCCTGAAGGGGCAGAAGCTCTTAGCCCAGGGCAACGCCCTGGGTATAAAGGCAGCCAGCAAGGCGCCCTGTAAGGGCAAAAGCTTTAAAACTCCAGGCATTTTTTAAAGCTTTTGCCCTTACAGGGCGACAAGTTTGCGAACATGATAACCCAGGGCGTTGCCCTGGGCTAAGAGCTTCTGCCCCTTCAGGGCGTGCTGATAATATGAGGTCTTCAGCCCGTACTTGAACAACTGGAGAAAGTGGAGTAATTTACAGAAAAAGAGGGAGGAAGATACAAAAACATCTGGAAATATTTGGCAGTAAGGAGAAAAAGTCGTAACTTTGCACCCTGTTAAGTCAAAAGGCTATAATGGGCATGCACCGCAAGGACATGAAATGATGGCAACATCCCCATGACGTCTAATTTTAATAACCCAAATAAAAGTAAAAACAAAATGAAAAAAGGTATTCATCCAGAGAACTATCGTCCAGTAGTATTCAAGGATATGTCTAATGGCGACATGTTCCTCTCACAGTCAACTTGCAAGACCAACGACACTGTTGAGTTTGAAGGCGAGACTTACCCAGTAGTAAAGATTGAAATCTCAAGCACCTCTCACCCATTCTATACAGGTAAGAGCAAGCTCGTTGATACTGCAGGTCGCGTTGACCGCTTCATGAACCGTTACGGCAAGTTGAAGAAGTAATATACCTTTTTATATAAGGATATATTATCAATACGAGATAGAAGGTGCGTTCTAACGTAGTTGCATATGCGTTGGAACGCACTTGTCTTTTTTTCTAACTCCCTTTTCAATTATTTATCATCTAACCATCTAAACAATGAAGCAAATCAAGATTTATTTATTCGCCCTCTTGGCTGCCCTAACAGTGGCTGCTTGTTCTAACAGCGATGACAATGGAGGCAGTGGTACAAGCAATAGCAGAAACGATAACAAGAACATTGTTACTATTGGTGTTCCTGCTGAGGTTACTCGCATGGAGTTCCCCAAGATTAAGGGTGGTACCAGCCAGATTATCGTGCATAAAACAGATCAATATGGTGTGAATTTCTGTACAGAATACGACCTCAAGCTAAAGTCGCAACGCTGGAGTTGCTATGCCGTATACAAAACCAACAATGTAAAAGGATGGAACCGCGATAATTGGAGGAATAAGAATGGGGTGTCTTGGAATGGCAAGACTTGGTATAGCGACCCATTCCAACCAGATCCAGAAGTAACTGAAGATGCCCAAGCTGACATCCACGACTACAATAACAGTGGTTACCAAAGAGGACATATCGTGGCCTCGGAAGACAGAATCTGCAACCAAGACATGAATGGACATACATTCTATATGACCAATATCCAACCCCAAAGAGGAGATTTGAATACTGGCATTTGGCTGACGATGGAAAAAAAAATACAAAACTATGCTTCCACATATATCAAGACCATAAACGACACCATGTGGGTATGCAAAGGTGGAACCATAGAAAACGGAAACGTATTAGCACCTACCAAGGCAGGTCACATAGTACCTAAATATTTCTTTGCTGCCGTATTGATAAAGAACACGCAAGGACTGAGAGCCATCGGCTTTTGGTTTGAGCACAAGGCGTATGCAAGCAGCGAGAAGTTATCTGCCCATGTGGTAAACATTACTCGTTTGCAAGAGCTTACAGGAATCGATTTCTTCTGCAACCTACCTGATAGCGACGAAAACAAAGTGGAAAATGACAACTTGACCGCGGAGAGAATCAAGTCGCTTTGGAATATCACCAATTAAGCCCTAAAAAAGTAATATATGATACTTGGCAAAGTAATATATGATACTTTGCCAAGCATCTTAATATATCTTTTTATCTCCGATTATTCAGTCGAGAAGAGTCTGTCTTGAGAGGCTTGATGGTCGCACCCTTGCCAAACGAAGAAGAACTCTTTACCGTCTTCTCGCTTGTCTTAGAAGAACCGAAGGCCTTGGCTTGGCTTGTCTGGTTGACACGTTCCAAGTCGATGTAAATCACATCGCCCTTCACCTTACCAGTACCTATCATATAGCCCCAGAAAGTATCCACGTCATATCCCTTTTCTGCCCCTAAGTGGAAGCCTGCCTGTGAAGAGCCATGGTCCATGACAAACGTAGCCCCCGAATTCTTATACTGGATATAAATATCGTAATTATCATCAATATACCATTTAAACTCCAAGGTCTGTTGATCCGCTACAGAACCATCATCGTTATGCTTATAGTCGGTCTCCACGCCCTCTCCACTCAAAGCATCACGAGTGTTAGCATATTGGAAGAACTTCATATCAGCATAGAACTTATCTGTCTGTCGTGACTGCCCATCATCTGAAAGATAAGAATAGGTTACTGGTCCATACCATTCGCCTGTGAGCATCTGTGCCTCTTCCACAAGTCCTTTATTCTGCGAACCTCCTTGCCAACCATTATTCCAATCATTGTTGCTCCATCCCCAATCATCATAATGGTCGTACCAACCATAAGGATCATACCAATAATCATCACCATCGCAGCTGGTCATTGTAAGCGACATGGCAGCTATCACAGCCATTGTCAGCAAAGAATATACTTTTTTCATATCAATAGTAGTTTAATCAGAATTTATTTGTTTTCCGGGAAGAATCGCTTCGGCAGCATGGTGCTGTCGTTCTGCTCCTGAACACTCTCCTGCTGCTCTTCCTTATTATTACTGCGCGTCTTGGCGTAGCCGTAATATCCCCAAGAATTATACCAGTTGTCGGAACCATACCAGTAATAATTGTCCCAGTCGGGCGTATCTACCTTTATGAACTGGAAGCTGATCCATCTGTTCGTACTGTTGAAATCGATATCACCATAGAAGTAACCATTGTCGTCGAGATGATAGTTGCGGATGACAGCCTTTTCTTGAGTATCAAGGAAATTGATATAAATGGTCGTGCCACTCACGCGCCAGGTGATGCGGTTGGCCACATAGTCCCAGGGCGCATTACTATAATAGTCTATCCAATAGCCATCACCAGAATCATACCCCGAATTGAAGGTTACCTCAGACTTATTAGACTGATAAGTACCCAGCTGCGTCTGCATAATTCCCTCCCATGTACCATTGAGGGCATAAGCAATTTCGGCATCCTCATCACATGAAGTGAGCGAGAGCATCATGACTGCCATGAATATCATTGAGAAGTAATAAGTAATCTTTTTCATATCGCTTTTATTTATAAGTTAATATTTTCGTTAAATTCTGGTGCAAAGATACCTTATTCTTTTCTTAGGGCAAAGGGAATAGTAGATTATTTTAAGGAAAATTCCCTATTAAAAAGCGGATTTTCCCTAAAATGTTTGGAAATGTCAAGTTTAATGCCTAACTTTGTACCAAACTTTATAAAAAAAGCATGAAACGCATACATTTTTTAATTATACTATCATTTATAACAATCTTTTCATCAGCAGAACCCTATTGCGATGTCAGAAAGTTTTCTATCCTCGATGGACTTGCAGCCAACTCCATTTCCGATTTGGCACAAGGCTACGACAATATGATGTGGTTTGGCACCTTGAATGGTCTGTCCTATTACGACGGCTATCATTTCAAGACATTCCGTGACGAGCCCGACGACATCGACATCATGAGTACCAACCGCATACTCGCCATCTTCCCAAGCCCAGACAACAATGTGTGGGTAGTCACCTTCGACCGCAAGCTATACATCTTCGATACAGAGCAATGCCAGTTTATCAAGGTTGGCACGATGCTCTGCCAGCGTTTCGGCATCCATTTGGAGTCAAGCCAGATATATCCACTCGCCAATGGACACACCTGGATTACGACTCACAAACAGAACTTCCTGATTCGTGTAGGTCAAGGAAAGGACATAGAGAGCATGAAGCCCGAGCTCATCAAGGTGGGCGAAAAAGGACTGCGAAGCGGCAACGTATGGTTTATCAAGCAAGACAAGCGAGGCCGTGAATGGATTCTCACCGACAAGGGAACATTCATCTACGGCAAGAACTTCCAAACCTCTACGCCCTTCAAGTGGTTCAGAGAAGTGGGCAACACCATCTTCCTCGCCACGACTGATGGCAAGGTGGCTGTCTACGACAAGCAGAACCATCTCTCCTGGATTCCCATGCCAGCTGGCGTCACTCGCATCAACGAGCTGAAGAATACTGGTTATCAGTTGATTATCGCTACCAATATAGGGCTCGTAGTGTACAATCCACGCACATTCAAGACCGATGTCATCAGTGTGCAGAACCCCAACCAGCCCGTAGCAGAAGTGAAGAAAGCCTACGTAGACGGGCACAACATGGTATGGGCATTTACCGAAGGACAGGGCGTAACGGTAATCAATCCTCAGACAATGACCGCCCGATGGCTCTATGCCGACACTCCAACGCCAGCCGACCGTACCACAAGCAACAGCTTCTTTATCATGGAAGACGAGCACGGCACGCTGTGGACTATTCCCAACTATGGCACCTTCAGCTACTACGACCGCAAGACGGGAAAGCTCGTTCCCTATATGCTGAAAAGCCACTCGTCAGGCAACTTCTATATACCTTATATCTCGAAATATGTCGTTTCAGATCAAGGCATACTCTGGCTAATAGGCATACACGACCTGACGCAGGTGAACTTCAAGTTCCACAACTACAACATGACCAAGCTCGAAGAAGGAGAGTCGGAAGTAAGAGCCATGGCTTACACTAACAACGGATTCCACTGGGATGGTTTCAATTCGGGACACCTCAAGATCAGCGACAGCCACTTCAAAAAGATTGGTTATCTGCAGTCCAACGGACAGATCAGCCAGAAGCAGACACCCTTCTCACGCTCAGGTATTTATGCCATCTTTCAAGACATGAAAGATAGAATGTGGATAGGCACAGACGGCGACGGGCTGTATCTGTATGACCGAAACACCATGCGCCATTTCCGCTACAATGCATCCGACAGAAACTCCCTCCCGGGCAACAGCATCTATGATGTGGTGAGCGACCGACAGGGCAACATCTGGGTAGCCACATACGGAGGAGGCCTGGCACTTATGCGTGAAGACCCACAGGGCAACATCACATTCCTTACTTCTCGTAACGGACTGAGATGGCCAAAGGAACATTACAGTAAAATACGTAGAATCACCTGTACCGCCAGTGGCGAAATGCTCATCGGAACCACAGGTGGCCTCGTCACCTTCAAGGAAGAAAAGCACCCTTCCAAAAATATACAATTCCATACCACTTCCTACAGGGAGAACGACACAACATCGCTCACCGCATCAGACATCAACTACATCCTGATGCGTTCCAACGGCGATACCTATGTATCGAGCATCGGAGGAACCCTCGACATGATAACAAGCGAAAACCTGCTGCAGGACAATCTGAAGGTGAGATACTGCAATTTCATCAATACCAGCGAGGGAAATGTGCAGAGCATGATAGAGGACAACAGTGGCAACATCTGGCTCATCAGGGAGTCGAGTGTCGATAAATACAACCCCAAAACAAAAAAGCTGACCGTCTTCGGTCCCAACGACTTCGACCTCAACATGACCTTCTCGGAGGCACGACCCATTCACGACCCTGTAACCGACAACATCACAGTAGGCACTGCTACGGGCAGCCTGACGTTCAACCCCGCGAGACTGAAGCAGACCGACTATCAGCCCCGCATTATCTTCACTGAGCTGCACTACAACGGAAGCAACGAGAACATACCTATCCTGCACCAGAAGAAGATAGTCATCCCAGCCAACAAACGCAACCTGTCCATCAGCTTTGCCGCACTCGACTATACACGCAAGTACCAGCAGTACTATAAATACCGCATCGACGGACATACCCCCGAAGGCGTATGGATCGACCTTCGAGGACAGAACCGCATCGGCTTCAACCGAATCTCGCATGGCAACTATGTGCTCAAGGTCATCGCCACCAATACGCATGGCAAATGGAGCAAACACGTGGCTTCGCTGGAACTCGACGTGCAACCTACGTTCTGGGAAAGCATCTGGGGCAAGTTGCTCATCATCCTCATCATTGCCGGTGTTACGGCTTTGTGTTTCATCACATACAACAAGCAGCAGAAGGAACGCATCAACCACGAGATGAACGAGATGAAGAACAGGTTCTTCAGCAAGGCTTCACACAAGCTTCGCACTCCACTCACGCTCATCGGAGGTCCGATAGACGAGGTGTTGGAAAAAGAGGACAACCTCTCTACCGAGAGCCGCAGCCTGCTGCAGATGGTTCAGCGCAATGCCAAGGAGATGCTCAATATGCTCAACAAGATGCTGAAGTTTGACAACGGAAGCGACTTCTATATTGACGAAGGAAGCGATCAGGCATTCGTGTCAAGCGAGAACAACGGCAGCATCAGCGACGAGACAACCAAAGGCTATCTCAAGGAAGTAGAAGAGACAGAAGAGGACGACAAAACTGAACAGGGGGGAAAGGACATCACCATCCTCGTTGTAGAAGACAACCCCGACCTGCGCCAGTTCCTCTTCACCATCCTCAAGACAGACTATAATGTACTGCTTGCCGAAAACGGCAAGGAAGGCTTGGTAATGGCAAGAAACAAGATGCCCGACTTCATCCTTACCGACGTCACCATGCCTGTGATGGACGGTTTCATGATGGTACACTACATCAAGCAGGACACCAACACCGCCCATATTCCTATCATCGTATTGTCGGCTAAAGCCAGTGTGGAAGACCAACTGCGAGGCTTCGAGGAAGGTGTGGACGGTTATCTCACCAAACCATTCTCGGCCACCTACCTCAAGGGACGCATCGAGGCTGTCATCAATCAGCGTCATGCCCTGCAGCAAGACATGCTGAAACAGATACAACGAGCCGAGGGTGCCGAATTCCATATCACGCACGAATATCCACAGACAGCATCCGGACAGGGCGACAACAGAAGCCCGGCTACTAATAAGCGCATGACGGAAGAGGACGCTCTGACCGAGAAGATCATACAGTTCATCAATGAGAACATGAGCAATCCCGACCTCAAAATCGATGACATCGCCGTAGCCATGGGTATGAGCCGCAGCGTGCTCTACGGCAAGATCAAGAATGCTGTGGGCATGAAGCCTATCGACTTCGTACGCCACATCCGCATCATGCGTGCCACCGAGTTGCTCTGCAATACCGACGAAACACTTAGCAGCATCGCCTACTCTTTGGGCTTCAGCGATCCTAAGTATTTCTCGAAGGTATTCAAAAAGGAAATGGGTATCATTCCAAGCGAATATAGAGAAAATTCAAAGTAATAACACTTTTTTATACCTGGTGCACGAAAAAAACGAGAATTTACACCTTGATTCTGTACGAAAGCAGTACCTTTGCACCAGTTCTTAGAAAAGTTAAATGATAGTTTAATTCTTGAATACTCCTTTCCTTCAACAACGAAAGGAATATTCAAAGTGATCCGGGGATTGTGAAATTCCCGGATTTTTTATAAAAAAATATCAGTAACTATAGACACATATGAAAGAAAAATCGTATCTTTGCACTCGCTAAAGATACGATAACTGAGATTAAAACTATAAAAAGATACATAAAAAGAAAATGAGAACCGTTTACGAATTCTCTGTCAAGGACAGAAAGGGAAAGGACGTTTCCCTCAAGGAGTATGCCAACGAGGTGCTGCTCATCGTCAACACAGCCACGAAGTGTGGCTTCACCCCACAGTATGAAGAACTGGAAAATCTCTATGAGAAATATCACTCACAAGGTTTTGAAATCCTCGATTTCCCTTGCAACCAGTTTGGTCAGCAGGCACCCGGTACCGACGAGAGTATTCATCAATTCTGCAAGCTTACTTACGGCACAGAGTTTTCACGCTTCAAGAAGATAAAGGTAAATGGTGATGACGCCGCTCCTCTTTACAAGTTCCTCAAGGAGGTGAAAGGTTTCGCTGGCTGGGACGAGTCACACCCTCTCTACCCTGTCCTCGACAAGATGCTGAGCGAGGCCGACCCCAACTACAAGGAGAGTGCCGACATCAAGTGGAACTTCACCAAGTTCCTCATCAACAAGAAAGGTCAGGTTGTTGCCCGCTTTGAGCCTACCGAGAAGTTTGAGAATATCGCCAAGCAAATAGAGGAACTTCTGAATTCATAAGAATCAACGAATATGTGCAATATCGCTACTTTCTGATATCGCCATCATCGTTTGTAGGAATCTATCCCTCAAACATCAAAAAAGCCAAATGTTTTACTTGCATGAAACATTTGGCTTTTCTATTTACACATCTCTTGCCACATGGCTGTCAATACAGAAGAATCACACCACAGAATTTACAGACCTCATTTGGATATATATTTCCTACCATTGCAGATGACAAGACCATGATAGCTATCATCCACACGCTGTCCGTTCATATTGTATATCGCAGCTTTCGCGGGCTGCGGCTTTGACGTAACTACTGCACTGATGCCAGTGAGCACTTTCTGTGTGATATCTTCGAAACGGCCATTTTTCTTCTCCTTATGCTCATTCTCTGGAGCTTGATAGAAGCGATAATAGGTGTCGCGAGACACATTCAAGATATCCTCCGTCTGCGTTTCCTGATCACCATAGCTGAAGATGATACTGGTTCCATAAGGCAAAGAAATATGATAGAAGAGTTTGCCACCTATCATCTTGGTATCGGTCAGTGGATTGCCTGGCCATCCTCCGTTGTTTCCTTCACCCCAAGCAAAGAGGTAAGGCACACGATCCTCGTCGCAAGTCACATAGATGTTTATCTTGTCAGAAGGAGCCTCGCCACCACCCCATTGCTCAACAAGCCATGTGGCCTTTTGGCGCATATAGTTCTTAAAAACGGCAGCCTTGGCCAGTTCATCTTGGTTCTTGGCGACATTGCTGCTATTCTTCCAACATAGATAGTCGTTAGCTGCAGCATCGGAAATCTTTGCCGCCACACCATCAATATAAGCGTTCATCTCTGCATATTGATTGGCATAAAACTCCTGCCATACCTCCTTCACCTTGTCGCGGAAGTGCTTAAAATTCCAGGCACGATCAATGATAAACTGCTCAAACTTAGCTCCTTTGAAGATAAAATGACGGAAATTGGTGTTATTATAAGCATTACCAAAGTCCCATACAGGGCCAAAAGTCCACTTGGTATCTGCACCTTGATCCTTGTAGAGATAGCAACTGCCATGAAATCCCTCCTCATCTTGCAACAGCTCACGCACGATATACACCTTTGCCAAAGACTCGATGTCTACATACTTTTCCCATTCCGTATCGTTTTCATTATTGCTACAGATAGCCTTGGCGATGGCATTCCACTGTGTCTGCAAATAGTTCTCTTGCTCTGCGGAGAGCGCCTCTGGGGTATGATAAGTAAGCACCATGTTCTGGCTGCCCAACTTCACATTGATATGAGGATCTGTATCATAATTGTCTATCTCCACGAGCCATCCGCCCGTGATAGCCTCAGGATCAGTCGCCTTGTCAGCCTGCTCTACGATGTTAACTCGTTTTTTATCAACACGTATCTTTTCGGTTACGAAATACAAGCCCTGATATTTTCCATTGAGCACCAATTCAACAGGTTGTGAATCTGTGGTATAAGGCAAGCCCACACGACGGCTCAATTCATAGCCTACCAGATTGCGGAGAAAACCCAAATCATCATCGGCACCAGCCATGAGCAAGAAGTGCTTACTCTTCACCATACCCACAGGGTTCACCTTACTTTCAAACTTCAAGCGATAAGGTTTCTTGTCAAACCCATTCCACGTCCAGTTACCATGCCCTTTAATTATCAAGGTTTCTGGTTTATCTGCAGAAGCCATATTCTCATACCCCTCCAATCCTAAGGCATCAATATAGGCCGTGGCTGACACATAAGTTTCTTTGGAAGTGATAGGCTGTGCATCCTGAGTGTTAACATACATGACGGGTAAAGTCCCCGATGGTTTCAAAGCTGACGTCATGGTTGGATCTGTTGCGGCATGGACAGCAGACAGACTGCCCAAGTTGCACATCACAACGAGCAGCAATAACAATAATTTTTCTTTACTAAACATAAAATATAAGTCTAATGATTCAAAATTTCAAGTTATAACAAGTTATTAGAAGTAGAAAGAGAAGGGGCGCATCATTGCCTGATGAAGTTGCGCCTTCTCTCACATATATATATTGAAAAATCAGCATAAGCACACTTACGCCTTGGCCTACATCTCTACCTGTGGCACATCCTTGAGGAATTTTCCTATTTCTTCATCGCTGACAGAATAGTTCTGCAGATCGCCATTGATGTAGCTGTCGTATGAAGGCATATCAATAAGACCATGTCCTGACAGACAGAAGAGGATGACCTTCTCCTCGCCCTTCTCCTTCGCCTTGAGCGCCTCACGGATAGTGGCAGCGATGGCATGACAGCTCTCTGGAGCAGGAATGATTCCCTCGGTACGGGCAAAGAGCATACCAGCCTGGAACGACTCCAACTGTGGAATGTCCACACCGTGCAGATAACCGTCCTTGAGCAACTGCGAGATGATCATACCGGCACCATGATAACGCAGACCACCAGCATGAATGTTGGCAGGCTTGAAGTCATGACCCAGGGTGAACATCGGCAGCAGCGGAGTGTAGCCAGCCTCATCGCCGAAGTCATATTCGAACTTGCCCCTTGTCAGCTTAGGACAGCTCTCTGGCTCGGCTGCGATAAACTCAGTGTTCTTCTCTCCGCTCAGATTATGACGCATGAATGGGAAAGCCAGTCCGCCGAAATTGCTTCCGCCACCGAAGCAGGCAATCACCTGATCGGGATATTCGCCAGCCATCTGCATCTGCTTTTCTGCCTCCAGTCCGATGATCGTCTGATGCAGAGCCACATGGTTGAGCACCGAACCCAGTGTGTACTTACAGCCCGGAGTGGTAGTAGCCAGTTCGACAGCCTCGCTGATAGCAGTACCGAGTGAACCAGGATGATGAGGGTCGCGTGTGATGATGTTCTTTCCGGCACGTGTACTCATTGATGGAGAACCCTCCACAGTAGCGCCAAAGGTACGCATGATGCTGGAGCGATAAGGTTTCTGACGCATGGTGATCTTCACCTGATACACAGCCGCCTCCAGTCCGTAGAGTTTGGCTGCATACGACAAGGCTGCGCCCCACTGTCCTGCACCCGTCTCGGTGGTGACGTTGGTGTCGCCCTCCTGCTTGCAGTAGTAGCACTGTGGCAAGGCCGAATTAATCTTATGAGAGCCTAAAGGATTGACACTCTCGTTCTTGAAATAGATGTGGGCAGTAGTACCCAGTGCCTCCTCCAGACCGTAGGCACGCACCAGCGGAGTGGAACGATAGAAGGTGTACTTCTCCTGCACGTCCTCAGGGATATCGATCCAGGCATGTTCTGTATCGAGCTCCTGCTTGGCACACTCCAGGTTGAACACGTGCGACAAGTCCTCAGCCGTCATGGGCTTGTGGGTCTGCGGATTAAGTGGTGGCAATGGCTTGTTGGGCATTTCTGCCTGAATGTTGTACCACTGTGTAGGAATGTCTTTTTCCTGTAGGATGAACTTTTTCTGTCTCATAATTTTTAAGTTGATATTGATTGTTATTTTTAGTTATTGACTTTTTGCTGGGTTTTAGAAGTTATTTTTTGGGGAAGTTATCTTTGGGGGAAGTTAAAGAAGTTAAAGAAGTTAAAGAAGTTATCACTCCCTTCGGTCGTTAGAAGTTAAAGCCAACAGCTTTTGTAGACAATATTTTCAAGCATAAGACTGTTGTCTTAACTCCTTAACTCCCTTAACTCCTTAACTCCTGGAATATCTCTCCTTAACTCCTGGAATATCTCTCCTTAACCCCTGGAATATCTCTCCTTAACTCCTGGAATATCTCCTTGACTCCTCATTAAGTAGCCATTTCCTTCAGAATCCCCACAGCCTGTTCCACACTCGTGATGCGGGCGATACGAAGGAATCGCTTGTTGTTCTTCTCTTTCAACGCACATTGCTGTACGTGGCAAGTGGCATAGTTGAGAACCTTCGAGAACATCGTGCTGCGATAGAACGGACTCTGCACGTTGCTTACAAACTGCATTTGCATAGTACCCTGTTTGAGCATGATCTTCTCGCAGCCCAGGCGTTTGCCGAGGCGTCGCAAACTCACCACGTGCATCAGTTCCTCACCCTCACGGGGCACAGGCCCAAAGCGGTCGATGATTCGCTTTCGGTAAGCAGCCAGGTCGTCGTCATTCTCTATGCGGTCCAGTTCCCTGTAGAGCAACATTCGCTCGCTGCTTCCCGGCACATAGGTGTCGGGGAAATACATCTCTAAGTCGCTCTCGATAGAACAGTCATCCACGAAGTCGTCACCCGTGAGCTGCTGTCCCTCGTCCATCTCCTCCTGATACAGGTTGCCAAACTCCTCATTCTTCAGTTCGGTGACAGCCTGCGACAGGATCTTCTGATAGGTTTCATATCCCAGGTCTTCCATGAATCCGCTCTGCTCCGAGCCAAGCAGGTTTCCAGCACCGCGAATGTCGAGGTCCTGCATGGCGAGGTTGAACCCGCTTCCCAGATCGCAGAAGGTCTCCAACGCCTCCAGTCGGCGGCGAGCATCGAGTGTCAGTGTACTCTTCGGCGGAGCCACGAGATAACAGAAAGCCTTCTTGTTGCTACGCCCCACCCTGCCTCTCATTTGGTGCAGGTCGCTAAGACCGAAGTGATGGGCATTGATGATGATGATGGTATTGGCGTTCGATATGTCGATACCGTTCTCCACAATGGTTGTCGAGAGCAGCACATCGTAGTCGTAGTTCATGAATCCCATAATGACCTTCTCCAGTTCCTCGGGCTTCATCTGTCCGTGTCCTATCGCCACGCGACAGTCGGGCACGTACTTTTCTATCATCAGTTTCAACTCCATGAGCTTCGATATACGGTCGACGACGACATACGCCTGTCCGTTACGGCTCATCTCGAAGTTGATGGCATCTGCCATGGTATCACCGCTGAAGGTCACCACCTCCGTTTGTATCGGGTATCGGTTGGGCGGCGGCGTGCGCATGATGCTCATGTCGCGTGCACCCATCAGCGAGAACTGCAGAGTGCGGGGAATAGGTGTGGCACTCATCGTCAGCGTGTCGACATTCACCTTCAGCTGGCGCAGCTTCTCCTTGGTGCTGACGCCGAACTTCTGTTCCTCGTCGATGATGAGCAGACCGAGGTCATGCCATTTCACAGTCTTTGAAATCAACTTGTGCGTCCCCACTACGATGTCTGTCCTGCCCTCCTTGAGGTCTTCCAGCAACTGTCTGGTCTCCTTGGCGGAGCGTGCCCTACTCAGGTAATCCACCTTTACCGGCATTCCCTCCAGTCGGTTTCTGAAAGTCTGGTAGTGCTGAAAAGCCAGCACCGTGGTAGGCACCAGCACAGCCACCTGCTTGCTGTCGCATGCCGCCTTGAAGGCTGCGCGTATCGCCACCTCCGTCTTTCCGAAGCCCACATCGCCGCACACCAGTCGGTCCATGGGTCGTGCGCTCTCCATGTCGGCCTTTACGTCCATGGTGGCTTTGTTCTGGTCGGGCGTGTCCTCGTATAGGAACGAGGCCTCCAACTCATGTTGCAGATAGGAGTCGGCGCTGAAGGCGAATCCCTTCTCCCTACGGCGGCGGGCATAGAGTTTGATCAGGTCGCGCGCGATGTCCTTGATGCGCTTCTTCGCCTTCTCCTTCAGTCGATCCCAGGCACCAGTGCCGAGGGTCGACAGTCGGGGCGGCTCGCCCGTATCGCCGCTGCGGTATTTGCTGATCTTATAGAGCGAGTGGATGGATACATCCACCTTGTCGTTGTTCGTGTAGACGATGCGTATCATCTCTTGATAGCTGTTGCCCACCGGCACACGCACCAGTCCGCCAAACTTTCCGATGCCGAAATCCACGTGCACGATATAGTCGCCCGGCTCCATCTCCTGCAACTCCTTCATCGTGAGCGCCATCTTGCCGGCACGTGCTGAGTCCGATCGCAGACTGTACTTATGGAATCGGTCGAAGATCTGATGGTCGGTAAAGAAACAGCATTTCTTGTCGTTGTCGATGAAGCCCTCGTGCAGGGTCTTGTCCACGGGCACAAACCTCACCTGATAGCGCTTCAGTTCCTCACTCTCAAAAATATCCTTGAGTCGCTGTTGCTGCTTGCTGCTGTCGGCCAATATATATAAGGTGTACTGCTGCAGAAGATAGTCCTCCATCATCTGGCCTATCAGGTCGAAATTCTTATGGAACAGGGGCTGAGGCACGATATGGAACGGCACCACGTCGGCAGCCTCCTCTGTCTTGCGCTCCGCCACACCCTGTTCGGCGATGCCAAACTCTATGCGCTGGCGCTCCGCCACACCCTGCTGAAACTGCAGGGCAGATGACAGGTTCAGTTCTTTCTTCATGGCGCGCCTTATCCGTTCTGCCTCCACCTCGGTGGCTCCCTCCATCTGTTCCACCATGCTCTGCGAGGAGAAGCCCTCCTTGTATATCTGGTCTATACGGTCATAGACGAACGTAAAGTCCTTCATCGCTACCACAGCCCGCTTGTCGAGGAAATGCAGGAAGGGCAGTTTCTCACCCTCAGCAAGCGAGAGTTCGGGCACAATCTCCACACTCTCACGCCGGTCGCGCGACAACTGGTCCTCAATGCTGAAAGTACGTATGGTGTCTATCTCGTCACCGAAGAAGTCGATGCGGAAAGGAAACTCGCAACTGTAGGAATAAATATCGAGAATGCTGCCTCGAATGGCAAACTGTCCGGGTTCGTAGACATAGTCGGTCTCCATGAAGTCGAAGTCGCTCAGTTGATGCGAGATGTCTGTCAGCGACACCTGGTCTCCCACCGCGAGCTTAATGATACGCTCGTCGAGATTCTTCTTCGACACCACCATTTCTGCCAGAGCATCGGGGTAAGTAACGACATAGAGTGGCTGCGAGGATGCCAGTCGTGCCAGCACCTCGGTACGCAATATCTCGTTGGCTGCATCCTTCTGTCCGTATTTCACAGCACGCCTGTAAGTAGAAGGAAAGAAGAAAGCCTGATCCTGCCCCAGTATCTGCACCAGGTCGTGATAGAAATAGCCCGCCTCATCGGCATCATTGAGCACGAAGAGCACCGGGCGAGCCAACCGCTCTTTGACAGCGGCAAAAAACAAAGGCGCAGAAGAGCACACCAATCCACTGAGGAAAACGGTCTTCTGCGTTTTTCTATCCAATAATTTCAGGAGCGCCTTCGCCTGGGGCGACCGCTCAAAAATATGTACTATTTCCTGTATTTCCACTTCTCTTCAGTCTTCGCCCCTACACCTTCTTGGGATATTTCTTAAACCATCCATCCCAGCGCAGGCGCATCACACCAAAGAAAGCCTCACCAAAGATTCCACCGCTCATCTTGCTCGTACCCTCACGTCGGTTGACGAAGATTACGGGCACTTCCTTGATCTTGAAGCCAATCTTGTGGGCAGTGTATTTCATCTCTATCTGGAAGGCATAACCCTTGAAACGGATCTCGTCAAGATTTATGGTTTCCAGCACCTTGCGGCGGTAACATACAAAACCTGCCGTAGTATCATTCACCTTGAATCCCGTGACCATTCTCACATACTTCGAGGCGAAATAGCTCATCAGCACACGACCTATGGGCCAGTTCACCACGTTGACACCTGAGATATAGCGCGAGCCCACAGCCACGTCGAACCCCTCGTCGTGAGTCGCGGCGTAGAGTCGTGGCAGGTCATTGGGATCATGACTGAAGTCTGCGTCCATCTCGAAGATAAACTCATACCCCTTCTCAAGCGCCCATTTGAAGCCAGTGATATAGGCTGTACCCAGTCCCAACTTGCCCTTTCGCTCAAGGATATGGAGACGGGAAGCGAACTCGCCAGCCATCAGTTCCTTCACGATGGCAGCAGTACCGTCAGGGCTTCCGTCATCAATAACAAGGATATCAAAGTCTTTCTCCAGACCGAACACGGCCCGGATAATCTTCTCGATATTCTCCTTTTCATTATAAGTAGGAATAATTACAACACTATCACTCATAAGCTATTATTGGTTTAAATGAATCGACATGATAATAATTAATATATCTTATGCAAAGATAATGCATTTTTCTGAGTTTGCGAAAAGAAAAAGAGAATATTTTTATTTTCTGAACGATGATTATATTTAATTCACGTTGTTGCGAAATAAAGTAACTACTCAACACCCCCTATAGCCATAAGTAGTTACTTTAAAATCGTTAAACCACACAACTAAAATCGTTAAACCACATTGAAATCTCCGTTCAAAGGCTTTGAACGGACATTCAAAGGCTCTGAACGCACATTCAAAGGCTTTGAACGCACATTCAAAGGCTTTGAACGGAACTTTTATAGGCTCTGAACAGAACTTTTATAGGCTTTGAACAGAACTTTTATAACCTGAGTTCGGGATAAGAAAGTCTTTGTAAAAGTTGGTAATCTCAATAATTTTTAGTACCTTTATGATTGTGAATCAATTAATTATAAAATTAAAGGATACTATAGTTATGGAGATTACCAAGAACAAAATTACTGAAATTTTCTGTATTATCGATGATTTTTGCCAAGAATATGATAAGGAAATTGCACGCATGTCCATTTGTGAGCCAGACGGGCGTAAGCACCGCAATCGGAAATGGACTATGAGCCGGTCGGAAATCATGACAATACTCATCTGCTTTCATTTCAATACTT
>OBAI01000741.1_pt1 | contig 30657 bp, 17 predicted proteins | sample 1517461 | NCBI WGS metagenome assembly OBAI01 (sample SAMN04571696, study PRJEB22368) | human gut metagenome | biome: human gut; material: stool | host: Homo sapiens | place: Luxembourg | collected 2012-06-29
AAGCCGGTCTACACAATTTCACAGCAGGAGAATATTCGCCGCGTAGCGGCGGCAGTGCCCTTGTTGGAGCTTGAATAGGAATTCCTATGCTTATATGTATGAATACATTTAGCACTATCAAATCAAAGCAACAGGCAGAGAATTATTTTTCAGCGGAATTGCGGCAGTATTTTGACGGCTCCAATATAAAGGGGAGACTTATGGAGCGTCTCGGACTTACAAAGAATATTCCGTCAGAAAAAATTTTTACGGCCATACTTAATAACAAGCACCCAGTGACCGGAAAAAAGTTGCGTCCCCATGAGAGCAAAAGGCTTTTGTTTTCCTTCTGCTTTTCAGCACCGAAGCCTCTTTCGATACTCGCCCTGTTTACAGACGATAAGAGACTGTTTGATGCTCACCGGAAGGCCAGCAATATAGCGGGCGATTGGCTGGAGAATTTTGCGGAAGTCAGGAAGCGCAAAGGCGGGAGGACGGACAGCGTTTTGACGGGAGAGACCCTGCGATTTAGTTGTGAACATATGCTAAGCAGAGCTGAAGATCCCCAGCTGCATTCGCACGAGGTATTTTTTAACATTACTTACGACAAAGAGCTTAACGCGTTTTACGCGCTTGACCCGGGACAAATGGGTACGCGGTCAAAGTTGGCTACCCACATATACCGCAATATTTTAACGCGCGAGCTAAATAAGATATCTGTTCCGGCATACATAGATGAAAGCGGCAGGGTAAAAATCTACGGAATAAGCGATAAGCTTTGCTCCTACTACAGCAAGCGCTCAAAGGAAATAAACAAATATGTAGAGGATTACGAGAGGACCCACCCGGGACAGAAATGCGGCAATAGATTTAGGGCAAAAGTTGCGAACGCTTTTAAGGGAAAGAAATTAAGCATCGCGGAAGAAAATCTGGCTATTGCAAGATTTAAAGAGGAGATTGAGGATGCAAACTTGGATGAAGAATTGTACAGAATTGCCAATATAGAAAAAGGATATGTGGATTCTCTTTGGGGTAAATTAATTTCTTCATTAACTAAACGCAACGCGGATAAGATTGTCAGCATATATGAGAAAGGTATATCGCAAAAGCGCGGCTGCATAAACATGTACGATTATCTTATGGGGGCTTTGATATGCGCGAAGGCTGAAGTCTCCTACTCTGAAATAAAGGAGGCCGTGAAAAAGCGTCTCAATGCCCGTGAAATTTCCCAATACAAAGACACAATCATTCTAAAATCGAATGACGCTGTGCGGAAAGAAATAATAAAAATTCTTCCGGAGCTCAAAAATATAATGTTGCAATACCCCCTTAGCAGCAGTCAAAAAGCGGCAATAAAAAATTTGCCACATGCGAAAAAGATTTTGGCCGATTCGCATCCCGTCGTTGAAATTAAGGAAAGTGAATTTGGAAGCGCCACGGGCGATATGGCGTTTATTTCAAAATTAGTCGTAAACGGTGGTACAACAGCCTATTATTTAAATGCAAGCCGCAAGATAAAACGCAAGAAAACGGGTGCGCACCATGCGGAGGCGCTAAAATTTGAAAAGCTTGGCTCTGTTGAAAATGGATCGCTAATCATAGTTGATAATGCCGATTACGTTGACAACGACCATATGCTGGATCTCCTGAAAACATCAAGAGATCGCAGATGCAAGATAATCCTGCTAACGTGCGAAGGTTTAAAAACGGATCCCCGCTTGCATGCGATTGACGCCGTTAGAGCGCAGGCCGTGAAAATGGCTCCGCCCATCCCTAAGGCAATTCGAAAGGATTTTAAGGATTTGGCGAATGCTGTGCGAGATTACCGCGTATTCTACGGCAATTTTAAACAGTCCGGACTGGATATGAAGCTCGTTTTTCTGAGCGAGAAGTCCAGAGACGCCTTTGTTAAAAAGTACGCCGAATTTTACAATGCAGAGCTTCCGGATTACGGCATTTACCCGAATATAAATATGGAGGATACAAATTATTACCTCTTTGCGCAAGATGGAGAAGATACGGGAGAGGCCGAAAATAACTTGGCAAAACAAGGCTTAAGCGTGCATGTTGCTAAATTTTTTGCTCCCGAACACAATATTCCGCCCATATATGCCAATAGGCCAATTGGCAGATATCCCTCAACGCTTGCGCAAAATAAAACGGGAACTCTTGAACGGAAATATACCGGAATTAATGCAAATCCACAGACTGATAGAAATAAGAGCCGTATCCCTATTGGAAAGCCACTTGCTATGCAGGGTTTACAGAATATAAAACCGAATCAGGCGCTTAACCCTCCAATTTTGCACAGGCCACAGGGTAATGATAAATTGCAAGGCTTAACCAATGCGGGCAATAGGAATCCTCCGCTTGGCGATAGTAATCATATAAGGCTAAACGTTGCGGGGCAAGCCGCAGGCTCAAAAGCGCGTGGATTGCCCGAAAGGGGTATTCCACATCATCCGCCACAAAATACTGGTGGAGCAACACAGCCTCCAAGCAATGCGATTAGAAGGTCCGATTCCAATAAAATTGATCCATCCCAGACCCAGGCAGGCAAGGATTCCCCAAATAAGGCGCCAAAGGATCCTCCACCCCCGGACGATTTTTGGGACAGATAGAGGTTCAATAAACAATGTATATAATAAGAATGAGTTACTTGCTTGTTTTCAATTATATAAAGAAAAATAGCGATATATTAAGGACGCATTTGAGAAGCGCATTTTCATTTTTCGAACTTGCTTGTTAGTGCTTCCAATGTTGCATTTGATAATACTTCAATATCGGGAATGAGCAGATACTTCCATGCTTTCCCGCCATTCTTCAAAGCGTGGTTGGAAGCGTAATGGCACCAAAGTTTTGCTGCACTTGCCTTGTTTTGAACACTTGGGTCGCTCAGTTCACTTTTCGCCTTAATTTCAACGAGCAACATTTGAGAGTTGGTTTCTACAATAAAATCCGGTTCGTATTCTTTCCCTGATTCGTAGAAAATCATAATATCGTTTGTAGTGGGCTTGAACCAGCGTGATACTTGAGGTGAATCCTCCAAAATAGCGGAGAATCTGCGCTCCGGATCGGAGTCAAAACTCAATTCGGGGAAGAGCGATTTCTTGTAGCCTACAAACAGGTAGTTTCTTATGTCTTTTTTTGCGAAGGCGGGATTTCTAAAATTCAGTTTTTGAGTATCCCCCGTATATTTAAAGCTTTTTGAGGACGCTATTCTAAAGCCTTTTGACACGGTTGCCTGATACGCTATCTCGACAGTCTCTTCATGCTTGAATAGTTCGTCGTGTAGAAATTTTGCAATTTCCCTTCTGTTAAAGAGAACTATTTTTTTAACTTCAACTTCGTCGCTTTCGTATGACCGCACAAAATCCGCGTATTGTTTTGCGATTGAGTTTATTACTGCGTTGTTGTCGTCGTATGGAATGTCGTCGAGGTCCATTAGGGCGCTTACGATATTTCGCTCTGGCGTTTCCTCGTAGTCCAATTCTTCCGCTTCTAATGTGAAGGCAAAGTTGCTCTGAAGCTGTCGAATTGTGATGTCGCGGCTTACTCTGCTGAATTTTTGCAAAGAAGAGGTATTTAATTTAAAATCTGAGAATTTTCTGCGGCTTTCACCTTTGGGAGTGATAATTACGCGCGGGATATTTATAGTTGTTTCTTGTACGAGCCCGATAGTGTTTTGGACGGTTTTTTCTATATCGGTCTTTGACGTATCGTCCAGATTCATTTCTGTTTGGGCCTGCGAACGTACCAATCTATCTTTTACTTCTTTTACTATGCGCTCTTTGACTTTTTCGTCCGACAATTTTTCGACTCCCGCAAGATTTTCAAAATTTGCGGAAATTATTTCTTTTGTGATTCGGGCGATATTTTTTTCGCTTTCGGATTCAAACTTATGCTTTTCAGCGGCGCGCTCGATGATAGACTTCTCTTGCGGAACTCCCGAAACTATCGGGCTTTCTTCTCCTCCCGCAGAAGGCGTTATTTCCTGCGTGGCAGCGTTTATTATAGCGTCAATGGGATTTTCAACCTTTACAACGCTTGTTCCGCTTTCTGGAACGTCTTTGCCGACGATTACCGTTTTGCGGATTAGGGAGTTCGGGGCATTTGCGTAATCTACGATTTCTTGGAATTTGTCGTGCGATACTATTGTGAGAGTATCTACTTCGGGTTCTCCTGTGCGCTTTCCGTAAGGCAAGCGCAAGCCTCTGCCTATGGACTGCTCGACCAAAGTTTTAGAGTTCGCCGCCCTTAGCGGAACAATCGTATACAGGTTTGTGACGTCCCAGCCCTCTTTTAGCATGTTGACGTGTATTACGATTTCCACGGGGTTGTTTGGATCTTCGACCGTTAGCAGCTTGTTGATATTTTCGTCTTTTTCGGCACCGGAAGTCGCGGAGTTTATCTCAAGGATTTTCCCCGCATAGCGGCCCTCGAAGAATTCGGGGCTTTCCATATAGCCTTTGAGTTCTGCCGAATGTTTCGTGTCTGTTGCGACCACAAGTATGAAAGGTTTTACGGTTTTGACGCCTTTGTTGTCGGCGTAAATCTGTAGGCTTGCCTTTCTTGATTCATGAATGCAGACGGCGTCGTGAAGCTTTATTTTTTCGAGTTCGTCGGCTGAATACTGCTTTGGGTTAAAATTCTCGCGCGTCGCCACGGCGGGTTCTTTGACATAGCCGTCGCGTATAGCGCACGCGAGCGGATAGTCGTAAATGACATTTTTAAATGGCACGGATTTTCCATTTCTCTCCACTTGCGGAGTTGCCGTAAGCTCAAGCCCCAAGACAGGTTTTAAGTCGTTTAGGGCTTCCCAACCCGCCGACGCCCGATAGCGGTGGGATTCGTCCATAATCACCACAAGGTCTTCTTTTGAGGCGAGAAAGTCAAAATAGCTTTCGCCTATTGTTTCAATCAGCCTGCGCACGCGCGCAACCGAGCGCTTTTCGTCGTCTTTCGCGAGTTTTCCGCCATCTTTTGCGGTGATTTTTGCAATGTTAAAAATATTAATTACAACTTTGGAAAACAGGTTGCCTTGCGCTCCAAGTCCGCTTTCGTAATTGTCTCCCGTGACGATTTCCGGCGGATTCTGCGCGAACTCGCTTATTCCCTTAAAAACGTATTTTGGAGTATTTGGGGTGAAATCTTGATGAAGCTTGTTGTAAATGGTTAAGTTGGGGGCTACCACAAAAAAATTTTTTACGCCATAGAACCTGTGCAAATACGCTATGAACGCCCCCATTAGGCGCGTTTTGCCGACACCCGTCGCCAAGGAAAAACAAAGCGACGGAAACGCCCTCTCAAAATCCTTTACCGCCGGGAACTCGCTTTGGATTATCTCCAAAATCTGCTTTGTATCTGCGCCCTTTGTGAGGTTTGAGATCTCCAAGACCCTGTCTAAAATTTTCAGGCTATCCCTCTGCGGCTCCCGCAGACTCAGACGGTTCGCAATCGTATTTACGTCTTGAATGCTCATTTGCTTTTCTTCTTTAAAATTCTTCGACTAGGCTGTTCGTATCAGTTATGTTATTTATTTGTAGATGTAATAGCATTTGAGGTTGGATCTTGATTCTTGTTTTTTATCAATTCTGAAGGATTTAAAGATACGTTTTTAATGGAACTGTCTATGCTATAAGAAGGACTCTTATAAAGATCTTTTACCGTGTTCTCAATGAATGATTGGCGTGCAATTTCTTTTGATTTTAAAAGTTCGTAATATTCGGCGTCAGATTCATTAATATTACGATGCATCGCAATTTGATCTGCATATGAATTTACAGTAAATGCAACTGCTGTTTTAAAAGAATAATCTTCTAACAGCTTTCGTTCCTTCATGTATTCTCTAAAAGCAAAAATTAACAACAATAAAGAAAGAGATAATTTTCCCGTAAAAAATAATAATTTTAGGATCTCACTATTTGTTTGTATTTCTATAAAATTATATGAAATGAGTAGCCAAAGAGCAGATAATAAAAAGGCACCAGCAATCCCCTTTTTTTTCCAAAAGTCAACTCTTTCGATAAGTTCATCCTTTCGTTTATTAAACGAAAAAGCCAATGCATTATCAGATGTACGACCTGCTAAATCAGTGACTTCATTTGCTTTATCTTCTATATATGCAACATTCTTATCTACATCATTTTTAATTTCATTTATAGCTTTTAAATCAGATTGTATTTTATCTTTGAATTCATTAGCGGAAGAAAGTTCTTTGTTTATATCATTGATAATTGTAGAAATTCCTTCCTTTTTGGACTGAATGTCATTATCTACTGTATTATATTTATCAAATATATTCTCAGCGTCTTGTAATATACCAGATAATTTATTTTTTGAATTTTCGATATCAGTTAATTCGCTTGTTTTTTTATTTAATTCATTTGTTAACTTTGTTACTTGAGACAAAAGATCTCTCATATGTGTATCATATTCTTCTTTCCGCGCATTTAAGTTGCTCAACATCTCATTTATTTTTGCGCGTTTTGTTGTATTTGTCCCCTTATTGCTCCAAAAAGAATTTATAATCTGATAATTTACAATAGCCCATAAGAATGATTCCGCAGCTTGAAATTGATTATTAGAAATATTTATTCTAAGCTGCGATAATGCAGATGCAATATCAATGCTTTGTCCTTGCGGATTCACAGAATTAGTAGTCCAAAATTGCCAATCCGAACCAATAAACTGTTGGGAAAAATTTTCTATAATCCTTTCTATATAGAAAATGAATGATTCTCCAGTAAAACGCGAAATAACAATATCGCCAATTGTTTTTTGCGGATACGCTGTAAATAATCGATTTTCTATGTCGATGTTTTTTAAAGAAGCTATTTCAGTCTCTATTGTATTTTTTTTATCGCGCGTAAAACTTGCCATAAAAATTATAGTTGATCGTTAGATATATATTCTTGTTTAGAATAAAATTATAAAAGAAATTCTTCACAAATGAAAAGTACAAAGCTTACACATAGTGTTGTAACCGCACCATATAAGATACCTTTCCAAAATTTCTTATTATCCAATTTATATAAGACTTCTTCATTGCATGCGAGTAATGTTTTTTCTCCTTTTTCATTTAATGGATAGAAAAATTTGCATATGTAAGATTTCAAAGTTATTAAAATTTCCGTATTACAATCAGCATTCCATTGCTCTTTCCAGCAGGATAAGTAATCGCGGACTGGAACTTCAGGAATCTCTCCCATCCCAAATTCTTTATATCTATCATATTTTTCTCTAAAAAAATCATTAATTGTAGGATCAAAATCTATAAACTTCTTACGGATATAGTTAGATTGTTGCGCTTCTGATATCCTTCTATCGAATTCCTTTTGATCAGCTTCCTTTTCTTTTTTTTCATACTCTTCAAGCCACTTATCATACATTCGTTTATCCTCAGATAAGAAACTTGCAGTACCTTTCTTAAGCTCAGATATTTCCTTTTTTGTTAAATTATATTCTTCATTTCTCCAATATGAATTGTTTGGAGAATGCAAAAAGCTTATCCAATAATCTTTATGTCGCAAACAAAAGACACAATCTAAACATGATTTCCTACACATAAAATACTCTATAAATGTAAAGGTATAAAACAAAATATTACTCAACTTCTCCAAATAGATTCATTTGCTGATTGTTGTCTTGTTGTTTTTTTAAGGATTTTTTGCGGGGGGCGGGGGAGGGCTGAGGGTCGGGGGCGGACATAGGCAGGTTCTTTATCTCCAAGGAATAGTCGTCGTGGCTCCACTCGCACTTCTTGAGGATTGCTTTGGGTATCTTCTTTATAGTCAGATTGCTGTAAGAATCCTTTTTGCCGTCAAACGATCCGCAACATATCAAAAGCGTGCAAGTGTCTCCAACATCGTCGCTTAATTTTTGCAGCATCTGCGCAGTCAAATGCTGGGTTGTCACATAGATAAAGTCGCTTTCGGTGGACTTGCCCTGCTTCCAATAGACATCGGGGCTCGGGTCAAAATTAAAACCCTCCACCTTGCAAAGCGCGCGCACAAGCATGTTCTCGTTAAAATCCTTGTTGATTACAGGGTTGCCCCATTCGTCAAACTTTACAAGGCTCGGCGCCAAATTGTAGTAGCGGAAGCCCCCGCCGCCGCGCCAGTTTGCCGACTTTGTGATGCCGCCCGCGTCCTCGCCGTCGATTACCTTTTTTAGGCGCGGGACACAATGGGTGTCGCAATGCTCGCCCAATTCAATACCAATCCACCTGCGCCTCATTTTGTGCGCCACAGCCGCCGTAGTCCCCGACCCCAAGAATGAGTCGAGGATAAGATCTCCTGCGTCCGTTGCCATTTCTAAAATTCTTTTAATCTGTACTTCAGGTTTTTTGCTTTTTGCAAATGAAACTCCACCTTCATTTGCAATTCCCTGATAGTTCATATCGTCCCATAAGTTAGTTACTAATTCAGCTGTTGTATATTTACCATCAACAAGTTTCAACTTGTCTTTATAAAATAGTATTCTATCACCACGATATAGATAAATATCGGGATGTCCAATTCTCCTTTGTAGAAATACTTTTGAAGAGTCTTTTTTAGATTTATCAATCAATTGTTGAGTTTCTTTACTAACAGCATTATAGTTCGGTTGAGCAAACCTTATAACGCGTTCAGCATTTTTCTCTATAAATGAGTTCATTGATTGATCTTTTAAATGTAATTTTACATTATCAAATTTCCACTTGCTGTAATCATCTTCAAAATTTGTAATTATCTTAGAATATGCTTTATCATATTCTCTGCTTTTATATACAGGCTTATATTCCCATTTTGATTTATCTCTCGCATATACGAGCATATAATCACATACTTGCACAGGAGTTGGGTTTATGGCTTTATGTCCAGTAGCAGCACCCCGTTGAACAGTTATTTGAATTACAAAATTTCTCCTGCCAAAAATTTCATATAGAATAACTTTTAAGTAATGACATTCGGTATCATCAATAGAAATCCAGATAGAACCGTCGTCTGAGAGTAAATTTTTAAGAAGTTCGAGTCTTTCGCGCATTAGGGAAAGCCAGATGGAGTGTTCGAGGCCGTCGTCGTAGTGTTCAAAAGCGTTTCCGGTATTGTAAGGGGGGTCTATGTAGATGCACTTTACGCGGCCGGCGTAGTCTTGTTCGAGGGCTTTGAGGGCGAGGAGGTTGTCGCCATGAATGAGCATATTGTCGAATATGTCGTTATCCGACACTCTTTTATCCGCATGATAACTTTTTTCAGGATCTTCAATAAGGATCCGCGGCTCCAACTTCGCCCGCTTCTCCTTCCCCACCCACATCAACTCTAACTTCTGCTTACTCATCGTGCGCCACGTTTTTTGAAATGGTTTAAATATGAATCTCTACGCAAGGCATTTCTTCTCTGCAATTGAGCTACAACCACGGCAGGATGAATTTTATTTCTTGTTGAATAAGACATAACCGCTTCTTTTGAAAAATCACCCACATTTACAAAAGCATCAAAGCTTGTTAAATTTAACAAGGTTTTTACCGCAAATTCATGAGCTGCCCTTTCATCCGGATCGTCCTGCAACTCGCTATTGTCGATATTTGCAAAGTATTTAGTCTTTTTATTTTGCATTACATGCTTTGTCTCGTGAAAAAGCGCATGCCATTTTTCATCTTCACCACCACGCAAACTTAGATGTATTACGGGAGTATCATCTACCCATTCCGTAAACCCATAGGCTCTGCTTGCCTTAAATTTGGGAGTCCACACCAAAAAAACCCCCGCTTCTTTATACGCATCAGATATCTTATTAAATACGTCTTCTAGATCGCAAGACGCGAGAGAGCGTGCATATTGTACCGCCTGTTGGAACTTTGCAGAATCATAATCATTTATGGAAGAATTTTTTAGCAACAATTCACCACAGCGAATCCATGCAATAAAGTCGCAATCAGATACATCATGCTTCGGTTTCCAAAGCATACCATATTTGCTTTCGTAGTATGTCCCAATGAGTTTTAGATCTACTATTCCAAAAAATTTTTGTATCTCGCTGACTCTATCTGAAATCTTCTTTTGATATTCTATAAACTTTCTCTTTACTAATTCACTGTAAGTCGAAGACAATCTCTTCGACTTAAAAATTTCAACTTGTTCCACTTCCAGTTTTTTTTCTTCCTCGAGCCTCTTTTGATATTCATCGTAACGAGACTGAGCCTGAATCAAAAAGGAGGCAGGGATATCCAAGACTTTCTCAAACTTTAAGGCAGTTTCAGGAGAAATTCGATCCTTCCCACGCATAATTGCAGTTATAGTTTTTTCCGTGAGATTAGTTCTCTTTGCCAAATCTTTTTGTGTCATTCTACACAACTCCAACGAATCTTTTAAAAATTCGCTAGGATGTACTGCTACTAATGTTTCTATATTGATCATTTACACACCTTTCTTCTAATGATAGTCAACTATATCATGTATGTATATTTTTTTTGCAGACGCATAGTCAAACGAACCATCTTTCAGTTTTTTATCACAAACAACGGCAAATACAAACCTTTTAGGATGCTCCATATCAAATGCCCATTTTCCTTTCAGATTTCCGGTCAAAGCATGCCCTCTAAAGGTTCTAAACGAAGGAGCCTTCATCACCATGTCGAAATTATCACAACTGGCAAAGAAAGAAATTATCTTCGCGTAAATATTCGCATTGCGATCTTTACATGCCCGCCCTTTTTTAGCCGCCGTATTATATATATTCGCCAATTGAGTGCATTTTCTTTTGCATTTAACCGACGCAAATCCTATTTCCATATTCTATGAACCTAAATGGTTAATCTTTTTCTAGAATTGTCAAGTTTTTTTGAGAAAAAGTTTATACAATTCTCCAATCTATGGCGAATATGATTTGTGATCTTACGGGTTTTTGTAAAGATTTTTCTGCATTTTTTATTAATTTATCGCGTTCGGCGTCTATGGCGTCTTGGGCTTCAAAGAGTTTGCGGCGCATATTCATGCGCTCGGTATCGAGCGTTTTTTGCTGACGTTGAAGTTCTATTTTTTCCTCAAGAGTGTGTGGTTGGCGGGAGGTCTTTTTCAGTTCCCGTATCTTTTTGTCCATCTCTTTCAGTTTGATTTCAAGGGCGTTTTTGCGGTCGTTGCTCCAGCTTTCCAACTTTTCCACTTCGGCGTCGAATTCCTTTTCGGCATTTTGGGCATTTTGCCGCAAGATTTCCGCCTTTTGGCTCTCGAAAATTTCCTCCAATTTGCCGGGGATAAATGTTTCGTTTATATCGTAGGCGCGCGCGTTTAGGTTAAATAGGCGGCGGGCGGTGTCTTGCTCTATGGTGTTACCCAAATCGTCAACGCAGGAAATTACAAGGTGGTCTTCGGGCGCGGAATCGTCGCCTATGGTAACTTTTGAAAGCATGAGCTTGCCCGACTTCTTTGGCAGTTGCTCTAAGGCAGTTATTTTGCCGGGGGTGTTGTCGTAGTCAAAAAGTATGCCTCGGTAGGGCAAGTCGCGGTTTAGAGCGCGGGAAATCAACTTTTCGGCGATTGGGTGGGTGATGCCGTAAGGTTCGCAAAAGTCGCCAACCCACTTTATGGCGTACAGCTTTTTGTCGGGTACGTCGCGGTTTTGCGGGTTGAACATTTGGAATGTCAGATTTTCATCGTCGAAAAATGCGCCGGTGCCGTCGAGCTCGTGCCGCGTGAGTGCCCACAATAGGGCCTGCATTTTGTCAATCGTCGTGGAAGATGCCTCTTGGTAAACGTTCAGGCGCTCGGCGACTTCGGCGTCAAAATTTTCAAGCAGTTTGCGGCGGGCGTTGCGCATGTTCTCGCCTATCTCATGGGCAAACATCTCCTGGATAAAATCAAACTCGCGCTGAATATCGTAGGAAGTGCGACAATTCTGGTATATCTGGGCTATGCGCCGCTCGAAGTCGACGCCGCTTTCTATGGCGCCCAAAACTTCGTCGCTTGCGCCAAAAACGCCTTCGAAAAGTTTTAACTTTTTTTCAAGAATATCAAAAACCCGGCAATCGGCCTCGTTATTTACGTTCAAAAAATTTACGACAACGACATCGTACTTTTGCCCGTAGCGGTGGCAGCGGCCTATGCGCTGTTCTATGCGTTGCGGATTCCACGGTAAATCGTAATTTACCACGAGCGAGCAAAACTGCAAATTTATCCCTTCGGCTGCGGCTTCGGTTGCTATCATAATTTGCGCATTATCCCGAAAATGCTCGACAAGGGCTGTGCGCATGTCTGCCGTCTTAGAAGCTGTAACGCGGCTTGGGTTGTTGGTGCGCCAATTGTCGTAAATCCTTTTGCTTTCGGGGTCGGAATTTGTGCCGTTAAAAAGCATTATTTTATCTTTATACCCGTTTGCCGAAAGAAGCTCGCACAAATACTGCTGCGTGCGGCGCGACTCAGTAAACACAACAGCCTTTTCCGCTGCTCCAAAGCTTTTTGCCATTTTAAATCCCTCTTTTAGGGCTATCAACAAAGCCTTCCCCTTGGAATTTTCCCGAATTGCAAGCGCGTGTGAAAGGTATATCTTTAAATCAGCAATTTCCGACTCTATTGCCTTGCGCTCTTGTGCGGTAAGTGGGGCAGGGGATTCGCAACCCTCAAAATCTTCATCTTCCGATTCGCCTTCGCCGTCCGCGTCGTCATCTCTTTCGCAATCGGAAGGTTCGGGTAGGGCGTCAAAATTTTGATATTCGCCCACCGTCTCAAAGTCGTCTTCTATATTTATATTCCCGTACAGGGCGGAATCGGCTTTGAGCATGTCTTCGAGGCGCGTTATCAAACTTTCAAGCGTGCCCGCAATTGCGTAGCTCGACGACGCCAAAAGTTTGCGCAATATCATGGTCATGAGCTTGCGCCTGCTATTGGGCAAGGCCTGGAGGGTCTCGCGGCGCAGATATTCGGAAACTTCGTTGTAAAGCAAGTCCTCCGCCTTGGTGGATTCAAATTTTTGTGTGTAGGCGTGCCGCTTGGTGTACTTTATGTACTTTAAAACCTGTTTTCTCAGCGTGCGTTTGCAGACGTTTTGAAGGCGCTTGCGAAGCTCGGCAAAAGACGAGTCGCTCTCGTTTGCGATAAAAAGTTCGCGAAAGCTCTTTTCGTCGCCAAAAATATGGTCGTCTATAAGCCCGACAAGCCCGTATAGCTCCATCAAATTATTTTGAAGGGGCGTGGCGGTAAGCAGTATTTTGGGCGCCGACGCGAGGGCGCGCTTTATTGCGGAGCCAATCTTGTTGCCGCTCTTATAAACATTGCGCAGGCGGTGGGCTTCGTCGATTACCGCCAAATCCCACAGCGTTTTGGAAAGGTATGTCTCTTTGTTACGGGCAAATGCGTAGGAGGTTATGACGATTTTGTCGGTGTCGAAAGGATTCAAATTGCCGCTTCTTATAGCGTCGTTAAAACTTTTTGCCTCCAAAATTACCGACGGCAGCGCAAACTTCTCCTCAAGCTCTATCATCCACTGCTTGCGCAAATTCGCGGGCACTATAAAAGAAGCGCGGCGCTTCTTTTCCGCCCACCTTTGCGCGATTAGAATCCCTGCCTCTATCGTCTTGCCAAGCCCGACTTCGTCGGCAAGCAGCGCTCCTTTTGAAAAAGGCGATCTAAATGCAAATACTGCGGCATCCACCTGGTGCGGATTCAAGTCTATGCGCGAACCCATGAGGGCGGCCGCGATTCGCTCTATTGTCCCCATGGGGGCGCGCAGGGTGAGTTCGTTTGCAAAAAGTTGCGAATGGTAGTCTGTTATCATTAAATTTACTTAATGGTCAATATAAGTATTAAAAAATATTTTTATGAAAATTCAACAGGAATGTTAAATCTCTAAAATATATCCTTCTTTTATTCCCAGTAAAAAGTGTTGAATATTGCATATTTTCATAGAAAAAAGTGTATTGACATTACTGCTTTTTGCCCTCAATTTAGTGCAAATAATAAAATTACGGCCATGTACAGAGACAAGTTAGAAGATTTAATTGCCTGGAAAAATAATAAGAATCGTAAACCGTTAATTCTTAGGGGGGCCAGGCAAGTTGGGAAAACTTGGCTAATGAAAGAATTTGGCAAAAAGGCCTATAAGAAAACTGTATATGTAAACTTTGACAACGAGGACAATTTAAAGGAACTTTTTAAGCCCGACTTGAATGTGGCTCGAATCATATCGACTCTCGAAATTTTGGCGGGCGAAAAAATAAATCCGGACGACACATTAATAATCTTGGACGAAATCCAATCTGCCGAGCGGGGATTGAATTCTCTCAAATATTTCAATGAAGACGCGCCGCAATACCACATTATGGCGGCGGGATCATTGCTTGGAATGTCGTTAAAGCCAAACGAGTCGTTTCCCGTCGGCAAAGTGAATTTTCTCACGTTGCGTCCGATGTCCTTTTACGAATTCCTTCAGGCCAATGGCAAAACCCAATATTTAGAAGCTCTAAAAAATAGGAATTGGGACGTGCTGAGAATGTTCCATGACAAGCTGATTGAGCTACTGAAATACTATATGTTTGTGGGAGGAATGCCTGCTGCCGTAAGCGAATTTGCTGATAGCAGAGATGTCTTTAAGGTCCGCCAAATTCAAAAGGATATAATAACTTCCTATGAAAGCGACTTCGCAAAACATGCGCCAGACAAGCATATCCCGCGAATCAGAATGGTCTGGCAAAACACTCCAAGTCAGTTGGCGAAAGAAAACAAAAAATTCATATATTCGGCAATTCGCAGCGGCGCCAGGGCAAAAGATTTTGAAGTTGCCATTCAATGGCTTGTTGACTGCGGATTGATTTTAAAGAATTACAACACGGAAACACCCCAGCTTCCACTGTCTGCGCACGAAAATATCGATATATTTAAATTGTACTTATTGGACATAGGCCTACTTGGAGCGCTCTCAAATCTTGACGCAAAAACTATTATAGAGGGAAATTCGCTCTTCCTTCAAACAAAAGGAGCATTTGCCGAGCAATACGCAATGCAAGAATTGAGCATAGACGATAATCCATGCGCATATTGGACAAACCCTACCGGAAATGCGGAAGTCGATTTTGTAAAACAAATATCTTCAGAAATATTCCCCGTGGAAGTAAAATCTGCCGACAACGTCAAGGCAAAGAACCTAAACATATATCGCGAAAAATACTCGCCAAAACTTGCGATTAGAGCGTCACTTAAAAACTATGGCCTCGAAAATAATATTCTCAGCTTGCCTCTATATGCGCTTGGAAGTCTCTCCAAATATTGCGCGGACAGAATTTCGGGGAAGTTATAATCGCGCTATAATTCCCAACGCGTATATTCGTATGGCATTTCGGGTTAACTCAATTATTTGCAAAAAGCGTTAAACAATACTCCATTAAGAATTTTGTCCCAAAAATTGCCTTGAATAAACAGTGCAAAGTTGTATTTTGTTGCAAAAATTAAACCTGAACAAGAATTTAAAAGAAAGCAGGATTAATTCCATGCGAATAGTGTTTCAACGGTGCTTTTTCGTCTCTTTGCCAATTGCGCTTTTACGGAATAGAATCATATTTCTAAGTGAAACGGAACATCTCTGCTATGAATAGAATACTGATATTTGGATTGTATGTATTTGGTTGTATTTGCGTTTATGCTGATACCGTAGAATATTTGAAAAAAATAAGTGATTCTCTAAAAATTCAGGTGCAGATGCAACCAAAGCCAGATTCGGGTTTCGTTTTAAATGTGCAAAACTTGAAATTGGATGACGATATATTATTTAATGAGAGCGCATTCAATATAAATGTTGAGGTAATTGTTTCCGTCGATAGTATTAAAAACCAAAAGGAAGCTATTAGTGTTTATGGTTGTGGAACATATATACCGTCTCATATAGAACCGTCTTTTGTCAATACGCTTAAACCCAAGTATTTAATCTATCAACCGGCAAAGGACTTTTTACGCAAACTAAAAGAAATATCATGTGACCCTAATATTGAAAAAATACAGTGTATTGAGGTAACTTTTTCCTTCTTCAATTTATTGAAATCAAAAAAAATTGATCTCAGTAAAACAATAGTAGATTCCGAAACAATCAGATTGGAAGGGGAAGAACTAAACGCCTGGCTAAAATTCGCGCGGAGTTCATTGCCTAGCACGAAAAATACTAATTGAGATTAAAACAAGGCGCTTCATGCGATTTCTAAACTTGAGGGCAAGCCGTATCGAAAGATACTTTCTTATATAATCAAAAATTCACAGGACAATCTTTGAAATTTTTAGAAGATGGATAATTGTAAATGATTTAAATCATTGGGAAATAAAGTAGTACTGGAAATATATTTGTGAATGAGATGCTTTCGGGCTCTATCTTAAAAAATACGAATTATATCCCCAAAAAATCGCTTTGAGTAAGCAGTGCTAAAAATTTTTTAAAGCCCACCATTTGACGAAGAGGCGAACCGCGTTAAATATGGCGGTTCGCTTTTTTGTATTTAAGCGGCTATAAATTGCCACGATGCGTCCGTACGCATAAATGCAGAGAGCTGTTGCGTTTCTATACGCATGCAAATTAATTGCAATAGCTTCAACTGCATAGCGTAAAAAAACTGCAAAACAATCCGGCCAATTTTTATAAATTTCTTGAAAGAGGAGAATGTCTAACGGCAGTTAGCGTTATCTCGTTAAAACGCCCGCTTAAGAATTCAATCTTTTTCCTTAAAATCCTATTTTTTGCGCTATGGTGTTAAAGGTATTTTTTTGTCGTTTTTGTAATAAAATAAATTTTAGCTATAGTTTATTATATCTTTAATCGTTTGGGTTGCAGAGTCTTTAGCAAACTCGAAATATCGTGTAGGCCTTTAAATGTTCATAGGGAAGTTCCCTCTTCCTAGTTCAAATTTTTTCAAATACTCCAATATATAGTCCTATAGACTCTTGAGTAAATAAGGCTTCCGACGGAATATCTGAAATATAAATTTTATGATAGATAGAATTTTGTGGCGGTAGTTTATCGTCGAAGTTTTTTATTCGGCAATACTGCTGATGCGGCAGGAAGTTTTGGGCAGTGCATAATAGCTTGATTGCGGAAAGTTTTCTAGCTTGAGAAATAGTTGATTACATTACGCCAGTTCTGTGCTATTGAATAGTCTGCCAGGACAAATATGTGTCTCGAAAAGAACAAGCTCGGATTTTTCGGTTTCGGTTATAAGCAATCCGCCTTTGGGAAGGAATGCGCAGTTGCTTGGGTTTTTCCCTTGTAGGCTTATTTCTCCGATAACTTTCCCAGCCGGGGAAAGGATTTTGACAACTCCGCTTCCGTACACTGCAACGTACAAGTTGCCATCGCTTCCAAAAGCCATTCCGTCAGGGCCAACGATTCCTCCTGTTTCCGCCCATATTTTAGGGTTTGTCCATTCGAGTGTTTCTGGATTCCAACCGCCTTTCCAGAGTCTTTGCTTGTAAGTTTCAGCCACAACGAGAGAATTCCCGTCGGGCGTTAGCGCGAGCCCGTTGGGGAAATATTTCCCATCGGCAATTTTTTTCGCTCTTCCGCGCGATAGAACGCACACGTATCCATCAGGCGATTTTCTTGAATCACCGGGGCAGGTAAACAATAAATTTCCCTTGGAGTCAAAAGCCAAATCATTGGGGCTCGCAAGCGGTTCCCCTCCGACTTCGGCGCATGCGGTTTTTACATCTCCGCTTTCCGGGTAAAGTATTGAAACACAATTTTTGCCTGCGTCGCAAAACCATATTCTGCCTTTTGAGTCAATAGCTATGCCGTTGGGGGAGCCGCCGTTGATGTGGTATCTGCGGACAACGCCTTGGGGTGTGTACCGGCACACATTTCCGCCGTGCAGCTCAACGAACCAAATATCGCCGTTGGGGGCAATTGCTGGCCCTTCGGGAAAGGAGAGATTTGAAAGTATGGCCTTATTCATTTTCCAACTACTGAAGGGGGATTTTTAGGGTGTCGCAACAGCCTTTTATATACCCGTAAGAGAAAACGTGGCCCGTGGGTTGGTATCCGGCGGACACTCCGCTTGCGAAGTATGGCTGCCTTTCTGAGCCCATAGCCGGAGCATGGTCGGAGCGCACATATCCGTCAAATCCGCAAGCTGCATAGTGAGCGAGCATTTCAGATATAAAGCCCCTATTTTCGTCTATAAAAACTTCAGTGAAATTTTCAGCTGTCCCTATTGTGTCTCTTATATGTATGAAGAAAATTCTTTTGCGTTTGATCCAGTTTGCGGATAAATTTTTTAAGTTCTCTCCGGCCAATTTGAAAGTCGCCTGACAAAAGGCCACTCCCAGATTTTCAGAATTGTGGCGCGCGAATACATTTTCATAGTCGGCGGAGGATTTTAATATGCGCCCAACTCCGCAAAACGGCGAGATTGGTGGGTCGTCCGGATGGAGCGCCATTTTCACGCCTTCACTTTCCGCTACTGGGAGGACTGCATCCAGAAAATAGTCGAGGTTTTTGCGCAAATCGGATTCGGAAATTTCAATCCGAGCATTTTTTTTCTTTTGTGTGAGTTTGTCCAAGCTGAAAGAAGTTGTGGTTGCGCCACCTCTTGCAGGCGTGTCGGAATTAGTGCGGAACCAGCCTACACATGCCATCCAATTAAGGCAGAGCAAGTCCATTCCAAGCCTTCCCATATTGCGCAGCATTTGCGCGTACAATTCAATATGTTCGTCTCTGGCGGGAAGGCCGAGTTTTATAGCATTCATGTCAAATTGGTCTCCCTCAAGTCCGCATAGGCTTAATCCGAACCGTCCAAATTTATCTTTTAAGGCCTTTAGAGATTCGTAATTGTGGGGCGGTTTTAGCCCTGAGAGCTCTTGAGCTGCTTTTGTTATAACCAGCTTCACTCCCATTTGAGCCGCCAACTGCGGGAGTTCTTCGGCATTTGGGGGGATTAGTATTGCAAGTTTCATATTCTATTTGCGCTGCTAAAACAGTGGCTTATTTGAAATCTATTCTAACGGCGCAAGACCGTTTAAACGGAGGCAGCTTTATTTTTGCCGAGTTTTCCGCCGGAATTATTTTTTCGTTCCATAAGTTATACACGCGCACTTTCGATATCTCCCGGCCTCTTGCAGCTTCAGAAAAGTCGATGCTCTCACCAGAGATTTCGGCAGGCTTAATTCCTTTTTCAAATTCGCTTTTCCAATCGTTCTTGGAGTCGCGCACAAAGGCAAGAATCGTTTTTTCACCATTGAGCGCATATACGCGGGTAATGGTAGTATCTGCTCTGAATGGCTTAAATCCTTCGCCGGCTGGATCTATGTTTTCTAGGAGAGCTCGAAATGGTTTCAAATGCCTCCAAAGTTTATGCTTGTACACATAGACATCCCAATGCCAAGGCTGTCCTCCGCCTGCCGCGCCCCTAAAAAATGGAGTGTAAAGAGCGTCGTGGAAAATTATCCCATCGGAGTCGGAATTGTAAAAGCGCCACGGCCCTGAGTGCTTGGGTTGGACAGCTCCAGTTTCGGCGAGAATCGCGGGGCGGTTTGGAAATATGCGTTTTATTTCGTCCACGGCGTCTGCGGCTGCAATGTCCATAGGACCGTGGCATATTTTATAGGACGCGCCTTCGTCCAAATACCTGTGCACCGACGCCATAGAATTTGCGCTGCCGTCGTAAAAGAATTCATAGGACTTTTTAGCGTAGTTGCCGTCAAAACTGCCATAACTGTTTACAATCATGTGTTTTTTGCACAATTTCGCCATTCTTTCGAACATATATTCCTGCCATTGTTTAACTATCTTAGGGTCGGCGTTTACGGTGTTTTGTTCATTCCATAATTCCCATGCGAATATTGCAGGGTTGTCGGCATATCTTTGCCAGAGTGCTTTAAAGCGGTTGAAAAACAAGTCGCGCCCTTTTGTGGATGAGAAATATTCGTTCATGTCGGCGAATTCACCGTCGTATGACGGCCGTTGGAAAACCGAGGTCTGAAGCCCGGATTCGTTTTCGGCGGGCTTATACTTTTTAATATTTCTAAAATGTTCTAGGCAAATTTTAAGGCGAACTCCGTATTTCTGGGCTAGATTTATTAAGCGGTCGATTCTCGCAATCTTTTTTGGGTTATAAATTCCCGGCCGGGAATCCTCAATTTCGTAGAATGGATGCGATACCCAAACGCGCGCGTAGTTTCCTCCATTTGCGGCAATATTCTTCAAATGCGTTTCTATCATATCAAAAGCTTCGTCTTCTGATAATTTATCCCAGAATCTTGGAAACGCCATATTATATCCAAGCGGAATGTAGGATGAGTTGTCAGAGAGCTCAAAGTAATTTGGGTCTCTTTCAGATATCCTTACAAATTCGCAGCCGGAAATAGCGGTGTTGGCGATGGCAAAAAACGACGTTATAATTGCAGCTAAAAATATATGCTTCATAGGCTCTTTTTCTATTCTGCGGCGCAGGCTCAAAAAGGCAATAATTTTTTGGCATTTGCTATATTCTGTTTAACTTAAGAAATTAATTTTCAGATAAAATACCGCTTTATTGAAAGTGCGTTTTTCTCAATCGGAAGTCCACCGCAAGACGTAGGCTAAAGCGGGTATTGCGATGCATATTGCGCGGATTCTAGTACGCGGGCAATGCTATGGTAATGGATTCGGTGGGTTCTATTGCTTTTATTCGGTGCGCAATGCAATCTTATTTACTTATTGCTTTAAATTATAGTCTGTTAACAAAATCGTCATAAGATATTTAGAAAGACATTTTCGGGAATTTTATAAACAGATTCAATGCTGGAATTATGCCTTAGAGAGCATAAGTATTAAATAATTCATATTCTGCCAAAAGAGTCTATTCATATCTATAAAAAAGTCTTAGGCAATTTTCGTTAGGAGAATTTTCTAAAATTTTTCATATAGTGTGTTTTTATATTCTTGGCATGTCTATTACCTAAAATATAAAAACATCCGAGGAAACCCGGATCACTAAATCTTGGTGGATGGGAAATTTTTTAAATTTAAGATGGTGCATGGGTATCCTTTGGAAAAGATAATTGCCTGCTTGGAGCAGCAGTTCCTCTTATGTCCGGCACATAAGTTGGTTGCAAGTTGACGCATGCATAATAGATGGATTTTTTGATAGAACATTAATGGCACGTTAATGTATGCCAGCGTTGGAAACTGCGTTTTTTTTTGTAATATTTGTTTCCAAATTTCTATAAAGCCATTAGTATAGGCTCTCAAATAAATTATTGATATGCTAAAAAGTGTAGATTTTTATTTTTTCAGCCCTACGGGCGGAACTAAAAAGGTTGGAGAATGCCTTGCAAACTCAGTTGCCGAATCAGCCGTATTGCACGACTTGTCCGACAAAAAATCTCCCCTTTCAACCCCGGAAGGAGGGCTTTCAATAATAGCTCTTCCAGTTTTTGGAGGAAGAATACCGGCATTTGTCGCGGAAAAACTAAAACATATAAGAGCCGAAAAAAAGAAAGCCGCAACAATCGTAGTATATGGAAATAGAGCTTATGAAGACGCTTTGCTGGAACTAAACAACATCGCCGAAGAATCGGGGGTTGAGATTGTAGCTTCGGGAGCGTTTGTAGCGCAGCATTCCATGTGCCCTGAAGTTGGTGAGGGCAGGCCGGATGAAAAGGATTTTGAAGATATAAAAAACTTTGGGGAAAAAATATTGGATAAGCTATCAGGAGCTTTGGGAAACAAAATATCGGTGCCAGGAAACTATCCTTATAAAGCTGATTTCATTGTGCCTGCAACTCCCATATCCACAGATTTTTGCTCTATGTGTGGCAAGTGCATTACAGCGTGCCCTACGGATGCGATTTCAATTTTATCCGGCAAGATTGCAACGGATTTTACAAAATGCGCCCTTTGCATGGCGTGCGTTAAGACATGCCCGAGCGGCGCTAGAATATTGCCTCCGCCCATGTCGGAAAAAATACGCCAGATGCTTTCCAAGTTTAAGGGACTTCGTCGCGAAAACGAAACCTATATTTAGTGAAGCAAAATCTTCGGCGCTCTAATTCGAAAATATGATTTTGGGGACGCAATTAAAAGATATGCTTTGTGGATGTGTTATGCTTTCATGCTAATCCTGAAAAAATATGCGGATGCATCAGAGAAAAAGTTAAGGAGAATTGCTGCGAGCTTTCTTTTTCAGCTCTTATGAGGTCGCACTGCTTCCAATAAATGCAATTGGGCGCTATATTCCATGCAGACAAACTCAATGCTGCGTACATAAAAATAAGTCCGACAAAGAGAAAGCAATTTTTTTTCGGTCATGCTGCAATAGTTTTTAGATATTATCTATGTATTGCTTATGTAGATAAATTTCAACTAAGGGGACCAAGAATCCAAGAAGGAAAACTTTGCAGGCAAGGATATGGTGCAAGGCGCAAAGGAGCGTCAGTAGAATATTGATTTGTTAGAATTTACAAACTCTACAAATTTTTCGAAACTGGGATATTTTGTTTTGCTTATTTTGCCGGATTTTATGCACAAGTCGTAAATTTCCTTCGCCCTTTCGATGTCTTTGAAGCCGTATTCCCCGCGGATATATTTGTATGCGGAGGTTTGGGGCCATTTTGCGCGGCTTGCGTATTTATTTAAATATTCCTCAGATTTGCCTTGGTCTTTCCCGACCGAGATTCCTTGTTTGTACATATAGGAAATCCATTCCAGCGCGGTGCAGTCGCTTTGGGCTAATTTTTCCAAGTCTGAAAGCAGGTTTGGATTCTCGCCGAAAACCTTGCCGAGGCTTTGAAATATAAGTTTTGGCAAATTGCCGAATTTCGTTTTTGTCGGCTGCTTTTCTTTCTCGGATAAGTACTTTTTATAATATTCTATGAATTTTTCAAAGTCTGCCTTGCGCCTTGCGTTCATATACGCGTAATTGTACGCAAAAAATTGCGGGTTGGTTTCCAGAAAGAAGTCGAGCCAGTATTCCGCAGCGGGAATGCTGAACTTAATATAGGAACCCTTTGTTATCCCAAAATAATGGTTTAGAATTACGCGTATTGCGCAATAACCTTTGTCTTTGTTTTTAGAGTATTCTTTAATTTTTGTTCTTATTGATTCTGCGCGTTTTTTGTCTGGCTCGCATCCGTAGCCGTTGTCAAAACAGAACGCCAAGGCTTCGGCAAATACAGGGTCTTTCTCCACGTCGGATTCAAAATCAACGTCTTTCTTGTGTTCCGACAATATTTCAAAATACTTTTTTCCGTCGCTTTTAGCCTTGCGCAATTTAGCGCAGCAAATTTTCCTTTGCATTCCATCGATTCGCTCGTCTTTTCCGATTCTTTCAATAGCGCCTTTGGCGCTGTCCAGCATTGCCTGCAAAATTTTAAAGTCATTGAATCCTCCGCTGGCGAAGGAGTCCAGAGCGAAGTCTATTAAAGCGAGCCTGTCTTTGTCGGACAGCGGTTCTTTCTCGAAAATATCCAGGACAAGTTGTTCGCTTATGCGCTTTTCTTTCACCATCTGATCCGCCAAATGGATGTGGTCGGGCAACAGGAAAAGAATTTTTTCATAGGGAATGTCCAATGTAAAGGGATACCAAATGTTGCTTTCGCCGCCAAAAATTTTCATGGCGCAAATTTTGGCCGAATAATCCGCTTTTATCCTATTCATATATTCGCCGGCTTTTACTGCGTCTTTTTCACAGCCAGCGCCGTATTTGCAGCAGTAGTACAGCAGCGGTTCAGCGGAATCTTCCTCCGGGTTTTCTTTTATAATTTCAATCGCAAGCTTAGGGTTTGGCGGTGTTCCGATTCCCTTTATCAGCATAACGCAGTAAGCCCTTATTATCCCTGGGGAGCGCTTTCCGGCTTTGTAAGATTTTTCGCACAAATCAAACGCGTCTTTGTAATATTTTTTGCCCTTCTTGCAAAAATAGCTTATGGCAAATTCTGCGGCTCCGTTATGAGTGCCGATGCAATTATTCTCTTTTAGAAAGCGGAAAATCAAATCATCAAGTCCGGTTGATTTGCATTGTGAATCAAGAGAATAAAAAATATCGTTTCCATATGATTTGTTTAAAATTGCTTCGAGAAGGCTTTCTATGGTTTCCTTGTTCAACAGCGCGCCGTAGTCAATGGAGCGATAGCTGGTTTCTTTTATTTGTTTAAGAACTTCGGCGGCCTCCGGGGCGTTGCGCGTTTTTAAGCAATGGTAGTAGAAAACTCCGCAGGTGAAATTTTTTGCGTAATATTTTTTATAGAGATTTTCAGATTCCTTGGAAAAATCCAAATTTTGCATGGCTCTGCAAATTTTGGCGAAATCCGAATTTGAGTCCGGGGGAATTTTCAGTTCTTCCACATTGGAGAACAAATCAGAATACCTCCCATGTTTAAAATAGAAGTCCAAAATTTCAATATCATTGGAATTGGGGAGATTGGCTAATATTTTTTCCTTGCCGCTGCAGTTTATCAATTCTTCCGCCCTCTTTAAATCAAAGCCCTTGCCGCCGGCATAATTCCAGCCCAATATCATATCCGCCAGCAATACTGTGCGCGCGGCGGCGTTTAGTTTTTTTGAATTGCTTATGGCTTTGACGCAGGCGCTTCTCAGCTTCCAGTCGTGCGTATTAAAAATATAAAATATGATGTGCGCCGGAACATAGTCGTCGTTTAATATTTTTAGGACGGCTTGCGAATTTAAATACGGCGAGTCGTTCCTAAAGTAGAGTTCGGCAATTTCTTCGCTGGGAGAGTATTCGTATTCGGACTCTAAAAACTTTGCGGCGGCTTTATAAAACTGAAAATCATAATACAAGGTTTGGCATACTTTTTCTGCGTAATTTATATTATGCTTCCGCATGTAGTCCAGAATCTTTTCAGCCTCCTTCTCCGCGCCGACAGTCGTAAACAGAGTCGCGTATCGAATGGGCAAGCCTTTTTCTAAATTAGAATCTTTATTACTGTCGTAGCCCTTGATTATTTCCACAAGCTCAGATGCAGGCTGGTCTTGCCCTGCAGACGCGGCGGATAAAATAGCGAAATAAGAAAGCATCAATACGATAATACATTTCATAGTATTGCAAAATATGTCTTTGCGGCGGAAATTCAACATAGTTTTTTTTGTTGGTTCCCTTTGCGGAGCGGGGAGAAGCCTAAATGGAATATTGGGACAAAATCGCGGATGTGCCGCCGCAAAGTTTTGACATGGCAGTTCGCATTGCTAAATCTGTGCAAGCTGTGAATATTATTTAGAAACTTATGCAATAAATTTAAACCCGAAAAAGTTTGCAAATTTTTACTAGGTGTGCCGAGGAATTTTGCTGGATTTTTCTTACTCGCGCAAAAATAGAGCGTAATCGATTCGTTTCAAGAATCCGTATTTGAAGGCAAAGAATATTTGGGGAGGTTAAAATATTGGAAGTTATTTAAGGCTGGAGCGCGGGATTAAATCATAATACGGCAATTGCGCCCGCAAATTTGCACGGTTTGGGATTGGGCTTTCCCCGATATTTTTGTGGGAGGTTTAGATTGACAAAACAAATGGCTACAATAAAAAAATAATAAATTAGATTCTCCCACAACGATTGATTATGAACAATTTTCGCATCGCAATTGTTGCTTTAATTTTTTTTGTTTCCGCATGCGCCCAGATTGACTATTCGGATTACGAAAGCGAAGTTGACATACACAATAAGCCGATAAAGGAAGTCGAATCCCTGGCAAAACAGGGAAATCTAGATGCGAAATTCCGATTGGCGATAGACAAGATGGCTTACTCAAGGGATGAGGCAATCGAGGAAATAAAATCGCTTTACTACGACTCAAAACATCTAATCTCCGGATACTACATTGCCAACCGCCTTTCCAACCAAAACGAGCGGCTTGAAATACTGAGGGAAATATCCGATAACGGAAATTCTTATACTTCGGCTTGTGCGAAATGCGATATTCTCGCCGAAAACCTGAAGTTGAGCCTAGACTCGCTAGACAAAGAGAAGTTCGACAAATATTACAGCGAGCTCTTGTCGTATGCGAAGTCTGATTTTCAGCCTGCCGCCGTGCATTTAAAGTTTTTTATAGAAACAAACCTGGAGAAAATCGAGAAGTTGAAAGATGTTTCAAAAGATATTTTGTTTCTGTACAAGACTCTGGCTAGAATTTCCAAAACCGACGAGAAATACTATGCGCTCGAATACGCCGAAGCTCTGGCGAAATCTGGGAAATGGGACGAGGCTGTTGCAATGCTAAAGCCGCTCGCCGATGATTTCACAAAACACGGCTCTTTTAGGATGGGCCAATCGCTGTCTCAAAGGGTGGGCGGAAACTTTTACGCCGAGGCAAAAGCCGCCGCTCTCATGGCTTGCGCGTGCGACAATGGACTAGGAACTGCCAAAGACGAAAATGCCGCAAAAAGGTACCGCGATAAAGTAATGCAGCTTCAAAACGAATGGTTTCTAAAAAGTTTTGCGAGAACGTTCGACGCATCCGGCGTAGACAAAAATTCTTTTGTGTTTGATTCTCCCGAAGACGCCAAAGCATACCGCGCCGCCGCAAAAAAAATTAAAAATTCCAGAGCCGAAAGATTGCGGAATTACTATAGCAGGCTCGCAAAGAAAATTTCTGACGCGTCAAAAAAATCTTTGGATGATTTAAAATCGGCTTCCGACGAAATAGAGAAAGTTGAATACGCGAAGAAACTTTTGGATTTAAAATCCATAAATGTTGGAAAGTACACAATAGGCAAATACAATAACGACAATGCAAAAGAGGCAATTTCAATCCTCGAGACACTCGCCGATGAAGGAAGCCAATACGCGCATTTGACTCTTGCCGAACTCTATAAAGGAGGCAACTCTAGAAACGCCACTTTTAGCATACTGAATATGCCGGTAGATTTCGACGCAGGCAAAGCCCGCATGCACGCCGACAAGGCAAGCCATATCGACAATGAGTGGGCTTGGATGGCGCAGGCGGACAAGCTGCTTGGCGATTTGGATTTGTTGAAAACAAACGCGCCCGAAAGCATTGCACTAGACGGATATACTGTCAAAACAGATTCTATAGATTCCGCCTTGCAAAAATATCGCACGGCTGCGAACTTAGGTTATGCTAAGGCATTTATAAGGCTGTTTGAAATCTACAACAATGGAATACCAATAGGATATGGGAAATACCTTGTCGAGCCCGACAAATCTCTTGCGCTTGAGTACGCTAAGAAGTCTGTCGACTTGGGCGATATGCGGCTTATGCATTATGTGGAGGATTCTTCCGATAGGGATAAATCCATACAAAGAAAGCTTTCTATTATAAAAAAACATTTGGATTCAAAAGGCGGAGCTGTTGCGGAAGCATTCGCAATTTTGCAAAAAAACGGGCAAGCAAGCACGCATTCTTCTTCGGAGCCTGAAAAAATAAAAGATTCCGTTGCAGAGGGGGCTTTGGATTCCGCGTTCGCAAAATGCAACTCCGAAGAAGTTGAGAACAATGCCGGCAAAAAATTTGCGCAAAATGCGGCGCATGAAAAATGCAGCATTGCATTATCCAGCGAATTTTCGGATTATTTCAAGTCTCTGCCCAAGACTCAAGAAAACAGGTTCCTATATTCCCTGGCATGCGTTTCGGAAAACAAAATCGACGAAGCCGCCAAAGAACTTAAGGCGCTTGCCGCCGAGCGCTATCCGGAGGCTGTAAGAATTATTATAGAGTTGGTTGGCGTTATCTATGGAACGGCGGAAGAAATTGATCGCTATTGCAGTTTGGCCGAAGAATTGAAACTTCCTATCCCAAATTGGCGCTTTAATTCAGCCGATTACAATATCGCCCGGTATGAAGAAACCAAAGATGACGCATTCTTGCAGGATTTTTACTACATATGCACTCCAAAGGTTCTCGAATTTCTGTCCAAGCATTCTAGAAACAATAAAGGCGCCTTATATTGGGCGGCTTTTAGGCTGTTCAATGCCGATGCTCAAAAATCGCTGCTGGAATTTGACGAGGTATTGGATTTTATAAAAAATTGCGCCAAGGACCCAAAACTTGCACCAGATGCAAATGTATTGCTCGCGTACGCATATTCGGGCAATCCGAAGATGAAAAACAATCCGCAGCTGAGCTCGTCTTATATTAAGGCTGCCGGCGAAAGTTGGAGTGGGCGCGCGCGCTGTCCTGCATACAAAATGTTCTGTTTCGATTCGATAGATGATATGCAAACGCAAAGCAGATTTAATTTATTTTCGCAGTCTATAAATGAAAACGATAATGGTAATTCACATAATCTGTCTTATATTGAAAAAAATAGCCTAGAAGATTTGCGCGCCGCAAATAAAAAAAATCCTAAAAGTCTGATTATAAAATGGGCGTTGGCCGAAAAAGAAAAGGCGTTGGGCAATTACGCGGAGGCTCTAAAATTATACAAAGAATTAAACGAAAAAAATCCTTCCGACATCAACTATTCCACTGTTCTAGCTGAAATGTATTATTATGGACTGGGAGTAAAGGAAGACAAGGCTTTGGCGCTAAAATATTATGACAGGCTTTTTGTCGCCTTAAAGGAGAAAGATGCGGATAGATATAATTCCAACGCTGTATACATATTGGCAAATTCCATTGGTAAATGCAACTTCGTGGATTATTGCAAAGTCAAAATCCCTAAAGAGCTTGTTATTGAAAATATCAAGGATATTCCCGCGTACAGGCTCAACTCGATATCAATTGATATCCTTGATTACCTCTCGGAAAACGGTGAATCCGCCTTGTACGACAAATTTGAAAAGGCGTTCATAAAAGAAAAAGACTCAAATGCAATGGCGTATGCGGCCCGCCGCTTTTTCGATCGAAATACTCCCGAGGGTGACAAGAAAGCGTTTGAAATATATTCCCAGATGATGGAACTTGGTCACACTCTGACCTTGTCTGAGTTGGGGAGTATGTTCTTTAACGGAAGAGGCGCTGCCCGCAATTATAAAAAAGCCTTCGAAATTTTTAAAAAGGCTGCGGATAAGAAAGGTTGGATTGACTCTACAAGCTGCATTTGGACGGCGCTGATGTACAAAAACGGATGGGGCGTGGAGAAGTCTGATGAAATGGCTCGCAAGTATGTGGAGCTCGCGGAAGGAGCCCATAACTATGAATACGATTTTACGCAATTTTCGGAACAATTGATATGCGGAGACTGCTGTATTTATAACTTCAAGGGCGCTCCGAAATGTCCCGACTTAGGAGTGGAACTTCTGGAGCGGGTTGTATCGTCCAAGAATCCAAATGTAGATTCATTTCGCAGATATGCAATTCTTCTAGAGGACGGAAAATATATAAAGCGGGATTTGAAAAAGGCGGCTTCATATTATGAAAAGTTCGCCCGCCAGCGCAAAAAGGAGAATTACGCCGGGGACGAAGATTATTGGGGATTTGGCGATGCCATTAGAATTCTGAAAAACTCTCCGAAGGAAAGCGACCGCAAGAAGGCGTTTGAACTGGCCCGCGAATGGCTTGGGGCAGTGCCGGATTCAATCAACGCAAAAGTCGATATTGCCCTGCTTAAAATGTATGGCTTGGGAACTGAAAAAAATCCGAAGGAAGCCGTAGCTTATCTAAACAAGGCCATAGCCTCAAAACTTAAAAAGGAAATGTATCTCTGGAGGGCGTACGGAGTTTTGGCGTATTGCCATATGAATGGGATCGGCGTTGAGAAATCTCCGGAGAAGGTTCGGGAGATTGTATCGGCGGTTCGAAAAATAAAGGTTTCTAGATGCGGGGTATGGCATCCGTTTTTATCGTACGCGGAATGGTTTAATCCGAATAGGGAATTTTACGACACAGATATTGTCGACAATCCGGCTTTGCCGCCCGATAAGGAAATCTCGCTGTTTTGGCTCAGAGAGTTTGAAAAAGTCGCCGATACCGCGAAAAATCCGAAATTTAGCGTAAAGGCGTATGGATTTTTGGTTGATTATTTCACAAAAGAAAGGGGATTTGAAGATCCGCAAAAAGCAAGAAGTCTAAAAGAAAAGCTGGCAAAAGCAAAAGAGCGCGTTGAAGCCGCAAAGAAAAAGCCTGGTGCGGAGAAAAATACAGGCGTAGGAGGAAATGTCAAAGCAAGCGCAGGTGGATAAGAGATCGGCTTATGCCAAGAATATTTGTGCGGTAAAATACCCCGGATAATAGCAGTAAAAATAAAAATTCTCTTTTAATATAGAGATATAGTTAATAATGCCGTTTTGCTTAAATGAGCGGTTTTGCGCCAATTAATGGCTATTTCTTTGCGGCAATTGTGAAACGGCAAAATTTAAACGCCGCGCGGGCGAAAAATAAAAGAAATACATTTGCGTAAAAAGCTCTTATTTTTTTAACCGTAATATATCCTTATCTCTAATTGTATATTATTTGTTTGCAGAAATTTTTGATAAATCAGCTTGACATTCCTCATATCGTTTCTTTAACTATTGCGCAATTGTTATGAGATGTTTTTTTGGGGGGAAGGAATGTCTGATAAAAGGAATTTAAGCCTGATTGTTTTCATTCCTTTGCTTGTCGTGATTACTGAATAACGGTTTCACTACTGGCGATACATCCGCAATTATTCTCATAAAATAAAATACGCAAATGCTATTCAAAACCAAATAAATAGGGTCAACACCAAAGGTTGTGGAATAGGTTGATTTTTTAGATTTGTCTTTCATAGATTCACCCCGCATTCCACGAGGACTCTCAGTCTGTAATTTTCAAAGTTTCTGTATCCATAGGCTCTGCGTTGTATCAACTTCATCTT
>OBAI01000755.1_pt1 | contig 30212 bp, 32 predicted proteins | sample 1517461 | NCBI WGS metagenome assembly OBAI01 (sample SAMN04571696, study PRJEB22368) | human gut metagenome | biome: human gut; material: stool | host: Homo sapiens | place: Luxembourg | collected 2012-06-29
GGTTGCCTTTCTCATGGCTTCCCATTAGAGTTTCGATGCATCTCCGTATTGCCTCCGTATTGCCTCAGATGTACCTCCGATACTTCTTCGATCCATCTTCGATTGTTCTTCGATTCCCGAACGAAGCCCGAACGAAGGATGAACGAAGGATGAACGAAGGATGAACGAAGGATGAACGAGAACCGATCGAAGAACGAACGAGAACCGAACGAGAACCGAACGAAGAGCGATCGAGAAGCAATCGAGAACCGATCGAAGAATCAAGCGTATCATAACGCTTCATTACAGACTTGTTTGTTGGATTACGATTTCTTTTCATTTTCTTGAATTTTAGAAAGTTAATACGAAGGTTTTGAATCAGTACGGCTATTGATGCCTTCTTGATTTCACTGGCAAAGTTAGAGATGGAAAGAATCAGTTCAAAATCCGCTCAAAATAATTCAAATTAATTCAAAACATTTCAAATATGCCTATAGAACCACACATTGAAAACCTGCAATTAAGACACCCTGAAGAGCCTTTAGAAATCATCCGTCTGGCATGTTATATTGGCGACGATATAGCTAAAACCAAGGCATACGCCTCGATATTGCAAACCTGCAATGATTACAGGGACATTGCCTATAAAGTAGTGAAAGACATGTATGTCAAGTGTCTGGTAGACAAGGTGACAGCCCAGAAGGAGAAGACATTCATCACCTTCCTCCTCGCATTATGTCCCAATGTCAAAGATGGCAACCCTCATTCGGCTCGTTATCATATCAACCTTATGCTCGAAAGTCCAGAAGTGGAAGAAGAGAGAGAAGAATATGCCAGAAAACTAAGAAACGAATGGAATGGAGGAAATGGTGGAGATAAGCAAAGGGTAACTATCGAGATTTCTTCAAGATATCGAGAGGTAACCATGCCCATTATAGAATCGTTGGCCAAAAGTGGGGCGATAACATTGGTAGAGGCCAAGTTGAATACACAACGCAAGCTCAACAAGAGCATCCGTTATGTAGTTAACGGCAGCCGTGAAGAAATCATCAAGTCAGTCATGCTAATAGATCTGCAGGCCAGAAAAGAGTTCATTTTCAATCCCAAACGCCGTAGCATATTGACCGTTCCCAATCGCAACAGGTATTTTGGCATAAAGCCCGGTAAACTGATAACGGATTCCGGCAATATACTTGAAGTTCCCGGCAATCCCAACATCCATAAACTCCGTACACTTGTACAACAACAATACGGATTAACAGGTCGCAATATTGTGGCGCAATCCGCTGAACCGGCAAGACGTATAAGATATGAGAAAGTCTTAGGTTGTGGTATACGAGTGATAGTTGATTAATAGCATCTTATATCATCGGCAAAGCCGACAATTCAACACTTAACATTCAAAATTCAACATTGCCGAAGGCTTCAATTCATGGCAAAATCCTTGGAAATATAGCAGATAAACTATATCTTTGCATAAGATAGGCTGCATCTCAGCATAATATTCAAGCAAGCTTGATATTCTGCATTCGATTTGCACTATCTTTGCATATAATAAAAGAAAACGCTTAGAATATGACAACATTGACATTGGAAATAGAGAATCCTTCCATTCTAACACACTTGAAAGCTGTGTTAAAGGCTATTCATGGAGTTAAGATATTAAATGTTAACAACGCAGCATCCGATGATGACGTTGATTCAGAACAGCCAAATGCTGTAACCATAGCTGCTATGAAAGAAGCTAAAGAAGGCACCGATGCTGGTACTGTTTGCATGGACAGCTTAGAAAGTTTCATGTCTTCAATGAACTGAGTATGAAGGAAATTCGTAAGACCTCCCAATTCAAGAAAGACTACAAGCGTTTTAGTAAAGACCTAAACAAGGTTAAGTTGCTATTCTCGATTGTGGAAAAACTTGCAAAAGGGGAAGATATTCCATCTGAGTTTAAGCCTCATCAATTAAAGGGTGAGTGGAAAGACTATATGGAATGTCACGTTGAGGATGATTATCTCCTTATCTGGTACGACAAGGAAGAAAATATCATAAAACTTGTTCGTCTTGGATCGCATTCCGAATTATTTGGAAAGAGAAAGAAGCGATAACGAATTTATATTACGAGACATGCACTGCGCCCCGAAGTGGCAACTGTGAATCATCACCAATTAGTTCGTGATACAATTCACAATTGACCAACTCACAATCGCAGGCCTTAGCCGAGAATAACTCAACATTCAACATTCAAAACTCAAAATTCATCATTGGCAGTGCCCTGGGTGTAAGGCATTTACAAACAATGCGCCCTGTAAGGTGCAACTCTAAATAAAACCTTTATTCAAAAAACTAATGCAGTTAATCCTCTGAAAAATAGAGGGTACGCTGTATTGGTGGTTTACAAAATACTTTGCTGTCGCATAACGTAAATTATCGTAAATGTCACGTGAATTTTCGTAAATATAAAGTGCTTGAGTATAAATATAATTCATGCTAATTTACGTTTAATTCACGGCAATTTATGTTCCAAAATATATGCGCCGCCTTTTTTTATGTAAGCACTCAAATTATGGCCTAAATCAGAAAGAAGTAACTTCGCTGCTGAATTTAAAACATCGAATTATGTACTTTATTCAAAATACTAATGCAGTTAATCCACTGAAAAATAGTGGGTACGTTGTATTGGTGGTTTACAAAACACTTTGCTGTCGCTGAACGTAAATTATCGTAAATGTCACGTGAATTTTCGTAAATATAGGGTGTTTGAGTGTAAATATAATTCATGCTAATTTACGTTTAATTCACGGCAATTTACGTTGAAAAATGAGATTATAACGCAATCGTTCAATATTAATTCTATAATATGAATCTTAAGGAATATTCTAAAAAGATATATCAGATAATAGGTGCAGCGATGGAAGTGCATAGTGTACTCAATGGAGGATTGCTTGAACCTGTTTACAACGAAGCTCTAACAATGGAACTTAAAGATAGAGGGCTTAATGCAGAATCAGAGAAGTATCTTCCTTGTTTCTACAAAAAGCGTCTGATGAATAAGTCCTATCGTATGGATGTAGTTGTCGATGATGTTGTCATTGAACTCAAATCCGTCAATAAGATTATACCAGCTCATCGTGCCCAACTCTTTAATTATCTTCGTCTAACCCAAAAGAAAGTTGGATTGTTGATAAATTTCGGAGGCGATAGTTTAGAAGGAGAACGGTATGTTTACGATGAATCCACGAACCACTGTTATATGGTAGATCGTAATATGGAGCCAATACCTTTCGTAAATGAAGATGATCAAAATGAAAATTATGTGGACCCTTACGAAAATGTTATAGTTCACGAAGCATAACTTTCTGTCGCTGAACGTAAATTATCGTAAATGTCACGTGAATTTTCGTAAATATAGGGTGTTTGAGTGTAAATATAATTCATGCTAATTTACGTTTAATTTACGGCAATTTATGTTCCAAAATATATGCGCCGCCTTTTTTTATGTAAGCACTCAAATTATGGCCTAAATCAGAAAGAAGTAACTTCGCTGCTGAATTTAAAACATCGAATTATGTACTTTATTCAAAATACTAATGCAGTTAATCCACTGAAAAATAGTGGGTACGTTGTATTGGTGGTTTACAAAACACTTTGCTGTCGCTGAACGTAAATTATCGTAAATGTCACGTGAATTTTCGTAAATATAGGGTGTTTGAGTGTAAATATAATTCATGCTAATTTACGTTTAATTTACGGCAATTTATGTTTCAAAATATATGCGCCGCCTTTTTAAATGGCTATATATATTGCACAATTACAGAGCAGCTCATTACTGGTAGGATTCAGAGTTCAGATCTTGATAAGCTCAAGAAGACGGCAGTTGAATGTATGAAAGATTACATTGAACATTCCGATTTTTCTAATGGAGAGAAAGAGGAGCTGAAGAATAACTATGAGCATTGGGCTGACATGACTTTGGAGGGTATTAAGCAAAGGTTGCGTGATAGTAACAAATTACATGAATAAGCAAGATACATTAACGAAAATAAAATATGAGATTTGAAGATTTAAGAAAAGGCAGTTATGTCGATTATATAAGTGTTGAAGGTAAAAAGACCCGATGCATGGTCGTTGATATAAATATAAACGGCCGTATTGCAACTATGAGAGAATTGGGTAATCAATCAGAGTTTTATGTTAACAGTAAGGAAAAATGGGATTTAGTAAAAGATGTTCAAACAACTGAAGTTGAATTGCGAAAATTCGGTTTTAATTTTGATATTAACAAAGATGTGTATATGTTACCAGGCAAGGGGGCATGGAAAAAAGATGAAAATGTTATAGTCATGAGATATAATGGTGATTATGATTTAATCATTCGTAAAGATAAAGCATTTTATGGTTGCAAGGCTATTCATGTGCCGTCAGTACATTTACTACAAAATGCAGTAAAAGACAATTATGGCATTGATCTATCTTATGTATGATATAATGTATAGAATTCTTAATAAAAGTCTCTATATACATACTAGCAAAAGTGCCTATACAAAGGGCTATGCCCTAAATTGAGTACTAACTAAATGGTTGGAAGCAATTGATAGCTTACGCTCCTTTAGCGATACATATTCGCTGAATAGTTACTATATAAGTGATAATAGTTAAAATTAAACAAACCTCTATAACAATGGAAAAGCAACAGAAAAATATAGTTGAGATAGCCTTTATCAACATAGTTCTTTATCCTACTGAAAATCAGAGACCTGAAGAATATGTAAGACTTTTGTCAAGCATCATGCAAGACAGGTACAAGGTAAAAAGTGGAAAGTCGGAAAGGGAGACATTGCTTAGGACTTTCGACAACTGTGGCTCTTATTATCATGGATATTTTTGTAATGCAATATTCCTTGGGGAAGACTCCAAGACATTGAATGTAAAGGAGAATACTCTTGAGGATTCTGATACTGATCCAAACAAGGGCATAGATGCGAAGGATATGGAATTTTGGTATTACCCGAAATACCATAGATTTGCTGTGTATAAAACACATTTGAAAAGGATATTCAAGTTCTTGAATGATAGTTTCTTGTTTAAGCTTGGTGATAACGAATTCTTTGCTATAAATGTTGAAAATGACAAGCAGACAATTGAGAAAATCATCCAGGCGAAAACATTGTTGGACATTAGGGTTAGTGTAAGGTATACTAATAATGATAATTTTGAAGAATGGGAAGAACTTGATGATTCTTTGCGCTCATCTAATACAGAACAGGCAGAGGTGCATATGAAATCACCAAAGTCCAAGCCTATAGAAGTGGCAAAGAATAAAGTTTTGAAGGCTTTCCTATATTTAAGCAAGTCTTACGGAACAGCAAAGGCAAGGGTATTGAATGATGCCGGGCATACGGAAGAAATAAATACGCAAAATCATCCGAATACAATGCGAGTGGAATTGAATGATAATGCGGCAAATGATATGGAAAACTACATTTCGGACGTTTCCAAAAATAAAAAATAGGGATATGGGAAAACAGACCACACATAGTTCTATGGGGATGGAAGGGTTTGGATACATCTATTTCCATTTGTGTCGTAGTCAGTTCATGAAGTCTCTGAAATGGTCTGGCATTTCAACTTTGTTGATAGTGGTATGTGGCATTTTCATGTCTTCGAAAGACAGCTTGCAGCTTGTCTCTATTATCACGGAAATAGGATTGAAAGTAATGCCGCCTTTGCTTGGTTTCACTTTATCCAGTTTTGCTTTGGTCATTGGTTTCAAAGATGATGCATTGATGAATAAGCTCAAGAAACATCAGACGAGGAATGGCATATCAATGTATCTGCAGCTTGTGGTTACTTTTATTGCAATGTTGGGTTCAGTCTTTGTCTGTCTTTTGCTATGTGTGGTTTCACATTTGATTTTGTCGTTCGGCATAGAGGTTGGAAATCAGATTTTTGAATTCACCATGTACGTCAACTATGCTTGTTTCGTTTTGCTGACATTCGTAGTGTTCTACGCATTGTTTGCAGTCAAAGACTTGTTGTCAAACCTTTTTAGTCTTGGGCGGGCTTCGAATAGTCTATATCAAGCAGAGGAACGAGCTAAAGTCCAAAACCAAAATCTTGAAGTAAAAAGTAAAAAATCTGAAGACAATAATGTCTTTGTGTATATATTTATGGGAATATTATCTATAGCAAAATTCATACATAAAGTGGTTTGTAAAAATAAACAGAAATGATGCCGTGAGTACTGCTGCGAATAGACAAAATAGGAATGGTATTATGCCAACCTTTTCGATAAGTGAGAACAATGAAAGCTTGCTTTAAAATTGTCGAGCGAAGAATTTTCGTGCCAACGAGTGCAGAACCAAACTTGTTTGAGCTATGCCGAGTGCAGCCGAAAATCATATGTGTGTAAAATGTATGAACCTTTTTCGATAAGTCATGAGCAAAGCAAGCTTGCTTGAACTTTGCAATGGCGAGAAAAAGTATGAAAATAGTTAACAAACAAGTGAAAATTTTAACATCTCAATATATAGGCACTTGCAAAAGTGCCTATACAAAGGGCTATGCCCTAAATTGAGCACTAACAGAAGAATTATCTGATGTATAGTTAGCATAATATTTTAGTAAGAACTTAAAACAATAACATACTATGATTAAGGATTTAATATTAAAGAGTCATTTCAACAGATTCTTAGAATCATGGAATATAAACAATACAGATACTGTCCTTGAAGAGGCAAAAGCTTTTGAACGTTTTGTAAACTATACAATACTAAGTATGGACGATCCTAGTGCTTTTATTGGAAAACCAGAATTGTTGGATTGCTGTTGTGTTGGTGGAGCTAATGATGCAAAGTTAGATGGAATAGGTATAAAAATAAATGGACAGATTGTTTCATCAGAAGAGGACATATTACAAATTGTTGGGGTTTCAAAAAAGATTGATGTAGAGTTCGTTATTATTCAGTCTAAAGAACAAACAAACTTTGATAATAATGAATTTAACACATTTGGCATTGGTGTTCAAAATTTTTTTTCAAAGCCTAATCTTCCAGAGAATGATGCAGTCAAAAAAATACGACAACTCAAAGACTTTATTTTTTCGGATAAGAACGTTATTAGAAAGATAGATTCAAATCCATCCTTGTCGGTCTATTATGTTTTTGCCGGTACGACTCCAGATGAAGTACATATTTCAGGACTTAAACAGATTATGAAAGATAATCTATCAGGATGTCCAGACTGTTTAGAAAATATACATATAGATGTTATAGATGGAAAACATCTGGTCCAGATATGTAAAGAATTAGAAAATGATTTTTCTGTAGAGCTTAACACTCGTGATATAATTCCATTAACAGTAAACGAAAATTGTAAGATAAAGAAAGCATATGCTTTCACGTGCGAAGCGCGAGAACTGTTAAAGCTGTTGGAAAAGGAAGATGGTACTATCCGTCGCTCTCTTTTTAACGATAATGTTAGAGATTATCTGGGAAACAGGGGTGGCGTAAATAGTGAAATAGAGCAAACAATCATCGGTGAACCCGAAATGTTTCTTATGTGTAATAATGGTATCACAATTGTTTGTTCTGACTTTATTCAAATACGTGACAAACTTGTTAGTATTAATAACCCACAGGTTGTTAATGGATGTCAAACTTGTAATTCTATTTTTAGATTCAAAGAAAATGAGACACTTTCAAAGATACAAGTTCTAATAAAGTTAATATGTACAGAAGACATATCTATAACTAATAAAATTGTAAGAGGAACAAATAAGCAAAATCAGGTATTAGAAGAAGCATTTGAAACAACCAAACCATTTCATCAAGATCTGGAAGATTACTTCTTGGCAAAGCAAAAAGACTTTACTTTATATTATGAGCGTAGAAGTAAGCAGTATTCTGCATTGCCCACAATAAATAAGAATCAAATTGTCAATCTGAGGATTATTACCCAAGTTTTTGTTGCGACATTCCTTAGCTCTCCACATGAGGCACATAGACATGAAGCAAAGCTTTTGGAATTATATGCAGGTGAGGATAATGACAAACGAAAAATATATAACAAGAGGCATGCGAAATCTCCATATTTTTTGTGTGCAATGATATGGTACAAATTTGAAGAATGGTTTAAAAATGGCATAATAGAATCAACACTTAAGACATATAAAGCTCATCTTTACTTACTTTTTTTGTATGGCGTTGGCAAATACCCTATTACAGATTGTTCTAACGCAAGAAAAATTGATGCTTATTGTTCGGAAGTAGAAAAATTACTGCTTTCCAAAACAGTTTTTGGGGTTATTGATAATGTAGTTAAAGTTTTTCAAAAATCTATGGATTTGTGGGTTTCTCATGGTAATAGCCGATATGGAATTAAAGACCGAAAAGATTTCACCTCAATGATGTTGGATATAGCACGTAAGTCTTTAATAGACAAAAAGGAAGTAGAAGTACCTGTAATAAATAACCAGCCAGACTTTATGGAAGGCTCTATCTTGATTGCGAATTTTGATAAAGCCCAATGGTTTGGTTTCATCAAAACAATCTATTTTCCTGAAAATGTTTATTTTGATTCTCGTAACTACAAAGGCGAAATACGCAAACTTCTACCGAATACTAAAGTCAAGTTTGTCATAAAGAGAAGATCCAAGAATGGTAAAGAACTATTATATGCAGATAATGTAGTTGTTATAAAAGAAGAAACATAGAATGGACACCCTCAAAGGATTATTCCATGAACTGTGAATTTACGTTGTTGATGACAAGTAGAACGAACTATGGATAAAAAAGAAACACTAATATTCAATAAAGTTGAAATAGAAGGCTTTCCTTCTATTGGACAAGTCGTTGAAAAAATGCATCAAAAGATGTATAATGATAGAAAAGGACTTGGCTTTACTAATATAACGATAGAAGACAATATGGTGTTTGCTACGATCTTGCTTCGCACTCCTTCTTATATACGTAGCTATAATGAGAAAGAAGGGATGTTTGAGCAACAAGTTGTTAACATCTATGGAGATTTTGAAATTGCAGTTGATATTGAGCATGGTTTGATATTTTCTACTTCTTCTTCAACAAAGTTTAGTAGAGCAAAAACCCTATTAAGAGAATGTTTTGAGAAAAAGATAATTTTCCAGAATATAGAAATGACAGCCGTAAATATGCTTAATAAAATTCAATGTCAAGGTATGACCCCTTATATAATGGATTTATCTATTAAAAGGTACAGATGTCAAGAAGGTGCAATCGGAAGATATTCTGTCCATATTGAGGACAGTTCTGTAGGAGAAGAATTGTTGTTAAAATATTCAGACAGCATCAATAAAATAACATTTTTAGTAAAGTCTGAGATATATCCAGATTTTGTTTTGTCCATAGCTTCCCAGAACTCATTTACCATAAAATGTGATGAGAACTATTATTGGCAGATTATCAACGAATTAAAAAAGAATTTATAATGGAAGATCAACACTATAATGGAGACGTTTGGAATCATGAAATCTTCAAGTTGTTCCATCTTTTAGGATGGCAACGTATTGGAGATTATGATATGGATGTAATAGGAGAGGATGGGAAGAAGATGGGAATAGACACTGTTGTTTCCTTTGAAACGCCATTGAAGAATAAACCTCAGTTGGCCATTTTAGAAGCCAAGAGATATAAGACTACCAGTTTTACCAAGAATTTGCTGCAAGACTGGGTAACTAGGTTGGATGCGAAATTGTTGAAATTACGTAATTCTGATAAATTTTACGACACGTTCCCTTCTACTAATAATTGTACAATAGCTGATACTGGAATTATAGCAATTTGGTTCTCAGACACTGACAATTATAAGGATTTCCTTCCAAGATACAAGAAGTGTTTATCACAAATCAGCATTTCGACGAGAATGAGAAAAGCAGGTTTGAACAAGATTTATGTGATGGACAATACCAGTTTCATGAAACTTTTTTCACTTCAAACCGAAATAAATTCTATAAAGAGCAATGGTGATTTTAAATTTACCTATTCTCCTCGTTTCAATAATGAGGATCCATTATGTAAATCTTCGACATTAACTATTGAGTATATGTTCTCGGATGTTATATTTGCGGAACAACAAGTCAAAGAAGACGGAAAAGAAAAGACCCTGTCATATATCTTCTATTTTGGAGATCTAAACTATAATAGTTTTAAAATGCTTAAGTCTGCATACTCCAAAACTATAGGATGGGATTGCACGAAAGATATCTTGCTTTATGTATATAATGCAGATGATGAATTTCGTAAAATAGAAAATGACATAAAAGAAAAAATCTTCAACAAATTTAAGATTTCGATAAAGCGAATGACAGCTAATAACAATATTCCAAGTTTTATCGTAAATGCAGAATAAGAATGAAAGATATTGTTTATCCAGAAAGATATGAGATAAAGGAAGTATGTGAGAATTTTATAAAACGTCGCACACTAAACACCTTTATGCAAGAACGTGGCATTTTTGCAATCAATGCTTCTACTGAAGATGTTAGCAACATACTGTCTAACTGTATATTTGATGCAGTGGCAATTGATGATTTACGAAGAAATGCCAATCAATGTTCCAATAAAAATTCTTTGTCAGGTTTTACTGTGAGTTCTTCTTTAAATGATTTTTCTATCAAGGATGTTTATGAAAAGGCAAGAGATGACGATAAGGTGCTTTGTTCCAAAGGGTATAAACTTGGATTTCTGACAAAAGAAGTTCGAGCAGATGGAAAGGAAGTGTTTAAGGGACGGTTGGATTATGAAATTCGTCGTCCTGGTAGAATACAGTTTATGGATAGAGAAGAAAGCCACTGCGATTTTCATATGTTTGAAAAAGAAATAGGAGAGTGGCAAGTAGAGGTGGATGGCACACGTACAAATGACGGTAAGGAAGTGCAACGGTTGTTTTCGCAAATACTCAATAAAGATAGAACTACTATACATGTGTTGAACTTTGACAATTTGAGGGACAAACAAACCATTCTATTCTTTGATGAAGTCATAAAAAGAGGTTTGTCAGATGAATGGCGTTTCTGTGATGTTGTAGCCTTGACATTTCGTAGAGGACGTGACGAAATAGTTGAAGAAGAAAATGATGAGCAAATATCACAGGCAACTTTGACAGGTATTCGTCAGGCTATACTTGAAGGTGGTCATCTTCGAGACGATGCTTTTGTTAAGAAGTTCGAAGAAGAAGGTTGTGTCTTTGCTGCCATGACCTTGGCGTTTCAGAATACTACCACACCAGAAACTATTCATATTCGTGCAGAGTTTAAGGGAAGTCCGAAGATATTTGAAGTTTCAATCGTAAACACTTATACGTCTGAAGGAACTGATGGAAAACTAGTAATATGTCCATTACCCGTAAAACAGAACCTACAGATACGTTCTGAATTCTGGAATAATTCAAGAAAGATTTATAAAGAAATACTTTCAGGAGAAATCAAGTAATTATAATTCAATGAACTCTTAGAAATGAACAATACTCTAAATTACTCAAATGGAAAAGTTAGAAGCAAAAGACATATGCGCCGCCTTTTTAAATGGCTATATATATTGCACAATTACAGAGCAGCTCATTACTGGTAGGATTCAGAGTTCAGATCTTGATAAGCTCAAGAAGACGGCAGTTGAATGTATGAAAGATTACATTGAACATTCCGATTTTTCTAATGGAGAGAAAGAGGAGCTGAAGAATAACTATGAGCATTGGGCTGACATGACTTTGGAGGGTATTAAGCAAAGGTTGCGTGATAGTAACAAATTACATGAATAAGAAAGGAATAATTAACGTCCAATTAATGTTCAATTAACGGTCATTAATGTTCAACGATATAATTCAACATTCTTGCTTTGGCAAGCCTCTCTACGAGCCGAGCGTAACACTCAAAAATGCGAAGTCTTCCATTGATTCTTTCTATGACAAGCAAGGCAATGAGACGGAAATGGTAGCGATGAAAACAGGAAGGGATACGTCTGGTATAATTATGAATAAATGGCTAATAAATCAGATAGATATCAAATGTAGGCACTAATAAAAGGTTTTTCTAAAAAATAACGTCAAAAAAATATTTAATGACAAATCAAACATCGGAAAACAATAAACGAATAGCAAAGAACACGTTGCTATTATATGTGCGTATGCTCTTTATGATGCTTGTGTCTTTGTACACAAGTAGAGTTGTTTTAAACACCCTTGGAGTTGTAGATTTTGGTATCTATAATGTTGTAGGAGGTGTTATAGCAATGTTGGGATTTCTTACGGGATCACTCGGTGCTGCATCTTCACGTTATATTACTTATGACTTAGGTAAGGGTGATATGGCGATAATGAAAAGAACATTTGGTAATATAAAGAGCATTCATTGTATACTGGCAGGTGTAATATTGCTTATTGGCGAGACGGTTGGATTATGGTTTGTTGTCACAAAATTACAGATACCAACAGAACGTGCGACAGCAGCTTTATGGGTATATCAATTCTCCATACTGTCATCAATCATGGCTGTAATCAGTGTGCCATATAATGCTACTATTATAGCCCATGAGAAGATGTCCGCATTTGCATACATTTCTATTGTGGATGCTGTACTGAAATTGTTGATAGTATATTTGTTGGTAGTCATTCCTTACGATAAATTGATAATTTATGCTGTATTGTTATTTGTTATACAGTCTTTTGACCAAATTGTATATATTGTCTATTGTTCTAAGCATTTTGAAGAGACTCATTCACGATGCTGTTACGACAAGAAACTGTTTAAGGAAATATTTGCATTTGCAGGGTGGACAATGAATGGAAACTTAGCGGTAATGGGTTATACTCAAGGCTTGAATATACTCTTGAATATGTTCTTCGGTCCTGCTGTTAATGCAGCAAGAGGAATTGCCGTACAAGTTCAGGGCGTATGTCAGCAGTTTTGTGTAAACTTTCAAATGGCCCTTAATCCACAGTTAACCAAAAGTTATGCTCAGGATGACCTACAGACAATGCATAGTCTGCTCATAAAGAGTTCAAAATTTTCATTTTATATATTGTATATTATTGCGGTTCCTTTAATGTTTGAAGCACATACGGTATTGAAATTATGGTTAGGCATAGTTCCAGAACATACCGTGAGTTTTTTAAGGCTCATTCTTGTCGTAGGATTACTGTATACATTATCCAATCCTATGATAGTTTCTGTTCATGCAACCGGAAAACTTAAGAAATTCCAGATTATTGAAGGTACTATGCTTTTGATGATTGTACCCATAGCATATTTCTTATTGAAAGTATTCGGCATTGCACCAGAACTTGTTTTCGTAGTACACATCATTGTTGAAATATTTACACAATATGCCCGTGTAAGGATTGTATTACCAATGATACAAATGAAGTTGAAGACTTATCTGTTCGAGGTTATATTACCGATTTTTATGGTTGTAATTATTTCCCCTATTTTACCTTATTTGTTATATAAGAATATAGGTCAGAACCTTGTCTCTTTTCTTGTAATATGTAGTCTCTGTGTAGTATGTATTTCTGCCACTGTATTTTTTGTTGGATGTAAGAAGTCCGAGCAGGAATTTTTAATATCAAAAGTTCTTGGCATTTATAAAAATGCATTGGAAAGATTTGGTAAAAGATAATTGAATTAAAAATAAAAAGATTCTATGAATATGCCCAAAATAAGTATAATAGTCCCCGTATATAAAGCGGAGAAATACCTAAACCGTTGTGTTGACAGCATTCTTGCCCAGACATTCACAGACTTTGAATTGCTTCTTATAGATGATGGTTCTCCTGACAGAAGTGGTGAAATATGTGATGAATATGCAAAGAAAGATTCTCGCATAAGAGTAATTCATAAGGAGAATGGAGGTGTTAGTTCGGCACGCCAGAGAGGTCTTGATGAGTCAGTTGGAGAATACACCATACATGCTGATCCTGATGATTGGGTAGAGCCAACGATGCTAGAAGAGCTTTACAATAAGGCGAAAGAAGAAGATGCAGATATGGTAATATGCGATTTTATTTATGAATATAAGACTGGAAGTTTTATATGCAAACAACATATAGATAACTGTGATGCAGAATCCATATTAAAAAAAATGTTTTCTCAACAATTGCCTAGTATGTGTTGGAATAAACTAGTACGAAGAAGGTGTTATGTTGATTATGATATAAGATTTCCACATAATATAATTCTTTGGGAAGATTTGTATGTAGTATGTTCTTTATTGACCCATACTATTAAATGTGCATATTTGCCTAAGGTTTTATATCATTACGATTTAATCCTTAACAATAATAGTATTGTTCGTTACCCGACATTGAAGGGCCTAAATTCGCAAATCTATTTTATAAACCATTTCATAAGTTATGGTTACCCTGTAGAATGGCTTTATGAGTCAATGGTTTCTACAAAAATTCTGGCTTATAGATCAGGTTTATTGAAACATAACGAAATTATAGACTTGTTTGCTGAAGTAAATGACAAATACATTAAAAGTAATAGTTATTCAAGTTTGCTGCAAAAAGGGCTAGCAGCATTGCTTAAGAAGAATTATTTGGCTTCACAGTTTTATTTGAAGATGTACAGTTTACGTATGTATCTGACAGAATTATTGAAAAGTAACGATATCATATTATACATCTACAAAAAGATAAAGGGAAGATAGAGTGCCTCTTATTTATTGTTAAAAGCTATAGTTATAATATTCAGATATGCCAAAAGTAAGTGTAATAATTCCCGTTTATGGGGTAGAGAAATATATAGAGCGTTGTGCTCGTAGTCTGTTTGAACAGACACTTAATGATATTGAATATATTTTTGTTGACGATTGCACACCTGATAATTCAATATCTATTTTGCGAAAAGTTCTTTATGAGTATCCAAACAGAGAGAAGCAAGTTAAAATATTACGTCATGAGAAAAACAAAGGACTTGCACAAGCTCGACAAACAGGTCTGAAGATAGCAAGTGGTGAATATATCGCACATTGTGATAGTGATGATTGGGTGGATGTACATATGTATGAGGAAATGTACAATAAAGCTATCGAGGAAGATGCAGATGTTGTGGTGTGTGATTTCTGTTCAACGGATTGTGAAAATGAGCAGTATTCTAAAGGGCTTATTTCTAAAGAAAGAGAAAATGTCATTGTGGATGTTCTTTTATGGAGAATAGCTGGTTGCTTATGGAATAAACTTGTTAGACGGAAAGAATATACAGACCATGATTTAAATTATCCTACTCATAATATGGGTGAAGATGCAGCCCTTATTGTGCAAATATTATGGAACGCAAAACGGATTTCTTACTTGCCTGAACCATTTTATTATTATTATATGAATCAGACATCAATTACTAAAGATGTCTCCGATGATAATAAAATTCGACAGCGTTTTCTGCAAGCAACTGCTAATGTAGAGATTATAGAGCAATTCCTCGATGGTAAAGCCACTGGAAAGATCAAGGATGCTTTGACAAAATATATTTTTGAGCAGAGTTATTTGTTAGTTTCACTGGCAAGGAAAAACAAAGAGGACCTTTCGATATGGAGGAGAAGTGTTGGTAAAATAAGGTCGCGTGTATATAAGTGTTCATATTTGTCGATTAAAAATAAACTGGTGTTTTACTTCCTTTTGTTTAAAAGTGTAATTTAATATTATGGTAACAATAGTGATACCTTGCTATAACGTAGCTAAATATATAAAAAGGTGTATAGATTCATTAGTTGATCAGTCGTTTCAAAAGTTTAAAGTGATTCTTGTAGACGATAAGTCAACGGATGATACTTATCAATATCTGCTTCAATTGCAGGCAACTTCAGGGTTGGATATAATGGTTTTGCAGAACTCATGCAATAGTGGACCAGCTGTCAGTAGAAATAAGGGAATATTAGAGGCTGATACTAAATACATAACCTTTTGTGATAGTGATGATTGGTATGAACCAGATTTCTTGAAAACAATGGTTAGTTTGCTTGAGGATAATGCTGCAGATATGGCATTTTGTGGATATAAGGTAGTTGATGAACATGGTAATTCCCAATCCCGTCCTGTCTATAATCGTTCGGGATTGATTAGTAGAGAAGAGGCTTTCTGCCTTGATGCCGATTCGCTTTGTATGCTTATGGTGAAGACAGACATTATGAAGGATACTCTTTTGCCGGATTTGCGCAATGGAGAGGATGTTGCTACAGTTCCACTTCTTATGGCTAAAGCAAATAGGTATGCAGCAACTGTGTCATGTCTATACAACTATTTTAGAAGATCGGATTCGGCATCGGAAAGGCCAACAATGAAAGCAGTAGAATCGCTTGTGTGTTCGTATAGATATGTTCAAGAGAATTTTCCTGATGAATATATTAAAGAGAAAGAATTCTTAGGAATAAAGAACTTACTTTATTCTACCATCATTACGCTTTTTAGTTGTTCTAATGACAAGCGTACGGCAAAAGAATTATTGAATGAGTTTGAGACTATCTATCCAAATTGGAAAAACAATCCATATATAACTTCTTTACGAATATATAAGAAGGTGATATTACGTATGGTTTCGTTGAAACTTTTTGGTGTTGTTAGATTGGTTGCTATTCTACGAAATGTAATTTTTAGATAGATATGGTTAGAAAAATAAAAACATTAGTTGTTATTGATAATCTCTACACTGGAGGTGTTGCAACTTCACTTTATAATTATCTTTATTTTGCACATGAGTTAATGGATATTCATTTGCTGGTTTTTGATAAGGATAGTATTGATAAAACCAAGGTTCCAGATAATGTAGAGATTGTAACTCCAGATAAGGGACTTCATATATTGGGCAAAAATCATTCAAGAATCAAGCAAGAGTCATTTCTTATGATGTTATATAGGTTGATAATGATATTCCTTGCTCGTAATATAAATGGCGTTGTATCTCGAATGATATTATGGCCATTTGTAAAAAGGCAGTCTGGTTATGATCTTGCAATAGCATATGCACAAGATGATAGTTATAAATCAATTTCTAAAGGGTGTATTGATTATATTATTAAGCGAGTTGTTGCTAAACATAAGTCTGTTATTGTCCATTGTGACTATAAAAACTTTGGAGGTTATGATCTAAGGCAGATTAACATGTTCAAGAAACTAAATTCAATAATTTGTGTTTCAGATTCTTGCAAGAGAAATTTTATAGAGTGCTTTCCAAATCTTAGAGATAAAACTATTGTTTGTGAGAATTTTACTAATGTTGATGCAATTCGTAAGTTGGCAGCAGAAGGTGTATCTTACCCAACAGAAACTGTGAATTTTGTTTCTGTTTGTAGGTTGAGTGAGGTAAAAGGGTTATATAGAACAATTGAGGCTTTGGGTGAGTTGAGAGATAACGGTATTGTTAATTTTACATGGACAATAGTAGGTAATGGTCCAGAATATGAAAAATTAAATAGTATAATTAAGGAAAAACAACTAACTTCAAAAATAACACTAGTTGGCAACAAAGAAAATCCATATCCATATATTAAGCATGCTTCATATTTTGTATTACCTTCACTCCATGAAGCTGCCCCTATGGTTTATGGAGAAGCTGCAAGTTTAGGCGTACCAGTACTTTCAACAGAAACATGCTCAGCAATTGAACTTGTACAAGAAAGAGAAATTGGGGTTGTTGTACCTAATAATTATGATGGCTTGTTGCAAGGGTTAAGGAAATTAATTATGAATCCGAATAGTATCCATATTAAGAATAATATGGATCTCAACAAGTTTGCTATGATACAATTGAAAAACTTTATTGAATCCATAAAAAACTAAAATATGCATAAAAAATTATTTGCACTATTATATGGCTTAATAGCATTAGTATGTTGTTGGGTAGCTTTTTCTTCTGGTTATACTATTTCATCTTTAGAAAAGGTTGGTTATTGTTCTTCAATAATCTTATTTGCATATCTATATATAGATTTTAAAATAAATAAAAGATTTACATATTCTGCACTTTTTGTCATAATATTATATTTGTTTCATTTTGGCCAGTTAGTTTTGTTGACTTTTTTTTCAGGCTCTTATGAACATATACGAATATTATTATTACTGGATACAAATCATGCTTTGTATGGCTTCAGAATAATGACCGCATCTTTGGCTGCATTGTGTCTGGGTATTTTATGGAAATCGGCAGGATATATAAATAGAAAAGAGAATGAAAAACAATACAATGTTGATTGGATAAAATTATCAAAACGCATTATTTATGCGACCTTTTTTGTTAAGTTAGCTCTTGATGTAACTACATTATTTATTTCCTTAACAGCAGGAGGAGATGCGGCTAGATTATTCGTAAATACATTTCCCAATGTATTGCTTTTTTATGGCAAGATTTCTTTATTAGGCTTTGCCATATTGCTCGTGTCTCTTAAATATCAGCCACAAAAACAGAAAAGACTTTTTTTCTTTATTATTGGTTATATATTAATAATGATGTTAAGTGGTATTCGAAGTGAGAATGTAGGATATCTTGCTATTTTCCTTTTTCTATACTTGCAAACGCGATTAAAACCGTTGAAAGTTAGGCAATTCATATTGTATGGAGTTTATGCATTCTTTGGTTTGACATTTATAGTAGCCGTTGGACAATTCCGTAATTATACAAATAAGAGCTTTGATTCCTTTTCTGATTTGACAGATGAATTATTGACAAAACAAAATGTAGTGTTAGGATTGTTTGATACATGTGGTGACACCGGTTATACGGCACATGAGACATTGAACGCTTATTTACCTCAATTTGGTCCTTCATATGGTGATGCATATTATAAGGGTATAACTGCTGTTATTCCCAATTTGTTGCCGTCAATAATAGATTTTGGCGCAATTACAGAGTCTTCATCATGTCCTATTAAATTGCAACAGTCTAATGTCTTGAATAGAGATTATCTGAATATTGGTGGCTCATTTTTAGCTGAACTGTATATGAATTTTGGTGTGTGTGGTGGAGTTGTAATGTGTTTTATATGGGGCTTATTCTTTGGATGGGTCGGGAAAAAATCAGCTGTTGCTTTTGAGCAAGATAATATATACCAACTAATTATTTTGATTCCTATAATGCTAGCCTCAATATATTGGGTTAGAAGTTATTTTGGTGGAGGTGTTAGAGAGGTCGTCTGGGATATTTTGTTTGGGTTATTAATATTAAAAAAAATGTCTAAATATGCGTAAGATTCTTGCATGTATATGTTATGTCCTTTATATTACTATCGGTAAGCATTTGCCTACATTTCGTAATAGTTATAAAGATCTATTTGTGTTCATACGTTTTTGTCTTGTTAGAGGATATGTTGAAAAATGTGGTAATAAAGTAAATGTTCAACCACATACTACAATAGCAAGACGTGTTTGTATTGGAGATTTCTCAGGTATAGGACGCAAAAGTCTTGTTTCGGGGGGGGTAAAAATAGGCAAGCATGTTATGATGGGGCCTGAAGTCCTTATCTATACGCAAAATCATGATTTTAGTAGAACAGATATAACTATGGATCAACAAGGCTGGTCTGAAGAAAAACCTGTAGTTATCGAAGATGATGTTTGGATAGGGTCACGAGTTACAATACTTCCTGGTGTAACTATAGGCAAAGGCAGTGTTATTGGTGCTTCTGCTGTTGTGACTAAATCAGTTCCTCCATATAGTGTGGTTGCAGGTAATCCTGCCATTGTTGTGAAATCAAGAAAATAAGAAATAAAATGGATAAGAAAAGAAAAAATTTTATACTCATTTCAAAAGATGCCTTGTGCAAGGATTATTTGCATATTTATGGCAAGAAGGCATATCAAGTAGCAACTCCTAATATTGATGAGCTTGTAGCAAAAGGAACTTTGTTTAATAACTATTATTGTGCGGCAGGTTCAACCGTAATGGCTTTTTATAGTATGTGTACGGGACAATTTGCTCATGAAACTGATTTCCAAATGTATGAAAGAATACATTTTCAATACAAAGGCGAAACAATTTTTACCAAGGCAAAGAAAATAGGATTTGACAAATGCCATATAGTGTGGGATGTAGATTGGGGATTTCTTCCAGAATACTTTGATTATTTCCGTAATGATGTTACAATACATAATATTGATGGGTTTAGAGAAAGAGTGAGTTTTCACAAAAAAATCGAAGGGGCTGTCAAAAATAATGACAAGATAGCAATGGATACTCTTGTAATGATAAGGCAAAAATTGCAGTCATTGCTTGAAACAGATGAAAGTGTGTTTATTTGGTTACATCTGCCGCATGTAGTAAGAGGACGAGCTGGATATGGGTCAGACATTGATATGTTTGACAAATATGTCGGTATGGTTAGAACTCTAGTTTCAGATGAATGTATTGCAATAACAGCAGACCATGGCAATTTAAATGGAAACCATGGTAAACTTGCATATGGTTTTGATGTTTATAACAAAGTGGCTAATATACCTTTGATATTGCCTCGTAAAAAAGGGTTATCAGTATACAATGGAAATGTTTCGTCTGTAGATTTATTTTCTCTTCTTTTTGAAAATGAGATTCCTCACCGAAACTTTGTTTATTGTGACTCTGCATATAGAGCCCAAAAGAGTCGTAAACTTGCCATTGTTTATAAGGATTATAAATATATATATACAAAAAAGAATGGTAATGAAGAATTGTATAATCTTACCCTTGATCCCGAAGAATCATTCTCATTGATGTCTGACAAATGGTTTGATGTAGATAGAAAAGTCTTTGTCAATATAAGCGAAGAATTGTATTTTCCGAGGATGGATGAACTTGCGAATATACGTAAGAAAATGCGCGAAGAGAGAAAACGTATTTGGCGTAATGGAACTTTTAAAGTAGTTGTTAAAAGTAATATAAAAGATAAATTACGCCCGATAAAAGATTGGTATATGAGACAAAAAAAAGATTGGTAAAAAAGTTTTATGAAAAAGGTTATAACATACGGAACATACGACCTACTGCATCAAGGTCATATAAACCTTCTGCGACGTGCCAAAGAACTTGGTGATTATCTGATTGTTGGTGTAACAAGTGATAGTTTCGATCGCGGACGTGGCAAACTTAATGTGCGTAATAATGTGTTGGAACGTGTTGAGGCTGTCAAACGTACAGGCTATGCAGATGAAATAATAATAGAAGACTATTTAGGGCAAAAGATTGATGACATACAGAAGTATGATGTTGACATTTTCGCAATAGGTTCTGATTGGGAAGGAAAATTCGATTATTTGAATGAATATTGCAAGGTGATTTACTTGCCACGTACTGAAGGAGTTTCATCAACCATGCTTCGGGCAGAAAGTCAAGAGGTGTTTAGGATAGGTATTGTAGGAAGCGGACGTATTGCAAAACGTTTTGTGCCAGAAGCAAAAGTTGTAAGCGGAGTAGAGATTGTTTCTGTTTATAATACCAACAACATTGGAGCAGAGAATTTTGCTAAATCATTTGAAATTAATGCATATTCAGATTGTTACGAGGATTTCTTGAAATCTGTAGATGCTGTATATGTAGCATCGCCACATTTGACACATTACGATTATACAAGGCGTGCTTTGCTTGCGGGTAAACACGTATTGTGTGAAATACCATTTACTCTTTCTTCAGCACAAGCGAAAGAACTATATGATATAGCAGACAAAAAAGGCTTAGTTTTGCTTGAGGCAAGCAAAACAGCCTTTTGTCCGTCATTCAATCATTTAGTAACTCTTGTGAAAAGTGGAATTATAGGAGACGTGATGGACATAAAAGCATCTTTGTCAAAAATGGTATCAGCTCCAACGCGCGAGTTAAGTGCTGATGAGGCTGGAGGGGCAATGAACGAGCATGCTTCGTTGAATCTAATGGCAATAATCAGATTGTTGGGCAAGGATGTCAAAAAAGTAAATTTCTATTCCAAAATAGAGGATGGTGTGGATGTATATACCAAAGTAAACATGGAATATGGCCATGCCACTTCATCAGCAACATTAGGAATAGGAGTAAAGACAGAAGGTAATCTAGTTGTGTCTGGTACAAAAGGTTATATTTATGTACCAGCTCCATGGTGGTTGACGGACTATTTTGAGATAAGATACGAAGACCAACGAAAGAACAAGAAGTATTTTTATAGTTACGATGGCGATGGACTTCGATACGAAATTCAAGAGTTTGTTTCTATGATAGTCAATGGTCGTAAGAGTAGTTATAAACTCCGTAGAAGCGAAAGTATTGCAATAGCAAACATAATAGAAAAGTTTAACAAAAAAGAAAAATTGACGATATTATGAAATATGCAGTTGTAACTGGTGGTACGTCAGGTATGGGACTTGGCGTTGCCAAAATGCTTTTAAGTAAAGGCTATTATGTGTTTGCCACATACGTTGGCGCGGACTTTACTGAAAATATAGAAAACTTTGAGGCAATAAAGACCGACCAAACCAAACGTAAGGAAGTTTATCGTTTTATCAATTACGTTAAAAGCAAAACAGATCACTTAGATTGTCTTCATTGCAATGCAGGAATGTCTATTCGTAAATCATTTACAGAGTATACGGATAAAGATTGGGATGCTATGATGGAGGTCGCAGTAAACTCTCATTATATTATGTGCAGAGAGTTTTTCCCTATTATTCCAAACGGAAGCCGCATATTGTTTACAGGTTCACAAATGGGCATTAATCCTCATGCTACAGTATTGGCTTATGGTGTAACAAAATCTGCAGTTCATGCTTTATGCAAGAATTTAGTGAAGGAATTTGAGGGAACAGGCACAACTGTAAATGCTATTGTTCCTGGTTTTGTAGAAACACCATGGCAAAAGGAGAAGCCAGAAGAGATAAAACAGAATATTTACAAGAAAACTGCTATTCATCGTTTTGCAACGATAGATGAAATTGTTGATGCATTCCGTTTCTGTATAGACAATTCGTTTGTCAATGGAAGTCTGATAGAGGTGAATGGTGGATATAACTATAAATAATAAATATGAAAGTAACATTTGTAATTATTGCGTTAAACGCAGAGCCTGTACTTAAAAGATCTTTGGAATGTCTTAAAGCACAAAATTATCCTCACAAAAATATTGAGGTTGTGTTGATTGATGGAATATCAACAGATAGGACTAAGGCTATTATGCTAGATTTTCAGCAGGAAGAAACATCATTTGCTCGCGTAGTCGTTAAAAACAATTCCGGAAAATGGCTTGCTTGTGGTTGGAATATTGCCCTTAAAGAAGCAACGGGAGAAATCATTATTCGTGTTGATGCTCATACAGAATTTCCTTGTGATTTTATCAGTAAAAATGTTGAATGTATCGAAAGTGGAGAATCAATATGTGGAGGAAAGGTTATTAGTAAACTTGAGAATAATTCACAAATGAATCATGTCATGCTTGAAGCTGAAAATTCAATGTTTGGAGGAGGGTTTACTTTTTTTCGCAGAGGGGAAATTTGTAAATATACGAATACATTAGCTTTTGCAGCCTATAAGAAGGAGTGTTTTGATACTGTTGGCTTATATAATGAACGCTTGAAGCGTACAGAAGATAATGAGATTCATTATCGTATGCATAAAGCAGGATATAAATTTTATTTTAATCCGAATATATATTCGTATCGTTATTGTAGAAATTCGTTTTTTAAATTACTGCAGCAGAAATATTTTAATGGCTATTGGGTAGGACTTACTATCGGAGTCCAACCAAGAGCATTCTCAATTTTTTATTTTGTTCCACTGCTTTTTGTAATGGGACTCATTTTTTTTAGCATATTGGCTTTTTTCTATTTTTGGCCTTTAGTTATATATCTTTTTATGTATGTGTTGGTGCTGCTTGCATCATTGGCTTTGGCTATTGTTAAATCCAAATTTTATATGGCACTTTTACTTTTGCCTTTTATTTTGTTTTCTCTACATATTGCATACGGATTCGGTACGATAAATGGTTTGATATGTATTCCTAAGTGGTTAAAGAATGGACAAAGTTCAAAAGATGTTGTTCAGAATAGTTAGTTCTGAACTGTGTGAAGACATAGATTCCTATAAGAAGTTTGTTGGAATTAAGGGGGATGAATGGGAAAAAATTCTTGAAATTGCTCAAAGGCAAGGATTATTGTGTTTGTGTATAGATGCTCTTGATAGAATTTCTAAATCAACTTGTGTCAGAATTCCAATATTGTTAGATAAAATTGCTTTACTTTTTACTGTTGAACGTAATTATGTCATTCATTATGAGGTATTAAGAAGTTTTCTTAATCTTATGAAAGATAATAGTATTGATGTTCTCTTGCTGAAAGGTCACGAGCTAAGTAAATATTATCCAGTCCCGTCGCATAGACCTTGTGGTGATATAGATGTGTACTTAATGGGTGATTATGAGAAAGGGAATGATGTTGTTCGTCAGTTGGGCATAATCATCGAACATGAAGATGAGAAACATTGTTCTTTTGTGTTTGATGGTGTTGTCGTTGAAAATCATAAGACACTTTTAGCCATCAATCAGTATGCTGCTGATAGAACTTCAGAGGAGCAGATAATGAAGAGTAAGGAGAATCTGGATTTTCAACCAGAAGGCTATTACACTTTAAAACCTTTGGATAATTATATTTTCCTTCTTCGGCATCTTGCAAGGCATTTTGGAAGTGAAGAAGGATATAATTCCCGTCAATTGCTTGATATTGTGTTGTTCCTTTCAAAGAATAAGCGGAGGATTGATAAGCATAAATTGAGGCAATTTCTTAAGGAGTCACGAATGTTGAAAACTAATGACCTTTTTCTTTCTTTAGGATCCCGTTTGTTTGGCATTGATTTGTCAGAGTTTGTTTTCAATGGTGTAGATGAAAAGTATCAGCAGTTGGCTTTGCTTGATTTGATTGAGACTAAAGATGTAAAACATCGAGATAAGGATGGAATGTTGGCAAAATGGAAGGAGTTATTTGATATTCGATGGAAATATAAAGTATTGCCAGAATCGTTCTTCGAACGTTTGATTTTTGGATTGAAAAATACGATCAAGCAAAGTTTTTGAATTTAGATTTTGAAGAAAAATTAAATTCAGATATTCATGGAAATACAGGGACGTGGCACACTATAGCACGATTGGCTATGTGTGGCAGTTTGTGTATGGATTCTTAAGAAGAAAAGAGTGATAAAGTTGAATCACATGGATTTTGTGCTGAATGTAAATAAAGCAGCACAAAATCCATGTGGAATAATTTACTGAGGATTGGATGTTGTGGATCTTATTATCTGTGAAACGGCATAGAGAGGGAAAACGTTGACGTGACGAACGGTATTGGCATTTTCCTTGTCGGTGTAACTAAATTCTCCGAAATTCTCTAATGAGCAACGTACGGCTTCGGTGATATGCTTCTCACGCATAAAAGACCACAAACTCTTCATTCCACCTTGGTTTCCTGCTTTTACCTCTATGGGGAGAATATTAAGATGTGATGGCAGGAGATAGTCGATTTCTGCTAATGAATTCTTTGACAAGCGTACCCAATAATACAACTCATGTCGCAAGTTGGGTGTCATATAGTGAAGCATTTCCAAACCGGCAACAAGCTCTGCCATGGTACCCTTGTTGACAAGGTCGGCTGCTGTGGCTGTAAGTATTTGGGTGGTAAGCATGGTTGTATCTCCTATAGTGATGCCCAAAAGTCGCAGCATAAGTCCACAGTCAAAGAATAGAATCTTACGATAGGAATTGTCTGCTTCGCTACCTAAAGGAAGTCCATTGGCACTGGTATGAGTTACGGGGATTAGTAATCCTGCAAGAATGAGCAGGTTGAGCGCACTCTTTACTTCTGCTGTCTTATAGTCGCCTACTTTGGTATAGACAAACTTTTTCGTGGCTTGTACTGCTGCACTACGCAATATGTTGCGAAGTAAATTGACATCAGCCTTTTTCTTGTATTTAGGAAAGTCGTCCTCATAGCTTACAAGTATATCATTCTGAACTTCCTGACAAAGCAAGTAATCGTGAGTCTCAACCCATTTGCCAACACATTCGGGCATTCCTCCTACAAGCATATATGTGCGAAGAAGACTGACTAACTTTTCGTGCAATGGCTCAGGAAGAGGTGATTGTGAAGATGCTGCGTTACGAGCTTCGAGTAATAGATCTTCGTTGTTGGCAAGAAGAAATTCATCGAAGGTCATTGGATACATAAACATAGAATGGATTCGACCTACGCCAAATGTCGGTAATTCAGCAAGGGCGAACTCTAATAGGGAACCTGCAGCAATGACATGAAGTCGTGGCATGTTCTCCTTGAAGAAACGTAATGACATGATAGCCTCTGGACACTCCTGTATCTCGTCCATAAAAAGAAGTGTCTCGCCTTCTTCTATCCTTGAGCCTGATATTGCAGAAATCTGCATAACGATACGATTGACATTTAGGTCGGGCTGGAAGATAGCTTTGTATTGAGGCTCCATCTCAAAATTTATTTCCAAAAAGTTTTTGAATTGCTTGCCTAAATGACGCACAGCAGAAGACTTGCCTACCTGGCGTGCTCCTCGAAGTAGAATAGGTTTACGTGTATCGCGTGAAGCCCATTCTGATAGATATTTATCTATAATTCTCTTGTAGTACATAGTAATTCGTAATTTGTTGTATTTCAGTGACAAAGATAGCGAAATAAAATTATCCAAACAAATAAATCGCCGAAAAATGACATTTTCCAAACAAATAAATTGACGAAAAACGAAATTTTCCAAACAAATAAATCGCGGAAAATAGACTTTTTCCAAACAAATAATTTAATCAATTAAATATTTTATAATCATATTATGACAATGAAATTGCGTAATGTGCCTTTCTCTCCGCCTGATATGACGGAGGCTGAGGCTGCAGAGGTGCGTGATGCTATTTTGTCTGGTTGGATAACAACTGGACCACGCACAAAGAAGTTAGAGAAAGAAGTTGCCGAGTTTATTGGTGTGCAGAAGGCTGTATGCCTTAACTCGCAGACTGCTTGTGGTGAGATGGCTCTTAGACTGTTGGGCGTTGGTGAGGGCGACGAGGTGATTGTGCCTGCTTATACCTATACAGCAAGTGCTTCTATTGTGGAACATGTGGGTGCCAAGTTGGTGTTTGTGGATGTGCAGAAGGATTGCCTTGAGATGGATTATGAGGCAGTGGAGAAGGCCATCACTCCTAATACTAAGGCTATCATTCCAGTTGACTTGGCTGGTATTCCTTGCGACTACGACAGACTGTATAGTATCGTGGAAAGCAAGAAGGAGATGTTTACTCCTAAGACTGACTTGCAGAAGATGCTTGGTCGTATTGCTATCTGCTGCGATGCTGCCCATGCCTTTGGTGCATCACGTAAGGGAAAGATGGTGGGAGCAATTGCCGACTTCTCGTCTTTCTCGTTCCATGCAGTGAAGAATTTTACTACTGCTGAGGGTGGCGCCTTGTCGTGGAATCTGCCTTTCGGTAATGAGAAGGTGGTGAAGGACTTGGACAAGAATGTGGATAATACGTTTAGTGGTGTGCCTGAGATTGAGGGAGAGACTTGGAATGAGAATCTTTATCGTAAGGCACAGCTGTTGAGTCTGCATGGTCAGAACAAGGATGCTCTGGCTAAGACTAAACTCGGTGCTTGGGAGTATGATATCATCGGCACTTGGTATAAGTGTAACATGACGGATGTTGTGGCTGCTATCGGACTGGTACAGATGCAGCGTTATAAGGGTATGTTGGAGCGTAGACGCAAGATGATAGAGCGTTATGATGAGGCTTTGAGACCTCTGAACGTGGCTGTGCTGAATCATTATGACGAGGAGCATACTTCATCTGGTCACTTGTACCTGGTGCGTCTGTTGGGCAGAACACGTGAGGAGACAAACAAGGTGATTGAAAAGATGGCTGAGCGTGGTGTTGCTACTAATGTTCACTATAAGCCGCTGCCTATGATGACTGCCTATAAGAAGTTGGGCTTCGACATCAAGGATTTCCCTAATGCATATCATATGTTTGAGAATGAGATAACTCTGCCGTTGAACACGAAAATGACGGACGAGGACTTGGAATATGTAATAGAGAATTTTGTAGAGATTGTAAATAATTTGTAAAATTCGATTATAAAAGAATGTCAAAGGATATATTTAGGAGGGTATGGCATCCCTGCCATACCCACTAAATAGGTTTTGTACAATCTTGGCAGAGTGGAGGGTGTGTCAAAAGTCAAACAAAACGCCCTGCAAGGGCAAAAGCATTGATAATTAACGCTTTTGCCCTTACAGGGCGCATAATGATTTGCGATACTTTTACCCAGGGTGTTCTTGCTTAGGCAAGCGGCAGAGCCGAGCGGCCCTGGGCTATGAGCTTCTGCCCCTTCGGGGCGTACTGCTGTGACTTTTGACACGCCCTCCTCCTACAGATTGCCGCTCATATATAAAGATAAAAATGAATACATACTTATATTAAAAATGTATGAAAAGATTATTTGACATAGTTGCCTCTGGTTGTGGATTAATTGTTTTAAGCCCATTATTTCTGATATTGGCTATTTGGATTAAATTGGATTCTAAAGGTCCCGTGTTTTATCGTCAGGTGCGTGTGGGACGTGGAAATAAGGACTTCCGAATTTTTAAGTTCCGCTCAATGCGTGTAGGAGCAGATAAGGGTTCATTAGTGACTATTGGCGGAAGAGACCCTCGTGTGACCCGTTCGGGTTATTATATCCGTAAGTATAAATTTGATGAACTCCCCCAACTTATAAACGTGTTTATCGGTGATATGAGTTTGGTTGGTCCTCGTCCTGAGGTGCGCCATTATGTGAATTACTGGACACCCGAACAGATGCACGTATTGGATGTTCGTCCTGGTATCACAGATCCTGCAAGTATCAAGTTCCGCAACGAGAACGAACTGATGGAGAAGGCTGAGGATCCTGAGGATTACTATATCCATGTGATTATGCAGGAGAAGATAAAGCTGTACTTGGAGTATGTGAAGAACAGCTCGTTCTGGTATGACGTGAAGCTTATCTTCCAAACATTCAAGGTTATTGTAACTGAACGATGAGAACCTTGCTGAATTAGGAGTTGGTTGCCAGAGGCAATTTTGAGTTTTGAGTTTTGAATTTTGAGTTTTGAGTTGTTCGCTGCTTCGCATGTGATGACGAATTGCTCAATTTTGAATTTAACACTTAAACCAAAGAAATTCGTGGATAATTCGTGACAAAAAGATTGCGTGAGTCTTAGTCACAAATTATCGTAAATTAATCATAAATTCTATCGAGATATTCGTTTGATTCGAGTGATTCGTGTTCTATGAAAGAGTTTTGAGTTTTGAATTTTGAGTTTTGAGTTGTTCGCTGCTTCGCATGCGATGACGAATTGCTCAATTTTGAATTTAACACTTAAACCAAAGAAATTCGTGGATAATTCGTGACAAAAAGATTGCGTGAGTCTTAGTCACAAATTATCGTAAATTAATCATAAATTCTATCGAGATATTCGTTTGATTCGAGTGATTCGTGCTCTATGAAAGAGTTTTGAATTTTGAATTTTGAATTTTGAATTGTCGGCGGAGCCGATTGTGAATTATTCAATTTTGAATTTAACACTTAACATAAACCAAAGAAATTCGTGGTAATTCTTGGTAATTCGTGACAAAAAGATTGCGTGAGTCTTAGTCATAAATTATCGTGAATTAACCAGAAACCACTAATTTCACCAATCTCACGAATGTTGCGTACGTAATCTGAATTCATGAATAATTTATGGTAATTCGTGACAAAAAGAACTTCATGCTTGCTGAGTGGTGTTTCGGTCATGAATTATCGTAAATTAATCATAAATTCTATCGAGATATTCGTTTGATTCGAGTGATTCGTGCTCTATGAAAGAGTTTTGAGTTTTGAATTTTGAGTTTTGAGTTGTTCGCTGCTTCGCATGTGATGACGAATTGCTCAATTTTGAATTTAACACTTAACATAAACCAAAGAAATTCGTGGATAATTCGTGGTAATTCGTGACAAAAAGATTGCGTGAGTCTTAGTCACAAATTATCGTAAATTAATCATAAATTCTATCGAGATATTCGTTTGATTCGAGTGATTCGTGTTCTATGAAAGAGTTTTGAGTTTTGAATTTTGAGTTTTGAGTTGTTCGCTGCTTCGCATGCGATGACGAATTGCTCAATTTTGAATTTAACACTTAAACCAAAGAAATTCGTGGTAATTCGTGACAAAAAGATTGCGTGAGTCTTAGTCACAAATTATCG
>OBAI01000759.1_pt1 | contig 30088 bp, 29 predicted proteins | sample 1517461 | NCBI WGS metagenome assembly OBAI01 (sample SAMN04571696, study PRJEB22368) | human gut metagenome | biome: human gut; material: stool | host: Homo sapiens | place: Luxembourg | collected 2012-06-29
TATTTGTGAGACTACCAACTTTTTTATGAACTATTTCTTATCCCGAACTGGGGTATTTATGGCTTCGCAAATGAACCTTGGCAGATTCTGCCGATAATAGTTCTGTATGCAGCTGTGGCAATGCTGATAATGGGCAGCATCGACAAACTCCTTAATCCTATGTGGAATAGACTTGTCGCCTTTGCTGCAAAATATGACGAAAAGTGGAACACTAAACAACTGTGGTAACATGCAAATACTTAATTTTATAAAGTCACTCTATTTCAACTTCCGCTATCTGCCATTCAAGCAGGCCATTTATATGCCGGTTTGGATTACAACGAATTTTCGTATTCATGGTCTGAAACGAGGCCAACTTATTCTTCATCAGCCATATCGAAAAAGTGTGTTTCTTGGCGATTGCGGAAGTCCTGGCTTGCAGGAGATGAAAGGTGGACTTTATTTCACACATAACACCAAACTGATTCTTCATGGTTTTACTGTTATATCGCAGGGCTCCGTACTAAGAATGGACGCCGAAGCTACTATAGAATTAGGCAAGAACTTCTACTGCAATAAAAATTGCTATTTCCGAGCTTCCCAGAATATAGCCTTTGGCGATGATTGTCTGTTAGGCTGGAATGTGCAGATTAACACCTCTGATGGTCATGCGATAATACACAACGGGGAACAGAGCAATTCCGAATCACCAGTCACTATAGGCGACCATGTTTGGATCACTTCTAACACAATCCTCACAAAAGGTGTTTCTGTAGCAGATGGGTGCATTATAGCTCAGGGTGCTGTCGTAACCAAACCAATAGAAGAGCATAATTGTTTGATAGGTGGTGTTCCTGCAAAAATCATATCAACGAACATAGAATGGAGAAAATAACAAAAGTTTCAATTATTATTCCGATATATAATACTGGAGATAAACTTGTACGTTGTCTTGAAAGTGTTCTCAATCAAACACATGATGATTTCGAATGTTTGATGATTGACGATGGAAGCAAGGATCAGTCTCCACGCATTATAGACGAGTTTGCTGCAAAAGACTCAAGATTCAAAGCTATTCACAAGCCGAATGGCGGTGTAAGTTCTGCTCGCAATGAAGGCTTGAAGGTCGCAGAAGGAGAATGGGTCGTCTTCCTTGATAGTGATGATACAATAAAACCAAATCATGTTGAAGCTATGCTTTCTGTGGTTGAAGACGGAATAGATATCGTTTTTACCGGCTTCGAGCAGATAGCAGAAGAAAATAAAATAATAAAAGGTCATGCCTATGATAGGCAAACCTACAAAGGGAAAGAGGGCATTGCAAAATTTCTTGACGAAACAGAAGCACTTAACTTCATGATACCTTGGGACAGAATGTATCGTCGCAGCGTCATCGTAAAAGAAGGAATACTGTTTGATACGAAACTCTCTTTATCAGAAGACCGTTTGTTCTGCTATCAGTATCTGTTGCACACACGTGGCATTGCCACTATCCCTGAGATAACTTATGTACACGATGCTACAGATCAGAACTCATTATCCAACCGCTTTTACCCATTCTCAGTAAACGCATATCGACACGACACATTCGTAGATGCCACAGAAAAACTTCTGTCTGCTTACACTTTTCCCGACCATGCAATGTTCTTATTATGGAAATATACATGGGATTTAATGGTACAGACTCTTTCTTCCTTACATAGCATCAAGAAGAATGTATTTAAGATCTCTATACAGCAAAAAGATTTCTTCCATAATCATTTTGGATGGAAACTATACGATATGGCACATAGAACATCCGAAGTAAAGGACTTTACACAGAGCACTCTGTTCCAGGTTATCTTCAAAGAAAAATTCTTAAAGTGGAATCTTACTCGATTAGTCGAATTCATATTACATAAACTACATATTAAAAGATGATGAAAACCCCGATAGTATACACACTGATTAGTTCCGAGAAAGATTACTTCTTGGAGGAGTTGTGGGTGTCGCTCTATTCTCTTCGCCAGTTCCATCCTGAGGTGACGGTCAACGTGCTGGTGGATGAGCCGACGAAGAAGTACGTGGAGAGATTCCCTGAACTCTGCGGCATGATAACTAACATCGTTGTTGTGCCGGTGCCTGAGAACTATAATGCCAAGCAACGTTCACGAGTTATCAAGACCACGGTGCGCAATGTGATAGACGGTGCATACCTCTTCATTGATACGGATACTGTTATCTGCAAGCCGTTGGATGATATTGACAATCTGACTTGCGATATTGCAGCTGTGCCAGAAGAGCATCTTATGCTTAAAGATCTAACGTTCTCTCCTGTGAATGGAATTAAAAATCTATTTGATGTTGATATCTCTGATTCAAAGTATTGGTTCAATAGTGGAGTAATGTTTGTGGCAGACAACCCTACAACAAGAGAGTTTTACAAACTATGGAATCAGAAGTGGGAGTATTCATGTTTCGTAAAAAGAAACAGTCAAGATCAACCAGCGCTTTCTGTTGCAAACAAAGAGAGCAATATGTTGATATCAGAGCTTCCTGGAATATACAACTCTCAGGTGGCGATGTCCTTAAAATACTTTGCAGATGCAGCGATCGTTCACTGGTGGCACATGAGTTTCATTGAGAACCAGGATTATTCTCCGTTCTTCAGCTTGCAGATATATAAAGATGTGAAGACGGCGAAAGGTCTCACGGCAGACATCAAAGAACTCATTAAGCATTGCAAGCAGAGTTTCGTGTCGCCAACGATGCCTGTAGGAAAAGAGTATATCTATTTCCTCTTCTCTCCGGCAGGTAAAATCTTCAACAGAATCTACAAGGATGGTGGTGCTGCAAGTTTCTTGATGAACAAGTGTGCTGGTATATTGGAAAAGATTCATAAATTCACAAAGAAAAAATGATATCAGTAGTAATACCTTTATATAATAAGGAAACAATTATAGAAAAGTCGCTTAATAGTGTACTATCACAGGACTATTCTGACTTTGAATTAATAGTGGTTGACGATGGTTCTACTGATGGCTCTGTGGCTATCGTAGAAAAGATCTTTGACAATCGTATACATTTGATTCGCCAAAAAAACAGTGGTCCTAGTAAAGCACGCAATGTGGGTGTTCAATATGCAAAAGGAGATTGGATACTTTTTCTTGATGCAGATGATGAAATGCAGCCAGGCGCTTTGCGTTGTTTTTCAAACTATATTTCTAAAGCACCTAAAGCAGATATGTTTATAGGTGAAGTCTTGTTTGACACGAATGGTGTTGTTACCAATGGGTGTAATTACAAAGAAGGATATGTAAAAAACGTTTTTAAGGCCCATCTTTTTGATTGTCTTACGGAGTCTACAGGAAGTATGATATATAGAAAGGAGCTATGTGTAGAGTTTCCTTTTGATGAAAAGTTAAGAAGATATGAAGATCTAAAGGTTCTTTTCGAATTATACAGAAGACACGAACTCTATCTTTGTCCTTATACTGTAGTAAAAATAAATCAATCTTTTAGTTCTGCATCAAATGCAAGAAAAGATATAAATGAAGATTTTCTTAGTCAGATAGTTTTTAAAGGTAAATCATTTTGGGAAAAAATGTGCTTGTTCGCATTCTTCGTAGGTGAACGCACATATTACGATAATGATTGTCGTAGATTATATTCTACCCTTTATTATCGTTATGATATGCTTTTGTTGTTTAAATTAATAAACTATATAAAAAAGAATAGGGTTGCAAAAAAGCTATTGGGTTTATCACAATTTGTTTAAAGTAAATATATACACTATGAACATATTTGAATTACGATTAAAGATCTTAGGGATTATAGGTCGCTATAAAGCGAAACGCAGACTTAAGAAATTGGGCTATTGCGGTAAGGGGTGTAAATTGGGAGAACCAATGTTACTTTCAGATTATTCCAAAGTACTTTTATATGATGGAGCTGAAATAGACAATGGATTAACATTGATCTCATATACCGGCCGTTTCATTATGAAGAAAAACTCATGTACCGCTGTGGGTCTGACTGTTGTTACCGGCAATCATGGTCGTGAGATTGGCAAATGGTTTAACATTAGTGCCTCACAACATTCTGAGGATATAGAAAAGGATGTTGTAGTAGAAGAAGATGTGTGGCTTGGTACAAATGTAACCCTTCTTAGCGGTGTGAAGGTGGGTCGTGGCGCAACGGTTGGTGCAGGTGCTGTGGTTCGCAGCAACGTTCCTCCATACTCTATCGTCATGGGAAATCCTGCAAAGGTTATCGGTTTCAGTTTGCGTCCTGAAGAAATCATAGAGCATGAGCAGCTTCTCTATCCAGAGGAAGAACGTTTGCCTTTGGATAAGTTGGAGAAGAACTACAACAAGTATTTTATGAACAGACTGATGGAAATCAGAAAATTTACAAGTATATGATAAATAACAACTTTTACGAGTCTTTTTTGAAGCCCGTCTTTTCCAAGAAAGACTCTTCTGATGTGGCATTCTGCATTAGAGATAAAGTGTATAGCTATGCACAGCTTTTTGATGCTGCAGAGCAGATTTACGACCTGGTCGTAAATCTGCCGGAAGACATCATCGGTTTATACGCGACGGATGACATACGTACATACGCTTCTATCATAGCATTGTGGACATGTGGCAAGACATACGTACCGCTCAATCCAAACCAACCAAAGGACAGACATGTTGATGTGGTTATGAGTGTTGGCACCCACTATATAATTTCTGCAGACAAGAAGTACGACATATCTCTTGATGGCGTGGATATGCTGTCTACCAAGGATGTAGTTGTAAGTGGATATGTAAGAAAAGATACAATGAGTATCAAGCAGGTTGACGACTCGGCACTTGCTTATATCATTTTTACATCTGGTAGTACAGGCAAACCTAAAGGTGTGCAACTTACACGAGGCAACGTTGCTGCATTTATAGATTCAATGGATAATGTAGGTCTGGATATAACTTCTGCAGACAAGTGTTTGCAGCCATTCGATCTGACGTTCGACTTCTCCGTTTCCGGCTATGTCATACCATTGGTTAAGGGTGCAAGCGTGTATACAATTCCTCAGAAAGCTATAAAATTCAGCTATATAGCAGGACTTCTTGAAGACTACCATCTTACGGTGTTGCAAATGGTGCCTTCTATGGTAAGAAACATGCTTCCATATATGGATGAGTTGGAACTTGGCAGCGTACGCTATAACATCTTCTGTGGCGAATCTCTTACCGGCAAAGTTCTTAAGGTATGGCATGAAGGCAACCAGAATATGGTTAGCTATAACATGTACGGACCAACAGAGGACACCGTGTTCTGTACTTATTATAAGATAGACAAGAGCAACATTGCCAACCCATTGTCAAGCAATGACATCATTAATATCGGCAAGACTTTTGTTAATAGCGGTCTTTTGCTGCTTGATGATAACGACCAAATCATTAAGGATAAAGACATAGAAGGAGAACTATGCCTTTGTGGAAGCCAGCTCACACCAGGCTATTGGATGAATGAGAAAGAAAACAAGGCGAAGTTCTTGGATATAAACGGTGAGCGTTACTATCGCACTGGCGACCTTTGCTACTATGGAGATGACCAGAATCTGATGTATGTAGGCAGGAAGGATTTCCAAGTAAAAATCAACGGCTTCCGTGTGGAGTTGGGAGAGATAGAAAATAGATATTCGGAGATTTCGGGTGGCAGGTTCGCTGTTGTCATGCCTTTTGTAAATGAGCAGGATAACACAGAACTCGCAATCATTATAGAAGGCAAGGAGTACGACTTCAAAGACCATAAGGCACAGCTTGCCAACGAACTTCCTCCTTACGAACTTCCTGCAAAGTGGCTGTTCATCAAGTCTATTCCGCTTAATGCAAACGGCAAGGTGGATAGAAAGGCTATCAAGAAACATTTCGAATTATAAATATTTTAATGGAGATACAACAATGGAAAGAAAAGAAATTTTAGAAAAACTCACCCCAATTTTTAGAACAGCCTTCAACGACGAGACAATCGAATTGTCAGAGGATATGACTACCGATGATTTCGACAATTGGGATTCTGTAGCCCAGATGATGATTGTAGGCTTGATCGAAAAGGAGTTCGATATCGTGTTCAAGCTCCGCGAGGTTGGTATGCTTGACAGCGTAGAGGCTTTTGTCGACGGAATTGAAGGCAAGTTGGCCTAATCGGTTTCTGTAATAATATGAATTTTAGCTAATGACTCAAATTCTTTTTCTTACGGCATGTGTCAATCCTAAGGGAATGGCATATACCAAATTGAGCAACCCGGAAATTCGTCTTCAGCAGTATAAGGATGCACTTAACTGGTATCTTGAGAATACAGATATGAAAATACTGCTTGTAGAGAATTCCGGGTATGACTTCTCTGACAGCTATAAGAAACAGATAGACGAAGGACGAATGGAAATGCTCTGCTATGATGGCAACGATTACGATCGTTCACGTGGTAAGGGGTATGGAGAGGCTGCGATAATGGAGTATGGAATAACTCATTCTCGCTTGCTCAGTACTACCCCCCCCCATTTGCAAATAGTAAAGATTACGGGGAGACTACTTTGTTTGAACATCAACGACTTGTGTCGTAGCTGTAAGGACGTAAATACGGTATACGCTAATATTAGCAAGGATGATTGGGATGGAAACATCGCCATCAGTCAGGTGGTGATGGCTCCCGTATCCTTCTTCAAGGAATTGTTCCTTCCACGGCGTGAGGAGATAAACGATAGCAAGTGTCGCCATTTCGAGCATGTGCTCTATGATAGTATTCAAGACTGGACGAAAAAAGGCGGACATCATTGCATGTTTTGGACACCGCCAGCAATGGAAGGTGTTAGTGGCACGTCTGGAGCGAAGATTAGCTCTGCCATGTCTGCCACTCAGTTACTGCGTTACCGCATAATGTTTGTGTTACGCCAATACTTTGGATATCGGGGATATGAAAATCCGTTCTATCATGGTCAACCTAAAAAGCCGATTGAGCTTTGATAAATTCAAAAAAAATCGGTGTTGAGGTTTTGCTAATAGCAAATCTCTAATTAAACAATTCATAAGTGAGAATATGACAACTTATAACAATCAAAACAAAAAAATGATAAAGGTGTTGGCTTATGCCTACCAGTTTCAGGAGATGTTCCTCTCGAAAGACATTTTCCTGATTCCTTACTATATAGCTAAAGAACTTGGAGGCGAGTGTACGTATCTGTATACCGAAAACTTGGGTAATACGGAGATACCGGGCGAACACCGCGGAGTTGCCATCAAGAAGACTTGCAACACCAATCAATGGAAGGTTTTCTTGCAAGAAATAGTGTCTCACTCAAAGGATATTGACGTGTTGTTCCTCACAGGAAGCAGTGCGGTACATATGTTCGCTACTTATTTGTATAAGAAACATAATCCGAATGGTCGGGTGGTAGTGTTCGGAGACATGGAGCCACCACAGGCTCGTGAACTAAACAAGAACGGATTCCATTATTCTGGTGGTCTTGCAGGATGGGTGAAGGATAGATTGACAGATTATTTCTTCCGTCATGTCACCTATCTTGTGGCAAACACTGTGGCATACAATCTGATGGCGGACCTTTGGCAACGCAAGCATTGGAGCGGGTTGCTCCATTTCTATCCATGTCTGGATGATGAGAAGTTTGAGTCGTATGGCTTGCAGCGTAGACCGTTTGCCGAAAAGGAAAACATCATGTTGTGTGTGGGCCGAATCGGTTGCTATCAGAAAAACACTGAAATGCTTTTGAATGCTCTGCGCAATGTGGATTTGAAAGATTGGAAGATATATATGCTTGGTCCTATCACAAGTAGTTTCAATCTGAATGAAGGTGGTGATTTTAAAAAGACGATAGACTTATTCTTTGATGAATGTCCACAACATAAAGAAAAACTAATTTTCAAAGGAATGGTTTACGATCAGAAGGAAGTGTTTGAATATTACAATCGGGCGAAGGTGTTGCTAATGACTTCAAGACATGAAGGTTTTGCAAATGTCTATAGTCAAGCAGCTGCCTTTGGGTGTTATGTCGTAAGTACAGATGTTGGCGGAGCAGATGTGTGCTCAAATGATTGGAAATATGGGGTAAAACTTAATCAAAACGATGATGAGAGTTTGGCTGAAGTTTTAAATGGTATAATTGAAGGTTCTTGGAAAATTCCTGTAGAACATGCGTTATCATTTAAGTCTATGAGCTATAGTTATCGCGTAAATACATATTTATTGCCTATAATAGGATGTGAACCTCTGCCAACAAACCATAATGTATGAAAAGAATATGGATAGAGATATAACTTTTGATTTGATGAAGGGCGTTGCAATAATTGCAATGCTTTGTGGTCATTGTATAATTCCACAGACTTTACATCATTTTATTTACATGTGGCATATGCCTTTGTTCTTTATTGTTTCTGGTTATTTCTATCGTACTAAACCGTTTAAAGACTTTTGGCATGGTACATATAGGAGTTTGTTAGTGCCATATGCTTTTACATGTTTTGTGGCATTTATGTTGGCATTTGTCTTGAATTTGGAGAATTATCAAAAAATAATTTATGGTACATTTGGTATTTCTTCTGCTTGGTTAGGTAGTAATGCTGTTGTTGGTTATGGTGGTAATGGTCCATTATGGTTTCTGATGGCTTTGTTTTGGTGTCGTTTTATATATGATACATTGCAGAGATTTATTAGCAACAAATACTTATTGGGGGGGGGTAGTGGCAGGCATTTCAATATTTGGCGCTTTTATAGGTAACAAATATTACATACCCTTTTACTTGGCTCATGGAATGATTGCAACTTTATTTTATTATGTTGGTCATTTAAGCCATAAATACAGCATTAATAAATTGAGTTTTAAGCATTGGCATTTACTATTACTGGGTGCATTTATAATAGCAGGAATGAAAGTCGGTGAGCCTTATTTTTTTGCGTTGTATTTTCCCAACTTTATCATCAATACATTTGCGGCAATAAGTACAACGGGTGCTATTTACTTCATATCTAGGAAATTAAAAAATACCCAAACATTATGTTTTCTATCAAATGTTGGTAGATTGAGTTTATTACTGCTTTGTATACATGGTATAGATTACATTTTAAAAGGAACCAACACTTTTGTGTATACTTTATGTTCGCTGAATGGAAGATTTGCTAATCTCATATATGACATTATGTTAATAGCAATGCCTGTAATCGCAACTTTTATTTTTGCAAGAGTTGTTTTTGTTAGAAAAATATTTAATATTAAATAATGAATATATCTTCTGTAAAAGATTGTTATGGATGCGGCGTATGCGCTGCATCTTGTCCTCATAAGATAATAAAAATACAACTTAACAAAAAGGGCTTTTATGAGCCTATTTTAGTTGATAAGGACAAATGTACTCAGTGTGGCTTATGCCGTGAAGTATGTGCTTATTGTCATGAAGAATTGTCTTTGGATAAACGTGATATTAATGCTTGGGCATCTTGGAGTAACGATAAAGATGTCAGACAGAAATGTTCAAGTGGTGGTGTCGGTTTTGAGATAGGCAAGCAACTAATCGAAAAGGGATATAAAGTTGTTGGGTGTCGTTATGATGTTTCTCATCAACGTGCAGAGCATTATATTGCAAATAATGTTGAGGAATTGATTCCGTCTATAGGAAGCAAGTATATACAAAGTTATACAGAGGAGGCTTTTAAGTCTATCGACCGTAGACAGAAATATCTTGTTGTCGGAACTCCGTGTCAAATAGATTCTTTTAGGAGATACATCCGTAGGTTTAGATGTGAAGATAACTTCATCTTAATGGATTTCTACTGCCATTGTGTACCTTCAATGCATGCCTGGAAAAATTATTTAAAAATATTAGAGCCTAAAGTTGGAGAGGTTACTTATGCAAGTTGGCGAAATAAATTTGAGTATGGCTGGCATGACAGCTGGCTTATGGGTGTGGATGGCAATAAAACTTCTAAGGCTATAGATTGGCATGATTCTTATAATTTGTTAATAAGGGAAAGAAAAACTTTCATACAAAGCCGAATGTCTCAGGGAGATTGGTTCTATAAGATGTTCTTAGGGCATTATTGTTTGGGAGAACAATGTATAAAAAATTGTAAATACAAGTATGACAAATCATCTGCCGACATTAGAATAGGTGATTTGTGGGGTAGTACATACAAGGATGATGAGAAGGGCGTCAGTGCTTTGGTTACTTTTACAGAGAAAGGAAGAAAAGCCGTAGAAGAATTAAAAGATGTGACATTGAGAAGTCATACTTTGGAGGTTGTTGCTGAAGGTCAGATGAAGACAAACGCTCAACCTGTTCCTATAAGTTCCTTAGTAATGTTGTTATTCAAGAACAAGGTCTATTTGAGTCTTGGTCAGTGGAACTTATTGCTATCTCTTTTAGGTAAACCCTTTAGGGCATACGCTAAGATAAAAAAGATATTTAAACGAAAATAAACATGAGAATCGGTATAATAACGATGCATAGAGTGCCAAACTTTGGTTCGGCTTTACAAGCATATGCTCTGCAGAAGAAACTTTTTCAACATGGTTATGATAATAGAATTATTGATTATCTATACACTTATGATGATTACTATACTACATGGTGGCGCAGAATTTTTGACAAAACCAAATATCATTTAAAGGTATTGTTACGGCATCCAATATTCTTGACTCATTTCCATAAGTTTAGACGTAGATACTTAAAAACGACATGGCAAGAATATACAAAACAGGACTTAATGAATAAAAAAGTGCCGAGTTTTGATGTATATATGACAGGAAGTGATCAGGTTTGGAATTGTAGATTTACAAATGGAGATACTAATTTCCTTTTAAAGTTTGTACCTGAAAATGCGCATAGATTGTCGTATGGAGCATCATTTGCGAGTCCCGGTGTGCCAAAACAGTTTGAATCTATTTTTAAGGAAAGGCTATCAAAATATGATTCTATTCTTGTAAGAGAGCGTAGTGGAATAAATATAGTAAAAGAACTGACGGGGAAAAAAGCCGAAGTTGTATGCGATCCGACCTTGTTGTTAACAGCACAGGATTATCATGCTTTAGCTTCAAAGAGCAAATTAAAGATTTCGGAGCAGTTTATACTCGTTTACATATTGGATTATATGTACAATCCTTACCCTATGGTGTATGACATTATAAGGAAAGTAAAAAAAATGTTAGGTTTAAAAGTTATATATATAGGAACAAACAAACCTGATCCGACCGATAAAGAGTGTATGTATGTTGGTGACAAGATTGGACCATTGGAGTTCCTCAAACTAATGGAAAATGCATCCTTTGTCATCACGACTTCATTTCATGGTACAGCATTTGCTACGATCTTTCACAAGCCTTTACTTTCTGTCGTACAAGATACAGAATCCGAGGATGGGAGAATGCAAACATTGCTTAGAGATTTGCAGCAGGAGGAGTCTTTAGTTTCATATAATAAGACGGTCTCAAAAGAGTTAATACACTCTCCTAATATTATTGCTAAAGAAGATTCGTTGAATGCAATTAGAAATAGATCTGAAAACTTGCTTGTCAATTCATTAAAAAACATTGGTTATGATGAAAAAAGTTAAGGCTGTTAAGCCTTTCATATATGAGAACAATAGTAACTTCAAGTTGGCTGTTTATCAAAAATGGAAAGAGTGTGGAGGAGCTGTTGTTCCTTTGCGTCCATTGGAGAAATACTATGAACGTTTAGCTTATCACTTGGATTTACCGACACTGTATCAAAATAGTAAAGAAGCTCGTTTGAGATTTGTAGAAGGAGCAAGTTTGCGTTTTGACACATTCCCAGATTATCTTGGCTATGAAATTATACCGGTCATATGGGATTGTTGGCCTAGATATGTAGAAAACATGGCAAAATGGTTTCACAAGCATAAGGTTCACACAGCTTTCTTTACATCTTCTCAGACAGCAGAACGAATGCGCTCTTTATGTCCTAATGTCAACATCAACCACTTGCCAGAAGCTATAGAGACAGAACTCTATCATGCTGGCAAACCATTGTCAGAACGTTCTATTGACTATCTGGAATTTGGACGTTGCAGCAGAATCCTTGATTCTACTCAGTTTGATAAAAGTATCATTGTTTTAAGTAGCAGAAATGAAAGAACGGGTTTAAAGACTCGTGCCCAGTTAGCAGACGCTTTGGCCGATTCAAAGATTACTTTGGCTTTGACTCGTTTGGACAATCAACCGGAATTGGCGGAAGGTATTGATACCTTAACTCAGCGTTATTGGGAATGCATGTTGTCTGGTGTTGTTATTTTGGGTAGAGCTCCACAGGAACTGATAGACATCATAGGTTACGACCCCGTTGTTCATTTGGACTTGGACAATGCAAATGCCCAAATTCTTGATATTCTAAGCCATATCAGCGATTATCAAGAACTGGTCAACAGAAACCGCAAGAGTGCTATTGAATATGGAGACTGGAAGGTTAGAATTGAGTGGATGATGGGTGTGATGAAGAACCAGGGGTATGAGGTGTAAAAGAGATAAAGTTACCATTACTCTGCCCCGAAGTATGACGCAGCCCGAAGTTGCTGTTGATATAGAAACTCTTACGCAACGCTATTGGGAGTGTATGTTCTCACGCATGGTGATGGTGGGGCATGCACCGCAAGAACTCGTCGACTTCATCGGGTATAACCCAGTGGTAGAACTGCGAGACGACATCTCGGCAGAAGACCTGATTGCCGATGTACTGGAGCACATCGACGATTACCAACCGCTTGTAGACCGTAACAGAGCAACGGCGGAGCGGCTCGGTAGTTGGACGGTAAGAATGAAATGGTTGATGGAAGAGTTGAACAAACGCTATATGTAATATTAGTTTAGTGAAAAAATCTACCATATCTTCCAGCAAGCGCACAATGAGTTGTGCCACAACGAGATAGAGGCTGGAAGATAACTGGCAGAAGGCCGTCATCTACCAGCCTATCTGCCAGCCACAGACACCTATCTTCCAGCTGCAGGCGTACAACTATCAGCAGATATACAGTGCGCATATTGTTACAGCTATGCTAAACAGTTGTTACCGCGATGCAAAACTGCTGTTACCGCATAGGGGGAATGGTGTTTTCTCGCTGCGGTAATAGCTTTACCACGTTGTGAAAGATGTGTTGTCGATGTATGCTGGTACATAAACATCTAAGATAAATTAGAAATATTCAAAAATATTGTGTATCTTCGCAGTATAAATGTAAACAAAGAGGCTATATGTATATATCAAGGATAAAACTATTTAATTGGAAAAACTTCCACGATTGTGAAGTTGCGCTTTCGGAACGTTGTTTCATTGTAGGAGCAAACGCTACCGGAAAGTCTAATTTCCTGGACGTTATCCGCTTTATGCGTGACATAGTAAAGCAGGGAGGCGGATTGCAGGCTGCGGTTGCCCTCCGCGGCGGATTGAAAAAGATACGTTGCCTCGCAGCCCGACAAAGAACGGAGGTATGTATAGATGTGGACATCTGCGAAAATGGGCAAAGCAGTCCGAAATGGCGATATTCGTTGGAACTGTCGAACAAAGGCGGCGGAATACAAAAGCCATACCCTTTAGTTAATCGTGAGATAGCATATAACTATTATACCAAAAAGACGGTACTTGATCGTAAGTACAATAGCAAAGGCGAGGACTCAGAAACCTTGAAGTTTACCCATCTTGAACAACCGACAGCTAATGCTGAGTTCAGGGAGATTAAGGAGGTGTTCCAGACAACCGAATATCTGAACGTGATTCCACAATTTGTAAGGGATGCCGACTCTGTGATGTTATCGTCAGGAATGGAGGATTATTTCGGACGTAATTTCATGGAACGTCTTTCTCTGCTGAATACTGCAACACGCAATAAGTATCTTAAAATAATCAACGAGGTACTTCTCACGGCTGTTCCACAATTGGAAAATCTGTCGTTTGTGAAGGACGAGAAAGGCGTTCCGCATATCGAGGCTAAATACAATCATTGGAGGGCTAAAGGCAGCAAGCAGAACGAGAAAATGTTCTCGGATGGAACCATACGTCTCATCGGTTTTTTGTTTGCCATGTTAGACGGCAGCGGCATTATACTTTTGGAAGAGCCTGAGACGAACTTGCATACTGCCATCATCGAGGCGATACCAGAGTTTATTGCCAAGGTGCAGCGCAACAAGAAAAGGCAGGTCATCATAACAACCCATAGTTACGAGATATTGTCAAATCCGGGAATACGAGCCGACGAACTTGTTATCTTGCGTCCGACATCAGAAGGAACTGTTGCTAAAAACGCCAAGACGGACAATACCGTCAGTGCAATGCTTGACGCAGGTCTTTCTGCTGCCGATGCCGCAATGTCTGAGACAAAGGCGCAGAATGTAAACGATATTGGTAACGTTGTACTTTAAACCGTATAAGGCATGACAGAAGTTTTTATTGTGGGTGAAGATCCTGTTACACAAGAAATCCTTCGCAGACTGATAAAGGATTATGCCCCCAATCTTGTTGTAAAGAATACATTGCCGGCAAGAGGAAGCGAGATAAAAAGCAAAATGGAGAACTTCAACAAGTTCTCTCAGAGCTATCCTGTCATCTTGTTGTCTGATTTGGATACCGACGATTGTGCGCCATTGGCTAAAGCCAATCTTACAAAAAAGATGAGTGAGCAAAATGCCAATTTCATTATAAACATTGCTGTTGATGAGGCAGAAGCATGGCTGTTTGCCGATAGAGAAGGATTTGCAAAGTATCTCGAAATTGCAGAAAACCACATGCCGACCGCTTCATTACAAAAATTTGGAGGTTCGAAAAGACGTGTTGAAATGGATATTCCTTTGAAGGCGTCCTACTTCCTGACACATAACCTGATAAAAGAGTCGAAGAACAAAGACTTGCTTGCTCAACTATTAGCGGAGGGCAAGTCGTGTAAAGGTCGTGAATACAATTCTGCATTATTGCCATATATACGCACAAAGTGGAATGCAGAGAATGCGCGTAAAAATTCATACAGTTTAGACAGAACTATATTACGCATTCAATCTCTTTCGGCTGGAAGATAGACTGGAGGATTCGGGCTTTTTCTTAAAATCCACCAGCCTTTATGTGACTGATATGCAGTAGGTTGCAGGAATGCTGGGAGATATGGGAGATTTTTTGCGTAACAGATTTGTTTTAAAGAATAAAGTTAAAATGATACCAAAAATTATACATTACTGCTGGTTCGGACGCAACCCGTTGCCCGAACTGGCACAGAAGTGCATTGCTTCGTGGAAGAAGTATTTGCCTGATTATGAGATAAAAGAGTGGAATGAGGATAACTTCGATGTTAATATCATTCCGTATACGGCAGAGGCTTACGCTCAGAAGAAGTACGCTTTCGTGAGCGACTATGCCCGTTTCTGGATTCTGCATAAGTATGGTGGCATCTACTTCGATACGGACGTCGAGGTGATACGCCCTATTGACGACATCATCGCTCGTGGCAATTTTATGGGGTTCGAGACTGATCCGAATCCTGCAAAGGGCGACGCGAGCGAAGGGAGCGTCGCCCCCGGCCTCGGCCTGGGGGTAAACCCCGGCCTCGGCCTGGGGGTAAACCCCGGCCTCGGGATAATAGAAAAAATGATGCACTATTACGACGGGCAGCATTTTGTGCATGAAGCGGTGATGAAGAATCAGATTACCGTGGTGCATATAGCAACCAAGGTGCTTCGCGATAACGGGTTGAAGAACGTGGCTGGTATTCAGGAAGTGGCTGGTTGCTACATATATCCGGCAGAGTATTTCTGTCCTATCAACGTGACAACGGGTCGTATTCACGTAGAGAAGAACACTCGCACCATACACCATTATGCAGGAACATGGGTGGACAAGAAGTTCTCGCTGAAAGAGTTTGTGAAACGTCTTCTGCCAGAGAAACTGTTACTTTCTATTTTTTCGTTGAAGGCTAAACTAAAAAACAAATAACAATGAAAGGTATTGCTCGTTTTTTTACTCTTTATTGGATTGTTTATTTCCCTACGTGTATAGCGTACAATGATTTGCCTGGCTTCTCGAGTATAGACGAGGCTATGACAATCTTGTTGTTCTTATATACCATAACGAAGTATGGATCTCGATATACAAACAGAAAACCTTGGAATGAGTTCTTTGTTTGTTTGAGCATTATTGCGTTTTATGTAGGATACTCGTTGATGTTTGGAGCCAATGTGGCAGAATCTGTCTGGCTTGACTTGATGCAGGAGATTCGTCCTTACACCATTATCTTCTGTACGTGGATTCTGAATCCGCAATTCACGAAGAAGCAGAAGAAATGGATGTTGGCTACAATGGTTGTCACATTGGGTTCTTGGATATTCTATCATCCGGCATCTTTCCAAAGCAAAGATGCTGAGTTCCCAGTTCTTGGTCAGTTGGCTATTTGTACCGGTATGGCTTGGTATCTGCTTACGGAACCAACAAAGCGCAACCGATATATCGCCTTGGCACTGGTGCTGACGGGTATGATAGCTCCAAAGTTCAAGTTTATGGGAGAGGTGGTCTGCTTCATTGCTTTTATCTTCTTCTTGAAGAAGCGTCTGAACTTCAAGTCCCCAAAGACAATGATTTATTGCACTATCGTCGTGGCAATAATCTTGACTATAACATGGACACGATTTGACGGCTATTACATTTCTGGTATGAGCAACGATGAATTAGCCCGTCCGATGACATACAAGACTTCTATAAAGATGTTGTATGATTACTTCCCATTTGGTTCGGGCATGGGTAGCTTTGCTTGTAATGGTGCGTGGAAATATTATTCTCCACTTTATTATAAATATAAACTGAATGATATTTGGGGACTTGACGAAGGCGGTGGTTTTATATGTGATGCCTATTACCCTACATTGGCGCAATTCGGAATTGTAGGTGTGTTCTTCTTCCTTTGGTTCTGGAAGCGCCGCATGTCGGCTATCAACGTCATCGTAGATATGCGCTATTATCGTGTGGCGATGATTACCATCTGCTGTCTTGCCATAGAGCAGACTGCTGACTCGTCATGGCTCTCGGGTAAGGGCATGGGCTATTGCATGCTTCTCGCTTTGTGTCTGAACGCAAACAGGAATTTGCAGAATCAAGTGAAGAGTAGAAAAAGAATTGTTAATCGCGAACCTGCTGCATAATAGACTGATCATGACGAAAGTTTTAATGGTTGGCTCTGCGGAGCAGAGTGGGGGCGGTGTGGCAAGTGTGCTGCGCCTGATGAAGCAGATGCCGTTTTGGGAGAAGTACCGATGCGGATGGCTCGGCACGCAGATACAGCGCAGCTATGGCGTGAAGCTGTGGTATGCGCTGAAGGCATACGCTAAGGCGCTGTTCACGATATGGGGATATGACATTGTGCACTTCCATACCGTGCCCGACAAGATTTGCCTGATTATCCAGCTGCCGGTGCTTTTGCTGGCGCTGGCGGGCAGAAAGAAGATTGTGATGCACATACACATGGGCAACCAGCTGGAGGATCATACTCAGAATGGGTTGTTCATCTGGTGTTTGAACAGGGCGGACTGTGTGGTGCTCTTGGCGAAGAAATGGCAGAACCTCTTCGAGACGCTCTATCCAAGGGTGACGGCGAAGACGGCGGTGATATACAACGCTTGCGCTCCGACGCCTGCCGTAGACTATTCGGTTAAGGAGAAGAGCATCATCTTTGCGGCGCATCTGGACGAGAACAAGCGTGCCGACTTGCTGCTGCAGGCGTGGAAGCGGCTACGCGGCGACTTCCCCGACTGGCACGTAACGATTATGGGCAACGGCGACGTGGAGGGCTACAGCCGGTTGTGCCATGAGATGGGGCTTGACGACTGTGTCACCTTCACGGGGTATATCACGGGCAAGCAGAAGGAGGACGTCTGGAACAAGGCGAGCATCTACTGCATGTGCTCGCGCCATGAGGGCTTCCCGATGGTGGTGCTGGAGGCTTGGGCAAGAGGCATCGCTGTGGTGACGACGCCGGTGGGCGGTCTGCCAGACGTGATTGAGGAGGGCAGGAACTGTCTGACGTTCCCGTTCGGCGACGCTGAGGCTCTGGCAACGCAGCTGCGCCGATTGATAGAGTCGCCGGCGCTGCGCCGCAGTATGGCGGAATACTCGAAGACGTTCGGTGAGAGGGTGTTCGCACCGGAGAGAATCAGTGAGAGTGTGGATGCGTTATACAAGGAACTTTTACAAAAATAAATATGCTTATATCTATTTGTATGGCAACCTATAATGGTGCTAAGTATATACGAGAACAAGTCGATTCCATTCTTAATCAGGAATTCACGGAGAACAAGGATGTGGAGATGGAATTGGTGGTGAGCGATGACGGCTCTACAGACGACACATTGAAAATTCTGGAATCGTATGGAGATTCAAGAATAAAGATATTCCATCATACGGAGCACAAAAAACATAAATATCTGAATGCTTCACGTCTGTGCAAGTGCAACTTCGAAAATGCGATGAGACAGGCTAAGGGTGATTACATATTCCTTAGTGATCAAGATGATGTGTGGTATCCTTGGAAGGTTGACAAGCAATTGTCTGCTTTGCGTCGTTCGGGGGGAGTAAATGCCGCTGCGTTTGATCTTGGAGATGCCAATCTAAACAATAAGAAAGTTGTAGTTTATCCTCATAAAATGCCATTCTTGAGTTTGAAAAATGCTGATAATTTATATGGCTTCAGTATGGCATTTACGAGAAAGGAGATGGGTTATTATTTGCCTATCCCTACGGCTGTCGCAGGACACGATAAATATATGCAGTATAGTGCGATTTGGCGTAAAACACTAAGTTTTATTGACGAACCTTGCGCTGTACATAGGTATTCTGGAGAACATAACGTTTCGAGTTTCGGTAAGAACAATATATTGCCTCCGTTCCATATCACGTTGTATTATAGACTTGTTACATACATGTCTGTGATATGGAGAAGCATACGCAGATAACGCTATATTTCCCACATCGGCACCCCGTATAGGTTGTTTATATATCCTCCCACAGATGGCACGGATTTACACAGAACACGCTACTTAGGGATATAACAACGGATGAATCGGATTAATCTGTGTTCTTGAAAACGGAAATCGTTGTGATATTCTGCAGCAGTAAACCCCGTTTAATCGGTTTAATCGGTTGTTAAAATATACTCCCACAGATGGCACGGATTTACACGGAACACGCTGCTTGGGGAAATAACAACGGATTAAGCGGATTAACACGCTGCTTCGTTATGTTAACAACGGATTAAGCGGATTAAACGGATTCACTTGCTGCGTAATTATCGGATTAAACGGATGCCAACACGCTGCACCCCCTTGAAGGCACCCAAAATCCGCTTAATCCGTTTAATCTGTTGTTAATTCTACGCACCCTAACATCTGTGGTGATCTGAAATCTGTGGGAGAACATCGCAGCTTGCGTTATGTTAACAACGGATTAAGCGGATTAAACGGATTCACTTGCTGCGTAATTATCGGATTAAACGGATGCCAACACGCTGCACCCCCTTGAAGGCACCCAAAATCCGCTTAATCCGTTTAATCTGTTGTTAATTCTACGCACCCTAACAATCTGTGTAATTCCGTGAAATCCGTGGGAGAAAATGCGCACCCTAACATCTGGTGATTTGTGACATCTGTAGGAGAAAATACACACGCTAAATTTGTGGATAAGAAAATAAGGTATAGAATATGTTGTTGAGAATATTGCAAAAGATAAGTTTGCTTCCATCTTATTTATGGGATGCGATGTGGGCGCCGGTGTGGAAACACGGCATGAAGCATTGTGGGAAGGACGTGTATCTGCGTCCGATGTCGTCGGACATAAAGGGATTGTGGAATCTCTCGGTAGGCGACGGCACGTCGATACCGAGGGGCAGTACGATCTACTGCACCGACGCACCATGCACCATAGGCAAGAAGGTGCTCTTCGGTCCGCACCCGACGATTATCACGGGCGACCACCGCATAGACGTGCTTGGAAAGTACATTGCTGATGTCACGGTAGAAGAGAAGTTCGTGAACGGTGAGAACCAGTACGACCAGCCCGTGACGATAGAGGACGACGTGTGGTGCGGCGCCAATGTAACGATACTGAAGGGTGTGACGATAGGACGCGGATCGGTGGTGGCAGCAGGGGCAGTGGTGACGAAGTCGTTCCCACCTTACAGTATCATCGGCGGTGTGCCGGCGAAGCTGCTGAAGATGCGATTTACGGAAGAGGAAATCAAGAAACATGAAGAGGCATTATAATAGTATGATGCACCACTATTTGCTTACACGCTTCAACTTGGCTCTTTGGCAGGAGGACAAGAACGGACAGACGATAGATAGGGGAGAATGGCTCAGAAAGCGATTGAAGCTGTTTGAGACTTATTGCCTGCCGTCTGTTGCGGGGCAGACCTGCCAGGAGTTCTGCTGGATATTGCTTGTGGACGCTGACACGCCGGCGGATCTCAGAGAGAGAATAAAGGCATATCGTAATGTTTGTGCGCAGATGAAGTTTGTGGCGGTGAGGACGGAGTATGCTTGTCGTTTTGCTGACATCTCCAGACAAGTAGTGATGGCAGATGTGAAGCAAAAGGGATGGAAAGAGGGCGACCTCTGCCTGACCACCTATCTCGACAACGACGACTGCATAGCCAGGACGTTTGTGGAGCAGGTGCAGAAAGAATGCGTAGGGTTCGGGTTGAGCAGAGACCAGAAGCGGTTCCTTTCGTTCGACTATGGCTTGCAGACCTTCACGCAGTTGCGCCATTTCTCGACACGCATCCATTACCCAAACAATCATTTCCTCACACTGGCGGAGTGTCTGTCTGCAGCGGAGTCGTCTCTGTCGGCTATACGCACCTGCTACGGCTTCGGCAGTCACTTCCTGCTGGAGAGGCGCGGCTTGGCAAGGGTGGCGCACATCAACAACCGTGAGCTGCCGATGTGGATAGAGATAATACACGAGGAGAACGTGGACAATGACGTGAAGATGACGTTCGACACGCATGTCGTGAAGGACAATGGCTTGCTAAAACGCGACTTCTCGCTAAACGTAGATATTGACACAAACCACCGACTTGCTTTCTGCTTCAGGGCGTTGAAGCAGGTGTGGAGAAGAACGAAGAATAAGTTTAAGAATAAATGAAAATACTAATCAATGCATATGCTTGCTCGCCAGGAATGGGCAGCGAGCCAGGAATGGCGTGGAACTGGGTGAGCAATCTTGCCAAGTTCTGCGAACTGTATATCATAACCGAAGGGGAGTTTCGGGAGAAGATAGAGGCTGTGGTGCCTACGCTGGAGCAGGGCAAGAACATGCACTTCTATTATAATCCCGTGTCGGAAGAAATTCGTAAGATGTGCTGGAACCAGGGCGACTGGCGATTCTACAAGTATTATAAGGAGTGGCAGTGGAAGACGTATCTCATGGCGAAGGAGATTTGTTCTTCTGAGCATATTGACGTGCTGCATCAGCTGAATATGATAGGATTCCGTGAGCCGGGCTATCTCTGGAAGTTGTCGAAGGAGAACGGCGTGCCGTTTGTTTGGGGACCAATAGGAGGTCTTAAACAATTTCCATTAGCATATTTGCAGGGAGCAGGACTGAAAATGAAGCTGTTCAACAGATTGAAGAACTTCTTGAATATCTGGCAATTGAAACATGATAAAAGGGTAGGTGAGGCTTTCAAGACTGCTAAGGTCTTAGTTAGTTCCATTCCTGACTCTTATCGTGCTATCAAGAAGTATAAGGGTTTGGAGTCTGTTGTCATTCCTGAGACAGGCTGTTTCTTATCTGAGGATATTCCTACTGACAGATTTGACGAAAAAGAACTGCATGTGATGTGGGTCGGTAAGTTTGACTTCCGCAAGCAGTTGCCGTTGGCGCTAAGAGCTATAGCTATTGCAAACAATCCGAACACCGTACTGGACATTTATGGTGGCGGCTCTGATGAGCAAATTGCTTCAGCAAAGAGTGTTGCAGATTCACTTGGTATTACAGAAAAGGTTGTATGGCATGGCAATCAGCCAAACGATGTAGTGATGAATGCTATGCGCAAAGCGCAAGTGTTCTTCTTTACAAGTGTTAGCGAAGATACCTCTACCGTTGTGCTGGAGGCGGTTAGCAACCGTTTGCCGGTTTTGTGCTTTGACGCTTGTGGCATGGCTGCAGTTATTGACCACAAGGTAGGCAGAAAGGTAGCTCTCTCCAATCCAGCGCAATCAGCCGCCGACTTCGCAAAGTTGCTTAACGATATGGAGCATGGCAGAAACATGCTCAAGCAACTGTCGGAGAACTGCAAGCAAAGACAAACCGAACTGTCGTGGGAGGAGAAAGCAAGGACGATGGTGGGGTGGTATGAGAAAGTAAGATAAGTGATATATCTTAGATAATAGAATGAGTAGGTGTGGGGGCGTTAATAATTGTGATAACAAACGTTAAATATATAGCCGTTTAGTCTATCTGCACAACCACATTGCCTTTTTTTTATTATTTTTGAATGCGTTTCGACCGTTAACAACGGTCAAGGAACAATCGGACATCGTTGCACACGATGTGCCATTATTTCGTCATTTTAAATTACTAAAGCAATGTTTCATAATATTGAAATAAATAGATTACGTGGTATAAAATACTCGAAAATAGAAGGCTTGAAACAGATAAATCTTTTCTTCGGAAAGAACAACTGTGGCAAGTCGTCACTTTTGTATGCCATTTTGTTTCTGTAGCTAAGAAAAACAATGTGCAGATTTTTGCCACTACACACGACTTGGATTCAATAAAAGGCTTGCGTGATGCTGCAAAGTCTGGCGAGGAGTATGATGACTCTATCGTATGTTTTAAATTGCAGCGTACTGCCGATTTTTGATGCGCATCTAAAGTGATAGCTTTTGAAAAAGGGAGAATTTGATTATAAATTCAAGATTGATGTTTCGATTAAAAAACTTAAATATACTTGGTAGCAAGGCGGAGCTTGCTGCGCTGCCGGAGGGTAAACTGCTCATTAATACAATAAATGCTCATTCGTACAACACGGCGCGTAAGGATGAACTGTTCGCTGAGGCGCTGACAAACGGTGATGTGCTCATTCCGGATGGGGTGAGCATCGTGAAGGCGTGCAGATGGATAAAGGCGAAGAGCCTGCCGAAGGAAAGAATAGCAGGATGGGATCTCTTCGAGTTTGAAATGAACAAACTCGAAGAATGTGGAATGAAGAATGTGGAATGTGGAGTGAATGGTGAAGAATGTGGAATGAATAATTCTTCATTAGACAATTCACAATCGGCTTCAGCCGACCACTCAAAACTCAAAATTCAAAGTTCTTGCTCTGGCAAGCGTCTCTACGAGCCGAGCGCAAAATTCCGTGAGCGTCCGCTCACGGTAATGTTCATGGGTAGTTCGCAGAAGGTGCTCGACCTGATTGTGAAGCGGGCTGCGGAGGTATACCCACACTTGAAGATCGTTACCTACTCGCCGCCGTACAAGCCGGAGTTCTCGGAGGAGGACAACAAGGCGATTGTGGAGGCGATAAATGCGGCTGACCCCGACTTGCTGTGGATAGGTATGACGGCGCCGAAGCAGGAGAAGTGGACCTACTCGCATTGGAACGAACTTAATATCCACTGTCATGTGGGCACCATCGGTGCGGTGTTCGACTTCTTCGCCGGCACCGTGGAACGTGCGCCGATATGGTGGCAGCGTCACGGACTGGAGTGGCTCTACCGACTGCTGAAGGAGCCGAAGCGCATGTGGCGCCGATACATCATCGGCAACACGCTGTTCCTTTGGAATATGCTGAAGGAGAAGTGCTGAGCTTGCTCTGACGCAAGCTGCTATCAGAACAGTAATAAAAATCAGGAACAAGTTTAATAATTATTGCTGTCCGGTAAAACTAATAATGAGGTCAAAGACGGATTGAAAGCCCAAAAGCACATAGCCCAGGGCATCGCCCTGGGTAAGCATTATATCCCCACATCTCCATCCGCCCTGAAAGGGCAAAAGCCTAATTATTAAGGTGTTGCCCTTACAGGGCGCACTACTCAACCTATACACTCAACACCCAGGGCGTTGCCCTGGGCTATGTGATTATTGGGCTTTCAGCCCGCATAGTATACAGGCAAGCCCCTTTAGTAAATATTGCTATAAAACACTGAACAACAAAACAATATAAGGGTGAATTATTGTTTACCGGACAGCAATAAAAATTTTTATTGCAGATAACCATGACGATTTTCTTTGGGATAGCGAAATAGAATTTCTTCATGAGAATTGTTATGGACTCAGTTATTCTTGTGTCACTATAGAAGATTACAATAAGCTTGACGCACGCTCCCAGTACCGTTCTCAGTACCACTCAACTGGTACTGGAGTGTTACTTATGTGGTACTGGCGAAGAACTTGTATGAATTGTGCAAGCAAAGCAAGGAAAGGTTTCTTCTCCTTGCCTGCTGCAACATAGAATTTTTTTGTATTGGTCAGTGTTGGAAAAACTTCATCATTGTGATGTTTTTTCGTTATGATTGTCTTTGAATTTCACATATCTTTCAATACAATCTTCAATCATTCTTATATAATATGAAGAGTCATGGTCTGATTGATCGTCAATTGCGATATAAAATCCTTCGCCATACTTTTTGTAGTATAGATCGAATAACTTATTCCAATTATTATCATACATATCAATGTATCCCCATGTTTGCCAAGCAAAGTGGTAATTTTCGTCTTTGTATTTATACACGAAGAACATAGGTACAGCAAAATAGTAGTTTACACCTTTTATTTCCATGTACCGTCTTTCATCTTCGGCTTCAAATTTAATGTCATCATTGTTAATGAATGAGTCTAAGATGTCCTCACGATTATTACGCGTCAATTTCACAGTTAAATATAGATACCTGTTCAACCATAACGAAGGAGAGTTTGCCTTCCATTCAAGTTCGTATCCAGAAGTATCCTTTATGAGATTCTTCCATATTGCATCATCGATTAAAATCCGTATAATACCATTATGATTATCTACAATTTCATTCGGTGATAAAAGCAGACCATTAACACATTCTGAAAGCGATTTGTCTGTTAGAACTTGCTTCCAACTCTCTTTTTTAGCATCAAATACCGGTTTCCGCCTGATCTTATCCAATTTTTTGCAATGAGAAATAAGCACTTGGTTAGCTTTTACCTTCTTTTCCTCTGTAAGTCCATCTTTGGTAAAGAGGTCCATGCAGTTACAAAGTTTGGTCGCAAACTTCTCCCAAGTGTTTTCTCGGTTGCTATTTCTGTAGAGGAACCGGATGGAACCATGAAAGAAAGCCCATTCTTCAGCTTTCTCTATTGCATCATTCCAATTACTCCATGGACCAAGTTTTTCCTCGTTCCAATCACTGGGTTTTGACTGATCTATATGATGTATTCTAACTGCCTTTTCTGTTTCCTCTATTGCTTGCTCTGGAACATTTTGGTCTATCCTTTCCATAAGAGAATACAACGAATTATTCCCTGAATCTATGAATTCTTTAACAAGTTCTATTCGATTGTCGCGATTCTCGTATTGTCTGCTTACATTTTCGAGAATGTTCCACATTAAGCGCAAAGCCTTTAAGAAATTATGACTATCTACATTATTGAATGTCTTAAAGTATTCATAACAACATAGCGTAAAATCAAGGTCATTGTTGTTCTTGGGATGAAAGAATGTATCAAATAAAGTTCTGTTTCCAAAATAGGGCACTATGTTTTGGTGGTGGTCAAGAATGGTGTCAAGCATCCTGACGCATGTGTGTGCTATATTCGAAGCAAAAGATTTGCTGTCAGAACTTGTTTGGTGTCTTTGGATAATGTCTGCAAAATCAGAATAAGGAACAAATGGTAGTTCTATCTGATTCCATGTTTCATGGGTGTAGTCAGCAAGCAGCTTGATGTCATTACCGCAATCCTTTACGGCAGATTTCCTCGCTTCGTAAGACATAACTCGTGCATATAAAGCGAAAAAAGCATTATCCGGCAATTTATGTTGCTCTCCTGAACAAGTGAAATAATTATTGGATAGTTCTTCCATATTTTCATCCCATGTATCTTTAATATCTTTAGGCAAAGACTCTGGAAATTTACATTTGAAGTTCTCCCACTGAGTCAATTGCAAACCACGGGCATTCATCTTCATGTAAATATCATCACCAAAGGAATCTATTTTCAGTTCAAATCTGATTTGTGAGGCAATGGCCTCCAAGACATTATTAGCTGTAATGATATCTTGGTGTTTGTTCCATTCTTCATGAATAGTAGAAAGCATTCTTATCATAGAAGATACTGTTTCGTCCTCTTTCCAATAGCCCACAAACCAATCTTGACAAAGTATATCAGGATTAGGGGCTTTGCTAATGTTCCACTTAGAGTCATCACATGTCAGAGCCTGACAGAATCGTTTGGCATTGATTCTGTCTTCATAAGTAAAACGAGAAAGCAAACGCAGTAAGTCCTTACGGTCAGAAGGTTCTGCCTTTTCCACTGCGTATCTTGCAATCAACCATAAGGTGGTCAAGCGTTGCTGACCATCAACGGGTACAAATGAATCTTCTCCATCTGTTTTGATGGGACCATAGATGAAATGCAGATTAAAATCACTCTGCTTTTTTTCTATTGCAGTGAAGATTTCTTTTATAAACTGTTTACGTACGCTTTCGGCTTTGGGATTATTGGCTCCCTGAACATAATGACGCTGGATGCCGGGTATAACGACACGATACCTTGACAACAAGGCAAACAGATTGTCAGGTATCTCGATATATTGTTGTATGATATTATTACTCATAATGTTAATGGAGTCTTTAATGCTGTAATGAAGTTTTTTATTGTTTTTTTTATTGAGCTGTAATAAGCTTTTTTATCTTCTTCCGACCAGTATGGAAGCGTCATTTTCAATCCTGTGAGAGATTTCATAAACACGGCCTCTGTTACAGGTGGAGCCCAATATGTAATCCATCTTTCACTTGACCATTGAACAACCAATTCCCGTTTGCCTTCAAACAGCTTGTTGTTAAAAGAAGAGTTTGCGTCTCTTGGCAATAATGCAAGGTTGTTTATAGAATTGTCTTCTGTTGACGGATATCTACTGCCAAGCTCATCAAACAGCCATTTATCGCCTTTATTTTCCTTGCATTTTTTTTGGTAATCCTCAAACTTTTGAGGCGAATATTTTTCTCCTAACCAATCTTTAAACTCGCTTTCGTTAAGGTCTTTTTGATTTCTTGCAAATATGTGTTCCATTGTCCAGACATCCACTTGACGATGTTTCTCAAAGCTATAACGATAAGGCCATCTCTCCCAACAGAGAGCCGCATTGCTCAGCAGAAGATAGTTGAACAATCCGCTATCCCAATTCTTAAAGTCATCTTTATCCGATTTAGGTTGATATCTTGCCATACCTTCTATGATGTCCAAAATATGATTATCATTATTTATTTTAAAAACAGATTCATTATTTCCTCTTCTGTGAACAACAGCTCCAAAAGCATGATACATAAGAGGGTCGTTATACCATTCTGACAAACGATAGAATGCCGAGTATATCATTTTCCATATCGTTACACGCGACTTGGTCTTCAGTTCGTCAAGAATTCTTGTAAGAAAAGGAAAAACCTCTTCCTCTTGTTCTGTCTTCGTTGGAATTAATCCTGCATAGCGCAACAGAACAGTCATTCCATCATCTTCTTTCCAGGTATTACGTGGCGTTATGAATGAAAAAAAACTATTGTTATTAAGCATGCGTTCAATATCGTCCCATTCGTCAGCACGCGCTTTCGTTACATTCGATGTCTCGTCATTTCCTAAAGTCAGCATGACGCATTTTACCAATTCTGAATCTTTTGCTGGAATTTTACCGCTATTAAGATCGTTGAATGTGGACAATTCTTTAGTCTTTTCAACTTCATAGTAGAGAAATTTGCAACACTCTTTAATCTTTTTGCAGAATTCGGTTCTTCTTTCGGGTCCAATCTTAACCAATTTTTCCTCAATAACGTCTTTGGCCATATTCATGAAATACTTATCGAGAGCCTGGTTCGCCTCACGGGCATAGTCAATTGGTAATTCGCCACTTTCCTCACCGAGTATCAGCTTTAACGTGGTAAGTCGCTGTTGTCCATCCACTACATTGACTCTATTATTCTCTGTATCTTTAGCAACAGCTAATGCCTGGAGAAAATAGAAAGGAGTGGATTCGGTGGGACTAAAAGAGTCAATATCATCTATCAGCTGACTGACTTGTCGGCTTTTCCACCTATACCCTCGCTGATAGCTGGGAATAAAGAAGTGGATATTGTCGTTTTTAAAATCAACTATTGATTTAAGTGAAATATTCTTTCCCATAAGTTTTCTTTTTTAGCTCATTTTCTTTATTTGTCATTATAGCAACCTCTTCAGCTTAACAAAGAGATTCAGATAGAGTATCTAATATAACTTGTCTATCTCCATTAGCAATAATGATATCATATCTATCATTCTTCCTTATACTTGTTCCACATCCTATTTACTTTTCCTGCAATCTCCTTACGTAGCCATAGCGGCTCGAGTACTTCAAGGTCTTCACCATTCCACAGCAGTTCCTGTTGGAAGTCGAATGTCGGGCGGACATGCAATTCAAAGATGCTGTATTCATCTGTTTGCTCAGTCTCTTGTTGCGACTCATGCAGAGGAAGGTCGCGCAGGTAGTTAGCCTGACTGGTACTGACCTTGATTTTTACCTTCTCAATGTCGGTGCCATCGCCAGGAATTACACCTATACAACCATTGAAGTATTCCTGTGGATTGAACTCTTCAGGATATTCAAACGTGTGGCTCGAAAGGCGGAAGTCATGTATGCGGTCGAGACAAAAGACGAGGTCATAGCCTGCAGGCCAATTACGCCCCACCAAATACCAGCGCTGACGGAATAGCTTTACGCACAATGGCATCACGTAATGGTCGCGCGTGTCACCTTTCCAGTAGTTGAAATAGTTGATATGAATGAATCGGTTCTTCTTCATCGCATTTATTATCAGCTCCAAATATTCCCTGCCACTGGGCACGTCTTCAAGGATAATCCTGTTCTTGACAGATTTGCTTTCAAGGAGAAAATTACTTACCGATAGCGTACTGAGCAACCAATTTTCAATACTTCCACTCTTCATATCCTCCACGTTGGCGATGTAATACCTATATGGAGCGGTCTTTTCGCAGTCTATCGACAATCCGAAGGTGTCGAAGATATTCCACTTCCACTTATGGAAAGTGCGCTTCAACATCTCCTCACCACCGCTCAAATCTATATTATCCATCCAGCGGCGGTTCAATTCCTCGAATGAAATCTTATGTGCCCTATAGATGGTTTCCACAATCCATACGAGCTTATTAGTTTGATTCAGTGCCATATTTGTCGTTTATATAGATAACGTTTCGTCTGCTAAGATATTGCTATGGTGTGTCTTTTTTTTCATACCATCATAATCAATCTCGCTCTACAAGGTTGCAATTTTCAACCTTATAGGTGAGAGAAGCAGCTGCATAAAAGTTGGACCAACAATTTTTCGCCTAACTTTTCATCTGTTCCAGTCTCCCATGTATATTCTGCTTTGTGAAACTTATTTGCAAAGAACGAGACCAACTGACATAACTCACTCTCTTTCAACGGATATGCTGATGCAGTAATAAACTGTAGCACAACCTTGTCATATTGTTCGCAATCAATCATTGCATAATCTACAAATTCTCTGATTATACTTTCCACTCGCAACTCACCGTCATTAGGAAAAGAAATAATTCTTCTTTTTAAGACAGCACGTGCCTGTTGATATTTGACATTATCTTTCATTTCTACAAAGGTATTGATGTGAATAAACTTAATGTTTTCGGTGTAGCTTTCGTGATTGTAAAATTAAATATGCTCTTATCAGGGAATGATTCCATATAGTCACTTAAAGGAGGCATCATCTTCTTCATCTCATTATCGTCATAGGCGGCCATGGTAATAGCCAAAATATACCTGCCATTTTCTTTTATATATATTGACTTTCACTACTGTCCCGTTAAAGTGGACTAATCGCTCTTTGAATTAATTGAAATACAG
>OBAI01000777.1_pt1 | contig 29515 bp, 17 predicted proteins | sample 1517461 | NCBI WGS metagenome assembly OBAI01 (sample SAMN04571696, study PRJEB22368) | human gut metagenome | biome: human gut; material: stool | host: Homo sapiens | place: Luxembourg | collected 2012-06-29
AACTGCTCGCTCACGGCCGAGCCGTTGGTGAGCATCAACAGATAGTATTCGTAAAGCAGCCGCTCCTGCGCCCGCTTCAAATCGACGACCACGAGCACACCGCCCAGCATCGCCACGACGTATCCGGGCGCCACCGGCGTCACGCTGCGGAACTCCGCCGCAGGCGTCTCGATCAACCGCTGTTGTACGGCCGCATCCTCCGAAGAGACGTATTCCAGCACGCTCCGCTGCGCGTCATCCTCCGCGACGACCGCTCCGCCGCCCAGCGACGACGGCACGTCGGCCATTCCCGCGAACGGGACGGCCGCATCGTCCGGCGCGACCGCCGACGAGGGCACCTCGTCGTACCCACCCTCCCGATCGGAAAGGAGATATTCCCCCACCGGATCGAACGCAGGGTGCGGCGCCGCACCTCTGCGCGACGCCCCGACATCCCCTCCTGCGGCCGGACGGCCGCCGCGGGGTGTCGGCCCCGGAAACTCCGTGAAATCCTCGCCGGGGAACTCCTCGACATCCCCGCACTGCTCATCGGCCCCCTCGGCGACATACCCCTCGGCAAAGGGATTGTAATGTTCGTTGACCATCGCCGCCGGTTCGTCGTAGACGGCGCCCTGCCGCGCCACAGGAATCTCGATGCGCCCCTCGGCCGTGAAATCCATCATCGGCACGGCGCCGGTCTTGCCCAGCGTGTTGCGCACGGCGGCGTGGATGATCTCCCACACGGCCTCCTTGTCGTCGAACTTCACCTCGATTTTCTGGGGATGGACATTGACGTCGATCCGTTCGGGGTCGATCGTAAGGAAGAGGAAATAGGAGGGGAAACAGGTATCGGGAATCAGCTTTTCATAAGCTTTCAGCACCGCCTTGCGCAAGTACTGGTCGCTGAAATAGCGTCCGTTGACGAAGAAGTACTGCTCGGCATTGCTCTTTTTGGCCGCCGCCGGACGCCCCACGAACCCGTCGACGCGAACGATCGACGTGTCGGCCGCAACCTCCAGCAGATTGGGTTTGATATGGCGACCCACCACGTCGACGATCCGCCCGGCCAGCGAAGTCGGTTGCAGACGGTATACGGGAACATCATTGTCGTACAACTCGAACGCCACGGCGGGATTGCACAGCGCCACGCGCTGGAATTCGGCCTTGATCTGTTTCGAAGACGCGGTGCTCTTCTCCAAAAACCGCCGTCGCGCCGGTACGTTGTAAAACAGGTTGCGCACGTAGAACTGCGATCCCGCGGGACACATCACCGGCTCCTGGCTCTGGAACTTGCCGCCGTTGACCGACGTCTGCGTACCCACCTCGTCGCCCTCCTGCCGCGTGCGCAGTTCGACCTGTGCGACGGCCGCGATCGAAGCGAGCGCCTCACCGCGGAAACCGAACGTATGGAGCGCATAGATGTCCTCGACCGAAGCGATCTTGCTCGTGGCATGACGGTCGAAAGCCATGCGGGCATCCATCGGCGACATGCCGCATCCGTCGTCGACGATCTGGATCAACTCGCGGCCGCCGTCGCGCGCATTGACCGTCACGGTATGCGCACCGGCGTCGATCGCATTCTCCATCATCTCCTTCACCACCGACGACGGACGGTTGACCACTTCGCCTGCGGCGATCTGGTTGGCTACGACGTCGGGCAGGAGTTTGATTCGGTCGGCCATACACTTCTATCGCCCCTCGTAGTCGTTAGGTACCACCGTGATCGGCATCTGCTGCCACTCCACGTCGCTGATGCCCGACTGGTCGAGGTCGGAGGCGGCAGCCCGCGATTCGACCGCAGCCGGGACAGCCGGCGCCGCATCATCGACGTCAACTTGGGATAGATCACCACGAAGAAGAGCAAAAGCACCACGATGCCCGTGAGCAGCACACCGAAACGCCGCTTCGAACGCGTGCTGCGCTCCGCCTCGCGCCGTGCGGCACGCGCCGTGCGGGCCGTGCGCACATACTGCCCGGGCACATACTCGTGCTTGGCATGCTCGGGACTCTCGCCGAGCAGCTCGGCACGACGCTGCGCCCGACGCTCCTCTTCGGGATCGTAGTAACGCGGAATATAGTTGAACTTGTTGGCGTGTTTCTTAAAGGGCGAAAAACCTAACATGGCGACTCGTGTTTTGGGCGAAGTTACGAATTTTTACTGGAAAAAGTTCTTCATCCGCTCGAAGATGTTCTGGTTCTTGACCGATTCCGCCTTTGCAAACGACGGTTGCCCGGCCAACTGTTCGACAAGGCGCTTCTCCTCGGCGGAGAGTTTGGCCGGAACGGTGATGTCGACTACCACCAGCAAATCGCCCGTCCCGTAGCCGTTGACGTCGGGCAGTCCCTTCCCGCGCAGACGGAGGACCTTGCCGGCGTGCGTACCGGGGTCGATCTTGATCTTCACACGGCCGTCGACCGTAGGAATCTCCACCGAACCGCCGAGCAATGCCGTCGGAACGGTAATATTGAGGTTGTGGATCAGATCGTTGCCGTCGCGTACCAGTTCGGGGTTGCGCTCCTCGTCGATCACTACCAACAGATCGCCGTTCACGCCGCCCTGACGCGCGGCATTGCCTTTGCCGGCGACGGTCAGCACCATTCCTTCGCCTACGCCGGCCGGAATGCGTATCTCGACGACCTCCTCGCCGCGCACGACGCCTTCGCCGCCGCACTTGTCGCACTTGGAGGTGATGACCTTGCCCGTACCGCCGCAGGTAGGGCAGACGCCCTGCGTCTGCATCCGTCCGAAAAAGGTATTCTCCACGCGGGTCACGTACCCCGATCCGTTACAGGTTGGGCAGGTCGAATAGGCGTTGGAATCCTTGGCGCCCGATCCGCCGCATTTGTCGCAGGCGACGAGCTTCGAAATCTTGAGCTTCTTGGTGGTTCCTTTGGCGATTTCGGCCAACGTCAGTTTCACGCGCACGCGCAGATCGGAACCCTTGTTGACCCGCTGGCTGCGCTGCCCGCGGCCGCTCCCCGAAAAGCCCGAAAAGCCGCCGCTGAAATGACCGCCGAAAATATCGCCGAACTGCGAGAAGATGTCCTCCATCGAGAATCCGCCGCCCGAAAAGCCGCCGAATCCGCCGCCGGCACCCGCCGCACCGCTCATTCCCGCATGACCGAACTGGTCGTAACGGGCGCGCTTGTCGGGGTTCGACAACACGTCGTATGCCTCGGCGGCCTCCTTGAATTTCTCCTCGGCCTCCTTGTCTCCCGGATTCTTGTCGGGATGATACTTGATGGCCGCCTTGCGGTAGGCCTTCTTTATCTCATCGGCGTTGGCGTTCTTCCCGACGCCCAACACCTCGTAATAATCGCGTTTTTCTGCCATAATCTTCGGATTCTACCCCGATTCCATTCTTCATTTATCCAGTATCCAGTTTCGACGGCGCGGCCTACTCGCCTACGACGACCTTCGCGAAACGAAGCACCTTGTCACGCAACCGATAGCCTTTCTGCACCACGTCGACAATCTTGCCGCGCTGCTCTTCGCCGGCCTGAAATCGCGCCACCGCCTCGTGGTGATCGGTGTCCAGTTCGAGCCCCTTGGCTTCGATCTCGCTCACGCCGCACGAGCGGAGCACTTCGTGAAACTTCTGCGCGATCAACCCGACGCCTGCGCGCAGCGCCTCGATGTCGTCGCTTCCCGCCATCGCCTCCACCGCACGATCCATATCGTCGGCCACGGGCAGCATCGCCTTGATTACGTCCGCCCCGCCCCGTTCGACCAACTCCATCTTCTCGCGCAGCGTACGCTTGCGATAGTTGTCGAATTCGGCCTGCAAACGCAGGTATTTGTCCTGCCATTCGGCGATCCGACGCTCCAATTCGGGCGCCAGCTGCTCACAAACGCCCGCTTCGACACCCGACTCCTCGCCGGCCTCGCCCGAAGCGGCACCGTCCGACGGTCCCTCGTCGCCCGTCGGCGTCGCGTCTGTCATTGTGTCAGTAGCCACGCCGTCGTCGCCTGACACATTGGCGCACGGCTGGCCGTCGCACGAAGGGTATCCTTCGCCCGGAGCAAAACCCTCGTCACCGCCAATCGCCTCATTGTAAATCTCTTCCTTTTTCATATCTCTTTGTTTTGTATTTCGGTTCTTCTCTATCGCGCAAATTGTATACCAAGCGCCGGCTACCCCAGAATGAAGATCGCCGGACGCCTGTTCAGCTCCGGCAGCCGCGACCGCCGCCAGTCGGCGACGCTGCGCGTGAGGATCGTCTCCCCCGGTGCGGTAAGGTCGCAGGCGACGGTCAGCATCGTCTGCGGCGCGCAGAGCTGCAAGAGTTGTTCGGCCAGCTTCACGTTGCGGTAAGGCGTCTCGATGAAGAGCTGCGCCTGTCCCTCGCGGGCGCGCCGCTCGAAAGCGCGGATCGCCCGCGCCCGTTCGTCGGGTTTGACGGGCAGGTAGCCGTTGAAGGCGAACGACTGCCCGTTGAGTCCCGAAGCCATCATCGCCAGCAGAATCGACGAAGGGCCCACCAGCGGCACGACGCGGATGCCGCGCCGGTGGCACAACGCCACCACCAGCGCCCCCGGATCGGCCACGCCCGGCACGCCCGCCTCCGAGATGACGCCTGCCGAACGGCCCGCCGCAATCGGCGCCACCAGCTCCTCCACCTCGCGGCCTGCGACCGTATGCTCGTTCAGCTCCCTGAACTCCAACTCCTCGATCGGCCTTCCCAACTTCGCCTTCGACAGAAAACGCCGCGCCGAACGGGTATTTTCGACGATGAAGTAATCCAGCGAGGCCATCACCGCACGGTTGGCGGCAGGCAGCACGTCCCACACGTCGCCCTCTTCGGCGATCGGACAGGGAATCAGGTAGAGCGTTCCGGACATGACAGACGACTATTCTTTGAGATAAATCCGTTTCACGCGGCCTGCGACCGACGTGAGTATTTCATAGGGAATCGTGCCGAGCACCTCGGCCATCGCCTCGGGCGTATTGCCCGCCGCAGGCGAGAAGACCACCGCTTCGTCACCCTCGGCGACCCCGTCGATGTCGGTGACGTCGATCATGCAGCTGTCCATGCAGACGCGCCCCACGATCGGCGCCGGCCGGCCCTTCACACGCATCGACCAGGCACCGCAACCCAGATGGCGATCCAGTCCGTCGGCATAGCCGATCGGCACGGTGGCCGTCACCGTCGGCCGCGACAACACCCCCGCACGGCCGTAGCCCACCGTCTCCGTCGGAGCCAGCCGCTTGATCTGCACGATGCGGGTGCGCAGCGTCGAGACGGGACGCAGCGCCGCGTTGTGCTCGAATCCGAAGCCGTAAAGCCCCAGCCCCAGCCGGCACATGTCGTACTGCGCTTCGGGAAAACGCTCGATCGCGGCCGAATTGGCCGTATGACGCAGGACAGGATAGGGCAACGCCTCCGCGATGCGGCTGCTCATGCGGTCGAAACGCGCGATCTGCAACCGCGTGAAATCGTCCTGCGCGGGATCGTCCGACGTACAGAGGTGCGCGAAGACGCTCGCCACACGCACCGTCCGCCCGCAACGGGCGAGCGCATCGAGCAGCGCAGGCAACTCCTCCTCCACGAAGCCCAGACGATGCATTCCCGTATCGAGCTTGACGTGGATCGGATAACGCTGTTCGCCGTAACGTTCGACCGCCGCAGCGAACTCATGGAGCGACCGCAGGCTGTAAATCTCCGGTTCGAGCCGGTTGGCCGCCATCGCGTCGAAACTGTCGGCATCGGCGTTGAGTACCACGACGGGCATCGTGATGCCCCGCTCGCGCAACAACACACCCTCGTCGGCGAACGCCACGGCCAGATAGTCGACGCCCTGATGTTGCAGCAGCTGCGCAACCTCGAAATCGCCGGCTCCGTAGCTCGCGGCCTTGACCATCGCCACGAGCCGCACGCCCGGCCGCAAATGCGACCGGAAATAGTTCAGGTTGTGGGTCATGGCATCCAGATCGACTTCGAGCACCGTCGTGTGGCTCTTGCGCGAGAGCGCATGTTCCAGCTTCTCGAACCGGCTGTCGCGGTTGCCTTTGAGCAACACGGCGCGTCCCGCGATGTCGGCGCGGTCGATGCGCCGCAGATAGTCGTCGGTCGAGGCATAGAAGGCCTTGTCGCAGACGAAACGCTCCGCCTGCGCCTGCAACTTCGGGCCGATGCCGACGAATCGCCCCACGCCCGCCGCCGCGACCATCGCCGCCACGCGCGCATAGAGTTCGTCGTCGTCCATACCGCTTTGCAGGATGTCGGACAGGATCAGCGTCGTGGGCCGTCCCGCCGCCACGCCGTGCAGATAGTCCAGCGCGATGGCCAGCGAATTGATGTCGGAATTGTAGGCGTCGTCGACCAGCAGCGAGTCGTTGATCCCCTCTTTCACTTCGAGCCGCATCGCAACGCGCTGCAACCGCCCGAAATCGGGCGCCGGCTCCCCCGCCACCCGCCAGAAGGCCGCCACCAGCTGCGAATTGCGCTCCGAAGCCGCGTCGGCCAGTCCGCCGCCCGCCTCCGCCGCCGCATCGTGGAGTTCGTGCCCCGCGGCATAGACCTCGCGCAGCATCGAAGCCAGCGGCTCGTAGGCGCTGTGATAGATGATTTTCGGTGCATGAAGCGCCAGCAACAGTTTCTCGGCGCACTTCTCCTCCACCGACGCGAAATGCTCCTGATGCGCGTCGCCCAGCGAAGTGAAAAGCACGACGTCGGGGGAGATCATCCGTTCCAGCCGGGCCATTTCGCCCGGCTGCGAGATACCCGCCTCGATCAGCGCGAACCGTTCGTCGCCCTCGATCATCAGCAGCGACAACGCCGCACCCAGCTGCGAATTGTAGCTGCGCGGCGAGCGGAACAGCTTCACGCCGTCGGGCGCCGTCTGGGCGATCCACTCCTTGACGACCGTCTTGCCGTTCGAGCCGGTGATCCCCACCACCGTACCGCCGAAACGGCGGCGCCAGTCGGCGGCCAGCCGTTGCAGGGCGATCGCATTGCCGACGACGACATACCCCGCCCCGTCGCGCTCGTCGAGCGGACGTTCGACCAGAAACGCCCGCACACCGCGGGCATACATCCCGTCGACGAAATCGTGCGAATCGTGCCGCGCGCCGCACATTGCGACGAAGAGCGGCGCAGCCGGCATACCGCAACTCCGGCTGTCGGTCACCACCTCCGTCACGCGCCGGTTCTCACCGGTGAAGGTTCCCCTGCAGATACGGGCTATTTCGCTTAACGTATAGTTCATCTTTCCTCCGTTTCTCTCTCTGTCCGCCGGAGCCGACCGTGCGGCCGCTCCGCCGTCGGCACCCCGTCCGCACGGCTCATTCGCTCCCGAACGTGACGACCGTAATGCCCGCGCCGCCGCGGTCGGCATGTTCGTCGGCGACGCCGGCGATGTCCGGCACCGTGCGCAGGTAACGGCGGATCTCCTCTTTGAGCGCCCCTGTCCCCTTGCCGTGGAGGATCGTCACCGAACCGACACCCACCATCAGCGCATCGTCGATGAAGCTCTGCACGGCCTCGACCGCTTCCGAAACACGCATCCCCCGCACGTCGATATGATCCTTGAAATTGAGTTTGCGTGCCGCCACGTCGACCGACACCACCGTACGCGCCGTCACGGGACGCGTCGCCTCGCGGTATTCACTGTTCGACACCACGCGCAAACGTTTGCGATCGACCGTCGTCAACAACTGGCCGAAGGCCACCTGCACCTTGTCGCCTTTGAGCGACTGCACCACGCCGGGCGTCTGCTGCCCTTCGAGCACCACCTTCGAGCCGACCTCGATTTCGCGCGGCGGCGCGACGACGGGCTGCGCGTCGCCCGCCGCAACGGGCTGGCGGCGGCGCTCCTCGCGGCGGCGCCGCAACTTCTCCATTTCGCGTTCGATGCGGGCCGCCTTCTCCGCGTCGACGGCATCCGCCTGCTCGACCCGCTCCTTGAAGGCGTCGAGATCGCGCCGGATGAACCGCGTCATTTCACGCTCGGCCTGCGCCTCGCGGATCTCCTTGATCGTCTGCTCGATGCGACGGTTGGCCTCAGCTACTAACTCCCGCGCTTCGGCCTTGGCCGCTCGCAGAATCTCGCTCCGCTCCTGACGGATACGCGCCAATTGCGCGGCATAGCTCTGTTCCAGCTCCTCGATCTTGCGGTCGGTCAGGCGGATGCGGTCGCGCTTCTGCTCCCAGTAGCGTTTGTCGCGGGCGATCTCGCGCAGCTGCCGTTCGAGGTTGATATGATCCGAACCCGCCTTGTCGCTCGCCGCACGGATGATCTCCTCCGGAAGACCGATCTTGCGGGCGATCTCCACGGCGAACGAACTGCCGGGCTTGCCGATTTCGAGTTTGAACAGCGGACGGATCCGCTGCACGTCGAAGAGCATCGCGCCGTTGGCGACCCCTTCGGCGTTCGAGGCGAAATATTTGATGTTGGCGTAGTGCGTCGTCACGACCCCGTAACAACCGCGTTCGAGCAGCCGTTCGAGAATCGCCTCGGCGATGGCGCCGCCGATCGTCGGCTCGGTACCCGAACCGAACTCGTCGATGAGCACCAGCGTGCGGTCGGAGGCGCCGGCCAGCATGTTTTTCATGTTGCGCAGATGCGACGAATAGGTCGACAGGTCGTCGTCGATCGACTGCTCGTCGCCGATGTCGATGAAGATCGACCGGAAGACGGGCAACTCCGAGACCTCCGATGCCGGAACGGGATAGCCGCACTGGAACAGGTACTGCATGAGTCCCGTCGTTTTCAGGCAGACCGACTTGCCGCCCGCATTGGGGCCAGAAATCACGAGGATATGTTTGCGGCGGTCCAGCGCAAGATCGAGCGGCACGACCTCGCGGCCCTGCGCCCGCAGCGTCTGCTGCAACAGCGGATGGCGCGCCGTGCGCAGTTCCAGCCGGTCGTCCGTCGAAAGGATCGGCTTGCCGGCGTCGTTGGCAAGCGCCCAGCGCGCCTTGGCGCGAATCATGTCGACAGACGAAAGGTAGTCGCCCGCATCGGCGATCGCCTCCGCATCGGGACGGATCGACTCGGTGAAGGCGCTCAGCACCTTGACTACCTCGCGCCGCTCGGCATACTCCAACTCTTTGAGCTCGTTATTGATCTCGACCACCTCGACCGGCTCGACATAGAACGTCCGGCCCGTGGCCGACTCGTCGTGGATGAAACCCTGCAATTTGCGTTTATTGGCCGCTGCGACGGGAATCACCGGCCGCCCGTCACGCACCGACAGCACGGCGTCGGCATCGACGATACCGGCTTGCTTGGCGCGCTGCAACACCTGCTGCAACCGCTTGGCGGCCTGCCCCTCGCGTTCGCGGATGGCGCGGCGCACCTGCTGCAATTCGGGCGAAGCGCTGTCCTTCACCTCGCCGCGGTCGTCGAGAATAGCGTCGATCGCCCGCACGATTTCGGGAAAGAGCGTCACGCGGCGGCTCAACTCCCAAAGGCGCGGATAGCGTGCCCCGCCCCGCCCCAGGATGAACTCTGCGATCGCCCCGACGGTAACGAGCGCCTTGCGCAGCTGATCCGCTTCGGCAGCGAGCAGATAACTCCCTTCGACCCGGATTTTAGCCACCAGCGGCGCAGGATCGGGATAGTCGCCGTCGGGAAAGTCGCGTTCGAGCATCAGCAGCGAACGCATTTCGTTCATCAGCGACAGGCGGCGTTCGATCTCATCGGCCGAGGTCGAGAAACCCTCCTCCGCCAGCTTCGCTTTCGCCGAAGGGGTGGAACAGAGCGCCGTCACCTGCTCGCGGATGCGGTCGAAACCTATTTTCTCTTCGAAATTCGCAGGATAAATCATCGTCCGATAGCCTCTTGTAACGACAGCACCGCGCTATCGGGCCGCCGGCAGCGAGTCGCCCGCCGAGATCGCCGCCTCTTTCGTTTTCACCTTCTCGCCCTTGTCCTTGCGACCGAAGAGCGAGAAATGAACATACCGCTTGGGGTGAGCCTTCAAATCTTCGAGCAACGCCGCCAGATTGGCGCTCGCCGTCTCCAACGACTCGTAGAGCCGCGGATCGTTCATCAATCGGCCCACCGTGCCTTTCCCCTCGTTGATGCGGGCCACGGTCCGATTCAATTCGCCCAGCGTCGTGCGCAGGCCGAGCGACAGCGAATCGATGTCGGCCTCGGTCAGCTGCTGCGAGAACCGGTCCAGATTGGCGATCATCGACGAGAAGCGCTCGGAGTTCTCGCCCAGCGCGGTCGAAAACTTGCCGATGTTGTCGATCGCCGTCCGCAAACTGCCCTTTTCGGCCGCCAGCACGGCGTCCATATTGCCCGAAATCGAGTTCAGGTGCGTCAGCGTCCCGTCGATATTTCCCTTGTTGTCTTTCAGCACGGCGTTGACGCTTTCGAGCGTGACCGACAGGTTGTCCATCACCCGCGTCAGACGCTCCTTCACGTCGGCCAGTTCGGTTCCGGCCGCCGCCAGCATGTCGCGCGTCTCGGCCGCCACGAGCGTGTCGCCCTTCGACAACAGCTGCGGGCTGTCGCCCATCTCGATGGCGATCGCCTTGCCGCCCATGAAACCGTCGCTGTAAATGCGCGCCTTGGAGTCGCGCGGAATCCGGAAGGAGCGCCGCACGGTGAGCTGCAACACGACGTCGCGGCTCACCGAAGGATCGAAGCCGATCGCGGTGACCGTCCCGACCTTCACGCCCTGAATGGTGACGGGCGTGGCGGTCTGAATCCCGCTGATCTCCGGATAAGCCACATAATAGGGAATGTTGCGGCTGAAAATATCGATGCCGCTCAGAAAGCGGATGCCGCCCCACAGGCAGCCCAGCATGACGACGGCGAACACGCCTATCTTTACCTCTCGTCTCATAATTCGGAATGTTTATCGGGCGATCGCATCACCTTCGTAACGCACGATGTAAGCGTCGCCGAAGCTCTTCTTCACCTGCGACAGCGCACGCTTGGCTTCGGCCTGCGTCGCGTAACGACCCACACAATACTTATAACGGTAGCGGCCCGCAGAACGCAGCTCGATCACCTTGTTCTTGTAGCTCTTGAATTGCCAGTCATTGGATTTCAGACGCTTGGTGCTGGCAAGAATCTGAATCGTATAGCCGCTCGACGGCTTCTTCGCAGCAGCGGCCTTCGCAGGCTGCGGAGCGGGTTCGGACACAACGGGCGCCGGTTCGACCGGCGCCTGCGTCGTGGCGTCGTCGCACTCTTCGACCAATTGCATTCCCCGTACGAAATTCACATAGTCCTTCACGGCGTTGAACAGCGAACGGGCGATCTCGTTCTGTCCCTTCTCGGAACACATGTAGCGCAGTTCTTCGGGATTGGACATGAAACCGATTTCGGTCAGCACACCCGGCATGTTGGTCGCATAGAGTACTTTGAGCAGTTGGGGTTTGGTCTTGCGCACGTACCGCCCCGCCTGCTTGTAGTTCTTCTCCAACAGCCGCGCCATCGCCTCGCTGTACTCGCCGTAGGTGAAACGCAGATTGGAGATATAGGCCCGCACGATCGCCGCCGTGCGCTGGTCGCTCATGTCGATGAACTCCTCCTTGTTGTTGGCGAAGAGCACCTCGTCGTTGATGCGCTGTTCGAGCGGGCTTTCGCCCATGATGAGCGTCTCGACGCCCCGTGCCGCCGCGGTGGGCGCCGCGTTGGTGTGGATCGAAAAGAACAGGTCGCCCTCGGCCTTGTTGGCGATATCGGCCCGCGCCTGCAAATCCTTGGTCAGCGACTCGGAAAACTGCTTGTCGGTCTTGCGGGTGTAGACCACCTTCACTTCGGGAAGTTCCCGTTCGATGAGCGCGCCCAGTTTGAGCGCCACTTTCAGGTTGAGATCCTTCTCGTAGATTCCGCGATAGTGCGCTCCGGGAAATTTCGGCCCGCCGTGGCCCGCATCGATGACGATAACCCGTACCCCGCGCGCAATATTTTCCGCTCCGGCTCCGTTCGCACTCAGTGCGAAGCATACGCAAAGCGATATGATGAAAACCAGACGCCGCATGGCAAAAGTGGGATTAACTATGGTGTTTCTCTAATTTTTTACCTATCTTTGTCGGATGCAAAATCGGCCTCAGACAATCACGAAGGCCCGATTCCGGCGGTTTTGCCGACTCGTCGGCAAAGGTATGAATTTTTTTGGAATTTTGAAGCGATTTTCATTAAAATATCTCGCTGCGGCGTTCGTCGTCGTTCTCTTCACGGAGATGGTTTTCGGCTTTGCCCCCCACGCCGCGATACAACGTCCCGCAGAGACGGACGTCGCCGTTGCCGACAGCGGATCGACCGACAACGACCGCAGGGCGCAGCGCCTCTCGCGGCGCGAACGCCGCCGCATGAAGCAGGCCGCCGAAGCCCAGGAGCCGCCCGTCGTCTCCGATACGCTCGTGTTGCAGGCGGATTCGCTCCTGCCGCCCGACTCGCTGCGGGTGCCGTCAGATTCGCTCCAACGCGACACCACGCGCCGCAAAAAGGAGGGCGGAGCCTTCCTCGAAGACATCATGAACGGCAAGAACACCGACTCGCTGGTCTACGACATCCGCAATAAGATGGTCTACATCTACAACGAGGGCGACATCAATTACCAGGACATGAACCTCAAAGCCGACTTCATGCGCGTCAACATGGACACCCGGGAGATTTACGCCTACGGGAAGCCCGACACGCTGGAAGGGCAGCCCACGGTCACCCGACCCGAATTCACCGAAGGTTCGGCCTCGCCCTACAAGATGGACACCATCACCTACAATTTCAAGTCGGGCAAGGCCAAGATCAAGGGCGTGGCGACACAGGAGGGCGACGGATGGCTCATCGGCGGCAGCGTAAAGAAGATGCCCGACAACAACATCAACATCCAGGGCGGCAAATACACCACCTGCGACCAGACGGATCACCCCCACTTCTATCTGGCCATGACCAAGGCGAAGGTGATTCCGGGCAAGAAGGTGGTCACCGGCCCCGCCTACCTGGTCATGGAGGACGTACCGATCTATTTCCTCGGTATTCCGGAGGGCTTCTTCCCGATCAGTTCGGGTCCCAAGTCGGGATTCCTGATGCCGACCTACGGCGAGGACGGCCAGCGCGGCTTCTTCTTCCGCGATTTCGGTTACTACTTCACCCTCAGCCAACACATGGACCTCGCCCTCACGGCGGGCATCTACACGCTCGGATCGGGAGGGAGCCGCCGCATCGCGCTACATCAAACGCTACAAGTACACGGGCAACCTCAACGCCCAGTTCTCGAGCATCCGCACCGGCGAGAAGGGCGAACCCGACTTTCTCAAACAGAACACCTTCCGCCTGCAATGGACGCACTCGCAGGATCCGAAGGCCAACCCGGGCTCCACCTTCTCCGCATCGGTCAACTTCGCCACGAGCGGTTACTCCAAATACGCGGCCACGACGATCAACGACATTCTCCAGACGCAGACCAACTCGACGATCTCCTACTCGAAGAACTGGGCGGGAACCCCTTTCTCGCTCTCGATGAACATGGCCGTGTCGCAGAACTCGCAGAACTCCACGATCTCGATGACGCTGCCCAACATCGTCTTCAACGTCTCGCGCTTCTACCCCTTCAAACGGCGCGAGGCGCAGGGCAAGGCACGGTGGTACGAGAAGATTTCGATGCAGTATACGGGCAAGATGACCAACACCGTCTCCACGACCGAGTCGGAGGTCTTCACCAAACAGACGCTCGAAAACATGCGCAACGGCATCGAGCACTCGATACCCGTCACGGCCTCGTTCAACCTCTTCAACTACATCAACGTCTCGCCGTCGTTCAACTATACCGAGAAGTGGTATTTCAAGAAGCAGGAGCGCGAATGGAGCCCTGTGACCAACGAAGTGCGCTACCTCGATCCCGAATACGGATTCTACCGGCTCTACAACTACACCACCTCGGTGAGCGCCTCGACGACGCTCTACGGCATGTATCAGTTCAAGAAAAAGACCAGCAAGATACAGGCGATCCGGCACACGCTCACCCCGTCGTTCGGCTTTTCGTACGCCCCCGACTTCTCGGATCAGAAATACGGCTATTACAAAACCGTACAGACCGACTCCACCGGCAAGTTCCAGGTCTATTCGCCCTTCGCCGACAATGCCTACGGCGTTCCCAGTTCGGGCCGCAGCATGTCGATGAACTTCTCGCTGTCGCAGACGCTCGAAATGAAGGTGCTCTCCAAGCGCGACACGTCGGGCATCAAGAAGATCAAGCTGATCGACAACCTGTCGGTCAGCGCCTCGTACAACTTCCTGGCCGACTCGATGAAGCTCTCGACCATTCCCATCCAGTTCCGCACGACGGTCTTCGGCACGAACTTCGGCATCCAGCTCAACGCCACGCTCGACCCGTACAGGGTCACCCCCGAGGGACGGCGCATCGACAAACTCTTCTTTCCGGGGCGTATCGTTTCGACGGGCTGGTCGTTCGGTTATACCTTCAAATCGCGGCAGGATAACTCCACGCCCGCGATCAACGACATCAACAGCGTCCCGCCCGAATACGCCAACCCCTTCTACGACCCCTACGGCATCCTCGACCCTGTGCTGCGAAGGCAGTACATGGCGCAGTCGTACTACGACTTCTCGCTGCCGTGGAACCTCGGCTTCAACTACACGGTCTCCTACTCGATCAACTACGTCAACAACGGTACGACGGGCTACCGCAAGAACATCACGCAGAACATCGGGTTCAACGGCAGCGTCAACCTCACGCCCAAGATGGGCATCACGTTCCAGGGCGGTTACGACATCAAGGAGAACAAGCTGACCACCTCGTCGGTCAGCATCTCGCGCGACCTCCACTGCTGGCAGATGTCCTTCTCGTGGATTCCGTTCGGCGCCCACCGCAGCTGGAGCTTCAACATCGGCGTCAAGGCCGCATCGCTGGCCGACCTCAAATACGACAAGAGCCAGTCGATGTACGACAACATGTATTGATGCACGGAGTATCGCCGGAAAACGCCCGGCTACCCAGAACCCGGCGGGACGGAAAAGCGTTTCCCTGCCCGATTTTCGGAATCTCGACTCATGCGGATCACGAAAAAGTCCACCACCTTCGTATTGTTTCTGGCCGTCGGTGCCGGTACGTCCTCCGCACAGGAGCCTCCTCGCGGCGCCGTCTGCAACAGGGAAGCGGCCGTCACCTTTCGGAAGAGATCGACGAACCGCTCCGGACTCATCCGCAACAGAGACGGGAACCTTCTTTGCATACAGGCACAAATCCGGCGCGATCGCTTAAAAAATGAAGGCCGGTCAAGCGATGCTTGACCGGCCTTCGAGTTGAGCTACCCGGACTCGAACCAGGAAAAACAGGACCAGAATCTGTTGTGTTACCATTACACCATAGCTCAATGTCCCACGGAACCACCCGTTCTACGTGTCTGCTCCCTCCGGTCGGCCCGAAATCGTGCGACGCACGCTGCGATTGCCGTTCCCTCAGGTTTGGTGATGCAAAAGTAGCACATAATTTTGCTTTGTGCAAGAAAAATCCGAAAAATTTTTCTAATTTTGTTTCCGCTCGTTTTCCTGTACACCGGAAACCGGACGATAAGAACCGCATTTTAGAACACCAACACGATGAATACAAAAATCCGCCTGACCCTGATGAACTTCCTCCAGTACGCCGTCTGGGGGGCTTGGCTGATCTCACTGGGGGCCTACCTCGGCAACACGCTGAAATTCGACGGGCTGCAAATCGGCAGCTTCTTCGCCACGATGGGAATCGCCTCGCTATTTATGCCGGCCGTCATGGGAATCATCGCTGACCGATGGATTCCGGCGCAACGTCTCTTGGGCCTCTGCCATCTCTTCGCCGCAGGATTCATCACCCTCGCCGCCACCCGAACTGACTACAATTCGCTTTACACGCTCGTCCTGCTGAGCGTAATGTTCTATATGCCCACCATCGCACTGTCCAATTCGGTCGCCTACAACGCCCTCGAAAAAGCAGGACTGGATACCGTAACCCACTTCCCGCCCATCCGCGTGTGGGGCACGGTCGGATTCATCTGTGCCATGTGGGTCGTCGATCTCGGAAAGATGGGCCTGAGTGCAACCCAACTCTACTTCTCGGCGACCTTGGGCCTCATATTGGGTCTCTACTCGTTCACGCTGCCGAACTGCCCGATCAACCGGTCGGGAGGCGGCAAGTCGATCGTCGATCTGCTCGGGCTGCGCGCCTTCGCCCTCTTCAAACAGCGCAAGATGGCCATCTTCTTCATCTTCTCCATGCTGCTGGGCATGTCGTTGCAGATCACCAATGCCTTCGCCGACGGATACATCAAAAGTTTCGGCGACACGGGCATCCACGGCGCCAAATATCTCGGCACCTTCGGCGTCGAACACTCCACGATCCTGATCTCGCTCTCGCAGATCTCGGAAACGCTCTGCATTCTGCTTATCCCATTCTTTCTCAAACGGTTCGGCATCAAGCGCGTCATGCTGATCGCCATGTTCGCATGGGTATTGCGTTTTGCATTGCTTGGCGCCGGCAACCCCGGCCCGGGCGTCTGGATGTTCATTCTCTCGATGATCGTCTACGGCGTGGCGTTCGATTTCTTCAATATCTCCGGTTCGCTATTCGTCGAAAAGGAGACCTCGGCGGCAATCCGTTCGAGCGCACAAGGCGTATTCATGATCATGACCAACGGTCTGGGCGCGCTAATCGGCTCCTATCTCGCCGGATGGGTCGTCAACCACTACGGATGGCCGCTTTCATGGTATCTGTTCGCAGGGTTCTCGCTCGTCGTAGCGATCGTATTTGCAGTCATATTCAAATACAAGCACGATCCGAACAGAATCTGAAACGACACAAGCGACCTATGAAGAGAGGAGAGCTGTCGGACAGCTCTCCTCTTTTCATCTGCATCATTGGAGCCTACCGGTCGAACAGTGCGTTGAGCACCTTGGCCAGCCGATACCCCGACAGCACGAGCTGATACTCCGCGAACGGGGCGTGCGCATTGTAGAACTCCTGCCCCAGCTCGTCGCCGGGCTGCACCCAGTCGTAAATCTCGCGGCAGCGCCGCGCCGACTCCTCGAACCATTCGACGGGCGTCCCCTCCGTCATACGGGCGATCTCCTCGTCGGTATAGTTGTCCAGCGCATGACGGTAATCCTGGAATCCCCAGAACTTATGGCGGCTGTCGAGCAGCTGTCCGTCCCAGATCTTGTGGTAGTTGGTCTCGACGCCATGCAGCTTGACCGGAAATTTTCCAAGCGTCATGTTGTCGGGATAATAATAGACATGCGTCGGACAGTGCATGTCGCCGAGCAGATGCACCAGATATTTGATATGCACCAATACCGTCGAGTCGTCGAGCCTGTCATATTCGGAGAGCAGCGCAATCGATTGTTCGACGGCCACGACGCAGTCGCCCTTCGCGCCCGACGCCTCGCGCACGGCCGGCGTGCTGCGAAACTCCGCATCGACCGTTCCGGCGTGCCAGTGCGTCGTGAACTCATAGCCTTTCGAACGGCGCCACTCGTCCATCCACGAGGCGTAGTAGACGATCGAACGGTGGTCGGTGTAGCGCATGATGTTGGCTCGGGCGCGCGGCGTAAGATGATGTTCGGCGATGCAGGCGATCGCCGCATGGCCGGCCAGCCCGAAGGCGCGTATCTCGCGCGCGGCCAGCAGGAGGAAAAGGATCAGGATAAATCGCTTCATTCGTTCGGTTGTGTTTTTCGGAACACGTCGCCGACGCGATCTCCGTCGGGCACGTATCCGGATGAATATTCGGTTCAAGGTAAGTCGCAGTCGTTCGGACTGCCGGACGAGCCGTCGGCACGGCCCTTTATAATCGGTTCTACTCCATAGGCATTCGTATTTCGGTCGGTTCGAAAGGAGAACTGCGGAGCGGATCGGGCATTCCATACGCCGCCTCCGCAACCGCCCTCACTATTAAGAATAACACCTCCGCGGCGAAATACCCTATCGGAAATGAAAAAATATGCCCGGCCGCAATTTATCCCTACCCCGATTCCTGCCGACCGGCGACACGACGGACGATGCCGGCAGGAAAGCCGCCGCCCCATGCAGCAAACCGCGCTTCGCCCCGACCCTGCACGCTGCCGGCCGACGGCAACGAAGCGCAGATGCGCCGGAAGCGAAGGGGTTTCACTGCGGATAACCGTCACATTCGTCCCGCCCCTCCAAAAAAACGAAACGGAGCCGAACCCCGCAGGATTCGGCTCCGCCTCATCCGGACGCCGCCGGATCACTTCGTCAGTCCCATCTTCTCGATCAGCGCCTTCGTCTCGGGCTTGTGGCCGCGGAAGGCGACATAGAGTTTCATCGGATGCTCGTGCCCGCCCTGCGTGAGGATGTGCTTGCGGAAGGCATCGGCCGCCGGCCCGCCCAGAATGCTGCCCGTCTCCTCGAACGCCTTGAAGGCGTCGGCTTCCAACACCTCGGCCCACTTGTAACCGTAGTATCCGGCCGCATAGCCGCCGGAGAAAATATGGGTGAAGGCGGGATTCATCGCCGTACCGTCCACGACAGGCAACACCTGCGCAGGTGCCATCGACTGCTTCTCGAAGGCCTCGACATCGCCCGTGAACGGCTCTTTGAGCGTGTGCCATGCCATATCGGTCATACCGAACGACAGCTGACGCACATTGGCGTAAGCGGCCAGATAGTTCTTCGCGGCGACGATCTTCTCGACCAGTTCGGCGGGCATCTTCTCACCCGTCTCGTAGTGCTCGGCCCACAGGTCGAGCCACTGCTTTTCGGTGGCCCAGTTCTCCATGATCTGCGACGGCAGCTCCACGAAATCGCGGTAGACGCTCGTCCCGTTCAGCGACTCGTACTCGCCCTGGCCCAACATGCCGTGCAGCGAATGGCCGAACTCGTGGAGGAAGGTGTTCACCTCGTCGAAGGTCAGCAGCGAAGGTTTCGTCTCGGTCGGCTTGGTGAAGTTCATCACCAGCGACACCAGCGGGCGCGTCTCGACGCCCTCTACCACCTTCGAACCGCGGAACTCGGTCATCCACGCACCGGCGCGCTTCGACGCACGCGGGAAGAAATCGAGGTAGAGCACCGCTACGAAGTCGCCCTTCGCGTCGGTCACTTCGTAAGCCGTCACGTCGGGATGATAGACGGCGATGTCGTCGCGCCTGGCGAAATTCAGCCCATAGAGCTTGTTGGCCAGCAGGAAGACCCCTTTTTTCACCTTCTCCAATTCGAAGTAGGGCTTCACCTGCTCGTCGCTCAGCGCATACTTCTCGTTCTTGTACTTCTCGGCATAGTACGACCAGTCCCACGGCATCACATCGCCCTCGAAGCCCTGCGCATGGGCATAGTCGTTGATCATCGCATAGTCGGCCCGCGCATAGTCGATCGTCTCGTCGAGCAACTCCTGCAAGAAGGCGTTCACCGTAGCGGTATTCTCGGCCATGCGCTCTTCGAGCACATAGTCGGCGTAGGTTTCATATCCCAGCAGACCTGCGATCTGGCGGCGCAGATCGACGATGCGGCGGATATTCTCGCAATTGTCGAACTCGCCGCCCAGCGCACGCGCATTCGACGCCCGCCACAGCTGCTCCTTCGCCTCGCGGTCCGACGAATAGGTCATGAAGGGGACGTAGCTCGGATACTGCAACGTCACCGTCCAACCCTTCTCTCCGCGCGCCTTGGCGTCGGCCGCCAGCCCCTCCTTCACGAAGTCGGGCAGCTCTTCGACCCGCCCGGGATCGGTGATGTTGAGCGTGAAGGCGTTGGTCGCAGCCAGCGAATTCTGACCGAATTTGAGCGTCATCTCTCCCAACTCGGTCGTATATTGCCGGTAGAGCTCCTGCTTGTCGGCCGGAAGCGCCGCACCGTTGCGGGCGAAGCTCTTGTAGGTCTTCTCCAACAGCCGTTTGTCCTCCTTCGAAAGGAACCAGCCGGGATTCTCGTAGACGGCCTTCACGCGGGCGAAGAGCGCCGGATCGAGCGCGATGTCGTTGCTCAGCGCCGTCAGCTTGGGCTGCACGTCGAGCGCGATGCGCTGCATCTCGTCGTTGGAATCGGCTTCGAGCAGGTTGTAGAACAACCCCTCGATTCGGGAAAGCAGTTCGCCGGAACGTTCCAGCGCGACGATCGTATTGTGGAACGAAGGCTTGGCGGGATTCTTCACGATGGCCTCGATCTCGGCCCGCTGTACGGCGATGGCCGCATCGAACGCCGGTTCGTAATCTTTCAGTTCGATCCGCTCGAACGGGGGCGTGGCATAGGGCGTCTCCCACTCCGCGAGCAGCGGATTCGAGGTATCGATCTCGGGCAGGTCGGCCACGGGCATCGTGCGATCGGCACACCCTGCGACCAGAAGCGTCAGTGACATAAACGACAGAATTTTTTTCATTGTAACGTACTTATTTGAGGTTTTCTTGCTTATCGCGCAGTTCGAGCAGGTTCGCCGGCGGCATGAGCTGCCGCTCCGCAGCCGGACGGCCGCCAGCGAGTCGGTTTCGGGCTCCGGCTCCACCCAGAATCCGCAGGCCTTCAACAACGGCGCCTTGTCGGGATCCTGACCGCGGAAATCGCGGTAGAGCGTCATGCCGTCGGCCTCGCCGCCGCGGCTGAGCAGCTTCTCGCGGAAAGCGCGGGCGATCTTGCGGTTGAAGATGTCGCCGCTCCGGCGGAACGCCTCGTAGGCATCCTTGTCGAGCACCTGCGCCCAGATATAGAAATAGTAACCCGCCGAATAGCCGCCGTCGAAAATATGGCTGAAATAGGGGTAGCGGTAACGCGGTTCGATCTGCGGGATCAGCCCCCGTTTCGTATAGAGCGCTTCGCGTTCGAAGGCATCGACGTCGAACGGCGCATACTCCCGCTGCGAATGGATGTCCATGTCCGACAGGGCGGCGGCCAGCAGCTCGGTCATCTCGAATCCCTGGTTGAACTGCGCGCTGCGACGGATCTTCCGCACGAGCGATTCCGGAATCTTGTCGTTGGTGCGGTAGTGCAGCGCATATTGTTCCAGCATCTCGGGTTCGGTGGCCCAGTTCTCCATCACCTGCGACGGCAGCTCCACGAAATCGCCCTCGACGTCGGCCAGCCCGCGGTACTCCACCTTGCGGAACAGGCTGTGCAGCGCATGGCCGAATTCATGGAAGAGGGTCTTCGTCTCGTCGAGATTGAGCAGCGTCGGCGTCGAACGGGTCGGACGGGCGTAGTTGGTCACCACCCCTACGACGGGCGCCACGCGCTCGCCGTTCTCGTAATACTGTTCGGTAAAGTTCCCGCACCACGCTCCGCCGCTCTTGCCCTCGCGCACGTAGTAGTCGAAGTAGAGTACGCCCAGATGGCTCTCGTCCTCGTCGAGCACTTCGTAGACCAGGCAGTCGGGATTGTAGAGCGGTGCGACGATCGGCCGGAAGGTGATACCGTAGAGCCTGTTGGCCAGAAAGAAGATGCCGCCCTGCACGTTTTCGAGCGTGAAATAGGGGCGCAGCGCCTCGTCGTCGAGCGCGTAGTCGCGGCGGCGCACCTTCTCGGCATAGTACCACCAGTCCCACGGCTCGAAGGTCGCATCGGGGTGGTCGGCGCGCAACATCTCTTCCATAGCCGCCAGCTCCTCCTTCGCCCGATCGAGCGCCGGCGTCCATATCTCGTCCAGCAACGCATAGACCGCAGCGGGCGTCGCGGCCATCTGGTCAGCAGTCACGTAGTCGGCGTAGGAATCGTACCCCAACAGGTGCGCCTTCTCGGTGCGCAGACGGATGTAGTCGTTCACCAGCGCCTTGTTGTCGTATTCGTCGCCATGGTTGCAGCGGTCGAGGTAGGCGGTGTAGAGCTCCTCGCGCAGTTTGCGGTCCTTGGCATAGCTCAGGAAGGGCAGCATACTGGGTTTGTGGAGCGTGAAAAGATAGGATTTGTCGCCGAGTCCCGCAGCCTGCGCCTTCTCCCGCGCCGCTTCGCGCACGGCGTTGGGCAGCCCCTCCAAGCGGTCGGCCGTCAGCTCCAACCCGAACGCATCGTTCTCGTGGAGCAGGTTGTTGCCGTACTTCACCGACAGCCGCGACAAGTCGCCGTTGATCTCTTTGAGCCGGCGCTTGCCCGCCTCGTCCAGCAGGGCGCCCGACCGGACGAACCGGAGGTAGAGCTTCTCCGTCAACCGCCGCTGCTCGGCCGTGAGCGGCAGCGCCTCGCGCCGGTCGTAGACAGCCTTGATCCGCCCGAACAGCCGTTCGTTCATGCAGATCTCGTCGGCATGGGCCGCCAGCAGCGGCATCGCCTCCTGCTCGACGGCCTGCATCTCGGGCGTCGCGTCCGAAGCGGCCAGCATCTCGAAGATCAGCGACGTGCGCTGCAACATCCGCCCCGAGGCATCGTAGGCCGCGATCGTATTCTCGAAGGTCGGTTCGTCCGACGTGCCGACGATCGCGTCGATCTCGGCATTATGGAGCGACATCCCCCGCTCGAAGGCCGGCAGGAAATGTTCGGGCCGTATCCGGTCGAAAGGCGGTACGCCGTAGGGCGTCGTCCACTCCTCGAAAAAGGGGTTGGCCGTTTCGACCTTCTTTTTCTGACAGGCGGCAAGCGACATAATAATAAAATAAATTAATAACAATCGTCCTAAACGTCCCATTCGATTGGCAATCTTTTTATAACTTTGCAAAGTTAAAAATTATTACAGAGCCATGCAACTATTTTACGCACCCGACCTTACGACGCCCCTCTATACGTTGGGCGAAGAGGAGTCGAAGCATTGCATCCGCGTACTGCGGCTCCGACGGGGCGACACGCTCCATCTGACCGACGGGCGCGGAACGCTCTACCGGTGCGAAATCGCCGAGGAGGACGCCCGGCGCTGCACGGTGCGCGTCGTGGAGCGCTTCCCCGACTACGAACGGATGCCCTACCGCCTGACGATGGCCGTGGCGCCGACCAAGAATATCGAACGCTTCGAGTGGTTCCTCGAAAAGGCGACCGAGGTGGGCGTGAGCGAGATCGTCCCGCTCCTGTGCGAACGTTCGGAGCGGCGTGCGCTCAAAATCGAACGTGCCGAGCGGGTCGTCGTTTCGGCCATGAAGCAGTCGCTCAAAGCTTTCTGTCCCGCGCTGCGTCCGCTCACCCCGCTGGACGACCTGCTCGCCGAGCCGTTCGACGGGCGGCGGCTGATCGCCCACTGCGACGCGCCCCGTATGGAAAAACGCCATCTGTTCGACACGCTCCGCCCGCACGAAAACCTGCTGGTGCTCATCGGCCCCGAAGGCGACTTCTCGCCCGCTGAAATCGATGCCGCGCTGAGGGCGGGCTTCGAGGAGATCACCCTCGGCCGGCAACGGCTGCGCACCGAAACGGCCGCCGTCGTGGCGACGGTCATGGCTGCCACACGCAATCACACACCCGACCAAACCGCATAAATCATGCTGATCGCCACACTTATCCTGCTGACCCTGACGGGCGCTGCAATTTTCGCCGCACCCCTGCGCTGCAAGGCGTGGGTCGCGCTGGCCTTCGTCGTCCTGTTCGCCCTCGGTGGCACCGCCGCGGCCGTCGGAGCGCTCGCCGGCATCCTGCCGCCGGCGGGGCTGTCGCTGCCCACGCTGCTCTTCGGCGAGGAGTCGCTGCGCATGGATGCGCTCTCGGCCCTCTTCACGCTGCTCGTCGCCGCAGGGTCGGTGGCCGCCGCACTCTACGCCAAGGGGTACGTCGACCGCTACCTCGACCGCAAACCTGCGGCGCACATCTCGCTGCACTACTTCGCCTTCACGCTGCTGTCGCTCTCGATGACGGCCGTCGTCACGGCCAGCGGCGGCTATACGTTCCTCTTCTGGTGGGAGCTGATGACCCTTTCGTCGTTCGTGCTCATCCTCTTCGACGCCGAACGCAAGGAGGTGCTCAAAGCCGCGCTGACCTATCTGGTGATGATGCACCTCGGCTTCTTCGCCCTGCTCATCGGCTTCGTGGTCCTGCAAGCCGCCGAGGGATCGGCCGATTTCGGCGCGCTGGCGAGCTACTTCGCCGCACACCGCCCGCTGCCGCTGCTGCTCGTCTTCCTCGCGGGCTTCGGCATGAAAGCCGGCCTCTTCCCCATGCACGTCTGGCTCCCCGAAGCGCACCCAGCCGCCCCGTCGCACGTCTCGGCACTGATGTCGGGCGTGATGATCAAGACGGGCGTCTACGGCGTACTGCGCACGGCGATGTACCTTCCCGCCGGCGAAACGCTCGCCACGGCAGGCGTCATCCTGCTGGGAGCAGGCATCGTCACGGGACTGTGGGGCGTGCTGCTGGCCGCCATGCAGAACGACATCAAGCGGCTGCTGGCCTACTCCTCGATCGAAAACGTCGGGATCATCTTCATCGCCATCGGCGTAGCCCTGCTCGGACGCAGCGCAGGCAACGACGCGGTGGCCCTGTGCGGCATGGCCGGCGCGCTGCTGCACACCCTCAACCACTCGTTCTTCAAATCGCTGCTCTTCTTCGGCGCAGGCAACCTCTACGCCGAAACGCATACCACCGCACTCGACCGCTTCGGCGGCGTGGCGCGCCAGATGCCCGTCACGGCGATCCTCTTCCTGGCCGGCACGGCGGCGATCTGCGCACTGCCTCCTCTGAACGGGTTCGTCTCGGAATTTATTATCTACACCGGCATGTTCCGCAGCATCGCCGAAGGGCAGCAAGTGCTGTTGGCGGCAGCCGGCGTCACGGCGCTCGCCCTGATCGGCGGACTGGCTCTGTTCGCCTTCACCAAACTCTACGGCATCGTCTTCCTCGGTGCGCCCCGCACGCACGAGGTGGCCGAAATGCACGAGGCGGACAACTACCGCATCGCCGCCATGGCGCTGCCCGCCGCAGGCATCCTCTTCATCGGGCTGCTGCCGTGGACGGTACTGCCGCTGCTGACGAAGGTAGCCGCGACGCTGCTGCCCGGCCTCGGCGCCGGCCGGCAACCGGCGGCCGAACTGCCGTTGTGGGCGGGCCTCACGCAGATCACGCTCGTCGCAGCCGTGCTGATCGCCGCGACCGCGCTGCTGCTCGTCGCCAAACGGCGCGCCCTGCGCCGCCGCACCGTCGCGTCGGGGCCGACGTGGGGCTGCGGCTTCACAGCCGTCAACACCCGTATGCAGTACACGGGCGAATCGTTCGTCGAAGGGTTGGAAAGCATCGTCCACCCCTTCACCGAGGAGGTCGTCGAGGGCAAAGCGGTCGACAAGCAGGAGATCTTCCCCTCGGCGCACGACTTCGACATCCGCCGCAAAGACCGCGTCGCGCGGCTCTTCTCGGCATGGTGGGTCGAATCGCTCCGCCTGCTCAACGCCCGCGTCATGCGGCTGCGCACGGGCAAGATCAACCACTACATCCTCTTCGCGCTGCTCTTCATCGTGCTCGTATTCCTATGTTCCATCCTCAACCTACTCTGATGACGACGCTGTTGAATATCCTGCTGCTCGTCGCCGTCGCCCTGTCGATCACGGGCGTCGTCAACCGCACGCGCGCACGGCTGGCGGGCCGCCGCGGCCCGCGCTTCACGCAGCACCTCCACAATACGGCCCTGCTGCTGCGCAAGGGGGCCGTCTACTCGACCACGACCTCGGCGCTCTTCCGCACGGCACCGGCCCTCTACCTCGCGGCGGCCGTCACGGCGCTGCTCTTCATCCCGGTAGGCGACCTGCCGCCCGTCGTCTCGTTCCCGGGCGATCTGGTCTGCTTCATCTACCTGCTCGCACTGAGCCGCGCGGCGCTCATCCTGGCGGCCATGGACACGGGCAGCTCGTTCGAGGGCATGGGTGCCAGCCGCGAAGCGCTCTACGGCGCGCTGGTCGAACCCGCGCTGCTGCTCACCACAGCCACGCTGGCGCTCATGACGGGACATACCTCCTTCGCGGCGATCTTCTCGGCTGCGACGCCCGTCGAAGTGCGTTTCACGATCATCCTGTTGCTGCTGGGTTACCTGCTGACCAAAATCTTCATCGTCGAGCAGGGGCGCATTCCGGTCGACGATCCGCGCACGCACCTCGAACTGACGATGATCCACGAAGTGATGTGCCTCGACTACGGCGGCATCGACCTGGCCTTCATCCAGATCGCCGGCTGGCTCAAAGGCGCCGCGCTGGCCGTGCTGGCCGCCGACACGCTGCTGCTGGGCGGCGCGCTGCACTGGTGGTGGGCCGCACCGCTGGCCGTGCTGCTGCCGGGCCTGGCCGTCGGCGTCGTCGAATCGACGCAGGCGCGCAACAAACTCTCGCGCAACGCAACCTTTCTGCTCACCATCGCCGCACTCGCCGCGCTGATCTTCTTCGTGGCGCTGCTGCTGCACCTCAATATCGACATCCGATGATACTCGCACTCGTACTTCTCTACGTCGTCTCGCTGGTCTACATCTCCATTACGGAGCGGTTCCGCAGCTATGCTTCGCTCGTGGGCTTGCAGGGATGGCTGCTGCTGGCCATCGCACTGGTGCGGCTGCAACAGATCGAAATCTGGTCGCTGCTCTTCGTCGTGGCCGAGACGCTCCTATTCAAGGCGATCGTCGTACCGGCGATTCTCTTCGCCGTGATCCGCCGCACGAAGATCAACCGCATCGCGGCCTCCGGCACCTCGCAGTTCAACTCGCTGGTGCTGTCGCTCGCGGCGCTCGTGGCGAGCATCTCGGTCACCTACTGCATCGCCGAGGAGACGATCAATCTGGTCTTCTTCGGCGTGGCGCTCTACGCCCTGCTGAGCGGGCTGATCCTCATCGTCGTGCGCACGCGCATCTTCTCGCACATGGTGGGATTTCTGGTCATCGAAAACGGCGTCTTCCTCTTCTCGATGGCCGTCGGCGTCGAAATGCCCTCGATGATCGAAATCGCGATCATGCTCGACATCCTCATCTCGATACTCATGCTCGGACTCTTCCTCACCAAGATCGGCGCCCGCTTCCGCATCGGCGACACCGACCTGCTGACCAACGTAAAAGACTGACCCTCGTATGATCGCACTCTACTTTCTGCTCTCCGCACTGATCGCCCTGGCCGCGGCCTTCGCCCGGCAGCGCCGCACGGTCAAACGGCTGGGCGCCGCCTTCTACCTCGTCCAACTGTCGCTGGTCGCTCACATCGTCGCCGAAGGCTACGGCGAGGTATCGTCGCAGTTCTTCCGGTTCGACGCGGCAGGCACGCTCTTCTTCGCGCTGCTGACGATCGTCTCGGCCTTCGTCTTCGTCCACTCGTGCGTCTACCTGCGCGACAATCCGATCAAGGAGTATCGTCTCTACTTCACGCTGCTGATGCTGCTCACCACGGCCATCACGGGCGTATACTTCGCCCGCAACATCGCCGTGACGTGGATCTTCCTCGAAGCCACGACCCTCTGCGCCGCCGGCATCGTCTACCACCGCCGCACGGCGCAGGCGCTCGAAGCGACGTGGAAATACATCTTCGTCTGCTCGGTAGGCATCGCCACGGCCTATCTGGGCATCCTGCTGCTCTCGTCGCTGGGCGACGGTTCGCTGCGCTACGAGGAGCTGGCGCGCAGCGTCGGCGGCGGCAACCCGCTCTACCTGAAAATCGCCTTTCTGCTGATCCTCTGCGGTTACAGCTGCAAGATGGAGATCTTCCCGCTCTACACGATCGGCGTCGACGCCAATTTCGCCGCGCCGGCACCCGCCTCGGCGCTGATCTCGACGGGGCTGGTCAACGCCGGCTTTCTGGCCGTTTTCCGCGTCTATCGCATCATGGAGCAGACCGAAGCGATCGGCTGGGTACGCAACGTACTGCTGCTGACGGGCATCCTCTCGCTGGCCGTGGGCGCGCTGTTCCTGCGGCGAACGAACAACTACAAGCGCTTCCTCTCCTACTCCACGGTCGAGAACATGGGCATCGCCGCGATCGGACTGGGCATCGGCGGCATCGGCGTCTGGGCCGCGGTGTTCCACGTCGTCTGCCACACGCTGGTCAAGAGCAGCCTCTTCCTGCAAATGGCCGTCGTGCGGCGCATCTACAACGGCTACCGCATCAACCGCATCGGCGACTACATCCGCATCAACCCCACGGGGGCCGTGGGACTGCTCGTCGGCATGGCCGTGCTGCTGGCCTTTCCGCCCTCGCCGTTCTTCGTCTCGGAGGTGATGCTCTTCCGCGAAACGATCGCCGGCGGGCGGTGGTGGGTGGCCGGCACGGTGCTTCTGCTGCTCTGCATCGTCATCTACTCGGTCTGCTACCGCATCGTCAAACTCTGCTACCAGCCCAATCAGGACTCTCTGCACCCCGCTCCGGCGCGCAACGCCCTGTCGTGGGCGGCCTTCTCGCTGCTGGCGGCGGCGATGGTCGTCGGCATCTGGCAGCCCGCGCTGCTGCAACAACTCATCGATCAAATCGTCTCGCTATAATGCACTACTACGTCACAGACAACCGCGCGGCGTGCGTGCCGCTGAACGAGATTCCCACCGCAGGCTATGCCGAGTTCTACGAAGACCTCGCCGAGCGCCTCGCCGACGAACGCTACCACATCGGCCACTATTTCGCGCTGCCCGACGGCGACGTGCTGCGGGCCTACTGTCTCCTGCTCGACGACACGGAGCATCGCGTGCTCGTCGCATCCTATGCGATCGGCTACTACGACACGCCGCTGCTGCCCTCGCTCACGGCGCGGCACCCGCAGGTGCACCCCTTCGAGCGCGAGATCACCGAACGCTACGGCGTGCGCTTCGCCGATATGCCGTGGAACAAACCTTTGCGCTTTCCCTTCGACCGCTACGACCGCAGTAGTTCGATCGACAACTACCCCTTCTACACGATCAAAGGGGCCTCGCTGCACGAGGTCAACGTCGGGCCGATCCACGCCGGCATCATCGAGCCGGGCGCCTTCCGCTTCATCTGCAACGGCGAACAGGTGCTCCATCTCGAAATCGCGCTGGGCTACCAGCACCGCGGCGTGGAGCGGACCATGACGGCCGACGACAACGTGCTGCGCCAGACGCTCGTGGCCGAGAGCGTCGCGGGCGACAGCGCCGTGGCACACGCCACGGCCTACGCGCAGCTGCGCGAGAAACTGGCCGACAGGAAGGAAGCACCGGCGACGCTCGACCGCGAACGAGCCATCGCGCTCGAACTCGAACGCATGGCCATGCACATCGCCGACACGGGGGCGCTCTGCATGGACGTGGGTTACCAGCTGGGACAGGTCGCCTGCGAGGCGCTGCGCACCGTGACGATCAACACCACGCAGGCGTGGTGCGGCAACCGTTTCGGCAAGGGGCTGATCCGCCCCTTCGGCACGAACCATCCGCTCACGGACACGACGATCGACCTCGTACGACGCAACATCGCCGACGTGCGGCGCCGTTACGACGAGGTGCGGCACGACATCAAGTCGTCGCCGTCGCTGCTCTCCCGTTTCGAGCAGTGCGGCATCGTCCCGCGCAGCGAGATGACACGCATCGGCGGCGTGGGCCCCGCCGCACGCGCGTCGGGCGTCGGCCGCGACCTCCGCACGTCGCATCCGTGGGGTGTCTACGGCGTAGAGATCGTCCACGAACCCTTCGTCAAACAGCAGGGCGACGTCATGGCACGGCTCATGATGCGCTGCCGCGAGACGCTCCAATCGGCCGACTATGTCCTGCGGCTGCTCGACGCCTGCGATCCGGCGACACCGCTCCCCTCGCCCGACTACGC